>Ga0075012_10004887_pt1 | contig 12391 bp, 9 predicted proteins | sample All_14_2_FD_71474 | JGI IMG/M metagenome (GOLD analysis project Ga0075012, IMG submission 71474) | Freshwater microbial communities in response to fracking from Pennsylvania, USA - Allegheny Zone_MetaG_DW_15 | ecosystem: Environmental > Aquatic > Deep subsurface > Groundwater > Drilled...
TCGTTTGGGCGGGTTCGGCGTCGAGACTAAAGTGGTGCCAGCCGTCGCTGTCTCGGGCTACGGTCAGGCTTTGAAACTCGCGCTGGTCGGAAAGACGCCAGAATAAGGTCGGTTGATCGGTGGTCCCCCAATGAATAGAAACAGTTCGTTGCATACCGGCGAACAAACCACGAACAAACGGTAAAAGTTTCAGCGCGTGGGAATCAGTTGGAAAGACTTGAGAATGGCCAGATAAACGGCGGGTAGTTCTTTGCCCTGTCCCAGGGATTTGTAGCTGCCCGCCAGGCAGAGTTCATAGGCGGCGTCGTTGCCGTAGACGTAGAGGAACCAGCGGTGGTGATCGTTGGGTCCTTTGTCGTCGGCCGTGCCCGGGGTTTTGGGCGATTCCTGAAAGCGGAAGGCATAAATGGGGCGTCCTTTGAGTTTGCCGGGCATCTTAATCTGACGCACGTCCACGGCCGTCTTGTCGTTTTTCTTGGAGCGCACCACTCCGTCGTAGATGGCTTGCGGATGAATTCCCGGCATGGGCGTCACATTGACGAAGATGCTGGTGGCGAAGTCGTCCACCTTGGGCCCTTCCCAGATGGTATTGGCGCCCCGATTGGTCATCTGGAACTCGACCGGAACGTCCACATGGAAGCCGGTATTGGTGTCCTCGTAAACCTGGGTTTTGCCCGAAAAAACCGGCGCCGGAGTCTCCTCCTGGGCCCAACTGCAAGCGCTCACTGCGATCAAACAAAGCGCAATCAGCCAGATCCTCATGCCGTTCTCCTTTCGCCCAGCAAGCGGGCAACCCGTTCCGGGCCCAAGATTTGGGCGGCATCGCTCCAGGCCACTCCCTCGGGAATTCGCAGCCATTGGCGCGCCTCCTCATCGCTCAGGGGAGCGCGTGGGTCGCCCTCATAGAGAAAAGGAAAGAGGCAATCGGCCACATCCTGCAGGCGCTGAAAGTGCTCCAGGTGCAGTAAAAGCCAGCCTTCCATGCGCTCGACCTCGGCACAGTGCCCGCTCCAAAAGGGCCGGGATGACTCCAGCAACTCGTTGGGAGTCAGCTCCTGCAACCGGTAGGCATTGACTCTTTCCAGGGCAGGTCGGTCCAGCGGCCAGCCGGGTCGGTCCAGTTGGGCGGCGTCAAAACAGGCGTAGATTTCGGAACGGGTGCGAGCCACCCAGTCCTGCTGAAAAGGATGCCACCAGGTTTGCACCAGGCCGCCGTAGACCACTTCGGGCAGCATCCCCGCCTGGCGGAGTTCGGCGGCATTGAGATCGATCGGCTCCAGCCACAACTCGGGTAAAATTCCCACCGTCACAGGTACTCCCAACCAGGCCAACCACTCGCGCTGCTCGTGCTCCGCCGGTAACGGCAGCGGCTTTTCGCGATCGGCCAGTTGGGCAAAGACGGCCCCTCTCAGGAAACCCAGATCACCAGGCGTCGACATCGCGTTCCTCCTCCGTAATTTCCACCTGGGGAAAGCTCTCGATCAAGCGGCGCACTTCGTCCAGCATTTTCTCGGCCACCTTCTTATCCGAGGAAACGCAGCTTACCCCGATGGCGGCGCGTTGCCAGACATCTTGCAGGCCGACCTCGGCGGCCGACACCTGCAGGCGGTTCTTGAGAGCTTCCCGCACTTTGCTGACGATCGAGCGCTTCTCCTTGAGAGAATGGGGTTGCTCGTTCAGAAAAAGCGTAAAGCGGGCGATTCCTACAAACATCGGCCGGGTGCTTCGTTAGAAACGCAGCACACCCTGGAACCAGAGCTGGGCCTGGCCATAGTTGTTGAGGGTGACGCGGGTCAGTAGATTGGGCTGAAAACGGTATTCAATGCCGTACTGGGTCAGGCGTCCGTTGAAGCGCGTGACCCCGATGGCCTGGGAGAAGGTGAGCAACAACGTGTCTTTGTCGTTCAGCGACTTGGCCACGCGCAGCGCATATTCCGAAGAAGGCAGGATGTCCAGCGACACTTCCGAGGCAAAGAGCAGGCGGCCCAGTCCCTGGGTCAGTTGCTGGGTGAGCATATTGCTCAGCAGCGACACTCCCTGGTTGACCAGAAAGTTGTTGCCATTAGGGTTCTGCACCGAATTGCTGACCAGCGTCGAGTTGTTGATCGGTCCGTTGCCGGGCAGGCCGCCCATGCCGACGATGGAGCGAATGTCGGATTCCGGAAGGGGCGGATTGGCGTAGAGAGCTGCGTGGACGTTGGGGTACTTGCCGTCGAAGCGAGCGGTGATTTGATAGGTCCCGATGGTACTGTCGGCTTCCAGGTTCTCCAGGCGCGGAATGAAGTCGTCTTCGAAATAGGCATAGCCCTGGCGCACTCGGAAATTGATGCCGTAGATGGGGATGCGAATGACGCCGCGGGAGAGGAACAAAGAGCCGTTGACGGCGGGCCGCTGGTGGGCCAGCGAGGGAGTGATTTTCAGGTCGCCTTGACCTCGAATGCTGGAGCCCAGATAGTTACCGAAGACGTCGTTGCCCAGGCTCAGATCGACGTCGTAGTCAAAGGCGCGGCGATTGGAACGGCCTTGGGACATGGCCATCAGACCGGCCATGGTTTCCTCGTCAGGCACGGTGAGATTGGCCTGCGGCAGTTCGATACGGCCCGAAAGGAAGGGCACCAAGGCGTTGTCCGCTTCTTTGCCGGTCAGGGTCAGATGCACGTTGGCGCGCCCGTCCATGAAGCCGCTCCAGCGGATGGGCAAGTCCTGGCCGTCGAAGGCGTAGTCCATGAAGGTGAGCGTGCGACCCACCCCTTCGGTCTTGCCCTTTCCTTCGAACATCTGCCCGCCCAGAAATCCTTCGAATTTGTCTAGAGTAATGCGCCCGACCGTAGGTTCTCCCAGCTTGATCAGGGCCTCGGTCTGCTCGGCCTGAGCACCGGGAATGCGCTCGAACTTGGCCAGCAGATTCAAGCCGGTCAGAGGAGTGGCCAGATCGGGGTGGGTAAAGCCGCCGTTTTCGATGGCCAGCGAACCCGTCAACTCCGGCTTGGCCGAAGTTCCTTTGAGCTGCATCACGCCTTTCAGGTTGCCGCTCAGGCGGCTGCGCCCCGGGTCAGGTGCAAAGGCCGAAAGCAGACGCATCTGACTGTCGTTCAACTGAGCGCTCAGATCGAATTCGCTCTTGTCGGTCAGGCTCCAGCCGCTGGCGCTGCTGACCAGCGTGGGGCTGCTGGGCAGGAGCATCCGGTCGAAATCCATCAGGGCCTTGCCTTGCAGCAACAGAGCCTGGTTCAAATCGTTGTCGGCGCCCAGCAGCAGGCGCAACTCTTCGCTTCCCTCGCCCAGGGCCAGGTTGAGGCGGCCGGGAGCGTCCGAGGTGAGGCGGGCCGTGCCCTGGGCCGAGGTGATGTTCAACCCTTGGATTTGGATGTTCTGGCCGGCCACCGTCAGCTGAGCGTTGGGTTGGGCAAAGGGACCTTTGGAAGTCAGCTCTACCTTGCTGGCGGTGCCGCCCAGGCGCGTCAGTCGGGGGAAAAGAAACGAGAGGTTTTGCAGGTCCAGGTCTTGCACCGCCGCGTGCATACCCTGGTCGGGGCTGAGGCTGGCCAGTTTCTTCACCCCGGGGTTCTCCATGGCCACGAAAGAGGCATCCAGATCGAGTTTCCCCTTGATCTCCTGAGGAGAGGCCTGGGCCAGCACCGGATCCACCGGTGCCAGTCTAGGGTCGTTCTGGGGCAGATTGTTTTTGTTGGATTGAAAGAGATCGGGGGTTCCTGCGCTCAGGTTGAGCTTTTCGCCGTCGCCCAGATTGGTTTTCGGAATGACCCGGTGGAAGAATTCCAGGCTGGTGGGCTGCAAATGCACCCAGCCGGCCCCCGGTACCACCTGGTAGGCCAGGTGCAGCGGCGAAGCCAGTTGGACACCCGACCAGAGGGCCCCCGGGCCTTCCAGAATCAGCTTTTCTAAGGTGGCGCTGAGCAGCGGCTTGCCCGACAGATTGGGATTTTTCACCCGGTGTTGCTCGTAGTATTGACCCAACAGCTCGATGTCACCGGTGAGCGAGCCCACCCGGCTATCCTTATCCAGGGCCAGCAATTGGCGCATGAGTCCCCAGGCAAAGTTATCCACCTCCAGTTTGAGAGGACCGTTCTTGGAGCCGAAGCGCGGGCCGGCCGGGGACAACAGCCAGTCCAGGGGTTTCTGATTGCTCTTGGGCAGAGTGCTCCAGGCTACCTGGCCGTGAGCCACCGCTTTGCTGGGAGTAGGGGTGTCCCACTCGATTTCGGCTCCCTGGTCGGGCAGGTCGACCACCACCTCTTCGCCCTCCAGGCGCACGGCGATGCCCTTGCCGGCGGTGGTGAAAGGAATCCCGTTGAGATTGCGATCCACCTGACCCAGCACCAGGCGGCGGATGCCGAAAACGCCCTCCATGGTGGGACGCAAGTTTTCGCCCTGGACGGCAAACCAGGCCTCGGGCGATCCGCCCTTGGTCTCGTGGAAGGTGAGGGCGGCGTCGACCGTGCCGTTCCATCCGTGGGTGTCGTAGCCGAATTGACTGATGGTTTCCAGGCTGAGGTCGTCGGCCCAAAGCTGTCCGGTCAGATTGCCGTCGGCCGTGCGGTTGCCGCGTCCTTCCAGGGTCAGTCCGGCCGACTGGAGATGGAAACGCGACAGCGAGATGGCGCCGCGGCCTCCCGCGAAGTCGACGTAGGCTTCGTCGATCGGGACGTAGTCGGTTCCCGTCCAGAAGGCGCCGCGTTTGAGCTCCACCCGACCGGCGATCTGCGGTTCGTACAGGCTGCCACCGATCTGGAGTCCCTGACCCTGGGTGGAGAGCACTCCCGAGGGGAGCTTTTCAGCCAACCAGTTGGGCACCAGCCAGCGGGCCGCCGACATGGGGAAGGCCTCGGCCCGGATCCAGCCTTTCCAGGCGAATTTTTTGTCCATGACGACGCGCCCTCGTAGCCAGTCGGGATCGGGCGCACCGCCCGTGCGGGGGCCCTCCCAGGCCAACAGGCGGGCATCCATGGAGTTGGGGGAGAGCAGGCTGAGCAGAGTCAGCTGGTCGCGCTGTTTGCTGATATCGGTGCGCCAGGAGAAGGCGGTGGATTCGATCTGATCGCCATTCAGGCGGGTCAGGCGCGTCCAGGGAGAGCGCACGGAGCCCGTGAGTTGCGGAGCGGCGATGGGTCCGTTGGCGCGACCATCGACGTCGACAAGAACTTCCTCCACACGAACGCCCAGCTGCCGGAGCCAGTCAGGAGTGGCCAGAGGGCCGAACCAGCTGCTGATTTGGCGAAGGTTGACATCGCGACCGGTCACCTTGAGGTTGTAGAGACGCTGATTGCGCAGGTCAAAGCCGCCGTTGAAGGACAGGCTGCCACCTTGTTGCCAGGCTTCCAGCGGAACGGCCCGGTGGGTCAGCGGCGGACCTTCCAGAGGGCCAAAGTAGGAATAAGCTCGCCCCTCTCCCTGCAGGGTGGTGCTGGCGGTGGTCAGGCTGCTGGGCATGTGCAGGAAGTTGTCGACCATTTGCAGCCGACTGCCCATCAGGTAGCCGCTGCCCGCCACCCAGTTTTTCCAGTCCGAGCCGCCCGGGCGCAGCCCGTAGAGGTAGCCCAGGCGGCCATTCTCCCAAAGGGTGGCCACCTGCCCGTCGACGGTCTGGCTGCGATACGGCAACTTCAGATTGACGAACTGCGCGAAAAGCTCGGGACTGCGCCCGGGCAGCCAGCGTCCCACCGCATAGGCATCGCCGCCCAGTCCGCGGCTGGCGGCTCGGAAGCCGACCACTTCGCGTCCATTCACTTCGGCTTCGGCCGTCAGGTTGCGCAGCCCGGAGGGGGCCCCTGCCAGGTAACGGTTGGCCTGAAACTGGGGGGCGGAGACGTAAAAGGTGCCGTGCTGACCTTCCAGATTGCCGGTCAACTCAAACTGATCGCCTCCGCTGCTGGCTGACATGTGGGGCACCAGGATGGCTCCATCCTGCAGCCCCACCAGGCCCGAAACGTTGTCCAGCAGCGGCATGCCGGGCACCTGCACCTGGCTGTGGTCCAGGTAGGCCGAAGCCTGCATCTGATTGGTCTTGTAGTTTCCGCTCAGCTCGGCCACCCCGGTCAGTCGGGCGTTGGCCTGGTTGCTATTCATCTGATAGTCCTGCAGCAAGGCTTCGGCCGTCAGTTGACCGGTGTGGTAGTCGACCAGCGCCCAGGGAACGGCCACTTCGCCGCCCTGACCCTGCAGGCGCCCGTCATAGAGGACCGCGGATTGCTGGTCCACCCAGAACCGTCCCGTGCCGCTGGTCACCCCCAGCGGATTGGCGGGCAGGGAATTGAGGCGGGCACTGCCGGTCAGCACCGGTTTCTCGGCGTTGCCCAGGGCGGTCACGTCCACGTCTTCGGCGCCTGCCAGAAGCGGCGAAAGGCGGCGCACTTCCGAGGCTCCCCCCGTCAGCCGCAGGTAAAGATTTTGCTTCTGGTCGCGGAAGATCCATCCGTGGCCATCCACCACTTCGCCTTCGACCGTGTGGCCACGGGCTTTTTTCAGATGCAGGCTGTTGCTGTCCAATTCGAAATCGGCCACCAGATCGCGCAGGCGCACCTTTTCTTCCGGATGTTCGGGGACCTGGGCCAGCAGGTTTTGGCCCTTGATGCGGCCCTGCATGTTGGGATCAGAGAGCGGGCCGTCCATGATCATCTCCAACGAGGCCTGGCCCTGCACCGGCGGCAACTGGGGAAAGGAGGCGGCCAACTTCTTCAAGGCCAGGGGGCCGGCACTCACATTGAGATGCACCCAGGTTTCTGAGCTGGCGGGGTCGGGCCGCACCTGGCCCTTCACTCGAATGGGCTGACCCCTCCAACTGAGCTGGGACTTCTGAATTTCCACGGCGCTGCCCAGCAGCTTGACCCGGCCGGTCACCTTCTCCAGGCGCTGTTTTTGGGCGGGCACTTCGATGGCGTCCGCGCTCAGATCCAATTGGCCCAGAGCCAGGGCGGCCTGGGGGTTCTGGGGCGGCACGCGCAGATGCAGGGTGCCGTTGGCTTGGGAGCCTTCAATGTGAATCGAGTTGGAGAGCACGGGATGGGCCAGGAACCGGTCCAATGCCAGTTGGTGGAGCTGGACGTCGGCTTCAATGGGTTGTTCTGGCTGGGCTGTGGCCACCAGGTCGAGTTTGTCGCCCAGGGCTTTGCCTCGTACACTCCAACTGCGATCCGCCTGCCAATCCAGCAGGGCGTTGACGCCATCCACCTCGGCCGCAAAGTTGCGCTGACGTTGATCGTGAAAGTTTAGCTCTCCGTCCACGATCTGCACGTGGCCGCGGTAGGCCATTTCCAGCGGGCCGTCCGAAAGTCGGCGCGGCATGGTTACCGAATCCCAGTTGAAGCGCCCATCGGGTCCATAGCCGATTTGCAGGCGCGGCTGAGTGAGCTTCATGTCGCTGACCCACCGGGAAGCACCGAAGAAGTAGCCGGTATAGGGATTGAGTGGGGCCTCCACTCTCTCGATGCGCGCCAGCGGTGCGCCACCCCGCGTCTGGATTTGCACCCCTTCTAACACCATGGTGCGGCCGCTTACCCAGCTCTTGCGGATGTCGATGTTGACGTTGAAAGTGCGAGCGATCTGACGGCTGTAGTAGTTGATCAGGCTGCTGGCGGAAAAGTACGCGAGGATGAAGGCGCCCACTAAGAGCACCATGAAAATCCCCAGTGATACTAGCGCGAAGCGCGCCATCACCCGGAGTATCTTGGCGATAATCCCCTGTTTCATTCGTGTGACCAGAACCGCAGACCCCGTAGAAACATATCCGCAAGGGGCGAGCGCGAACACTGTCTGGCGTACCATGACGATCGGTACGAGGAAAGCGAACGCTTCTTCGATTTGGCCCCGCCGGGCCTGGAATCCTGTTCAAGTTCTCCCTTAGGGAAAGTGATTCTGATTCAAGAGATGGTCAGTCCACGAAAGCAGGCGATGAGAACTCCCAACACCTCGCGCGGCACCAGGTGGCTGCCACCGGTGCTGGTTCCCCGGTTGCTCACGGTGTAATAGACCGGTCCGACGGCCTTGGCCGAGGCACCCTGGGGGGTGACCCGGCCGCGAAAGCTCCGCAGACCGGGTAAATTGGGGACATCCAGCGTGCCCGTGGTGGTCGGAGCGGGTGCCCCACTGGCGGGACGAACCACGGCGTTGACGACATCCCAATAGCGCATGCGCGTCTTGGTGCGTTTGCGTTTGGGCACGCTCTTGTAGGTTCCATCTCGGGTAATGGTCAGCTTGATTCGGTGGCCATCGACGGTATTGGCCGAGAGTTCGAGCCAGGGATGGCTAAAATAGGTGGTGCTGGGCCCGTAGGTAAAGAAGAGGAACTTCTTCACTTCCACTTTCTGCTTGAACATGGGTGATTGGCTGGCACGAAAGTCCAACTGCAATTGAATGGGACGGTCAGGATCCAGGTCGACGGCCAGCGTTTCCAACAGCGCGTCCGGGATCTCGTAGCGCATGTTTTCCAGATCGTAAGCGCTGGCCGAGCTGTGACGGACCCCCCCGATGAATAAGAGCCCCAGGGCTACCAGGAACAGGACGCCGCCCGCCGCAGGGGCGGCGATTGCTGCCAGCAGTACGCCGACCAGCAACAATACGCAGCCCCAGCCCTGGATGCGGTTTCCGGAAGCGGCGCCGACCTCGGCGGTGCGGTCGCTGTGGGAGAGATGGCCGAGTTGCTCGCGCACCTCGGCCAGATTCCCCTGAAGCGTTACTTTGTGCTTGCCGAAACGCCTGGCCATGGCGGGACCTTCGGTAGGAGGGAAACGTGTCCTCCGACAGAACCCAGGCCGATGCGTCGTTTGGCCCTCTTTTTCATGCTTTTGCTGGCGGCCGTCTCGGCCAAGACCCGGACGCCCCTGGTGGTGACCCGCGAAGGCAAGCCGGACTTTGAAGTCCGTCAGCTGGAAGTGATCTGTCCGGGACAGACTTTGAAAGTCCAGTTAGAGGACGACCGCGTCAAGTTGCTCGCGGGCAAGGACGTATTGGTCAAGGTCAAGCGCAAGAAGGATGGCTTGGAGTTGGAAGACGGCGCCGGCACTCGCCTCTTGCGAATCAAAGTGCATAAGGGTCCCAGCTACAAGATCAGTGACGGCCAGGACAAACCGGTTTTGACCTTGGAAACGCAGGGCCCTCAGCTGCTGGCCCAACCCGAGGGCAAGGTTTCCGCCAGCCTGAACGGGCTGGACTGGTCCTCGGGCGGCCGCATGCACGCTCACCTCGAGGGGGACCGCCAGTTACAACTGGGCCTGTGTCTGGCACTGGGAAGCCTCACGCCGGCTCAGCGAGCCGCCCTGGCGGTGTACATCCGCGAAGTGGGCATCTAAGCGGTGGCCAAGTGCAAGGAGTCCGCCGGCGTCCTCTACCCCCACCCGTGCACGCGGGAGAGCGTCAATACTTGCGGTCGTTGCGGTAAGCTCATTTGTGGGCTGCATACGCGCCAGGCCGGGGGCGGCGCCCAGGTGTGCATCAGCTGCCACCGCGCCGCCACTCCGCCCTCGGACAGCGGCGGTGACGCGCTTTTCCTGGCCAGCATGCTTTTCCCCGACTACGATACGGGCACGGCCGTGCGCCGACGTCTGAATCAGGCGATGGGCGACGACGGCATGCCTTTGGATGACTTTGAAACCGAGTTCGACGGCACGTAGAGTCGTCTATTACGCGTTGGGTGGGGGCCGCGGCCACGCCACCCGCAGCCGGCTGCTGGCCAGCTGGTTCCCTCCCGGCACCCAGGTGCACTTCCTGCTCCCAGAGCGTTTGCGTGCCTGGAGCCACGGGTTGGAGGTGTCCTTTTGCGGACCCGAAGATCTGGGGGCCTTTGTGGCCGAGCGACTGGCCTACCTGAAACCGGACCTGTTTGTGGTGGATGCTTTTCCGCGGGGCGTTCTGGGTGAGTTGGCCGCCCTGGAGTTTCCTTGTGCGGCCTGGCTGGTGGCGCGCTGGCTGAAACCCGCCTACGCCCAGCGCCCCGAAGTCGTGGTAGCGCTGGATCGCTATCAAGCCGTGCTGGGCTGCGAACGAACTCCCTGGGATGTCCCGGTTTTGGGGGCGGTGGTCTCGGATCCCCCGGGGCGTTGCCAACCTTGCTCCTTGCTCTGGCTGGGCAGTGGTCCCTTGGAGGAGCAACAGCGACTGGCAGACTTTTGCCACGCCCAGGGCGCCGTGCTGGCCGCCCCCGATTTGGGTCAGGCGCGCTCGGATGTGTCGGAACTACTGGCGGGAGCCGATTTGGTTATATCGGCCGCCGGTTACAACGCCTACCACGAGATTGTGCAGTCGGGGGCACCCGCCATCTTTTGGCCGCAGGCGCGTTTGTATGACCAGCAAGAACTGCGCGCTCAGGGCCAACTGGGGCTGCCGACGCGGGCCTGGACGCGCTGCGTTGGCAACTGGTCCGAGTTGGAGGCCGCCTTAGAAGACTATCGTCGGGAGGGCCCGACCCGTTCAGATCCTTGCGCGCTGGTTCAAAGAGAAGCTTGGAGCGCGTTTTTCTCCAGGGCCTGATGCAGCATGCGGTTTTCGCTGGTGACCATGTCGCAGCGCCGGCAGGAACTCTCCAGCTTCAGTTGCCTGAAGTTCTCGCGCACGGCTCGCATAGCCGGTCCGTTGAAAATCGCATCCAGGCTCTGAAGCGCTACATTCCCCAGCGAGTCCATCCGGCGGTTGGTCATACAGCATAAGAACGTCTCGCCGTCCCAGCCGATAAACAGATGCATCCAGGGCGAAAGACATGGTTTCTGGCGATAGAGGCCCAGCGAATACTCGCCCTTGCGGCTGCTTTCCATTTCCAGCTCGGTCTGTCCAAAGGGATAGATCATCCAGGGGGCGGTGGAAAAGCCCGCGCGCTGACGCTCTTCCAGCACGCGCGGCGCGATGTCGCGATTGTAGACCTCGATCTGGCCGCGCGACAGGCGGTTTTTGCGTTCGCCTTTTTCGTCCACCGGCATCGGATGCAACTCGGTGGCGCCCAGTTCCGAGACCATCCGCACCAGTTGCGGCAGACACTTGTAATTGCTGCGCTGCAGCACGGAATTGATGCGCAGGCGGGGCCGATGGCCCAGGCGGTCGCCCAGTTCGGCCAGCTTGCGCACCGTCCGGGTAGTGCGCTTGAAGCTGCCGGGAATGCCGCGAATGGCGTCGTGAAGCTCGGCCTTGGATCCGTCCAGGCTCAGCGAGATGCTGTTGGGCCGGGCCCGGATCAGGCGGCGCAGGCGCTCGTCGGTGAGCAAGGTGCCGTTGGTGGTCATGTTGATTTTGAGCTTGAGGGCCGTGCCATGCTCCACCAGATCCAGGAAATCCCGGCGTAGGAACACCTCGCCTCCGGAAAAGTGCACCTTGCGACACCCCATGTCGGCCAACTGGGCCAGCACGTCAAACCACTGGTCGGTGCTCAGCGATTGCTCGCTCTTGGTTTTCCAGTAATGACACATCTGGCAGCGCAGATTGCAAAAGGAGGTCAGCTTGATCTTCACGGAGGAAAGCAGCTGCGAATGACCCGAGTCCAGGGCCGCCTGGAGCCGGGCCACCTGTTCGGGCTGGCTGACGAATTGAGGGATGTTATACACGGATGCGGATTCTTTACTGTGCCAACGACCCAGTCCCCTTTCCTAAGGGAGCGGGGGTGCGCATCGAGGCCACCGTGCGGGCCCTGGTCAGGGCCGGGGCGCAGCTGCGTCTGGTCACTCCGCGTATCGCCAAGCCGGCCGGTTTTGGCGAGCAACTGGAGGGCATCGACCATCATCTGGTCGAGGTTGGCTCGGGCGAAGATCCCTTTTTAGAACGCGCCACCCGCTTCCGTCGGGGAGTAGAGGAGCAGTTGCAGGCGGGCTGGGATGTGTTCTGGTTCCGATCTCCCTGGGAGGGCTGGGCTGGTCGTGACTTCGCCGGGCCGCTGGTCTACGAAGCCCACGGCTTTCCCTCCATGGAGTTGCCCCACCATTTCCCCCAACTCTGCGATCACCCCGAATTCCTGGGCCGCCTGGCCTGGGAAGAGCAAATGCTGTTGCAGCGGGCCCGGCTGATTTTGACGGTCAGCCAAACCGGCCGGCGTTTTTTGTCCACTCGGGGCGTGGCTGGCGAGAAGGTGGTGGTGATTCCCAACAGCGCCACCGAAGCGGCCTTTGTGGCCCGCCAGCAGCTGCCGTGCGAACCATTTCGGTTGATCTATACGGGGACTCTGGCTCCCTGGCAGGGATTGGAGCAGCTCTTGGAAGCGTTACTTCACCTGAAGAACCGCTTGCCCGTGCAGCTTTCCCTGGTGGGAACGCGCAAAGGGCGCTGGACCCGCACCTTGAGGCAACTGGCGCAACAACTGCGGGTGCGCTCCTCGCTCGAATTTCTGGGCCCCTTTCCGGCAGAGGAGCTGCGCCAGCACCTGGCCACCTCGCATGTGGCCAGGTGCTGGCGCAGCTCC
>Ga0075012_10004889_pt1 | contig 12381 bp, 9 predicted proteins | sample All_14_2_FD_71474 | JGI IMG/M metagenome (GOLD analysis project Ga0075012, IMG submission 71474) | Freshwater microbial communities in response to fracking from Pennsylvania, USA - Allegheny Zone_MetaG_DW_15 | ecosystem: Environmental > Aquatic > Deep subsurface > Groundwater > Drilled...
TCGACGAGCTCGGTGGCCACCTCGTCGAGCAGCGCGCGGTCGTGGCTCGCGAGCAGCACCGGGCCCGGCCAGCCGAGCAGCTGCTCCCGCAGCACGGCGATCGCGGCATCGTCGAGGTGGTTGCTCGGCTCGTCGAGCACGAGCGCCTCCGGCCGCTCGAGCAGCAGCGCGGCGAGAGCGAGGCGGCTGCGCTGGCCGCCGGAGAGCGCGCCGACGGGCGTCTCGAGCGGGATGTCCGCGAGCCCGAACCCGTCGAGCAGGGTCGCGCGGCGCGCGTCGAGGCTCCACAGCTCGACGCGCTCGGCCTCATCGAGCGCGGCGGCGTAGACCTCCGCGGCGCTGTTCTCGGCACCGTCACCGGTGAGCCCGGCCCGCGCCGCCGCATCGCCGCCGAGCGCCGCGGCCGCGGTCTCGAGCAGCCGCTCGAGCGCGCGCACGGGGGCCTCGGCGGCGGCGAGGATGCTCGCGGCGGGCTTCTCGTCGGCGAACGGCACCTCCTGCGGCAGCCAGCCGAGCCGCGCGGGGCGCTCGACGCGACCACCGTCGGGCTCGTCGACGCCGGCGAGGATGCGGAGCAGGGTCGACTTGCCCGCGCCGTTCTCGCCGATCAGGCCGACGCGCGCACCGGGCGGCACGACGAGGTCGACGTCGCGCAGCACGGCGCGCCCGTCGAGCACGCGGGTGATGCCCCGCGCGATGAGCGGCGCGACACGAGCAGGGATCGAGGGGGTGGACAGGGTCGAGCGCATGGGCACTGCCGGGGTATCGCAGGACTCCCGCCGGGCGAGGCCTCGGGCGCGGGACGGTCGACTGCGTTACAGCTCCACGGAATCGAGGATACCCCAGAGAGTCGTCAGCGCGCCTGGCGCTCCGCGGTCTCCACGACGTTCGCCAGGAGCAGCGCCCGCGTCATCGGCCCGACCCCCCCGGGGTTGGGCGAGATCCACGACGCGACCGTCGCGACGTCGTCGGCCACGTCGCCCGCGATGCGCGAGACCCCGGTGTCGGGGTCGACGAGCCGCGAGACTCCCACGTCGAGCACGATCGCGCCCGGCTTCACGTCGGCCGCCCGCACGATGCCCGGCACGCCCGCCGCGGCGACGATCACGTCGGCGCGGCGCAGGTGCTCGCCGAGGTCGCGCGTGCCCGTGTGGGTGAGGGTGACGGTCGCGTTGTACTCGCGCCGCGTCAGCAGCGAGCCGATGGCCCGCCCGACGGTCACGCCGCGGCCGATCACGACGACGTCCTTCCCCGCCCACGACAGGCCGTGCCGCTCGACGAGCTCGATGACCCCGCGCGGCGTGCACGGCAGCGGGGTGTCGATCGGCCGATCGACCCGCAGCACGAGCCGGCCCAGGTTCGTCGGGTGCAGCCCGTCGGCATCCTTGTCGGGATGCACGCGCTCGAGGATCGCGTCGGTGTCGAGATGCTTCGGCAGCGGCAGCTGCACGATGAAGCCCGTCACGGCCGGGTCGGCGTTCAGCTCGTCGATGACGGATTCCAGCTCGGCCTGCGTCGTCGTGGCCGGCAGGTCGCGGCGGATGGACGCGATGCCCACCTCGGCGCAGTCCTTGTGCTTGCCGGCCACGTACCACTGCGAGCCCGGGTCGTCTCCGACGAGCACGGTCGCGAGGCCCGGCACGATGCCGCGCGCGCGCAGCGCGGCGACACGCTCGCGCAGCTCGGCCTTGATGGCCGCGGCGGTCGCGGTGCCGTCGAGCTTCTGCGCGATGCCGTGAGGCTGCGGCTCCATGCCGCCGGTGTCGGGCGCGGTCGGGGTGGCTCCGGTCGCGCTCACGCTCACAGCCCCGGGTAGAGCGGGAACGCGGTCGTGAGCGCCTCGACGCGCCCGCGCAGGGCGGCCACGTCGGGGTTCGGCATGAGCGCGTGGGCGATGATGTCGGCCACCTCGGTGAACTCGGCGTCGGCGAAGCCGCGGGTGGCGAGCGCCGGGGTGCCGATGCGCACGCCGCTCGTCACCATCGGCGGGCGCGGGTCGAAGGGCACGCCGTTGCGGTTCACCGTGATGCCGACCTCGTGCAGCACGTTCTCGGCCTGGAGGCCGTCGAGGGGCGACTCGCGCAGGTCGACGAGCGCGAGGTGGACATCCGTGCCGCCGGTGAGAACGTTGATGCCCGCGCTCGTGGCGTCGCTCTGCGTGAGCCGCTCGGCGAGGATCTGCGCGCCGCGGATGGTGCGCTGCTGGCGCTCGACGAACTCCGGCATCGCGGCGAGCTTGAAGGCCACGGCCTTGGCGGCGATGACGTGCATGAGCGGGCCGCCCTGCTGGCCCGGGAAGACGGCCGAGTTGAGCTTCTTGAACAGCGACTCGTCGTTGCTGAGGATGATGCCCGAGCGGGGACCGGCGAGGGTCTTGTGGACCGTCGACGACACGACGTGCGCGTGCGGCAGCGGCGAGGGGTGCAGGCCCGCGGCGACGAGGCCGGCGAAGTGCGCCATGTCGACCCAGAGCTTGGCGCCGACCTCGTCGGCGATGGCGCGGAAGGCCGCGAAGTCGAGGTGGCGCGAGTACGCCGACCAGCCGGCGATGATGACGGCCGGCTTGACCTCGTGGGCCTTGGCGCGCACGACGTCCATGTCGACGAGCATCGTCTCGGGGTCGACGCCGTACGAGGTGGCGTTGTAGACCTTGCCCGAGAAGTTCAGCTTCATGCCGTGGGTCAGGTGGCCGCCGTGGGCGAGCTCGAGGCCCAGGATCGTGTCGCCGGGGTTGGCGAGGGCGTGCAGCACGGCGGCGCTCGCCTGCGCGCCCGAGTGGGGCTGCACGTTGGCGAACTCGGCACCGAACAGGCTCTTGGCGCGCTCGATGGCGAGGTTCTCGGCGATGTCGACGAACTCGCAACCGCCGTAGTAGCGCTTGCCGGGGTAGCCCTCGGCGTACTTGTTGGTGAGCACCGAACCCTGCGCCTCGAGGATCGCGCGCGAGACGAAGTTCTCGCTCGCGATCATCTCGAGCGTGTGGCGCTGGCGGCTGAGCTCCTGGTCGAGCACCGCGGCGATCTCGGGGTCGACGGTCGCGAGCGCGTCGTTGAAGGTCGAGGGCAGCTTGTCAGACACGGGGGTTCTCCTTCGAAGGGTCTGCCGGGCGCGCCGGCGGGGGCGTGCAGGGGGCCCAGGCGTACGGCCCCACTCCGTGTCGGTCGCTCCCTGATGGTGACCCATCCGAAAGCCAGTCGCGACAGCGCCAGTCTAACCCTCGCGCCCGCCTCGCGCGCGGTGCGCGATCGTGGCGCGGATGCGCGCCCTGGCCGCGCGACCCGCTACGGCGACTCGGCCTCAACGATGGTGATCGGCCGCGTCGTGAGCGGCACGCCGCGGGCGCGGCGGCGCGACTCCATGATGAGCAGCGCGACGATGGCGAGGGCGATGGAGGCCGCCTCGATCCACGGCAGCCAGGTGGTGCCGGTGCGGGCGAAGATGACGGCGCCGACGGCCGCGCCGCCGCCGATGCCGATGTTGAACGACGTGGTCAGCAGGGCCGCGCCGACGTCGCGCACGCTGGGCGCCGCGACCTTCAGCAGGCGGGTCTGCAGCAGGGTCGGGATGCCGCCGAAGGCCGCGCCCCACACGACGAAGGCGACGACGACCACGAGCGGCACCCCGGCGAAGAGCGCCAGCACGCTGACGGCGAGGATGACCGTGGCGAGCATCCCGTAGAGGCCGCCCCGCGGGTACCGGCTGCCGACGACCCCCGCGAGCACGAGGCCGATGGCTCCGGCACCGCCGTAGAGGAACAGCAGAACGCCAAGAGCCTCCGGCTCGAAGCCGGCGGTGTCGAGCACGAACGGGGCGATGAACGTGTAGAAGACGTTGTGGCCGGTGACGATGATCACCACGAGCAGGCAGATAAACAGCACGCTCGGCATCGTGGGGTCACGGCGCGCCGGGATGCGGATCTCCCCCGTCGCGAGCGTGACCCGGTGCTCGACCGCGGGCAGGAACTTGAGGACGAGCAGCACCAGCACGACCACCGTCGCGGCGATCACGCCGAAGGCCGCGCGCCAGCCGAGGGCGAGTCCGAGGGCGGTGCCGAGCGGCACGCCGAGCACGAAGGCGGCGGTGCCGCCAGCACTGGTCACGGCGACGGCCCGGGCCAGCTGCTGGCGCGGCACGAGGTAGCTGGCGTAGGCGCCGGCCACCGCCCAGAACAGCCCGTGCGCGAGGCCGCCGAGCACGCGGGCTCCGACGAGCAACTCGTAGCTGGGCGCGATGGCCGCGAGCACGTTGGCGAGGGCGAAGACCACGAGCACGATGAGCAGCAGGCTCTTGCGCGGGTAGTGCCGAGTGAGGGCGGCGAGCGGAGCCGCCGTGACGACGACGGTGCCGGCGAAGATCGAGATGAGCAGGCCGACCTGCGACTCGGTGACGGCGAGGTCGTCGGCCATCGCCGACAGGAGCCCCGTGGGCAGGAACTCGCTCGTCACGAGGAAGAAGATCGCGACGGCAAGGGTGATGAGCCCCACCCAGGGGAACGGGCGGTCGTGCTGAGACATGTCCAAGCGGAGCTTTCGTGGCCAGCGTTGCGCCGCTGACGAACACGGGGAGCCCGGAGCGGGCATCCGCGTCTAGGCTACCGGGGGTGCGAGGGCGCTGCGGGCGGTGTGGGGTCGTCGACCGGGTCGCGCGCGACATCGTGCGCGGGCACGGCATCCCCGCGCAGGTCGCTCAGCACGATGACGAGCCCCACCCCGATGAGAGCGGCCGCGACGACCGGCAGCGCGGCGAGCGACCAAGCCTCGAGCACGAGCCCGCCGAGCAGCGCGCCGCCGCCGATGCCGATGTTGAAGGCGACGGTGATCCAGGCGGCGCCGATGTCGCGCAGGGCCTCGGATGCCCGCTGCAGCAGCCGCGCCTGGAAGATCACCGGCACCCCGCCGAGGAACGCGCTCCACGCGACGATCAGCACGACGACCAGCACCGGGTCGGGGGAGGCGCCCGGCAGCAGCCCGATCGCCCCGAGCGCGGCGACCGCGGCGATGACGCCGGCGAGCATGACGGGCAGCAGCGCGCGGGGGAAGCGGTCGCCGAGCACGCCGGCGAGGGCCACCCCGGCCGCACCCGCGGCGCCGAACGCGAGCAGAACGGGTGCGACGGCGGCGGCCGGCAGCCCCGCGAGCTCGATGACCCAGGCGGCGATGTAGGTGTACAGCGCGGCATGCCCGAGGGTGACGAGCACGACGGTGGCGCACAGCACCAGCACGGGGGCGAGGGTGGGGTCGCGGCGCGATCGGGCCGCGGCCTCCGCATCCGTCGCCGCAGCGGCAGCGCCGCCCCCGTCTGTCGTCGCACCGGCGACCCCGTGCGCGACCGGCGGCAGCACCGCGACGATGGCGAGCGCGATCACCACGACGAGCCCGGCGATGACCGCGAAGGAGGCCCGCCAGCCGACGGCGGCCCCCAGCAGCGTGCCCAGGGGAACACCCGCGACGGTCGCGACGGTCGCCCCCGCGGCGACGATGGCGACGGCGCGGGCGAGGCGCTCGGGCGGCACGAGCCGCGCGGCGTACGGAGTGACGACGGCCCAGAACACGCCGTGAGCGGCGCCGCCGAGGATGCGGGCGATCACGAGCACGGCATAGCCGGGGGCGAGGGCGGCGACCAGGTTGGCGACCGCGAACACCGCGAGCAGCGCCAGCAGCAGCGTCTTGCGCGGCACGCGGCGCGTGAGGTGGGTGAGCGGCGCGGTCGCGACCACCACGGCGCCCGCGAACACCGTCACGAGCAGGCCGACCTGCGCCTCGCTGACCCCCAGCTCGTCGCGCAGCTGCGGCAGCAGGCCGATGGGCAGGAACTCACTGGTGACCGCCACGACAATGCCCGCCGAGAGCAGCAGCAGGGGCATCCACGGCAGGCGCACGGGGCCAGCGTAGCCGCGGGGTGACGGCACCGGACGGACGAATAGGCTTGCTCGGGTGAGCGAGACCCCCCACCACTGGATCGTGACGCTGGCCTGCGACGACCTTCCCGGCATCGTGCACGCGGTGACCGGCGCCATCGTCGCGGCCGAGGGCAACATCACCGAGCTGCAGCAGTTCTCGAGCCTCGGCTCGGGGCGGTTCTTCCTGCGCCTGCAGACCGAGACGCACGCCGACCACGACGCGCTGCTCGCCGCCCTGCAACCGGTCATCGACCGCTATGGCGCCGAGTGCCGCATCGACGCGGTCGGGCGCCCCCTGCGCACCCTCGTGCTCGTATCGAAGGCGGGGCACTGCCTCAACGACCTGCTCTTCCGCCAGCGCAGCGGCACCCTGCCGATCGAGATTCCGCTCGTGCTGGGCAACCACCCCGACCTCGGCGAGCTGGCCGCGTTCTACGGGGTGCCGTTCGAATCGCATCCGGTGACGGATGCGGAGCAGAAGGCGGCCATGGAGGCGCGCATCCTCGCCGCGGTCGAGGAGCACGACATCGAGCTCGTCGTGCTCGCCCGCTACATGCAGATCTTCTCCCCCGAGCTGTGCGCGGCGCTCGCCGGGCGGGCCATCAACATCCACCACTCCTTCCTGCCCGGCTTCAAGGGCGCGAACCCCTACGCCCGCGCGCACGCCCGCGGCGTGAAGCTCATCGGCGCGACCGCGCACTTCGTCACGAGCGACCTCGACGAGGGCCCGATCATCGAGCAGAACGTGACGCGCGTCGACCACTCGCGCTCGCCGGAGGAGCTCGTCGTCATCGGCCGCGACATCGAGAGCCGCACGCTGAGCCAGGCGGTGCGCTGGTTCGCGGAGGACCGCGTGCTGCTCGACGGGCAGCGCACCGTCATCTTCACCTAGCCGCGGCGGCTCGCGGCAAACCCTTCAGGCCAGTACAGCGAATATCCACCGAGACCCGACAGGCTGGTGAGCAGCGGCTGGATGCCGCCTGTGTCCAGCGACGCCCAGGAGAGACGATGACCCGCATGATGTCCGGCCGCGCCCGCACGACCGCCGCGCGCGTCGCCGCCCCGATCGGCGCGACCGCCGCCCTGCTCGGCACGCTGACCGGCTGCGCGACGGCGGCCGCCGAGGCCGAGGTGCAGGCCCCCGTCGACGCGAGCTACCGCGACGGCACCTACCAGGCGAACGGCACCTACGAGTCGCCGAACGGTAGCGAGAACATCATCGTTCTCATCGAGCTCGAGAACGACATCGTCACCGACGTCGAGATCACGACCAACCCGAACAACCCGACGACCGCCAACTACCAGGGCCAGTTCGCCTCCGGCATCGCCGATCTGGTCGTCGGGCGCGACATCGATCAGCTCGATGTCACCGTCGTCGCCGGCTCGTCGCTGACCAGCAACGGCTTCCGCGAGGCGCTGACGGCCATCAAGGCCGACGCCGTCGAGAGCTGAGCCGGCGCCGCGCGTGACGGAGACCGGCCCGACCGCGTTCGAGGCGATCGGCACCGCCTGGCGCATCGGCGTGGGCGGCGCCGGCACGCCGACCTCCTCCCTCGGCGCGGCGCTGAGCGATGACGACCGGGCCGCGGTGCTCGAGCGCATCGCGCAGTTCGACCGCGACTGGTCGCGGTTCCGCGACGACTCCCTCGTCTCCTGCATCGCGCGCGAGCCCGGGTCGTGGGGCCTGCCCGCCGACGCCGCGCCCCTGCTCGACCTCTACGAGCGCCTGCACGCGGCGACGGATGCCCGCCTGAGCCCCCTCGTCGGCGCCAGCCTCGAACGGCTCGGCTACGACGCCGCCTACCGCCTGCTGCCCGGCGGCGACCCGCTGCCGGCCCCCCGCTGGCAGGATTCGCTCTCGCTGCGCCGCACCGGCGACGGCCTGGTGCTCGACACCGCGGCGCCGCTGCTGCTCGATGTGGGGGCGGCCGGCAAGGGGTACCTCGTCGACCTGGTGGGCGAGCTGCTCGCCGAGCGGGGGCTGCCCGACACGATGGTCGACGCGAGCGGCGACGTGCGCGTGCGGGGCGAGCGCAGCATCCGCGTGGCCCTCGAGAACCCGTTCGACCCGACGACGGCGCTGGGCGTCGTCGAGCTGCACGATCAGGCCCTGTGCGCCTCGGCCACGACGCGGCGGGCATGGGGCGACGGACTGCACCACATCATCGACGCCGTCACGGGGCGCCCGGTCGAGACGGTCGTGGCCACGTGGGTGATCGCCGACTCGGCGCTGATCGCCGACGGGGTGGCGACGGCGATGTTCCTGACCGACCCGGCGCGTCTCTCGGCGGTTTTCCCGGTGGAATGGGTTCGACTGTCTGCTGACGGGCGTCTCGAGGCGAGCGCCGGATTCCGAGGGGAGCTGTTCGCATGAGGGCACGCATCGACGCGCTGACCGGCCGGGTGAGCATGTACCGGCTGGCCACCATCACTCTCGCGATCGTGCTGGCGCAGGCGGTGCTGTTCGCGTTCCTCGGCGTGCTCGGCCGCGACCCCTACGCGATCCTCGGCACCTTCGGCGTCGTGATCGTCGCCACGCTCGGCGCCAACGAGGCCGCCGCCCGGCTCGCGAAGGTGGTGCCGCATCGCGAGTCGAGCGTGATCACCGCGCTCATCATCACCTGCCTCGTGCCGCCGGGCCTCACCACCGCCGGTCTCGTGGTGGCGGCGGGGGCCGGCGTGCTCGCGGCGCTGTCGAAGTACCTCCTGGTCTGGCGCGGCCGGCACCTGCTGAACCCGGCGGCCACCGGCGTGTGGGTGGCAGGGCTCCTCGCATTCCCGTTCGGGCTGGCGGCGGGCATCTGGTGGATCGCCACGCCCGCCCTGCTGCCCGCGGTCGCCCTGGGCGCCCTGCTGCTGCTCGACCGCACCCGCCGCCTCGATGTCGGCCTGATCTTCCTGGTGCTGGCGATCGTCATCATCGGCGCCCGCCTGGTCGCGACCGGCACGGCACCGCTCGGAGCGGTCACGACCGTGCTGCAGCTCTTCCCCGTCGTGTTCCTCGCTGGGTTCATGCTCAGCGAGCCGCTGACCCTGCCGCCGCTGCGCTGGCAGCGCTGGCTGGCCGCCGCCGTCACGGCCGTCGCCTTCTCGGTGCCGTTCAGCATCGGCCCGGTCTACAACTCCCCCGAGCTCGCCCTCATCGTCGGCAACCTGGTCGCCTTCGCGGTGTCGCGCCGCGGCGGCACCACTCTGCGGCTCGTCGAGCGCGCGCCGCTGTCGGAGCACGCGACCGAGTACCGCTTCGAGCCCGCGCGTCCGCTCGCCTTCGAGGCCGGCCAGTACCTCGAGCTGCACCTCCCCCACCGCGCCGACATTCGCGGCACCCGGCGCACGTTCTCGATCGCGTCGGCTCCCGAGGCGGCACTCCCTCCGGCCGCCGGGGCCGCGGGCACAGGGGCTGCGGGCGCGGCGACGGATGCGGGCTCCGGCCCGCGCGTCGCGATCGGCATGCGCACGCCGCACCCCGGCAGCTCGTTCAAGGCCGCGCTCGCCCAGCTCGAGCCCGGGGCCCGCATCGCGGTGACCCAGGTCGCCGGCGACTTCCTGCTACCGCGCGACCCGGCCGTGCCCCTGCTGATGGTGGCGGGCGGCATCGGCATCACGCCCTTCGCGAGCCAGCTGGCGAGCCTGGCGGCTCAGGGTGAGCATCGCGACATCGTGCTCGTCGTGGTGAGCTCGAACCCCGGCGAAGTGCTCTACCGTGACACGATCGAGGCCGCGGGAGCCCGGCTGGTCGAGCTGGCTCCCGACCAGCTGACGCCGGATGCCCTCCGCGAGCTCGTCCCCGACCTCGCCACCCGGCGCGGGTACGTCTCCGGCGCGCCGTCGCTCGTCGCCGCGGCCCGCACGGCCCTCCGTCGGGCCGGAGTCCGCCGCGTCCACACGGACTACTTCGCGGGTTACTGAGCGGCACGAGCCCCTGTTCCGCGCATCGCACCGCCCGCGTGAACGCCTCGCTGATCAGGCCTTTCGCCGTGCGCGAACTGCTGGCACTCTCATGAGGAGAGTGCTAATCTCGTTCTAGTTGAGTCGATCAGACTCAACTCTTGAACCAGCGCAACCGCCCACCCGGCGGTGACGAGATGGGAGACCGTGATGACCATGATGAACCTCGACCCGTTCCGCGAGCTCGACCGCATGGCCGCGACGCTGCTCGACCGTCGCGACACGCCGCGCGTCATGCCGATCGACCTCTACCGCGACGCCGACCACTTCGTGCTCAGCGCCGAGCTGCCGGGCGTCGACCCGGGCAGCGTCGACGTGGACGTCGACGGGCAGCTGCTCACGATCCGCGCCGAGCGCACCCCGCGCTCGCAGGAGGGCGTGCAGTGGCTCGCGCGCGAGCGCGCCGCTGGCACCTTCCAGCGCCAGCTCACCCTCGGTCGCGACATCGACACCGAGAGCATCTCGGCGCACTACGAGAACGGCGTGCTGAGCGTCATGATCCCGATCGTCGAGAAGGCGAAGCCGCGCAAGATCGCGGTCGCCACGGCGACCGACCGCGCCGAGGTCACCGCTTAGGAACGGTCGATCCGGGGTTCAGCGGGCCCTGTGCCGGGTGACGACGTCACCGCGGGCACGGGGCCCGCTGCCGTTCGGGGCGACCGCGGCGGAGCATCCAGGCCCGCAACGGGTGCGGCGCCCGCCCGCACCGCCCGCAGCGCGCCGAGGATGGCGACCAGGTCGACGGCCTCCTGCAGAGTCGCCCCCGCGACGGCGGGCAGCAGTCCGACCGCGGCGACGAGCATGAGCCCGACCGAGATGATGATGCCGAGCCAGATGCTCTCGAGCGCGATGCGTACGGTGCGGCGGCCGATCGCGACAGCGCGCGCGACGCGGGCGACGTCGTCGAGCAGGATGACGACGTCGGCCGACTCGCTCGCCGCGGTCGAGCCCTTGGCACCCATCGCGATGCCCACGTCGCTGACGGCGAGCACAGGGGCGTCGTTGACACCGTCGCCGACCATGGCGACCGGGCGCGGATGAGCCTCGCGGATGATCCGTACCTTGTCGTCGGGCAGGCACTCCGCGTGCAGCTCGGTGATGCCGAGGCCCTCGGCGATCGGCCCGGCCGTCGCCGCGACATCGCCGGTGACCATGAGGATGCGCTCGGCTCCGAGCCCGCGCAGGGCGACGAGGGTGTCGGCGGCATCGTCGCGCACCGCATCCCGCAGCACGATGACGCCGGCGAACCGCCCATCGACCGCCGCGTAGACGACGGCCGCCCCGCTCTCGGCCGCGTGCGGCACGAGGTCGGCGGCGTGCTCGGCGACGAACGCGGGCTTGCCGACCCGCACCCGCCGACCGTTGATGGTCGCCTCGACACCGAAGGTCGCGACCTCGCGCGCGTCGGTGGACGGGCTGAGGCTGCCCGCACGGTCGAGCGCCGCCTGCTGGATCGACGCGGCGAGCACGTGCGAGGAGTACTGCTCGGCCGAGCCCATGAGGTGCAGCAGCTCGCGCTCGTCGAACCCGGGCTGCGGGTGCACGCCGACCACGGCGGGGCGGCCCTGGGTGAGGGTGCCGGTCTTGTCGAAGGCGACAGTGCGCACGCGCGCGAGCTTCTCGAGCGAGGCCGCGCTCTTCATGACGATGCCGCGCTTGGCCGCACTGCTCATACCGCCCATGAACGCGACCGGGGCCGCGATGAGCAGCGGGCAGGGCGTGGCGACGACGAGCACCTCGGCGAAGCGCACCGGGTCGCCGCTGACCGCCCAGGCGACGCCGGCGATCGCGAGCGAGACGCCGGTGAACGGCAGGGCGTAACGGTCGGCGAGGCGCACGAGCGGCGCCTTGCTGGAGGAAGCCTCGCGCACGAGCTCGACGATGCGCTGGTACTGCGAGTCGGCGGCGACGGCGGTGGCGACGATCTCGATCGCGGTCGGGCCGTTGACCGAGCCGCTCAGCACCGGGTCGCCGATCGCCTTGTCGACCGGCAGGCTCTCGCCGGTGAGCGACGACTCGTCGAGGCTGGCGAGCCCGCTGGCGAGGTCGCCGTCGACGGGGAGGATCTCGGCCGGACGCACGAGGAGCCGGTCGCCGACCCGCACCTGGTCGACGGCGATATCGGCGACCGAGCCGTCGGCCTCGATGCGGTGCGCCTGCTGCGGCACGCGGTCGAGCAGTGCCCGCAGCTCGCGCTGGGCCCGGCCCGCTGCCGCGACCTCGAGCGCCTCGCCGCCGGCGAGCATGAACACGATGATCAGGCTCGCCCAGTACTCGCCGACGACGACCGTGCTGACGATGGCCGTGACGGCGAGGATGTCGAGGCCGAACTGCTTGGCGAGCAGGCCGCGCACCATGCTGACCGCCTCCATGGCGGCGATGCCGAGCGCGTACAGCGAGACGAGCCAGCGGGCGCCCGACTCGAGGCCGTTGAGCGCGAGCGCGCCCGCGGTGATCGCGACCAGAACGGTCAGAGCGACGAGGGGGAAGCGGCGCACGAGCGCGACGAGGCGGGTCACGCTGTCGTGTCTACC
>Ga0075012_10004890_pt1 | contig 12380 bp, 10 predicted proteins | sample All_14_2_FD_71474 | JGI IMG/M metagenome (GOLD analysis project Ga0075012, IMG submission 71474) | Freshwater microbial communities in response to fracking from Pennsylvania, USA - Allegheny Zone_MetaG_DW_15 | ecosystem: Environmental > Aquatic > Deep subsurface > Groundwater > Drilled...
GTTCTGATCAACGCCCACCGTCCCGGCCCTCGCGGCCGCTGCACCTGCACCCCCATCGACCGTGAGCGCGTCCCCCGACCCTAAAACCGATGAACTGGCCGGCACCGAGCAGCCCTTCGTCACCCACCTGATCGAGCTGCGCGATCGGCTGCTGTATGCCGTCTACGGCGTAGGCGCCATCTTCGCGCTGCTGTGCTTCTACCCCGGGCCCAAGCACCTGTACGACTGGCTGGCCCACCCGCTGGTGGCCTCGCTGCCCGAGGGCACCCGCATGATCGCGGTGGGCGTGGTCTCGCCCTTCCTCATTCCGATCAAGGTCACCGCGCTGGCCGCACTGGGCGTGGCGCTGCCCTGGGTGCTCTACCAGGTCTGGGCCTTCGTGGCACCCGGCCTGTACAAGCATGAACGCCGCCTGGTGCTGCCGCTGGTGGCCAGCAGCACGGTGCTGTTCTACACCGGCGTGGCCTTCTGCTACTTCTTCGTGTTCGGCCAGGCCTTCCCGGCCATCCAGGCCATGGCGCCGGACTCGGTGGCCGTGAGCCCGGACATCGAGGCCTACCTCGACTTCGTCATGACCATGTTCCTGGCCTTCGGCGTGGCCTTCGAGGTGCCAGTGGCCGTGGTGATCCTGGCCCGCCTGGGGCTGGTCACCGTGGCGCAATTGCGTGACTGGCGGCGCTACTTCTGGGTGGCAGCTGCCGCAGCGGCCGGCCTGGTGACACCGCCCGATGCGGTCTCGATGCTGGCACTGCTGATCCCCATGGGCCTGCTCTACGAAGTGGGCATCCTCGCCGCCAAGGCCTTCATCAAGCACACGCAGGCGCCGGATGCCGAAACCTCCGGCACGCCCAGCGCCTGAGCGCTACGCCCACCCGGGGGCGGCATCAACGTCCGGCCGCGCCGTCGCGCGGTGGCATCGGCTTGGGCCGCTGAGCCACCAGCACCTTCAACGTCAGCGTTTCCTCGCCACGTTGAATCAGGATCTCGGCCTGGCTCTGCGGCTTCAGCGCAGCCACAGCGTTGAGCAACTGCGCCGTGTTGGCCACGGGTTGGCGGCCCACCTGCAACACCACATCGCCCGGGCGCATGCCCGCCGCACCGGCCGGCCCCTTGTCGAGCACACCAGTGATCAACACGCCACGGTCGACCTTGAGCTTGAGCGACGCGGCCAGATCAGGTGTCACATCGCTGGGCTGCACACCGATCCAGCCGCGCATCACAACGCCGTCACGGATCAGCCCTTCCATCACCTGCCTGGCGGTCGAGGCCGGAATGGCGAAGCCAATACCCAGGCTGCCGCCCGAACGCGAGTAGATGGCCGTGTTGATGCCCACCAGCCGGCCCTGCACGTCCACCAGTGCGCCGCCGGAATTGCCCGGGTTGATGGCGGCATCGGTCTGGATGAAATTCTCAAAAGTGTTGAGCCCCAGGTTGCTGCGCCCGATGGCGCTGACGATGCCGCTGGTCACCGTCTGGCCCACGTTGAATGGATTGCCGATGGCCAGCACCACATCGCCCACCTGCAACTGACCCACATCACCAAAGCCGATGGCCGGCAATTGCTCGGCCTCGATCTTGAGCACGGCCAGATCGCTTTCAGGATCGGTGCCGATCACGCGCGCCTTGCGGTGCTGGCCGTCGCCCAGCACCACCTCGATCTGCTCGGCACCGTCGATGACGTGATGGTTGGTGAGCAGGTAGCCGTCGTCAGAAACGATCACCGCCGAGCCCATGCCGGCGGCCGATTCGTCACCGTCGTCTTCACCAAAATAGCGGCGGTACCAGGGCTCGTTGCGATGCGGGTTCAGCGTACGGTTCGAAGTGACCAGGCTCACCACCGACGGCGCTGCCGTGCGCGCCGCTGGCGCCAGACTGCCCGGCGAGGCCTGCCCCAGCAGCGGCACATGGGGCGCCACCATCCGCGGCAACGCGGGGGATGTGCCACGCGACGCACCCGGCAGCCAGTCCGGCTGCAACGTGCCCACGACGAACAACACCGCCAGCGCGACCGTGACCGCCTGCGAGAAAATCAACCAGAGTCTGCGCATGACAAATAGGAAGGAAGCCCGTGGCAAGCCGTGACCAGATTGAACGTCGTCTCCAGGAGTGGCTCGACCCACAGGGGATGACCGATTATTGTCCGAACGGCCTGCAGGTCGAGGGGCTGGCCGACGTGCGCAAGCTCGTCACCGGCGTCACCGCCAGCCTGGCGTTGATTGAAGCGGCAATCGCCGCCGACGCCGATGCGGTGCTGGTGCACCACGGCCTCTTCTGGCGCGGGCAGGACGGCCGCATCAAGGGCTGGATGCGGCAACGCCTGTCCCCGCTGCTGGCGCATGGCGTGAGCCTGTTCGCCTACCACCTGCCGCTCGATGCCCACCCCCAGTGGGGCAACAACGCCCAACTGGGCGAGCGGCTGCGCTTCACGGCCGACGGACACCGCTTCGGCGAGCGTGACCTGGGCTGGCTCGGCACGCCCCCGCAGGCCCCGGTGACGCTGGCCGCCCTGAGCACGCTGGTGCAGTACCGCCTGGGCCGCGCACCGCTGGTGGTGGAAGGTGACGGCCGCCCCATCCAGCGCGTGGCCTGGTGCACCGGCGGGGCACAGAGCTGGTTCGAGGCCGCCATCTCGGCCGGCGCAGATGCCTTCATCACCGGCGAGATCTCCGAACCCCAGGCCCACCTCGCCCGCGAAACGGGCGTGGCCTTCCTGGCCTGTGGACACCATGCCACCGAGCGCTACGGCGTGGCCGCCGTGGGCAACGCGCTGGCCGCTGAACTCGGCATCGAGCACCAGTTCATCGACATCGACAACCCGGCCTGAGCCCCGCCGGCCACTCCCCGCACTGGCGGCGTTGAACCAACGCGCGCGGTGCAGCTCTCTCTTTGCCTCACTCTCCGATCGGGTCACCGCATGCCGCGTCAAGCGCTCTCCTCGCCCGCCCCAGCCCTGTGGCGCATGGCCGTGCGTCAACTGCTGCGAGACCTGCGCGCCGGCGAGCTCAAGCTGCTGCTGGTGGCGGTGAGCCTGGCGGTGGCCGCCCTCACCGCCGTGGCCTTCTTCGCCGATCGCATGCAGGCCGGCCTGAGCCGCGATGCAGCAGCGCTGCTGGGCGGCGATGCGCTGATCGCCAGCGATCAACCCCTGCCCGCCTCCTTTGCCGAAACGGCCCGGTCGATGGGCTTGAAGACCGCGCAGACCGCCACCTTTCCCAGCATGGCCCGCGCCGACGACGCCCACGGCGGCACCACCCGCCTGGTGGCCCTGAAAGCCGTCAGCAATGCCTACCCGTTGCGCGGCAAGCTGCAACTGCGCGGCCCCGCCCGCCAGGACAGCGCCCCGCCCGCCGGCCACGTGTGGGCCGATGCGCCGGTGCTCGACAGCCTGGGCTTGCAACTCGGCGACGCGCTGCTGCTGGGCGAACAACGCTTCGTCGTCGACGGCATCATCGAGACCGAGCCCGACCGCGGTGCCGGTTTCCTGGGCTTTGCCCCGCGCGTGATGGTGGCGCTGCAGGACCTGCCCGCCACCGGCCTGGTGCAGCCCGCCAGCCGCGTGACCTGGCGCCTGGCCGTCGCCGGCACACAAGGCCGCGCCGACACCGGGCTCAAGGCCTTCCTCGCCTGGGCCCAGGCCGAGATCGACCGCGGCGCGCTGCGCGGCGTGCGCATCGAGTCGCTCGACACCGGCCGCCCCGAGATGCGCCAGACGCTGGACCGGGCCGACCAGTTCCTGCGCCTGGTGGCCGTGCTCTCGGCCCTGCTGGCGGCGCTGGCGGTGGCCATTGCTGCACGTGGCTTTGCACTGCGGCATCTGGATGCCTGCGCCATGCTGCGGGTGCTGGGCCTCTCGCAGGCCCGCATTGCCGCGCTGTACATCAGCGAGTTCATGTTGGTGGGGCTGGCTGCCAGCGTGATCGGCGTGTTGCTGGGCCTGCTGGTGCATCAGGGCTTTGTGTGGCTGCTGGCCGGGTTGGTGGAGGGCCAGCTGCCGGCGCCTGGCTGGTCACCCGTGGCGCTGGGCCTGGGAGTAGGCATGAGCCTGCTGCTCGCCTTTGGCCTGCCGCCGGTGCTGCAGCTGTCGCGGGTGCCACCGCTGCGCGTGCTGCGGCGTGACCTGGGCCAGCCCGCCGCTGCATCTACCGGCGTGCTGCTGGCCGGTGTGGCCGGGTTCAGTGCGTTAATGTTCGTTGCGGCCGCAGACGTCAAGCTCGGCGGCATCGCCGTGGGCGGGTTTGCCGTGGCGTGGGCGGTGTTTGCTGCGGCGGCCTGGGCCGCGGTGCGGTTGCTCCAGCGCAGCGTGCCTGAGGTGGGCGCCCCGCGCTGGCTGCTGCTGGCCACACGGCAGCTCACCGCCCGACCCGGCCTGGCCATGCTGCAGGTCAGCGCCCTGGCGTTGGGGCTCACGGCCCTGGGCCTGCTGGTGCTGCTGCGCACCGACCTGGTGGACAGCTGGCGCCAGGCCACCCCACCCGATGCCCCCAACCGCTTCGTGATCAACGTGCAGCCCGATCAAGCAGCGCCCTTCAAGGCGCAATTGACCCAGGCCGGGCTTGATCGCTACGACTGGTATCCGATGATCCGCGGCCGCCTGGTGGCCATCAATGGCCGCGTGGTGCGCCTGGAAGACTACGAAGAAAGCCGCGCGCGCCGCATCGTCGACCGCGAATTCAACCTCAGCCACAGCGACCAGCTTCCCGCACGCAACGAAATCACCGCCGGCCGCTGGGTGGCCGAAGAACCCGATGGCATCTCGGTGGAGCAAGGCCTGGCTGAAACGCTGAACCTGCGCCTGGGCGACCGGCTGCGGTTCGACGTGGCCGGCACCGAGGTCGAGGCCCGCATCACCAGCCTGCGCAAGGTGGACTGGGCCTCGATGCGCGTCAACTTCTTTGCCCTGTTTCCCCGCTCGGCCATGCCGGAGCTGCCCACCAGCTACATCGGCGCCTTCCACCTGCCGGCCGCAGCCACCGGCCTGGACAAGACCTTGGTGCGCGACTTCCCCAACATCACGCTGGTCGACGTGGGCGCGCAGGTGGCGCAGGTGCAGGGGGTGCTGAACCAGGTAATCCGGGCGGTCGAGTTCCTGTTTGGCTTTACCGTGGCAGCGGGGCTGGTGGTGCTGTTTGCCACGATGGGCATCACCCGTGAGGCAAGGGCCGGCGAGCTGGCTTTGATGCGGGCGCTCGGCGCCAGTGCGGCGCTGCTGCAGCGGGTGCAACGTGCCGAGCTGCTGGGCCTGGGCGCCCTGGCCGGCGGCCTGGCCGCGCTGGCGGCCATGGGCATCGGCTGGGGGCTGGCGCGCTACGCCTTCGAGTTTGCCTGGCGGCCCTCACCCTGGGTGCCGCTGATCGGCATGCTGGTAGGGGCAGCGCTGGCCTGGGCCACCGGCTGGTGGAGCCTGCGCGGCGTGTTGCAGCAACCCGTCGCACAGACACTGCGGCGCACTGCAGACGCCTGAACAAGGAGCGCACAAAACAATGGCCGCGGGCGTCTGGCGACGCGCGCGGCCTGCGAGCAAGGTCTGTCGACCGCTGCTCGGGAACTCAGATGCTAGACAGCAAGTTCAGGTCTTCGCTGCTCAGCAGCGCTTCGATGTCCATCAGGATCAGCATGTGGTCGTTGACCTTGGCGATGCCCTGGATGAAGCGCATGTCGACCACCGCGCTCATGTCGGGCGCGGGTTGCACGGCTTCGCCGGGCAGCTGGGTCACGTCAGACACCGAATCCACCACCGCGCCGACCACCTTGCCCTTGACGTTGAGCACGATCACCACGGTGAAGCCGTTGAGGTTGGCGCTATCGCAGCCCAGCTTCACACGCAGATCGATGATCGGCACGATCACGCCACGCAGGTTGACCACGCCCTTCAGGAACTCGGGCGAGTTGGCAATGCGGGTGGGCTGCTCGTAGGAACGGATCTCCTGCACCTTCAGGATGTCGATGCCGTATTCCTCGGCACCGAGGCGGAAAGTCAGGTACTCCCCACCCCGCATCACGTTGGCAGCAGGCTTGCCACCGCGCGATGCAACTGGCGAGCGCAAGGACGAGCCGGCACTGGTGGAAGCGCTTGATTCAAGGACCACAGTCATGAGGGTCTCCAGGGGGTTGTGTTCGGTAAGGCGGAAGCGATCAGCAGATCAGAAGGTTTCCCAGTCGCCCTCGCCACCTGCGGTCTCGGCGACGCGCGGCGCGGGGGCCGGTGTTGCAGCCGCGGGCTTGGAGGACGGCACAGCGGCAGCCCGCTTGGCCACCGGTGCAGCCGTCGGCTCATGCTTCTTGATGGCGGCGGGGGCCGCACGCGTGACAGCCGCCGGGGCATGGCGATAGGACGAAGCGCCCTGCGCATCGCCGCGCACCTGGAACACCGCCACCAGATCTGCCATGCGCTGTGCCTGGTCCTTCAGGCTTTCCGCCGCAGCCGCGCTCTGCTCAACCAACGCTGCGTTCTGCTGGGTCATCTGGTCGAGCTGGCTCACGGCCTGGCTCACCTGGCCCAGTTCGGTGCTCTGCTCGGTCGACGCCGCGGTGATCTCACCGATGATGTCGGTGACACGCTGCACGCCGGCCACGATCTCGCTCATCGTGGAGCCCGCATCCTCAACCAAGCGGCTGCCCGATTCGACCTTCTCGACGCTGGCGCCGATCAGGGTCTTGATCTCCTTGGCCGCGTTGGCGCTGCGTTGCGCCAGGCTGCGCACCTCGCCAGCCACCACGGCGAAACCGCGGCCCTGCTCGCCGGCACGGGCGGCTTCCACCGCGGCGTTCAGCGCCAGGATGTTGGTCTGGAAGGCGATGCTGTCAATCACACCAATGATCTCGCCGATCTTGCGGCTGGAGGTGCTGATGTCCTGCATGCTGGCCACCACTTGCGACACCACCTCGCCGCCACGCTGGGCTGCCTGGGCTGCCGAGCTGGCCAGTTGGTTGGCCGTGCGGGCCGAATCAGCCGTCTGGCCCACGGTACCGGTGAGTTGTTCCATCGAGCTGGAAGTCTGCTGCAGCGAGCTGGCAGTCTGCTCGGTGCGGCCCGACAGATCCTGATTGCCGCTGGCGATTTCGGCACTGGCCACGCTGATCGACTGCACCGTGCCCACAAGCTGGCGCACCAGCTTGTCGACCTCGGCCAACACCGATTGCAGACGCACCGAATGGGTCCCGTGCAGGTCCAATTTCAGAGCAGCGGTGAGATCAATCGACCCCGACTCAATCTTGACGGCCTCGCTGAGCGCCTTGACCTCACGCTCCTCGACACCCGAGCCACCCGAGAACAGCAGCCCGGCAAGCGCCGGAATGAAGCCACCGATGGCACAGGCCCAGAGGTTGCCGTAGGCCACGCCGAACCCCACGGCCCCGGCTGCAGCCAACCAGGCCAAGGCCGTTGGCAGGACTTGCCGCATCGTGCGCGACTTAGCGTTCATGGTCATCTTCCTTTGGAATATCGTTCGTTTCACGGGCCGGCCACCTGAAGGCAGATGAACCGGCGATGACTACACAGCAATCATTTCGGCACTCAGCCGAGGAAGCTGAGGCCCGCCACACGGCTCAATGCCGCGAGCGACGCACCAGCGAACCGGTGTCCAGAATCAGCGCCACGCGACCGTCACCCATGATGGTGGCGCCCGAGACGTCCTGCACCCGGCGGTAGTTGGCTTCGAGGTTCTTCACCACCACCTGCTGCTGGCCGAGCAGTTCGTCCACCAACAGAGCCACACGGCCACCCTCGGCCTCGACCACCACCATGATGGAAGAGACACGTTCGAAGTCGAAGCGCGGCACGTCGAACACGCGCTCCAGCTCAATGACGGGCATGTACTCGTCGCGCACCTGCACCACGCGGCCCGTGCCGCCAATGGTCTTGATGGTTTCAGGCGTGACCTGGAAGCTTTCCACCACCGACGCCAGCGGCAGGATGTAGACCTCGTCACCCACCCCAACGCTCATGCCGTCCATGATGGCCAGGGTCAGCGGCAGGCGCACCTTGACGCTCATGCCGTAGCCTTCAGCCGAATCGATCTCGACCGTGCCGTTGAGCGACATGATGTTCTTCTTCACCACGTCCATGCCCACACCGCGGCCGGAGACGTCCGTCACCTGATCGGCAGTGGAGAAGCCGGGCTCGAAGATCAGGCCCCACACCTCGGTGTCGCTCATGCTGTCGGGCGCGTCGATGCCACGCTCACGCGCCTTCTTGATGAGCTTCTCGCGCGACAGGCCGCGGCCATCGTCACGCACTTCAATCACGATGGATCCACCCTGGTGCGAGGCCGCCAGCGTGATGGTGCCGGTCTCGGACTTGCCCTTGGCCAGCCGGTCGGCGGGCATTTCCACGCCGTGGTCGCAGGAGTTGCGCACCAGGTGTGTCAGCGGATCGGTGATCTTCTCGATCAGGCCCTTGTCCAGTTCGGTGGCTTCACCCAGCGTGACCAGCTCGACCTTCTTGCCCAGCTTGCTGGCCAGATCGCGCAGCATGCGGGGGAAGCGGTTGAAGACGGTGGACATCGGAATCATGCGGATCGACATCACCGATTCCTGCAGATCCCGCGTGTTGCGATCCAGGTCGTTCAGGCCCGAGACCAGTTGCTGGTAGATCACCGGGTCAAGGTCGCGGCTGTTTTGGGCCAGCATGGCTTGCGTGATCACCAGCTCGCCCACCAGGTTGATCAGTTGGTCGACCTTCTCCACCGACACGCGGATGGTCGAGGCCTCCAAGCCGCCAGCGGGCGCCTTGTCGCCGCGCGCTGCGGGCTTGGCCGCTGGCGTGGCAGGCTTGGGCGCCACAGCGGCAACCACCGGTGCAGCGGGTGCGGCCGCGGCAGTGGGTGAGCCCGGTGCATCGTCAAAGAAGCCATAGCCAGGGTCAGCGGCACCGGCGGGCGGCTCTTCCGGTGCGCCGGGGCTGCCGTTGTAGAAACCATAGCCAGGGCCGTGCTCGACGAGCTGAATGTGCTCGCGCGCCACATGGAAGGCAAACAGATCCAGCAGGTCGTTGTCCGTGCTGGTGGTGAGCACCTTGAAGCGCCGCATGCCATCCACGGGCTGGCGCATGTCCAAGGGCTCAATGGTGCCCAGATCAGGAATCTCCTTGAACAAGTCAAAGAGATTGTCAGCTTGCGACGGGTCACTCAGCGGGCCCACGCGCACTTCGAGCTGGCGAGCGCCAGGGCGCTGAGGGGCTGCAGCCACCGCGGGTTCGGCCATCACCGGCACAACGGGCGCAGCCACCACGGGTACAGGCGGCGCTTCGCCACTGGCCATGGCCTTGATGTTGAACAGCAGCTCGGTGGTGTCGATCAGATCACCACCCGAGCCCTGGTGCCGCGCCAGCTGAGCGCGCAGGGCGTCACCCGAGGCCAGCAGCACATCCACCATCGGCACGGTGGGTTGCAGTTCATGGCGGCGCAGCTTGTCCAGCAGCGTCTCCATCTCGTGCGTCAACTCGGCGACATCGGAAAAACCGAAGGTCGCGGCGCCGCCCTTGATCGAGTGCGCGCAACGAAAGATCGCATTCATCGCCTCGTCGTCTGCGGCGGTCACGTCCAGCTCCAACAGAAGCTGCTCCATGCGCTGCAGGTTCTCACCAGCTTCTTCGAAGAAGACCTGGTAAAACTGGCTGAGGTCGATACCAGCGCCTGCGGAGGCGCTTTCGGAAGAAGTCATTTCGGCCATGGCATACCCTTGAACCCTGTTGTCGTCTTGATCATGCGAAGTGCTGTCGCAGCGCGGGCGGCCCCGGTTCCGGCACCGTCCACCCGCAGCAGCTTCAGCGGATCACCTTCTTGATCACTTCAAGCAGCTTGGTCGGATCGAAGGGCTTGACCAGCCAGCCGGTGGCGCCGGCGCTGCGGCCTGCGGACTTCATCTGATCGCTCGATTCGGTGGTGAGGATCAGGATCGGCGTGGCCTTGAACTGCGGCGACTCGCGCAGCTTCTTGGTCAGGCTGATGCCATCCATGCGGGGCATGTTCTGGTCGGTCAGCACCAGGTCAAAGGTGCGACCGCCCGCCTTCTCCCAAGCGTCTTGGCCATCGACGGCCTCGACGACGTTGTAGCCGGCGCTCTTCAGCGTGAATGAGACCATTTGGCGCATGGAGGCCGAATCGTCTACAGCGAGGATTGAATGCATTGCGCTCTCCGGAAGGATTCTGGGTGGACCGGCTGTTCTATCGGCCGGAAGTGACCAAACTTGAATAAATCGTCGTCTGACAGACCATCAAAACAGCTCGACGGAGCCCGCGTCCATCTCGTCCTGCGTGACCGGATTCGGGCGCAGAGGGGCTTCCTCGATGATGGCTTCCCCTTCCGGGTCGGCCCCCATCGCTTCACGAGCCAGCTGGTCTGCGCAGTTGCGCAAGCGCCGGTTGGTGTGATGGATCAGTTGCGACGCCATGTCCTGGAACTGCAGCGCGGTGACGGCGCTGGTGATGTTCTGCATCGCGTCGTGCAAGGCATGGGTGTCGAGATTCGGGTAGGCCGCGCCCTGATGCAGCAAGCTGCCCAGGTGATGGTTGGCCTTGTAGAAATGCCCCATCAGCGATTCACAGGCATCCAGGAGGAGGCGCTGTAACCGGTCGAGGTCATTGGTCGCTGACAACAGGTTGTCTTGCAACTCCGCTGCCATCAGCAATGGAAGAGACTGTCCCGGCTCTTCCATCGATTCTTCGTTGGTCTGCATCGCTACTCCGTCTGGAAGTCGCATGAGGCGTTAAGGTGTCTTGATAGGCCCTGAGCAATCGTGCGCGGCGTGCCCGCCGAGCCCGAAACTTGTCCCTGGTTCCAGGGGAACTCGGTTGATAGAATTTTTCGCAATTCGCCACTTTCCGTTTGCGCGATCACGCAGGCATAGCAGGTGTATTTCGGGTCTTAGGTGCGCCAACCGGACCCCTGCGCCGTCATCAACCGAGCACTCCTTCACGCTCCACCGCCCTGCTACGCCATGAACTCAAGAACATCGCTACGACGGCTGCGTCTGCTCCATCTGGAAGACTCAGAACTGGACCACCAGCTCACGGTGATGCACCTGCATCGCGGGGGGGTCGAGCCGCAGATCGCGCGGGTGGACAACGAGGCCGACTTCAAACGCCTGCTGAACGAGCGCTGGGATGCGGTACTGTCCGACTACAACCTGCCCGGCTACTCCGGCCTGGCCGCGCTGGATCTGGTGCGCGAGCACGACCCGCTGATGCCCTTCATCCTGGTCTCGGGGGAGATCGGCGAAGACACCGCTGTGGCCGCCATGCGCAATGGCGCGGCCGACTACCTGCTCAAGAGCAACCTCGCCCGCCTGGTGCCGGCGCTGCTGCAGGCGGTGGATGCCAGCGAAAACCGGCGCGCCCGCAAGCAGGCCGATGCCGAGCTGGCCCGCTCGCGCACCCAGCTGTCAGAACTGGCGCAGCACCTGCAGACCAGCGTGGAAATGGAGCGCGCTGCGATCGCCCGCGAGATCCACGACGACGTGGGTGGCTCGCTCACCGCCGTGCGCTTCGACCTGGCCTGGATCGAGCGCCACGGCGGCAGCCCACAAGTGATCGACCGTGCCCGCCAGGCGATGGAATCGGTGAAGCATGCGATCGAAGCCAGCCAGCGCATCATGCACAACCTGCGCCCGGCCATCCTTGAACAGGGTTTGATCGCCGCGCTGCAATGGATGACGCAGCGCTTCGAGCGCCGCACCGCCATCACCACCCTTTTCCGTACCAGCCACGAACAGCTGCAACTGCCGGTCGGCGTGCCGCTCGTGGCCTACCGGGTGGCCCAGGAGGCGCTGACCAACATCTCCAAGCACGCCGGCGCCACCAAGGTGCAGGTCGACCTCACGGTGGCCGCGGGTGTGCTGTCGTTGGAAATCAGCGATGACGGCCGCGGCCTGTCGCCCCAGGATCTGGCCAAGACGCGTTCGTTCGGAATCCGAGGATTGCACGAACGCGCCAGTACTGTGGGGGGCTGGATCGATCTGAGCAGCTCGGCCCACGGAACCAGCCTGATACTCTCCATTCCCCTGGACGACCGACCGGAGACCGACATCGACAGTGACCACGCGGACAAGGATCTCGGCGCCTCCAGCAGCGCCCATGATCCATCGAGGTGGGGCGAGCTATGACCCGCATCATCCTCTGTGACGACCATGCGTTGATCCGCCGCGGTATCCGTGACACGCTCGCCGAACAGCCCGACCTGCAAGTGGTAGGCGAAGCGGGCGAGTACGGCGAGTTGCGGGCCCTACTGCGCAACACCAGCGCCGAGGTGCTGGTGCTCGACATCAACATGCCTGGCCGCAGCGGACTGGACGTGCTGCATGCCCTGAAGGAAGAAGGCTCGCCGCTCAAGGTGTTGGTCGTCTCGATGTACCCCGAAGACCAGTACGCGATGCGGGCCCTGCG
>Ga0075012_10004892_pt1 | contig 12374 bp, 9 predicted proteins | sample All_14_2_FD_71474 | JGI IMG/M metagenome (GOLD analysis project Ga0075012, IMG submission 71474) | Freshwater microbial communities in response to fracking from Pennsylvania, USA - Allegheny Zone_MetaG_DW_15 | ecosystem: Environmental > Aquatic > Deep subsurface > Groundwater > Drilled...
CCCCAGGCCCACGCTGTTCTTCAGGTCGCTCAGCCTAACCGGGCCGGCCGACGGCCACACATACCCGGAGTCAAAGAAAACTACCGCCCCGATATCCATCAGGCTGATCAGGTCGTCCCACACATAGACGCGGTCCTCCGCGTTGAACAGGAAACGCCGCCTGCCTTCAAATTGGTCCACCCCGTAACCCCGCAGGCCGTTAAACTCTCCCAGGGTCAACAGTCCTTCCGGGGGGGTGCGCCAGGTCAGGTCGGCCCCGACGTGGAAGGCCAGCGTCTGGTAGCGGAGGCCGCGCAGGAAATACGCAGCGTCCAGGGAAACCTTGACGTCGCTGTTATAGCCGTTGGCGTACCTGGAGCTGTAGGCGGAGTTGAGGAACAGCAGTTGGTCGCCCCAGGTGTACCCCTTGCTGACCCTGAGGCCGGGCACCAGCTGGGTCTCGGTGGCGCCCAGCGAGCTGATGGCAGGCGCCAGGCCCAGGGAGGGGAAGACGCCCAGGCCGAGATTATAGTCCTCGTCATGCGTGAATTTGCGTATGCGCCGCACGGTGAGAAAGTCCAGTTCTTCCCATTCCGCGCTGATCTTGAACATGACGGACCGGTCCCGCTCCGGCAGCGGCCCGGTGGATTCCGACCGGTGAGCCAGCAGGCCGAACGTGAAGCGCCGGGTGCGCTGCGTGGACGGCGCCATGGAGAGGCCGTAATAAACTCCCGCGTCTACAGCCCGGCGGGTATATTCGCCTTCCGGAGAGGTAGCGTAGCTGGCGGACGCTCCGGCGGCAGAGCGCGCGATAGAAGCGTAGAAGGGCCTGTCCAGAGCCATGGACAGGCTTTGTGCGCCGTGAGCGGTGCGGGCGGCCATGGAATACTGCATGCGCTTATAATTCAGGAACTGCCGGTCCTTGTACTTCAAGTCGGCGGAAGCCGCGCCCCAGTTATTGCTGTAGACGGCCGAGCCGGACTTGCCCAGGCCCATGATATTGTCGTCGGCCAGGCCGGCCTTGATGGAAGTAGCGGCTCCGGCGCGCTTATAATTGGCCACCACCTCCAGCGTCCACGAGTCGTAGGTACGCACCGTCACGGTCACGGTGCCGTCCTTGTTGACCACCGGCTCTATCTCTACGCGCCGCACGAAGGGCAGGGCGCGCAGGAGGCGCTCCGTCTCGGCTGCCAGGGCGGCGTCATAGCGGTCCCCGGTCTCGAAGAGCAGCTCGCGCAGGATTACCTGCTCGCGGGTAATGCGGTGAACGCGGTTGGCGGTCCTGTAGAGCAGTTTATTCTCTTCCGGCAGATCGGTTTCAAAGACATTATGCGTCTCGACAGTAATAGTGGAGATCACGAGCCCGGCCGGCAGTTGCAGCGACGGGCGCGGCGCCGCCGAGAGCGGCGCGGCGGACAGGCAGAGCAATAAGGTCAGGTAGCGCATAGTCGCCGGAACGTCTGGACTCCCGGCTATATAATATAGCCGTTGCGCGCCGCGGCATCTATGCGGAATTCTGCCTCGGCGGCTGCGTAAAAGTACGGAGAGGGGGCTTTCACTTCAGGGAAGTCAGCCCGTGGCGGATGGCGTATTTGGTCAGGCCGGCTACCGTAGAAATATGGAGTTTATGGGCCAGGTGCTCCCTGTGGGTTTCAACGGTGCGCACGCTGATGCCCAGCCGGGCGGCGGCCGCCTTGTTGGGGAGCCCTCCGGCGAGCAGCGCAAGCACCTCAAACTCACGGCCGGTCAGGGCGCCGGCGCTCCGGCGCTGGGCGGCAGCGGATGGGGGAGAAAGCAGCGCGTCCGTCATGCCTGCGGGGAAATGCAGGCCGCCCCCGTAAACCCGCTTAATGGCGGCCAGCAGTACGGCCGTGGGCTGATCCTTCATAACATAGCCCCGCGCGCCGCAACGGGCCATCCGCACCACATACTCCTCGCCGGAGTAGATGCTGAAAGCGATGATGCCGGCTTTGGGGGCGCAGCGCTTCAGCCGCAGGGCCACCTCGTCGCCGGGCAAGGACGGCAGGTTGACGTCCAGCACTATCACGTCCGGAGCCAGCGCCGCCGCCTTGGAGAGCGCCTCGCCGGCGTCGGCGGCCTCGCCGACCACTTCAATGCCGCGGCCGGTGAGGTAGGCGCGCACGCCGGCCCGCACTACCGGGTGGTCGTCCACCAGCAGTACGCGGATCTTTTTTATATTATCTGGCTTCACGATTATTCCCATGGCTAAAACGAATAGTTAACGGCGAGCTCCAGCAGGTAACCCTTGCCGCTGAGCGTCCTGCCCAGCGGGTGCGCCGCGTCCGCCGGCCTGATATCCTCCGCCCACAGGTAGCGCGCCGAGACGTCGGCGGACCAGGCGGTGTTCAGGAAATATTCCACCCCGGCGCCGGCGTGCGGCCCGAAGCGGAACTCGGACCCGGCCTCCGGCAGATAGATATGCGTGTAATACCAGCCTACCCCGCCGAGTATGTACGGGGCCACCGTATAGCCGTGCGGCATCAGGTAGATCAGGGCAGAGAACTGAAGCGGCACCACGTCCACTTTGGCGCCTCCGGCTTCTTCCCGCAGGAAGCCCGCGGCGGCTTCCAGCGCCCACCTGCGGGTCAGGTGGTAGCGCACCTGCGCGCCCTGCATCAGGTCGCCGCCCCCGGCGTCGTTGGCCCTGTAGTAAGCGGCGTGACCGCCGAGCGAGAGGCCGGGCCGCGGGCCCCGGCTCTCTTCGGCCTCGTACTGCGCCAGCGCCGGGCGCGCCAGCAGCAGCCCGGCGGCCAGGAAGAGCAATTGAGTCAGGTAGCCCGCGTTCATAGTAGATATCCTTTAGGCACCCGCCAGTCGGGTGTGTTTAAAGCATACCGCTAAACTGCGGCGCGCGCCAATTGGGAATTGTACTCGGAACCGACGGGGATGTTACGGAGTTTTTTTAGGCTCGGGCGCGCCCAGCGCCGTGAGCCCGTGCTGTATGGCGTACTTGGTCAGGCCGGAAACGCTGTTGATGCCGAGCTTGCGGGAGAGATGCTCGCGGTGCGTCTCGGCGGTACGCACGCTGATGCCCAGCCTGCGCGCCACCTGCTTGTTGGCCAGGCCCTCGGCGAGCAGGGACAGCACTTCCCGCTCGCGCGCCGTCAGGGCGGGCCCCGCCGAAGGCGCGGCGCCGGGGGCCAGGATGGCGTCGGCCATGCCGGCCGGAAAAAAAAGACCGCCCTTGTAAACCTGCCGGATGGCTTCCACCAGCCTGGCTATGGGCTGGTCCTTGGTCACGTAGCCGTGAGCCCCGCAGCGGGCCATGCGCACTACGTATTCCTGGCTGGCGTGCATGCTGAAAGCCAGCAGCCTGGCCGCGGGCGCGGCCAGGCGCAGGCGCCTGGCGAGTTCCCCGCCGTCGAGGGAAGGGAGGCTGACGTCGAGCAGGATGACGTCCGGCGAGGCTCTTTTAACCTTGCGCAGGGCCTCGGCGCCGTCGGCCGCCTCGCCCACCACCTCGAAAGAGCCCTGGGCGGCCAGGCAGCTGCGCACGCCCTCCCGCACGGAGGGGTGGTCGTCGACGAGGAACACTTTGATCCTGGCCCGGGCGCTCTTCTTCATCTCCGGCTCCGCGCCGGAACGACCGTCGGGACGCGCACGGTGATATAGGTGCCGGCCTTGCGCGCCGACAACAGTTCGAAAGAACCGCCGAGGTTTTCGGCCCGCTCGCGCATGCTGAGCAGCCCCAGCCCTTTGCCCGACTGGTATTGTTTATTGCCCGGGGAGACTCCCCTGCCGTTGTCGCTGATGCTCAGCAAGAAAAAGGCGCCCTTCTTGATCAGAGAGACAAAGACCCTGTTGGCGCGGGAATGCTTCGAGATATTATTGAGAGCTTCCTGGGTAACGCGGAAAAGGGTAAGCGCCAGCTCCGGCGCTATCTTTTCCGGCAGACGCCCAACGCGCAGCTTCAGGCTGACTCCCGAGGCCTTGAAGTCGCGGCAGAGCGTGCGCAGGGCCGGCACCAGGCCGAGGTTTTCCAGCTCCGAAGGCATCAGGTTCTCGGAGACGCGGCGTATCTCAGCGATCGCCTTGTTCAGGGAAGAGCTGACTTCCAGGATCTGCCCCGCTCCGGATTTACACGCGGAGGAACCGCCGGCAAGCGACTCCAGCTTGAATTTCACTCCTGAAAGTATCTGGCCTACGCCGTCGTGCAGGTCACGGGCTATGCGGCGGCGTTCGGTTTCCTGCGCGGTGATCACGCTGGCGTGCAGCCGGCGCATTTCCCGCTCGTCTTTCTTCTGCGCCGTGATATCCCGCTCGGTTATGGCTATCTCCGCCGGGACCCCCTTTTCGTCGCAGAGCAGGGTGACCGTAAACAGCACGTCCAGCCGGCGGCCGCTCTTGGTCAGGCGCGTGGTGGCTATCGGGGCCGCGGTCTTGCCGCGCTCGGACAGCCGCAGCAGGTCGCTGGTCCCGATGCGCGCGTCCGCGGGCATCAGGCGCCCCACGTTCATGCCGATGGCCTCAGCCGGGGTATAGCCGTACATTCGCTGCGCGCCCTTGTTCCAGGCTATGATCCGGTCATGCAGGTCGCGGATGATGACGGCGTCGTTGGAGTCGCGCACCAGGGTGGCCAGGCGCAGCATGTTCTTTTCGGAGAGCTTCCGCTCATGGATATCCAGCAGCGCCAGCACCGCGCCCTCGGTACGGCCCGAACCGGTACGGTAAGGCCGCAGCAGCAGGCTATACCAGCGCCCGCGCTTATCCTGCGCCTCCACTTCCCTGGCGACGCCCGTCCTGACAACCCCCAGGAGCAGCTGCCTGAGGTTGGGAAGCACCAGCGGCAGCCCCAGGTCCTGGAGCGGCCGTCCGACAATGTTACGGGGGAGGTCGAACAGGGCCTCGGCCGCCGGGGTCAGGCGCCGGACGGACAGGTCGGGGCTGAGCATGATCACCGGAATATCGATGCTGGCCAGGAGGTTAGAGAGATCGCTGTTGGCGAGGTTCAGGACCTGGTTGGAACGGCCGGCCTCCTCGTTGGCGGTAACCAGTTCCTCGTTGGCGGACTGGAGCTCCTCTTTGGCGGTCTCGAATTCCTCGTTTATGCTCTGCAGCTCCTCGTTGCTGGACAGCAGCTCCTCGTTGGAGTCCTTGAGCCTTGAATTGGTGGTTTCCTGCTCTTCTATAATAGCCTTCAGGTTCTCGCCTGAAACTACCAGGTCCTCTTCGAGCTTGATGATGCGGCGGCTGTCCCCGGCCCGCGACTTCTCCGGCGGCCGCGCCCCGGCGGCCGGCTCCGGACAGAGCTTTTCGAACAGGATGAGGAAGTAGAATTTATCCGGGTCGGAAACTTGTATCGGCAGAACCTCTACCCTGACGCCTTTCCCGCCGGACACGCCCAGGATATCCTTTTGCGCCGCGCGGCCCGATTTCTTGGCCACGTGGATGGCCGCGCGCAGCTCCAGCAGCAGGTCGCCCGACGCCATGCGGCGCAGGTTCATGCTCGGTTTGCCGGGCGCGGGACGCAGGTAGGCGGAGGTGTCGCCGAGGAAGCGCAAGATCTCCATTTCGCCGTTAACTATTACGCCGTTGGGGGCGTAGCGGGCGGGGAGCACCTGGGCCAGCTCGTCCTGCAGGTACGGGGCCTCCACGACTGGCTTTTCGGACCCCTGGACGCCGTAAGCTGGGGGCTTGAAAGCGGACTCGGTCTCGAGAAAGCGCCCGGCCGGGCCGAAATCCGGCAGGAACCTGGAGCCGGCCATGCGCTCGGAGAATACCTTGCGCCTGACGTTGAGCGGGGAGAAAGAACCGGACAGGTTGCCGATGGACTCGGAGCGGCCCAGCATCAAAATGCCCCCGGGCTTCAGGGCGTACTGGAAGATTTTAAGGGCCTTTTCCTGCAGCGAGGGCCCGAGGTAGATCAGCAGGTTGCGGCAGCTGACCAGGTCGAGGTTGATGAAAGGCGGGTCCTTGACCAGGTCTTTGGCCGCGAAGATGCAGCGCTCGCGGATGGCAGGGGCTATGCTGTAGCCGCCCTCCGTACGTATGAAGAACCGCTTGAGGCGCTCGGGGGAAAGTTCGGACTTGATCTTGGCCGGGTAGAACCCGATGCGGGCGCGCTCGATAACTACGGGGTTTACGTCCGTGGCGAAGATCTGGAAAGGGATATGGGCGGCCCGCTCGCCGAGGAATTCTACCAGGTTCATGGCATGGGAGTAGGCTTCCTCGCCGGTAGAGCAGCCGGGCACCCAGATGCGCAGCGGGGATTCCGGGGCCCGCTTCTTGAGCAGGCGGGGATAAATGGTGCGCTTGAGCTCTTTGAAAGTTTCAGGCTCGCGGAAAAAGGAGGTCACCGAGATGAGCACGTCGCGGTAGAGCAGTTCGAGCTCTCCCGGGTAGGCTTTGAGCATGCGCAGGTAGGCGGCGGCGTTGTAAACCCGCTTGATAGCCATGCGGCGCTGGATGCGGCGGCGCAGGGTGTTGCGCTTATAAAGCCCGAACTCCACGCCTTTGGAGGAGCGCAGCAGCTCCAGGATGCCGTTCATGGCCTCTTCGGGATGCACCGCGGTCAGAAAGGAGGCCTTGCGCGCCCCGTCGTCCGGCAGCGAACCGAGCCTTTTGCCGATAGCGGCCGGGGAAAGCACGAAGTCCGCCCAGCCGGCCGCGGCGGCGGAGCGAGGCATGCTGAAATGGGCCGCGGTGCCGCCGCTCTGCGCGAAGGTGGTGCCGCCGGCCTCCCGGATGGCCCGCATGCCTTCGGTACCGTCGGTGCCTTCTCCGGACAACAGCACCCCGACGGCCAGCGGTCCCTGATCTTCGGCCAGCGAGCGGAAGAAGCTGTCTATGGGATTGCGCCAGTCGGCTTTGCTGCCGGAAGAAGAAAGGTAGAGTATGCCGCGCTTTATCTGCATCGCCCGGTCCGGGGGCAGGATGTAGACCTGGTCGGGCAGAACTTTATCCCCGCTTCTCACCTCGCGCACGAACAGCGCTGTATTTCGGGCCAGGATCTCAGAGAGGTGGCTTTCGTATTGCGGCGCCAGGTGGGGCACCAGGATAATGGCGAGACCGGGCCTCCGGGGGAGGGCGGAGAGCAGTTCCTCGAAGGCTTTCAGGCCGCCTGCTGAGGCGCCGATAGCCGCGACATGGAACGCTTTATGTTTATCAGATCTTTTCATAAGCCCCTGCCGTCAGCCGGCCCGCCAGGAATTAAGCGGCCCGGCGGCGCGAGGGCCGCCGGAACAGTCATATGATAGCAAGTAATCCCCGCCGCTGACAGGATAAAGCCGTCAAGCGGAGGGAGTCCTGAGAGAGGTCAGGCCGTGCTGGATGGCGTATTTGGTGAGGCCGGAGACGGTCAGGATATTGAGCTTATGAGAAAGATGCTCGCGGTGCGTCTCGGCGGTACGCACGCTGATGCCGAGCTTGCGGGCCACTTCCTTATTGGCCAGGCCTTCGGCCAGCAGGGACAGCACTTCTGTTTCCCGCGGGGTCAGCACGGCGCTCTGCGCGGTCTCGACCGTTCCCGGGGCGAGTATAGCGTCGGACATGCCGGGGGGAAAGTAAAGACCTCCCGCGTGCACCTGGCGGACGGCTTCGATGAGTTTAGCCGAGGGACCGTCCTTCATTACATAGCCGTGCGCGCCGCAGCGCGCCATGCGGACCACGTACTCCTGGCTGGCGTGGATACTGAAGACGATTATCTTGACGCCCGGCAGGGTCTGACGCAGCCGCCGGGCCAGCTCGCCGCCGTCGAGACCCGGCAGGCTGATGTCCAGGATCACGATGTCGGGGCCGGCCTTCCTGAGCTTGCGCAGCGCTTCCTTGTCGTCGGCCGCTTCGCCGACCACTGAAAAGTCGGTCTGGCGGGCCAGGCAAGCGCGCACGCCTTCCCGGACCACGGGATGGTCGTCTACCAGGAAGATCTTTATAAGGTCTCTGCTTTTTTTATTCATACACAAGACGATGCTTCGCGCTTGAGAAAACCGCTGACCTGCAGGATTTCCTCCGCGCCGCGCCGGTCCAGCAAAGCTAATGAGCGCGCGGCGCCAGGCCCCGAAGTTGCCGTGAGGACAGCCTTTTGCGCGCGGCCCCGGGTTGCGGCAGGCTTGCGCGGCGCACGGCGCTGAGCCGCGGCTTCAACTTCACGTATTTTCATACACCCCCTATGCAATTGAAACTGCACGGGCCGCATCCGGCCCTTCCCCCATTGTATAGGATAACCTGTACGCTCTGGCAAGTCAATGCCGGCAGCCGCCCGCGGACGCTTCGGAGGGGGAGAACGCGGCGCAGAACGCGGCAGGCGGGAGCGTCTATCCGCCCTGTTTCACGACGAGCGGCACGAAGCGGACCCCCGTGACGCGCGCTATACTGGTATAAGTATAAATACGGAGTTGGGCGGGCACAATTCCGGATAGTTGAAAAACGGCCCATGCGTTATACTTATCTCACCCGGAACGGGCGGCGGGGCGCGAGCGGCGCCCGGTTTAAGGAGAATACTAAAATGAGACTTTCTTTCTACATATTCGTGGCAGCGACGGTACTGATGCCGGCGGCGGCGCTGGCCGGCCCGGCGGAAATCGACAGGCGTATAGAAGAGTCCGCCAGGCGATCTTATGTCTTCACGAACTACCTCACGTCGGACGCCATCGCCGTGGAAGCTAAAGACGGCATAGTAACGCTGACGGGCAGCGTGGCGGCGGACTCCGCCAAGGCGCTGGCCCAGGAAACCGTAGCCGGCCTGCCCGGCGTGAAGGGCGTGGAGAACAAATTGGAAGTTACCGGCTCCCCGACGGCCAGCTCGGACGCCTGGCTCAGCGACAAGCTCAAGATCACCCTCCTCTTCCACCGCAGCGTGCGCGCCGGCAAGACGGAGGTGGAGGTCAAGGACGGGGTAGTCACCCTGCGCGGCCGGGCCGAGAACCAGGCCCAGAAGGAACTCGCCACTGAATATGCCAGGGACATCGAGGGCGTGAAGGAAGTTATCAACGAGATGACCGTCTCGCCGGAACCGGAAGGCGGCCCCAGGACGGCGGGGGAAAAGATAGACGACGCGTCCATTACCGCCCAGGTTAAACTGGCCCTGCTGCTGCACCGCTCCACCAGCGCCGTCGCCACCACGGTAAGGACAAAGCGGGGAACGGTAACGCTGGAGGGCAAGGCCGCCAACGCCGCAGAGCGCGACCTGGTTACCAAGCTGGTGAAGGATATCAACGGCGTCCGGAAAGTTAAGAACCGGATGAGCCTGGAATAATCCCGTTTCGATTTCAAGGAGAGAGACTTTATGAAAAACAAGAATATACTTGTCCGCGCCCTGTTCGCGGCAGCCGTGGCCGCCGGCCTCGCGTCCTGCGCGGTCAACGCCCCGAAAGAGAGCGTGGGCGAATACATCGACGACTCGGTGATCACTACCATGGTAAAGACCCGTCTCGCCGAGGACGACCTGCTGAAGTCCTTCCAGATCGGTGTCGGTACTTACCAGGGCGCCGTGCAGCTCAGCGGCACCGTCCCTTCACAGGAGGCTTACTACAAAGCCGCCAAGCTCACCATGAGCGTGAACGGGGTCAAGTCCATCACCAACAACCTGGCCATAAAATAGCGGGGGGCTTCGCCCGGAAAAACAGGCTCCGCATGACCGAAAAGACCGGCAGCATTGAAGGCACGCGCCTGTTGATCGGCGTGGCCGCCCTGACGATCATTATCTGGGGCGTCAACCAGGCGCAGGCCGCCTTGATGTCGTCGCTGGTAGCCGTTTTCCTGGCCGCTCTGGGGACGCCGCTGGTATTATGGCTGCAGCGCCGGCGGGTCCCTTCGGCGATGGCCGTCCTGGCGGTCCTGGCGCTGATCGTCCTTGTGCTGCTGCTGGTGGGCGCCTTCGTCGGCGCCTCCCTCAACGGCTTCACCGCGGCGCTGCCCGCCTACCAGGCCAGCATACAGGGGCAGGCCGCGGAGCTGACCGCCATGCTGGCAAAGAAAGGCATCCGCGTCACCGAGGCGATGCTGCTGGAATACCTTAACCCGGCGGCGGCCATGAAGTACGCCGCCGAGGCGCTCGGCGGACTGGGAGCGGCCCTCGCCAATATCGTCCTCATCCTGCTGACAGTCCTGTTCATCCTGCTGGAGGCGGCCAGCTTCCCGGTAAAACTGCGCGCCGTGCTCGGCGATCCGTCGCAGAAGTTCCCGGAGTTCACCAGGTTCATCGGCGATATACAGCGCTACATGCTGGTCAAGACCGTGCTCGCCGCGGCCGCCGGCCTGCTACTGGGGAGTTGGCTCGCGGTCCTCGGGGTAGACTCTCCCGTGCTCTGGGGCTTTCTCGCTTTTCTGCTGCTCTACATCCCTCATGTAGGGTCCATCCTGGCCGGCATTCCGGCGGTCTCCCTGACGCTGGTGCAGTTAGGCCCCGGCCGCGCCGCCCTGGTGGCGGCCGGTTACGTGGCCGTGAATTTCATAATCGGCAACCTGGTAGAACCTAAACTTATGGGCAAGAAACTGTCCCTGTCCACGCTGGCGGTTTTTCTCTCGCTGATCTTCTGGGGCAGGATGCTGGGCCTGGTAGGCGCGGTGCTTTGCATACCGCTGACCATGGCTCTGAAATTCGCCTTCGAAAACAATAAAAATACGCGGTGGCTCGCCGTGCTGCTCGGCCCGGCGGTGCCCGAAAATGGCGCGCATCACAAATAATTACGGCGCGCGGAGGGCGCTGCTGGCGGCGGGACTGTGCCTGCTGGCGGCCGCCGGCGTAGCGCCGGGCGCCGCCGCGAAAGACTACGGGCCCTGCCCGCAGATAAGGTTCTCCGGCCCCGCCAAGATAGAGTTAAGCCCCATGGAGGTCCGCCTGGTCTGCGGCGACCCCGCCACTGAAGGCTGGGAGCAGATCCCCTTCAATCAGGCCGAAAGCTACCTTAAAGCCTTCCTTCAGCAGCGCGGCTACCAGGACCCCAGGTTCGAGCCGGGGCTCGCCGTGCTCATGGTTGACCCCGGAGCAAAAGCCCGGGTGGACGCTTTCACTGTCACCGGCCTGCCGCCCGGAACGGATCCGGGCAAGCTGCGCAAGATCAAGGGCCGCACGCTTACGCCGGAGCGGCTGGACGCCGCCAAAGCGGCCCTGGTCGCCGCCCTGCAGAACCGGGGCTACGCCTGCCCGGCAGTGGAGATGAGTGCCAACGGAACTACGGGAGAGGTTTCGGCCGAGGCGCGACCCGGAGAGACCTACCGTTTTGGGCAGATCTCCGCGGGAGATACGCCAGCGGCGGACCTTGGCATTTTCCGCCGCTACGAGGCTTTCAGGCCGGGACAGCGCTTCGATTCCCGGCTGCTGGAACTGACCGCGCGGCGCACCATGTCCGACTCGGTGTTCATGAGCGCCTACTTCGACGTAGACTGCTCTTCCGCCGGGCTCGCCGTCACGGCGAGGGTGGTCTCCGGCAAGCCGCAGCTCTACAGGCTCGGCTTCGGCTTCGACACCGAGGGCTTGCTGCTGGCCCGGGCCCAGTGGCAGAACTCCCGCCTCGGCAAGCGCGCCCATTCCATGCAGGCTTCGCTGTTCGCGTCCGCCCGGGAGCAGACGGCCGTGACCTACTTCAAGTATTTCTCGGGCGCCTCCTCCAGGTTCTACCTGATGCCGCGGCTGACCTTCAGCCGCCAGAACGAGGACCAGTACGAGGCCCTGCGCGCCGAGGCGGCGCTGCTGCCGGGCTTCAGCTGGGACAGTTCCGCCGTGCACGGAGAATTTACCGCCGGCCCGGCGCTGGAACACGTGGACACGGTGCGCGGCCTGGGCCCTGACAGCAGGTACGCGGCCTTAGAGACCCGGCTGGAACTGCGCAGCCACCTGTTCGAATATTACGCCGGGGATCCCCGTACCGGCTGGCGCGCCGCCCTTACCGCGCGGTCGCGCCTGGCCGGAGTCTACTCGGAGTTCACGGCGCACCGGCTGGATTTCCAGGGCGAGCGCATCTGGAACCTGGGCGGCTTCGAGCCGCCCCTGTTGGTGCTGGCCACGCGCTGGCAGGGCCGCACCACCCTGGTAAAAGACAGCCTGGTGGCCGCCGGAGAGCTGCCGCTGGACATGCGCTACTTCCTGGGCGGCGACTCCGACCTGCGCGGCGCAGGGCGGCTCGGCGTGCCGGGCGACCCGGCCGGCCTGCTGACCGCCCTGTACGACGGCGTGGAACTGCGGCTGGGCGACGTGCTGCCTTATCGGCTGCAGCCCCTGGTCTTCGTGGACGCGGCCATGGGCGGCCGTAATTCCTTCAAGCTGGACCCGAACGTCTACTGGTCGCCTGGCTTCGGGGTGCGCTGGGGCTCGCCGGTCGGGTCGGTGCGCGCCACGCTGGCGCGCGGCCTGGTCTGGCGCCGCGACCCCGCCGCCGAGGTGCTCATGGCGCCGCAATGGCGCTTCTTCCTCAGCCTGGGCAGGGAATTCTGATGAG
>Ga0075012_10004894_pt1 | contig 12367 bp, 14 predicted proteins | sample All_14_2_FD_71474 | JGI IMG/M metagenome (GOLD analysis project Ga0075012, IMG submission 71474) | Freshwater microbial communities in response to fracking from Pennsylvania, USA - Allegheny Zone_MetaG_DW_15 | ecosystem: Environmental > Aquatic > Deep subsurface > Groundwater > Drilled...
CAGGGCCTGGGCCCGGCGCGCCGGCTGGAGATCCACAACCTGGTGCATGCGGTGGAGCAGTTCGACGCCGACATCGTCTGCCTGCAGGAGGTGCGGCGACACCACCGCAAGCTGGAGAAGCACTTCACCCGCTGGCCCGATCTGGACCAAGCCGGGTACCTCTCGCCCGAGGGCTACGAGTCGGTCTACCGCACCAATGCGGTCACCAAACACGGCGAACATGGCAACGCGCTGCTGTCGCGCTGGCCGGTGCTGGGCAGCGGGCATGCCGATGTGTCGGACCACCGGTTCGAGCAGCGCGGCCTGCTGCACGTGCAGTTGCTGGTCGATGGCGTGCTGGTGCACGTGGTGGTGGTGCACCTGGGGCTGATCCACGCCGGCCGGGCGCGCCAGGTGGAACGGCTTGGCCAGTTCATCGCGCGGGAGGTGCCCGAGGCCGATCCGCTGATCGTGGCGGGCGACTTCAACGACTGGGGCGCGCAGCTGCTGCGGCCCATGGCCCACCTGGGGCTGCGCACCTTCGAGGGCATCCGCCTGCCGACCTACCCGTCGCGGCTGCCGCTGCTGCACCTGGACCGCATTTACGCGCGTGGGCTCCGGCCGGTGTCAGCCCACGTGCCGCACGGGCGGGCCTGGTCGCGCATGTCCGACCACCTGCCCCTGATCGCTGAGCTGGCTTTGCTGTGACCACATCCGCGCGCGACACCCCCGAGACGCTGTCGCGCAGCGGCGCCAGCAGTCTGCGCAACGGCCACCAGTTGCTGCTGCTGCAGGGCGGGGTGGACCTGTTCCCCGCGCTGGTGGAGGCGATGGACGCCGCTCGGCGCGTGGTGCACCTGGAAACCTATATTTTTGAGTTTGCCGGTGCGGCCCTGAGCGTGGCCCAGGCGCTGGAGCGTGCGGCGCTGCGCGGTGTGCAGGTGCGCCTGGTGGTCGATGGTGTGGGCACGCCGCGCGTGCCGGCCGAATGGCAGCGCCGCTTCGACGCCGCCGGGGTCCAGTGGCGGGTGTATGCGCCCTTGGGTCGACTGGGCCTGCTCATTCCCAGCCGCTGGCGGCGCCTGCACCGCAAACTGTGCGTGGTGGACGGCACCCTGGGGTTCTGCGGTGGCATCAACATCATCGACGACCTGGACGACGTGGCCCTGGGCAAGCTGACGGTGCCGCGGTTGGATTTTTCACTGCGGGTGGCCGGCCCGCTGGTGACCGACATGGTGGACACCATGGAGCAGCTGTGGTGGCGCCTGCAGGCGGTGCGCAGCGCGCGACAGCGCGAGTTCAAGGCCGCCTGGGAGGCGCTGCGCGAGACCGGGCCGAGCGGCGACTTTTCGCGCCTGCTGGACAAGCTGGAACTGCGCACCGGTCTGGGCTCGCGGGGTGGGCGCGTCAACGCCGATGCCGAAGGGGACGCGACCGGGCCAGACGTGCCGACCGAGGGGCCGCTGGGCGTGAACGGCGCGCGTGCCGCGCTGCTGCTGCGCGACAACGTGGGGCACCGGCACGACATCGAGCGCGCCTACCTCAAGGCCATCGGCGAGGCGCGGCACGACATCGTGATCGCCAACGCCTACTTCATCCCCGGGCGCAAGCTGCGCCGGGCGCTGATGATGGCGGTGCAGCGCGGCGTTCGGGTGCGCCTGCTCTCGCAGGGCCGGTACGAGAACTTCATGCAGCACCACGCGGCGCGGCCGGTGTACGAGCGGCTGGTGGCCGCGGGCGTGGAAATCCACGAATACGCGCCCAGCGCGCTGCACGCCAAGGTGGCGGTGATCGACCGCCGCTGGGCCACCGTGGGCTCGACCAACCTGGACCCGCTGTCGCTGCTGCTGGCGCGCGAGGCCAATGTGATGACCACCGACCGCCGCTTCGCCGCGCTGCTGCACGAGCGGCTGGACGCGCTGCTGCAGCAGCAGGGGCAGGTGATCAATGCCCAGGCGCTGCTGGGCCGGTCCTGGGTGCAGCGCGTGGCCGATCGCGTGGCCTTTGGCATCATGCGGGCGCTGCTGTTCGTCACCGGGCACCGGTATTGATGCTCCACTGAAACCCTGCCCTGGGGGCGGGTTCAGGGGCGGTGTTAGCATGGCCCATGCTCATGAAGACCGACGCTGACATGACCCCTGCCAACATTTCCACCACCGACGAGGGCGTGCCCGTTTCTGTGAAAATCCGCGAGCGCATCAAGGCCGCGCGCCAGCGTTTCCACTCCAACGACAACATCGCCGAGTTCATCCAGCCGGGTGAGCTGGACCAGTTGCTCGACGAAGTCACCGAGAAAATGCAGGGCGTGCTCGACGCCATGGTGATCGACACCGAGAACGACCACAACACCGGCAACACCGCGCGCCGCGTGGCCAAGATGTACCTCAAGGAGGTGTTCAATGGCCGCTACGTCAAGGGCCCGACGGTCACCGAATTCCCCAACGCCGAGCACCTCAACGAGCTGATGATCGTCGGCCCGATCACCGTGCGCAGCGCCTGCAGCCACCATTTCTGCCCGGTCATCGGCCGCATCTGGATCGGCGTCATGCCCAACGAGCACACCAACGTGATCGGACTGTCCAAGTACGCACGCCTGGCCGAGTGGATCATGGGCCGCCCGCAGATCCAGGAAGAGGCCGTGGTGCAGCTGGCCGACCTGATCCAGGAAAAAACCCAGCCCGACGGATTGGCCATTGTCATGGAGGCCAGCCACTACTGCATGTCTTGGCGCGGGGTCAAGGACATGGACAGCAAGATGATCAACTCGGTCATGCGCGGCGTGTTCCTCAAGGATTCCAACCTGCGCCGCGAATTCCTCTCGCTCATTCCACGCAACTCCTGATCGCCCACACCATGCTGGTACGCCTGCTTTACGTCAGCCGCGCGGTGGACAAGGACTGTTCCAAGTCCGCCATCGAATCCATCCTGGAAGCCTCGCGCTCCCACAACCTGCACAACGGCATCACCGGCGTGCTGTGCTACGGCGGCGGGGTGTTCCTGCAGGCCATCGAAGGTGGGCGCGACGCGGTCAACCGCCTCTACAACCACATCGCGGCCGACGCACGCCATTCCGACGTGGTGCTGCTGCACTACGAAGAAATCTCAGAGCGGCGTTTCGGCGGCTGGACCATGGGGCAGGTCAACCTGTCCAAGCTCAACACGTCCATCGTGCTCAAGTACTCGGAGAAGCCCGAGTTCGACCCGTACAGCGTCTCGGGCAAGGTCTCGCTGGCGCTGCTGGAAGAGCTCATGGCCACGGCCAGCATCATTGGCCGCGCCTGAGGCATGTGGCCCCCTTGTGCCTCATCGCCTGCGGCGCTGTTGCGCGGCTCCACTGCCGCGCGGGTCGCTGCCCCCCGAGGGGGTGCGAATGCAGCTTGGGGCGGCCCGGCGCTGAATGCAGGGCGCCAGCCCTGCGCTGACGCGCTTTGACAGCGCTGCTGGGCTGCGACTTCAGCAGCGCACCCTCCCGCCGCAAACCCATCACGCTGGCCGTCGGGCGAGCCGATCGCGGTCGGGTGATGCTGGAACGCATCGAAACCTTCGACACCCTGGACGCGTGGGCGGCTCGGCTGGCCGAACCTGGCCCTTGGGTGGGCGGTTTCGATTTGCCGTTTGGCCTGCCGCGCGAACTGGTGGAAACCCTGGGCTGGCCCACCGACTGGGCGGCCTGCATGGCGCATTACGCCCGTCTCAGCCGTGAGCAGATCCGTGAGGCGTTTGCGGCCTTCTGCGATGCCCGGCCGGTCGGGGGGAAATTCGCACACCGCGCCACCGACGGCCCGGCCGGCTCCAGCCCCAGCATGAAGTGGGTGAACCCGCCGGTGGCCTTCATGCTGCACGCGGGTGTGCCGCGCCTGCGGGCCGCCGGGGTCAGCTTCCCGGGCCTGGCCGCCGGCGACCCGGACCGTGTGGTGCTGGAGGCCTACCCTGGCCTGCTGGCGCGCAGCGTGCTGGGCAGCACCAGCTACAAGAGCGACGACAAGGCCAAGCAGACGCCCGAGCGGCTGATCGCCCGCAAGACGCTGATCGACGCGCTGGAGGCGGGGCTGGCCCCCTTGCTGCAAGGTGCCGGTCTGCGCCTGAAACTCAGCCACGCGCAGCGCGACGACCTGGCCGCCGACCCCACCGGCGACCGGCTGGACGCCGTGCTCTGCCTGCTGCAGGTGGCCTGGGCGCAGCACCGACACGAGCAGGGTCACGCCCGCTACGGCCTGCCCGAGGCCGACCCGCTGGAGGGCTGGATCGTCGGCGCCTGACCGCGCTCGACCGGAGCGTCGCGCCAGGGGCCACAGGTCTTGCGGCGAACGGTCTGCAGCCCTTAAGCTGCGACGACTTGCAGGAGGGTCCGAATGCAGACAGTGCAGTCCGATGTTCACGTGCGCGCCGAAGCGCCTGCCGATGTGGCGGCCATCCGCGCCGTCACGGAAGACGCGTTCCGCGAACACCCACACAGCCGCCAGACCGAAGCCCAGATCGTGGACGCCTTGCGCCGAGCCCATGGCATGAGCCTGTCACTGGTGGCCCACTGCGGTGGTCGGGTGGTGGGGCATGCCGCTTTTGCGCCCATCGGCATCACCGGCGGGGCCACCGGCTGGCACAGCCTGGGGCCTTTGTCGGTTGCGCCCGATGCGCAGGGCGCCGGGGTCGGCACGGCCCTGGTCTGGCACGGGCTGCGCACCCTGCGGCAGCTGGGCGCGGCCGGGTGCGTGGTGCTGGGTGAGCCTGCGTATTACGGTCGGTTCGGCTTTCGTTCCACGCCCGCGCTGAGACTCGAAGGCGCGCCGCCGGGCTGCTTTCTGGTGCGCCCATTCGATCGCCTGATCCCGATGGGAACGGTGCACTACCACCCGGCGTTCGACCTGGCCGAAGCCAGCGACTGGACCTTTCCCTGACCTGGGTCAAGCGCCGCGGCCGGTGGGGTGCGCGATACTGCGCAGCTTCCTGATCCTTGCCCTGTGTGCCCGCCGTGAGTGCTGCCATGAACCCTACCGGCGATGCCGCCGTCCCTCCAGACCGGTCCAGTGCCCGCCACCGGCCACACGAAGATGTGCAGGCCTTGCTGACCGGCACCCTGTTCGTCGCACTGGGTGTGGTGATGTTTCGCCAGACGGGGCTGCTCACCGGTGGCACGGCAGGACTGGCTTTCTTGCTGCACTACGCCACGGGCTGGAATTTCAGCCTGGTGTTCTTCCTGATCAACCTGCCGTTCTATGGTCTGGCGCTGCGGCGCATGGGCTGGGTGTTCACGCTCAAGACCTTTGCCGCGGTGGGCCTGCTGGCCGGTTTTGCACAGTGGATGCCGCAGTGGATCCACATCGACCAGCTCTCCACCGGCTTTGCAGCCGTGGCGGGTGGTTTGCTCATGGGCACGGGCATGCTGATCCTGTTCCGGCACCGCGCCAGCCTGGGCGGCTTCAACGTGCTGGTGTTGTGGCTGCAGGAGCGCTTTGGCTGGCGCGCCGGTCAGGTGCAGATGGCGTTCGACTGCGCCATCGTGCTGGCCGCTTTTGCGGTGGTCGGCTGGTCGCAGATCGCCTGGTCTGTGCTGGGGGCGGTGGTGCTGAACATGACGCTGGCGATCAACCACCGGCCTGGCCGCTACATGGCGGTGTAAAGATGTCCCCCCTGCGCCGCTTCGCGGCTTCCCCCCTGAGGGGGGACGCACCCTGTGGCCCGGCTAAGCCGGTTCCACGGGTGCCCTGGAAGCTCTGGCCACTGGTCGGGGTGTTCGCCGCATCGCTTGCGCTCGCGCAGCCCTCGGAGAGTAAGCCCACCGGACCTATGGTTTACGAAGCGCGCGTGACCCGGGTGTTCGACGGCGACACCCTGTGGGTGCAGCCGCTGGATGGCGGGCGCTACCGCAAGCTGAGGCTCGATGGCCTGGACGCCCCCGAGATCTGCCAGAGCGGTGGCGAGGCCTCGCGCGACGCGCTGGCCGCGCGCGTGCTGCGGCAGGTGGTGACGGTGCGCGAGCGCAGCCGCGACGACTACGGTCGCGCACTGGTGCGCCTGCAGCATGAGGGGGATGACGTGGGCGCGTTCATGGTCCTGCAGGGGCAGGCCTGGTCGTACCGCTGGCGCCACAGCGAAGGGCCTTTTGCGCAGGAAGAGCGCCTGGCGCGCACGCAGAAGAAGGGGGTGTTTGCCGCCCCTTCCCCCGAGCCGCCCCGCGACTTCCGGCGCCGCCACGGGCCCTGTCCGCTGCCGCCGCGCCCGTGAGGGAGGGTCAGCCGTGTGCGGCGCCGCAGACGCTGCAATGCGGGTTCTGCGGCAGGCCGATGGTGTTGAACGCCATGTCGCGGCCGTCGATCATCAGCAGCTGACCGACCAGGCGCGAGCCCAGACCGCTGAGGATCTTGAGCGCCTCGGCCGCCTGCATGGTGCCCACGATACCCACCAGCGGCGCGAACACGCCCATGGTGGCGCAGCGGGTCTCTTCCACGCCGCTGTCTTCGGGGAACACGCAGGCGTAACAGGGGTTGCCCGGCGTGCGCGCATCGAACACGCTGAGCTGCCCGTCCATGCGGATGGCCGCACCCGAGACCAGCGGCTTGTGGTGGCGCACGCAGGCGCGGTTGATCAGGTGCCGGGTGTGGAAGTTGTCGGTGCAGTCCAGCACCACGTCGGCCTGAGGCACGAGTTCGTCGAGCAAGGCCGCATCGGCGCGCTGCACCACCGCACGGACCTGCGGGTCGGGGTTGATGGCGGCCACGGCCTGGCCCACCGACGTGGCCTTGGGCGACCCCACGCGCGCCAGCGTGTGTGCGATCTGGCGCTGCAGGTTGGTGGCGTCCACCGTGTCGTGGTCCACCACGGTGATGCGCCCGACACCCGCGCTGCCCAGGTATAGCGCCACCGGCGAGCCCAGGCCGCCCGCGCCGATCACCAGTGCGTGCGAGGCGAGCAGCTGCTCCTGCCCTTCGACACCGAGTTCGTTGAGCAGGATGTGGCGCGAGTAGCGCAGGAGCTGGGTATCGTCCAAGGCGGTGGGCGGAAAACTCAGTTTTCCTTCTTTTCTTCGGTCCGCACGGTCTGCGTCTTGCTCACCAGCACGGGCTTGCCCTTGAGCTGGTTGAGCGCCTGCTGCAGCTGGAAGTCCTTGTCGCTGCCGAATTCGGGCACCAGGCGCTGGCCCGGGTTTTTCTTGGCTTCTTCTTCCAGCTTTTTGCGCGCCTGTTCGCGCTCTTGGTCGCGCGCCTGCTCGGCGGCGCGCTCGGCATCGCTCATTGCACCATTGCCCGGCTTGTCTTCCTTGCCGTTGCTCAGGTGCTTGGTCAGGTCGGCTTCGCGGGTGCGCAGCGCGGCAAACAGGTTGCCTTCGGGCGTTTCGTCCACCATGACATCGGGCACGATGCCTTTTGCCTGGATGGTGTTGCCGCTGGGCGTGTAGTAGCGCGCCGTGGTCAGCTTGATGCCGGTGTCCGGCCCCAGCGGGCGAACGGTCTGCACCGAGCCCTTGCCGAAGGTCTGGCTGCCCAGCAGCGTGGCGCGCTTGTGGTCCTGCAGCGCGCCGGCCACGATCTCGCTGGCCGAGGCCGAGCCTTCGTTGACCAACACCACCAGCGGCACGGTCTTGAGCGCGCCGTTGGTGGCCTTGGTCAGGCGTTCAATGGGGTCGGTGCCGCCGCGGCGCAGGTAGTGCTGTGGCGCAGTGGTGTAGGTGAACTTGCTGTCGGCCAGCTGGCCGTTGGTGGACACCACGGTCACGTTCTCGGGCAGGAAGGCGGCGGACAGGGCCACCGCTGCGTCCAGCAGGCCGCCCGGGTCGTTGCGCAGGTCCAGCACCAGACCCTTGATCTTCGGGTCCTGCTTGTACAGGTCTTCTACCTTGCGGGCGAAGTCCTCGACCGTGCGGTCCTGGAACTGCGAGACGCGCACCCAGGCGTAGCCGGGTTCGACCAGCTTGGTCTTGACGCTCTGGGTCTTGATTTCTTCGCGCGTGATCGTGACCGGAAAGCTGCGGTTTTCGTCCTTGCGGAAGATCGTCAGCAGCACCTTGGTGCGCGGCTCGCCGCGCATGAGCTTGACCGCTTCGTTGATCGTCAGGCCCTTGACCGCGGTGTCGTCGATCTTGGTGATCAGGTCGTTGGTCTTGAGGCCGGCCCGGAAGGCGGGCGAGTCTTCGATGGGCGAGACCACCTTGACCAGGCCATCTTCCATGGTGATCTCGATGCCGACACCGACGAAACGGCCGCTGGTGCCTTCGCGGAATTCCTTGAAGGACTTCTTGTCGAAATACTGGGAATGCGGGTCGAGGCTGGCGACCATGCCCGAGATGGCCTCGGAGATGAGCTTCTTCTCGTCCACCGGCTCGACATAGTCCGTCTTGACCATGCCGAACACGGCGGCCAGCTGCTGCAGTTCTTCCAGCGGCAGGGGCGCGAGCGTGCCGCGCGCCACCGCCTGGAACTGCACCGTGGTCAGGGCTCCGGCCACCGCACCGATGGCCACCCAACCGGCAATCTTCAACTTCTGACCCATCTCGTTCCCCAATTCAATAGCCCCGTGACGGACGTCACCGCAACGCTGCGCGGACCAATATACCCCCTTGGAGGGGGGCGTTGCGGTTCGGTTCCTGGAAGGCGCTGCGCTGTGTCAGGCCTTGCCTTGGTTGGCCACGGCCGCGGCGGCCCGGGCCGCGGCTTCGGCGTCGCCCAGGTAGTAGGACTTGATCGGCTTGAGGTTGGCATCCAGCTCGTACACCAGCGGGATGCCGTTGGGGATGTTCACGCCCACGATGTCGTCGTCGCCGATGTTGTCCAGGTACTTCACCAGGGCACGTATGGAGTTGCCGTGCGCGGCGATCACCACCCGCTGGCCGCTGGTGATGGTCGGGGCCAGCACCTCGTTCCAGAACGGCATGACGCGGGCCACGGTGTCCTTGAGGCACTCGGTCAGGGGCACCTGCTCGGGCTGCAGCTGGGCGTAGCGGCGGTCGCCGCGCTCGCTGCGCGGGTCGCTCGCTTCCAGGGCGGGCGGCGGCGTGTCGTAGCTGCGGCGCCAGACCAGCACCTGCGCATCGCCGTACTGCTTGGCCATGTCGGCCTTGTTCAGGCCTTGCAGGCCGCCGTAGTGGCGCTCGTTCAGGCGCCAGTCCTTGACCACCGGTAGCCAGATGCGGTCCATCTCGTCCAGGCAGTAGTTCAGGGTGTGGATCGCGCGCTTGAGCACCGAGGTGTAGGCGATGTCGAATTCATACCCTTCGGCCTTGAGCAGCTTGCCGGCCGACATGGCCTGCGAGACGCCGGTGGGGGTGAGCTCCACATCGGTCCAGCCGGTGAAGCGATTTTCAAGGTTCCAGGTGGATTCGCCGTGGCGGATCAGGACGAGTTTGTACATGGGATGGCGGTGTTGGGAGGGTGCTGAGCGGGCTGCCGGTACGGGCACCCAAGGCGGGTGCCGGCGCCGGTCAGCCGGACATTTTAGAATCCCGGGCTCTTCTGAAAGGTTTGCCTGTGAGTTTCTTCATCGAAAACTGGACCCTGTTCGCGGTCGCCCTGGCCTCTGGCGGCATGCTGCTGTGGCCCACGCTGTCCGGCAGCGCCGGTGCCGGTTCGCTCAACGCGAGCGAAGCGGTGCGCCTGATCAACCGTGAAAAGGCCAACGTGGTGGACGTGTGCGCCCCGGAGGAGTTTGCTGCCGGCCATGTGGGCGGCGCCAAGAACGTGCCCCTGGCCGAGCTGGAGGCCAAGCTGACCGGTGTGGTCAAGAACAAGACCGCGCCGCTGATCCTGGTGTGCGCCTCGGGCATGCGTTCGCGCCGAGCGGTGGCCATTGCGAAAAAGCTGGGCTACGAGAACGCCCATTCGCTCACGGGCGGCATGGGGGCCTGGCGTGCCGCCAGCCTTCCGGTGGAGAAGTGACCCCCCCCTGCGCCGCTGCGCGGCGTCCCCCCAGGGGGACCAAGCCCTGTGGCCCGGCGAAGCCGGTTCCACGGCTTGTGCTGGCGAAAGCCCGTGCTCCGGTGAAGTCTTGAGGTTTTTAGGAGTTTTGCCATGCCCCACGTGAAGATCTATTCGAGTGATTTCTGCCCCTACTGCACGCGCGCCAAGGCGCTGCTGCGCGAGCGCGGTGTGCACGATTTCGAGGAAATCGTGGTCGATGGCCGGCCCGAGGTGCGCGCGCAGATGACGCAGATCACCGGTCGCACCAGCGTGCCGCAGATCTTCATCGGCGAGACCCACGTCGGTGGCTGCGACGACCTGCACGCGCTGGACCGGCGCGGTGGTCTGCTGCCCCTGCTGCAGGCCTGACCCAGCGCAAAACCGGGCCTGACGGCCTGAGGCGATAATCGCCGCGTGCCCGCTGCGGGAACAGTCTTCCCCGGCGGGTTTTTCTTTGTCCGAACCACCCGAAAGCACCTCATGGCCGACCAAGACCCCATCTTCCAGATCCAGCGCATCTACCTCAAGGAAGCCTCGCTGGAACAGCCCAATTCGCCCGCCATCCTGCTGGAGCAGGAGCAGCCGTCGGTGGACATTCAGCTGGGTGTGGAAGCCAAGCCCGCGGCCGATGGCGTGTACGAAATCAGCGTCACCGCCACGGTGCAGACCAAGATCCAGGACAAGACCGTGTTCCTGGTCGAGGCCAAGCAGTCCGGCATCTTCGAAATCCGCAACCTGCCGCAGGAGCAGATGGGTCCGATCATGGGCATCGCCTGCCCGCAGATCGTCTACCCGTACCTGCGCGGCAACGTGGCCGACCTGATCCAGCGCGCCGGCTTCCCGCCCGTGCACCTGGCCGAAATCAACTTCCAGGCCATGTACGAGCAGCAGCAGGCGCAGCAATCGCCCGCTATGGCCCAGTAAACCCCCGCCTGCGCCGCGATGAGGATCGCCATCCTGGGGGCCGGTGCCTGGGGCACTGCCCTGGCTATCAACGCCGCCGCCCAGCCGGGCGGGCGGCGCGAGGTCACGCTCTGGGCGCGCGATGTGTCGCAGGCGCAGGCCATGGCCGAGCAGCGCGAAAACACCCGCTACTTGCCCGGCCATCCTTTCCCGCCGACGTTGTCCATCAGCCATGCGGCGCTGGACGGCCCGCAGGCGCCGCAGCACGAGGCCGATCTGGTGGTCATCGGTTCGCCCATGGCCGCGTTGCGCGGCATGCTCACAGCCTTGCAGGGCGTGGTGGTGCCGGTGGTGTGGATCTGCAAAGGGTTCGAGAGCCCGCAGGCCGGCGCGCCGGGCGGGTTGCTGGGCCATGAGGTGTGCGCCGCGGTGGCGCCGGGCCTCAAGGCTGGTGTGCTCAGTGGCCCCAGCTTCGCGCAGGAGGTGGCACGGGGGCAGCCCACGGCCCTGGTGGCCGCGAGCGACCACGCCGCCGTGCGCGACGCGCTGGTGGCAGGCTTTCACGGGCCCACGCTGCGGGTCTACGCCAACGAAGACATCGTGGGTGTCGAGGTCGGTGGAGCGGTCAAGAACGTGCTGGCGATCGCCACCGGCCTGTGCGACGGCTTGAACCTGGGCCTGAACGCGCGCGCAGCGCTGGTCACGCGTGGTCTGGCCGAGATGACGCGCCTGGGCCTTGCACTGGGCGCACGTGCCGACACCTTCATGGGGCTGTCGGGCCTGGGCGATCTGGTGCTGACGGCCACCGGTGACCTGTCACGCAACCGCAAGGTGGGGCAGTTGCTGGCCCAGGGCATGAGCCTGCCACAGGCGGTGGCCTCGCTCGGTCACGTGGCCGAAGGTGTCTACAGCGCCCGCACCGTGGTGCAGCGCGCCCGCGCGCTGGGCATCGAAATGCCCATCAGCGAAGCCGTGGTGGCCTTGCTCGAAGGCCAGCTGCAGCCCGCCCAGGCCGTGGCGGCCCTGATGGGGCGCGATCCGAAGGACGAAGCCCTGTAGGGTCCTGCGTGTTGGCGTGCGCGTCGCCGGAGACACCATGTCGTGACCCGAAACACCGCGGAACCGGCTTGGCCGGTCTGCAGGTGTTGTCCCCCTGTCAGGGGGAAGCCGCGCAGCGGTGCAAGAGGTCAGATCTCAAAATTGTCGATCAGCCGCGTGCTGCCCAGGCGCGCCGCACCCAGCACCACCAGCGATTGCGCCGTGACCGCGTCCTGGGCCGACGGCGGTTGCAGGTCGTGGCGGCGGCGCACCGTCAGGTAGTCGGGTTGCCAGCCGCGCACCGCCAGGGCGCGCATGGCCTGCGCCTCGAGGGCTTCCCGCTTTTCGGGCAGTGAACCGGCGGCGGCCAGCGCGTCGCGCGCCAGGGCGCGCAAGGCCAGGGACAGCTGCACCGCCTCGGCCCGCTCGGTCTCGCTCAGGTAGCCGTTGCGCGAGCTCAGTGCCAGGCCGTCCGCAGCGCGCTGGGTCTCGCCGGCGATGATCTGGATCGGCATCGCGTACTGCTGCACCATGCGGCGGATCACCATCTGCTGCTGGTA
>Ga0075012_10004895_pt1 | contig 12366 bp, 10 predicted proteins | sample All_14_2_FD_71474 | JGI IMG/M metagenome (GOLD analysis project Ga0075012, IMG submission 71474) | Freshwater microbial communities in response to fracking from Pennsylvania, USA - Allegheny Zone_MetaG_DW_15 | ecosystem: Environmental > Aquatic > Deep subsurface > Groundwater > Drilled...
GCTGCTGACCGATGATGCCGAGATGGCGCGGCTCAACACCGATTGGCGCGGCAAACCCAAACCCACCAATGTGCTGTCATTCCCCGCCGAAGCGGCGGTTGACCCGCGCCAGCCGCCGGCTTATCTGGGCGATATCGCGCTGGGATATGGCATCTGCGCGCGCGAGGCGGCCAAGGCACGCAAGCCGCTGGCCGATCATCTGGGCCACCTGCTGGTGCATGGCGCGTTGCATCTGTTGGGCTATGACCATGAAAGCGATGAACAGGCCGCAGCGATGGAGCCGCGTGAAGTGGCGATCCTGGCCGGTTTTGGCATTGCCGATCCCTATGGGCTGACAGCCAAACGGCTGCCACCCGCCATGGATGGGCGAAAGCGAAAGAGGAAATGAGCGAAGATCAGAAAGGCGAAAACCGCAGCCAGGAAGGCGGCCTCTGGCGGCGCCTGCTGCATGTGATGCGTGGGCGCGGCGGCGAGGAAACCCTGCGCGAGAGCATCGAGGAATTGCTTGAGGAGCATGCGGAGGCGGAAACGCCGGAGGATTCCGCCGAGCGCGCGCTGCTGCGCAATGTGCTGGAAGTGGGCGATCTGCGCGTGGGCGAAATCCGCGTGCCGCGTGCCGATATCGTTGCCGTGCCGGCGGATATCGTTTTCGCCGATCTGGTGAAAATGCTGATCGAGGCCGAACATTCCCGCGTGCCGGTCTATCGTGAGACGTTGGATGACGTGATCGGCATGGTGCATATCAAGGATGTGCTGCCGTATCTGGCCGGTCGCGAGGATTTCGCGCTGTCCAAGGTGCTGCGCCGCGTGCTGGTGGTGCCGCCATCGAAAACCGTGCTCGATCTGCTGCGCGAGATGCGCGCCACCCGCACCCATATGGCTGTGGTGGTGGATGAATATGGCGGCGTGGATGGTCTGGTCACCATCGAGGATCTGGTGGAACAGATCGTCGGCGAGATCGACGACGAGCATGACGAGGTGGAAGGCCCGATGCTGGTGGAGCGCAGCCCGGGCCTGTTCGATGCCCAGGGCCGCCTGCCGGTGGAAGACCTGGAAGAGAAATTCGGTCGCCGCCTGATCGATCCCGAGGAAGACGAGGATGTGGATACGCTGGGCGGCTTGATCGTGGCGCATCTGGGCCGCGTGCCGCAGCGCGGCGAATTGATCGAACATGCCTCCGGCCTGGCTTTCGAAGTGACCGATGCCGATCCCCGCCGCGTGAAGCGCGTGCGTATCCGCGTGCCGGCGGATTTCAATGCCGAGCCGCCCGCATCGAAATAATGGATATCCGATGAGTGTTGCCGTATTCGCTTCCCGCACCGCCAGCTTGCAGGGCTGGCGCCGCTATGGCCTGGCCTTGCTGCTGGGCGCGCTGCTGGCGCTGGCGCAGGCGCCGGTCTTCCTCTGGCCCTTGCTGCCGGTCTGCTTCATCGGCCTGCTGCTGCTGGCGCGCGATGGCGGCCCCGGCTTCGGCAGAGAAGGGCGCGTTTTTTTCTTCACGGTCTTTGCCTTCGCCTATGGGTATTTTGTCGCCGGGCTGTATTGGATCGGCATCGCCTTCCTGGTGGATGCCGCAAGATTCGCGGCGCTGATCCCGCTGCCCACGCTGGGCCTGCCGCTGGTGCTGGCGTTGTTTCCCGCCCTGGCTGCCTGGCTGGCGCGGCAGATCGGCGGCGCCGGCGCGCCGGAACGCGCCCTGCTGCTGCTGGCCGGGTTCAGCTTCGGCGAATATCTGCGCGGTGCGTTGTTCACCGGCTTTCCCTGGAACCTGATCGCCTATGCCTTCGCCGATTGGCCGGCGATGATGCAGGTGGCCGCCGCCATCGGCAGCCATGGCATGGGGCTTCTTATGCTGCTGCTCTGCCTGCCGCTGGCCTTGCCGCTGTTGCAGCCGCAGCGCTTCCGCTGGCCGGTGGCCTTGCTGTCGCCGGTATTGTTCTGCGTCTTGCTTGGCGCCGGCTATCTGCGCATGCAGCGCGCGGAATTGGAGATGATGCCGGATGTGCAATTGCGCCTGGTGCAGCCCAGCGTGGCGCAAAGCCTGAAATGGCGCGACGACCTGCGTCAGCAGCATCTCAACAAGCTGGTGGATCTCACCCGCCTGCCGCCGCAGCCTTCGGCGCTGGATGGTGTGGCCAAGCCTTACACCCATGTGATCTGGCCGGAAACGGCGATCCCGTATCTGGTGGATGAAATGCCCGATCTGCTGCGCGGCCTGGGCAGCCTGCTGCCGCCGGGCGGGCAATTGCTGGCCGGTGCGCCGCGCCGTGAATACCAGGATGGCAAGCTGGTGCTCTACAACAGCCTGTTCGTGATCAACCGCCAGGGCGGGCTGGATGGCCGTTACGACAAGATGCATCTGGTGCCGTTCGGCGAATACCTGCCTTTCCGCAACTGGCTGGCGCTGATCGGGCTCGACAAGCTGGCGGTGGGTGACGTGGATTTCTCCCCGGGGCATGATCGCGAGCCGATGATCCTGCCGGGCGACCTGCCGCTGATTCGTGTGCTGATCTGCTATGAGGCGATTTTTCCCGCGGGGATCGATATCGGCAGCGATGCCCCGGGCATGCTGCTCAACATCACCAACGATGCCTGGTTCGGTCGCTCCAGCGGGCCCTATCAGCATTTCGCGGCATCGCGCATGCGGGCGGTGGAGCAGGGCGTGCCGCTGGTGCGTGCCGCGAATAATGGCATTTCGGCGATTGTCGATCCTTTGGGCAGAATCATCGCCAGCCTGGGTATGGATGCCGTTGGCGTGGTGGATGGGCCGCTGCCGGCGCCTTTGGCCGCTCGTACATTCTACAGTCGTGCAGGCGATTGGTTGTTTGTTGTATTCACACTTTTTGTTCTCATAATGAGCTTTTCACTTCGCAAATTCCGTGTTCTCTTTCGCCGCTAACATGTTGAGAAAGGTTGACCCTACCCGCCCTTCGAGCATACAAAAGTAAGCCATACGTATGTATGCGGCTGTATTTTCGCGTAGCGTTCTGTTTACAGCGGAATGTGTACCAATCGGGGGACGCGAATTGGGCCGAAACAGGAAGAAGGAAGTAAGCTGGTGGCCAGGAACCCGGTAGATGTCTACGTCGGTAGCCGCCTCAAGATGCGGCGCACTTATGTCGGGATGAGCCAGGAGCGCCTTGGCCAGTATGTCGGTCTGACCTTCCAGCAGATTCAAAAATACGAAAAGGGTGCCAACCGTATCGGCGCCAGCCGGCTTTATCAGTTCTCCCACATTCTGGGCGTGGCGCCGGCCTTCTTCTTCGAAGGCATCGACGGCCAGCCGAATCTCAATCCGGTGCCGGGCCTGTCCGAGCCGCCGCAGACTCCCATCGCGCTGTCGCCGATGCCGCCGGACCCGCTGATGTCGCGCGAGAATCTGGAATTGCTGCGCGCCTTCGATGCCATCCGCAACCCCGCCCTGCGCCGCCGGGTACTGGATCTGGTGCGCTCCATGGCCACCGAACAGAATGAAGCCCCCGAAGGCGGGCAGGAATAAAACTCCCGGCTTCATAAGGGCGCCGGCCGGGTTGAAATTCCCCGGCTGACAGGGCCAAAACGCCTCTCGGTCTTGACCTAGCGGCCTGCCTCTGCGAAATAACGCCACCTTTACCGGCAAACAGCCGGCGAATCGACACGCCCATAACAAGGTACCGCGCATCATCCGGCACACACTGCCGATGCAAGCATCATCGCAGGAGACAGACATCGTGGCGCGTAATAGCTCTTCCTATCTTTTCACCAGTGAATCGGTTTCCGAAGGCCATCCCGACAAGGTTTGCGACCAGATTTCCGATGCCGTGCTGGATCTCTTCCTGAAGGCCGATCCGTATGCGCGCGTCGCCTGCGAAACGCTGACCACCACCAACCGCATCATCCTGGCCGGCGAAGTGCGTGGCCCCGCCAGCCTGGTGTCGAAGTCGGGCAAGGTGAACAAGAAGAAGATCGAAGAAGTGGCGCGCGCCACCGTGAAGAAGATCGGCTACGAGCAGCAGGGCTTCCATTGGAAGACCGCCAAGGTGGACGTGCTGCTGCACGGCCAGTCGGCCGATATCGCCGTTGGCGTCGATGCCGCCGGCAACAAGGATGAAGGCGCGGGCGACCAGGGCATCATGTTCGGTTATGCCTGCGACGAGACGCCCGAGCTGATGCCGGCGCCGATCCAGATGTCGCATAACATCCTCAAGCTGATGGCCGATGCGCGCCATAGCGGCAAGGAGCCGCTGCTTGGCCCCGATGCCAAGAGCCAGGTGACCCTGCTCTACAAGAATGGCCGCCCCACCGGCGCCACCGCCGTGGTGGTTTCCACCCAGCATGCCCTGAAGGACAAGAAGGGCCGCGAGCTGGAAAGCGGCGATATCAAGCGCATCGTGCGCCCCTATGTGCTGAAGGCCCTGCCCAAGGGCTGGATGTGCGACGACGAGCATTTCTATGTGAACCCCACCGGTCGCTTTGTCATCGGCGGCCCCGATGGCGATGCCGGCCTCACCGGCCGCAAGATCATCGTCGACACTTACGGCGGCGCCGCGCCGCATGGCGGCGGTGCCTTCTCGGGCAAGGATCCCACCAAGGTGGACCGTTCGGCGGCCTATGCCGCCCGCTATCTGGCGAAGAACGTGGTGGCTGCCGGCCTGGCCGGCAAATGCCTGATCCAGCTGTCCTATGCCATCGGTGTGTCGCATCCGTTGTCGGTTTATGTGTCCACCTTCGGCACCGGCAAGGCCGACGAGCAGAAGATCTCCAAGGTGCTGCAGGAGCTGGTTTCGCTCAGCCCGCGCGGCATCCGCGAGCATCTCAAGCTGAACCGCCCGATCTATGCCCGCACCGCCGCCTACGGCCATTTCGGCCGCAAGCCGGAAAAGGATGGCGGCTTCTCCTGGGAGAAGACCGATCTGGTGAAGGATCTGAAGTCGGCTTTCAACGTCAAGTAAGCTCCCGGCTTTTTAGGAATACCGTCATGGCCGGGATTTCCCGGCCATGATTGTTTTGAGGCCCCCATGTCCGAACCCGCAGCGCCGCCGCGCCGGCAGATTTACGGTCGCCGGCGTGGCCGTAAACTGACCCAGAAGCGCGAAGACCGCATGCAGAGCCGCTTGCCGGACCTGCAATTCGCGCTCCCTGTTCCGCCGCAATCTATTGATTTTCAAGGGATTTTTGGAGAAACCCCGCAGCGGCTATGGCTGGAGATCGGCTTCGGGGTGGGCGATCATCTGTTCGCCCAGGCGCAGGCGCATCCGGATGTGCATTTTCTCGGTGTGGAGCCGTTTCTCTATGGCGTGTCCAACCTGGTGGATGCCATGGCGGAGGCCGAAGCCGCCGGCGATCCGGGCCCGATGCGGCATATCCGCCTGCTTACCGACGATGCCCGGCTGCTGCTGAAGGTGTTGCCCGATGCCTGTCTGGAGCGGGCTTTTGTGCTGTTTCCCGATCCCTGGCCGAAAAAGCGCCATAACTGGCGCCGGATCGTGAATGCCGACACCCTGGCCGATCTGGCCCGCACCATGAAGCCCGGCGCCGAATTGCGGCTGGCCACCGATGTGCCGGATTATGCCCGCTGGATGCTGCGTTTTGCCCTGGCTTCCCCGGATTTTGCCTGGCTGGCGGAGCGGGCAGCGGATTGGCGGGAAAGGCCGGCCGATTGGCCGTCCTCCAAATACGAACGCAAGGCCCGGGCGGCGGGTCGTTCCTGCTGGTATTTCCGGTTCCGACGGGTTTGAAAACCCTTGCAAATACCCGCAATAGGACTATAACAGCGCCACATTGCTGGCCTGGTCCCTAGTCTGGATCAGAAGATGTGGAAATGGGCCAGACGGCCCATTTTTCGTTTTTGGTGGTTGCGCTGCAAATCGGCGCCTGCCGGCATGCAGGAATGGCAAGCCACTGATTTGATCGCGGAGTACGACGCCGAAGCATGACTGCGGTGAAGAAGATCGAGCAGTTGATTGAGCCCACGCTGACGGCGATGGGCTATGCCCTGGTGCGCGTGAAGCTGCAGGGCAGCCAGCGCCCGGTATTGCAGATCATGGCCGAACGCGAAACCGGCGGCGCGCCGCATGATGGCGGCTTCAGCGTGGATGATTGCGCCGAGATCAGCCGCGCCGTGTCGGCCATCCTGGATGTGGAAGACCCGATCCCGCAGGCCTATACGCTGGAAGTGTCTTCGCCCGGCCTGGATCGGCCGTTGGTGAAGCCGAAGGATTTCGAACGCTTCAAGGGCTTCGTTGCCCGCGTTGAAGTGGATCGCCCGGTGAATGGCCGCAAGCGCTTTCGCGGTCGCCTGCTTGGCCTGGCCGGCGATCAGGTAAACCTGCAAGACGATGAAGCCAAGCCCGGCACAACGCCCGAAGAATGGTCGATCCCGGTGGCGGATATCACCACCGCGAAGCTGGTGCTGACAGACGATCTGCTCGCCGTCGGCAAGCAGGCCGCCGCCGGCAGCCCGGTTGCGGCCGGCCAGATTGTCGATCTCGATCAACCCAAACCCGGTTCGCGCGGCCGCGCCGTGCTCGCCGGATAACAGAATTCAAGACGCGTCCGAGGACAAGACCATGGAACCCGTTACCAGCTATAACCGCATCGAATTGCTGCAGGTCGCCGACGCAGTGGCGCGCGAGAAGGTGATCGATCGCGATGTCGTGTTGATGGCGATGGAAGATGCGATCCAGAAGGCGGCGCGTTCGCGCTACGGCATGGAAAACGACATTCATGCCGAGATCGACCGCAAGTCCGGCGAAATCCGCCTGGCCCGCTATCTGCAAGTGGTCGACAAGGTGGAGAACGATGCCGTCGAGATCGGCCTGATCGAAGCGCAGCGCCGCAATCCCGATGCGCAGATCGGCGACACCATCTCCGAATCCCTGCCGCCGATCGATTTCGGCCGCATCGCCGCCCAGACCGCCAAGCAGGTGATCGTGCAGAAGGTGCGCGAAGCCGAGCGCGAGCGCCAGTATGACGAATACAAGGACCGCATCGGCGAGATCGTGAACGGTCTGGTCAAGCGCGTGGAATACGGCAACGTCACCATCGATCTGGGCCGCGCCGAAGCCATCGTGCGCCGCGACGAATTGCTGCCGCGCGAAACCTTCCGCCAGGGCGACCGCGTGCGCGCCTATATCTACGATGTGCGCCGCGAGCCGCGCGGCCCGCAGATTTTCCTGTCGCGCTCGCATCCGCAATTCATGGCCAAGCTGTTCGCCCAGGAAGTGCCGGAAGTCTACGACGGCATCATCGAAATCCGCGCCGTGGCGCGCGACCCGGGCAGCCGCGCCAAGATCGCCGTGCTGTCCAACGACAATTCGATCGATCCGGTCGGCGCCTGCGTCGGCATGCGCGGCAGCCGCGTGCAGGCCGTGGTGAACGAATTGCAGGGCGAGAAGATCGACATCATCAAATGGTCGCCCGATCCGGCCACCTTCATCGTGAATGCACTGGCCCCGGCCGAAGTGGCCAAGGTGGTGCTGGATGAAGAAGCCACCGGCGTGGAAGTGGTGGTGCCCACCGATCAGCTTTCCCTGGCCATCGGCCGCCGCGGCCAGAATGTGCGTCTGGCCTCGCAGCTCACCGGCTTCGATATCGACATCCTCACCGAGGAAGAAGAATCCGAGCGCCGCCAGAAGGAATTCCGCGAACGCAGCCAGCTCTTCATCGATGCGCTGGATGTGGACGAGACCATCGCCCAGCTGCTGGTGACGGAAGGCTTCGCCAATGTGGACGAACTGGCCTATCTGCCGCTGGAAGAGCTGGCCGATATCGAGGGCTTCGATGGCGAATTGGCGCAGGAACTGCACGACCGCGCGATCGAGTATGTCGAGAAGCGCAACGCCGAATATGAAGAGAAGCGCCGCGAATTGGGCGTGGCCGATGACGTGGCCGAGATTGCCGGCCTGACGCCCGCCATGCTGGCGGCTTTGGGCGAAAAGGGTGTGAAGACCTTGGACGACCTGGCCGATCTGGCCGGCGACGAGCTGCGTGAAATCGTCGGCGAGGATGCAATGACCGCCGAGGATGCCAATGCCATCGTGATGGCGGCGCGCGCGCATTGGTTCGCCGACGAGGCGGTGGATGGCGCTTCGGTCGAGTAAGCAGCCGGAGCCGGCGACGCGGCGCTGCGCCTTGACCGGCGAGCGTCTGCCGCCGGACCGGTTGATCCGGTTCCGCATCGAGGCCGACGGACGGTTGCTTGCCGATCCGCGCCGGGCCTTGGGCGGCCGGGGTTTGTGGATGAAGCCTGAGCGGGCCTTGCTGGCGCGCCTGGGCGAAGAAAAATCCGCCGAGCGCCGGGCTCTTGCCCGGGCGGCCAAGCGGATGCTGCGGCTGGCGCCGGATTATCTGGCCGCGTGGGAACAGGATTACCGCGCGTATTGCGCGGATTTGCGGATGCGTGCCGGGCGCGCGCCGCAGCGACAGGGTGAAACCCCGCTGATGCGGCGGCTGGCCCTGGCGGAGTACGGATTGGCCGGCCTGGCCGCGTAGCGGCTGGCTGGTGAGCGTGGCGTAAGTGGGTAAGCGTGCCGGCCATGGCGGTCGTCGCGCACATGAAAAGAGCCGGGGCTAAGACGACCCGGCGGCGGAAGCGGAACTGGTATGAGCGACGTGAACGAGCAGGACAAGGACAAGCTGGCAGCACGGCCTAAGCGGCTTGAGCTGAAGAAGACGGTGGAGGCCGGACAGGTCCGCCAGAGCTTCAGCCATGGACGCACCAAGGCGGTGGCGGTGGAAGTGCGCAAAAAGCGCACCATCGTGCCGCCGGGCAGTGCCAAGCCGGCTGCCGATGCCGCGCATGCAGCCGCCGCCCCGCAGGCGCCGGCTGCCCAGGCTGCAACGTCGCCCGCCCAGGCTGCTGCCACTCAGGCGTCGGCCTCGCAGGCGCCTGCCGCCCAGGCTGCTTCGCCGGCATCCGCCGCGCCGCAGCTGCAGGCGCGCCCGTCCTATGCCCAGGCCATCGCTGCGGCGGAAGCCGCCAAGGCCGAGGCCCAGAGCCAGGCGCGTGAAGCCGAAGCAAAGGCCCCGCCCGCCGCGCCGCCGCCCGCCGCCGCACCGGCTGGCGCGCCGCCTGCCGCCAGCGGCCCGCGGATGAGCGCACCGGCCAGCGGCCCGCGCATGAGCGCGCCAGCCACCGGCGATACCCGCCCCGCTTCCAGCGGCCCGCGCATGAGCGCACCGGCCACCGGCGAATTGCGCGGCAATCGCGGCCCGCAGCGCGGCACCGCCGGGCAGCAGCGCGGCACCGGCATGGTGCTGAAGACGCTGACCGAGGAAGAGAAGCAGCAGCGCAGCCGCACCAACGAGGACGAGCGCCGCAAATTCGCCGAGATGCGCCGTGTCGCGGAGCAAGACATGCGCCGCCGACAGGACGACCTGTCGCGTGCCGTGGCCGAACGCGAAGCGGCTTCCCGCCGCGCCGCCGAGGAAGAAGCCCGCAAGAAGACCGAGGAAGAAGCCCGCAAAAAGGCTGAAGCCGAAGCCGTGCGCCGTCTGGCCGATAAGGAAAAGGCCGCCGCCGCCCTGGCCGCCAACCCGGCCACCAGCGGCGCGCCCGGTCGCCCCGTGGATGCCGAGGATGAGGATGATGGTGCGTCGCGTCGCCGTGGCGCCGCAGCGCCCGGCAAGGCCGCGCCTGCCCGTCCGGCTCCGGCCAAGACCCGCAGCACCGACGATCGTCGGCGCGGCAAGCTCACCATCACTTCGGCGCTGGATGAAAACGAACGCGTGCGTTCGGTGGCCTCCTTCCGCCGCCGCGTGGAGCGTGAAAAGCGCCTGATGCAGCAGGCCTCGATGGCGCCCACCAAGGTGCTGCGCGATGTCGTGGTGCCGGAAACCATCACCGTGCAGGAACTGGCCAGCCGTATGGCCGAGCGCGGCGTGGATGTGATCAAGGCGTTGATGAAGATGGGCGTGATGGCCACCATCAACCAGGTGATCGATGCCGATACCGCCGAACTGATCGTCGCCGAATTCGGCCACCGCGTGCAGCGCGTGGCGGAGTCCGATATCGAAATTGGGCTGGTGGAGGATGCCGACGAAGACAACGTGCTGCTGCCGCGTCCGCCGGTCGTCACCGTGATGGGCCATGTCGATCACGGCAAGACCTCGCTGCTCGATGCCCTGCGCCAGACCGATGTGGCCGGCGGCGAAGCCGGCGGTATCACCCAGCATATCGGCGCCTATCAGGTGCATCTGAAATCGGGCAAGGCGATCACCTTCCTCGATACACCTGGCCATGAAGCCTTCACGCAGATGCGTGCGCGCGGCGCCAAGGCCACGGATATCGTGGTGCTGGTGGTGGCGGCCGACGACAGCGTGATGCCGCAGACCGTGGAAGCCATCCATCACGCCACGGCGGCCAAGGTGCCGATCGTGGTGGCGATCAATAAGTGCGACAAGCCCGGCGCCAATCCCGACAAGGTGCGGCGTGAATTGCTGCAGCATGGCATCGTTGTCGAACAGCTCGGCGGCGAAGTGCAGGCGGTGGAAGTCTCGGCCAAGGCCAAGACCAACCTGGATCAGCTGGAAGAACAGATCCTGCTGCAGGCGGAAATCCTCGATCTCAAGGCCAACCCGGATCGCCGCGCCGATGGCGTGGTGATCGAAGCCAAGCTGGAGCGCGGTCGCGGTTCGGTGGCCACCGTGCTGGTGCAGCGCGGCACCTTGCATGTGGGCGATGTGTTCGTGGCCGGCAATGCCTATGGCCGCGTGCGCGCCCTGATCGACGACAAGGGCAAGAATGTGGTCGAGGCCGGCCCCGCCAGCCCGGTGGAAGTGCTCGGTCTGCAGGGCACGCCCGAAGCCGGCGACGAATTCATGGTGGTGGAGAACGAAGCCCGCGCCCGCGAAGTGGCCGAGTTCCGCCAGCGCAAGCTGCGCGATGCCCGCGCCGCCGCCGGCAATCGCGGCACGCTGGAGCAGATGTTCTCCAAGATCAAGGCCGGCGAAGCCAAGGAACTGCCCATCGTCATCAAGACCGATGTGCAGGGCTCGCTGGAAGCCATCCTGGGTTCGGCGCAGAAGCTGGCCACCGAGGAAGTGGCGGTGCGCGTGCTGCATGGCGCTGTCGGCGCCATCAACGAAAGCGATATCGCGCTGGCCGCGGCATCGGGCGGCGCCATCATCGGCTTCAATGTGCGCGCCTCCAAGCAGGCGCGCGACATGGCCGAGCGCGATGGCGTGGATATCCGCTACTACTCGATCATCTACAACGTGCTCGACGATCTGAAGGCCCTGCTCTCGGGCATGCTGGCGCCCACCGTGCGCGAGCGTTTCCTGGGCTATGCCGATATCCGCGAGGTGTTCAACATCACCAAGATCGGCAAGGTGGCGGGCTGTATGGTCACCGAAGGTCTGGTCAAGCGCGGCGCCAAGGTGCGTCTGCTGCGCGACAACGTGGTGATCCACGAGGGCCAGCTATCCACGCTGAAGCGCTTCAAGGACGATGTGCGCGAGGTGAAGCAGGGCATGGATTGCGGTATGTCGTTCGAGAATTACGACGACATCAAGCAGGGCGACATGATCGAGTGTTTCGAACTCGAGACGGTAGCCCGCCAGCTCTAAAAGCTGGAGGATCGTGCGATGCGTAAACAATCCCGTGGTCCCTCGCGTGGCGAGGCTGCGTCCGCCGGCGGGCGCAGCCAGCGCCAGTTGCGGGTCGGTGAGGAAATCCGCCATATCCTGTCGGATGTGCTGCGGCGCGCGCATTTCCGCGATCCTGATCTGGCCGGCGCCGTCATCACCGTTACCGAGGTGCGGGTCAGCCCGGATCTGAAAAACGCCACGGCTTTCGTGATGCCGCTGACCGGCGCAGCAGGTGCCGGCGACGATACCGATACCGTGCTGAAGGCGCTGGACCGTGCCCAGGCCTATATCCGCACCCTCGTCGCGTCCGAGATCAACCTGCGTTTCGCCCCCACCCTGTCGTTCAAGCGCGATACCAGCTTCGATACCGCCAGCCGGATCGAGCAGGTGTTGCAGCGCCCGGATGTGCAGGCGGATCTGCATAAAGAAGACGACGCGGACCAACCATGAGCGGCGGGCTGTGAGCCGCAAGCGCAAGGGCCGGCCGCTCAGCGGCTGGATTCTGCTCGACAAGCCGCTCGGCATGACGTCCACCCAGGCGGTGGGCAAGGTGCGTTGGTTGACCCAGGCCGCCAAGGCCGGCCATGGCGGCACGCTGGATCCACTGGCCACCGGGCTGCTGCCGATTGCCTTGGGCGAAGCCACCAAGACCGTGCCTTATGTGATGGATGGCAGCAAAACCTACCGCTTCACGGCGCGCTGGGGCGAGGCGACATCCACCGATGACCGCGAAGGCCCGGTGGTGGCGCGTTCCGATGCCCGCCCCGATGAGGCCGCCATCCACGCCTTGTTGCCGGG
>Ga0075012_10004897_pt1 | contig 12364 bp, 4 predicted proteins | sample All_14_2_FD_71474 | JGI IMG/M metagenome (GOLD analysis project Ga0075012, IMG submission 71474) | Freshwater microbial communities in response to fracking from Pennsylvania, USA - Allegheny Zone_MetaG_DW_15 | ecosystem: Environmental > Aquatic > Deep subsurface > Groundwater > Drilled...
GCTTCGAGGCAGCGTTCACGGTCGCCGGGCATGGCTAGGGCGGTGATGGCGATCACAGGAACAGAGGCAATCTCAGGGCGGGGATGGAGGCGCAGACGTCGAATGGCTTCGAGCCCATCCATGCCGGGCATTTGAATATCCATCAGCACAAGGTCTGGCTCCACTTTATCCACATGGGCAAGGAAATCAATGCCGTTGTAATAAGAGTGTACTTTATATTGCTTTGAATGCAGATAGTCTTCCAGCACCAGAATGTTGGTTTCATTGTCATCCACCACCATGATGGTGCCTAGTTGGGCTTCTGCTGAAACGACCAATGCTTCATCGGAATGGGTCGTTTCTGGCTTTGGGATTTTGGATAACTCGTGTTTTAGGTCGTTCAAGGTAAATAGTTTGACCAGATACCCATCTGCGCCGAGTTGTTTTCCTTTTTCCGGTTCATCTTGAACGGAAGTGATGATGACCGGAATGTGGCGGGTCTTTTCATTTTGTTTCAGGGCTTTGAGGATCTCCCATCCAGAGACATCTGGCAGGTTGAGATCCAACAAAATGACACCCGGTTGAAGTGTGGCGGCATTTTCGAGGACATCTCCTCCGGTTGCGATGACGGTGGAGTGAATGCCCAGCGATTTCAAGAAGCGGGTCAGGCGGTCTGCATCGACCGTTTGGTCTTCCACGATGAGGGATTGTTTTATGAAGGGCAGGTCTGGCAATCTTTCTGCCATTTCAATTGTGTTGGGGGAATACGGCAGGGTTACCGTAAAGCGGCTGCCTAGCCCCGGCGTGCTTGCCACTTGGATGCTTCCACCGTGCAGATCGACCAGCCGTTTGACCAGTGCCAGGCCCAACCCGGTGCCTGATTGCTGGCGAGAGAGGGAGCTATCTAATTGCACAAAGGGTTGGAAGAGCCGTTCAAGGTCTTCCGGCGCAATGCCCATGCCTTTGTCCCAGACTTCGATCAGAATGATTTGTGCTTTTGCATCGGCGTTGACTTCCAACCCGATCTGACTTTTCTCCGGGCTGTATTTGACGGCATTGCTCAAAAGGTTGACGAAGACCTGCTTGAGACGGCGCGGGTCGCCTTGTACGATGATATCGGCAGGGTTGATGGAGAATGCCACACTCTGGTTCTTTTTCTGTGCCATGCCTTTGACAAGCTGCAGGCTGGATTGGCAAATATCGCTCAGTACACATGGGGCAATGTTCAGTTCGAATTTCCCGGCTTCGATCTTGGAGACATCGAGAATGTCGTTGATCAGTTCGAGCAGGTGGCGCCCATTGCTCTCAATATTGGCGATGACGTTCTTTTGTTTGGCGTTCATATCGCCATAGGTGTTGTATTGCAGCGCTTCTGAAAGCCCAAGAATACCGGTGAGGGGGGTGCGGAGCTCATGGCTCATGCTGGCAAGGAACTCGTCTTTCATGCGCAGAGCGCGCTCAAGTTCAGTGTTGGCGCGCTGCATCGAAGCTTCTGCGCGTTTGCGTTCGGTGACGTTGCGGAAGATGCCGTTCGTGATGATGTGACCATTCGGCTCTTTGCGGCTGCTGACGCTGCCTTCTACGATCACTTCCTGTCCATGTTTGGTGCAGAAGACGATCTCTAACTGTTGCGGATGCTGGTCGATCATGAGGGAGTTCAACATGGCGTGGCAATGCTCGTGATATGCAGGGTCGACCACTTGAAGCATGTTTAGTTTTGTAGCTTCTTCACTGGTGTAACCCAATGTCTGACACCATGCCGCATTGACATAGAGGTAGTTGCCGTTTTCGTCCATGCTTTGGATCAGGTCGCTGGCGGTATCGAAGAAGTATTGTAGGTTGGTCTGGCTTTCGAGCAGGATCTCTTCGGCTTTTCTCCGTTCGGTGTGGTCGATCACCGTGCTGCGGCTCATCAGGTAATTGCCTTGCCCATCCCTGATGGCTGTGGCGTTGATCAGAACCGGGAAGATGCTGCCATCTTTGCGGATCATTTCAAGCTCAAGATTGACCAACGTACCGATTGCTTTGAAGCGCGGGAAGTTTTCCTGAAAGGTCAACCGGCTTTTTTCGGTGATGAATTCGCTGATGTGGTGACCAACCACTTCTGCTTGTGTGTATCCCAGCCACTTTAACTCGGTCTGGTTGATCTGGATAAAGCAGCCATTGCTATCGAGTGAATGATACCCAGAGGGGGCGTTGTCATACAGATCTTTCACTTCTGCGGTTCGTTCTTCAACCTTTAATTCCAATTCAGTATGCAGGCTGGCATTATCAATTGCCAAGCCAGCGTAGCCTGCAAAAAGTTGCAGTGCTTCTACTTCGGCAGATTTGATCTCGCGCCCTGTGAGCAGGTTATCGGCAGAGATCAATGCGAGGGGTTTTTCACCAGCCCAGGCGGCTATGGTAATGTGCTGACCCACTCCATACATCGTGTCATCATGGGGTGGGTTGATCTGTTCCTGATAATTCTCGATCCATGAGATGCCAGTTGGGTTTTGCAATGCCTTTTCCCAGCTGTGGCTGTATTGTTCAATGGGACCATCAAAAAAGCCAGGTTCTTCCACTTCTCCTGTGCGAGTGGTGCCATAGACGCCGAGAACATGCCGCAGAGACGCATCATATAAGAAAAGCCCAACCCGGTCGAAGCCCAGCCCAAAGCGGGCGCTGTTGTAGATCTCATATAGACAGGTATCCAGGTCGGTGATGGTGGCGATATTCTTCCCCAATTGAATGACCTTTTCGAGCAATTCCTGCCGGTAGAGGGTTTCCTGCTCTGCCTGTTTGCGCAGGGTGATATCTTCTATGATCCCATACCAAAGGATGCTTCCGTCCGGTTCGCGGACGGGGGAGGAATGCCCTTCGAACCAACGTAGACCTTTATGAGGGTGATGGTATCGAAATTCATCGCGCCAGGGTTTCATTGTGGCAGCTGATTCAGCAATGGTAGCTTGCACATGCGGAATATCCTGCGAATCGATGCGAGCGAAAGCAGTTGACATATTGGTTGCCACCTCTGCTGGCTCCATGCCATAAATATCTCGAAATGCCGGGCTGGCATAGGGCATGCTGAACGTGCCTGCCGTATCTTGTTTAAAGATGTGGATCATACCGGGGACGATGGAGGCGGTTTTTTCCAACTGCTCTTGCAGTTTTAATTTTTCCTGCATTGACATTTCAGTTTGTTTGCGCTCGGTAATATCCAGTAGACTATTTAGTACATATGTCTCGCTTCCTAATTGGATCGGTTCGGAAGAGACCAGTACTAACCGCTCCTGACCGGAACGTCTGTTGAGCGGGACTTCATATTGGCTCAGTTCCCCTTGCTCGCTCAATAATTTTCGAATTTGCTGTAATATTTCAGGACGGACAAGCCCCAATTCAGCGGATGTGTGACCGACCGCTTCTTCGCGTGAGTATCCGGTTAGGTGGGTCCAGGCATCATTCACATCCACGATGCTGTAATCCGTTTGGCGGGTAATACCCACTGGAACAGGATTCAAGCGGAACAGGATGGAGAAGCGTTGTTCCGATTCTCGCAAGGTAAATTGCAGTTTATTTCTTTCAATGGCATACCGAATGGACCGCGCAGCCATGTCGAATCCGCTCAGGCTTTTTACCAGATAATCTTGCGCGCCTTCCCGTACGGCATGAATTGCCTGTTCTTCATTGTCGTTCCCCGAAAAAACGACCACCGGCACATCAGGTGATTGTGCATGCAGGCGTTCAAAAGTCTCCAATCCGTTGCTGTCTGGCAGCCCCAGGTCTGCCAGGATGATGTCGAATACTTCACTCTTTAGTTGGTTTAAACCATCTTCCAACCGTTCCACAATCGTCAATGAGAAGGTTGAAATGGGGTCCGCTTCCAAGGCAGCCTGTAAAAGAATGACATCGCTGGGGTTGTCTTCGATCAGCAGAACCTTAAGGGATTGGAGATGTTTCATGCTTACTCCTTGGCAGGCGGTAAGGCGACAATGCTGAACCAAAAATGCTGAATGGATTGAACGGCTTTCACAAAACTATCGAATTCCACCGGTTTTACTACATAACAATTGGCATACAGGTTATATGATCTCAAGATGTCTTCTTCGGCATTCGAGGTGGTCAGCACGACCACGGGAATCCGTTTCAGGTCTTCATCGGCTTTGATCTCTGCCAATACTTCGCGTCCGTTCTTGCGAGGTAAATTCAGATCGAGCAGGATCAAATCTGGGCGGGGGGTAGAGGCGAACTTTCCACGTTTGTAGAGAAAGTCCATCGCCTCCACACCATCTTCGGCAACATGAATCGTGTTAAGAAGTTTGGCTTCGGACAACGCTTCACGGGCGATCAAGACATCTGCCGGGCTGTCTTCCACAAGCAGGATGTCGATCATTTTAGGTTGGTGGTTGGTGGTCATAAATGGCTCCTTAGAGGAATTGTAAAGTAAAAGGTCGCGCCGTGCTGAGGTTCTGATTCGACCCAAATGCGCCCCCCATGGCGCTCAATGATCTTTTTGCATAATGCCAGACCAATGCCGGTGCCCGGATATTCGCGCCGTGTGTGCAGCCGTTGAAAGATCAGGAAGATGCGTTCGTAATACTGAGACTCGATGCCAATGCCATTATCCCGCACTGAGAATTGCCAGGCATCGCTTAACTTCGTTGCAGAAATATGGATCTGCGGCTCGGCATCGCCCCGGAACTTGATCCCGTTTCCGATCAGGTTTTGGAACAGCTGTGTCAGTTGCACCGGGTCGGCATGGACGTGGGGAAGGGGATCGGTTGTAACGACGGTACGGGTTTCTTGTATGGAAGCATGGAGATTCTTTAGAGACGTTTGCAGGCATTGACCGGCATCTACCAGCTCAATGGGTTGTGTGCTGCGTTGTGTGCGGGAGTATGTGAGCAATGCCTGAATGAGCGCCTGCATGCGTGCTGAGGCTTCCACAGCATGTTGAATATATTCATCGGCACGCTCATCCAATTTGCCTTGATACCGCTTTTGCAAAAGTTGTACCATGCCCGATAGGGCTCGCAAGGGTTCCTGCAGGTCATGCGAGGCGATGTAAGCGAATTGCTCCAGCTCGGCATTGGACCGGCGTAATTCTTCTTCCATCAACTTGCGTTCGGTCATGTCGGTGGAGATACCACATACGGCATATATATTCCCATTTGCGTCACGCAGCGGGAATTTGGTGGTTAGATAAACATGCCTTCCATCGGGTTCCATATTTTCTTCTTCGAAGATCTTTCCCTCTCCACTTTGGAAGATCTCAAGATCGTTGTCGCGATGTTGTTGGGCAAGTTCAGCTGGGACGAAATCTTCCCGTCCGTGCCCGATCATCTCTGCATTGGTGTGACCAAAAAGCTTTTCCAATGGACGGTTAATGAGGAGGAAGCGTCCATCCTTATCCAGTGTGTAGACCAGAGCAGGGGTGTTATCGATGATCGACTGCAGGAGTTTCTGGCTGGAGAGCAGGTCTTTTTGCGCTTGTTTTAATTCCGTTATATCAACAAAAGCAGAAAGGATGCAATCTTCATTGTTGTAGACGATTGGTTCCAATGAAACCAGAATCTCATGTAGGATCTGTCCTTTGTCGCGGACAGTCAATTCAAAATTAGTCACCCTGCCTTGTTCTGCAAAAGTTTGAAGCAGTTTTTCGCGTACTTTTATGTCTGTATAGATCGGAAGATCAATGACTTTGTGACCAATGATATCTGAGCGCTCGTATCCCATGATGGAAGTATATGTGTTGTTAATATTGAGAAAACTTCCATCTGCATTGCGGGTGATCGCTAGTGCCGTCGGGTTTAAATTGAACGCTTTAGCGAAGCTTTCCTGTGATTGACGCAATGCCTCTTCAGCCTGTTTGCGCGCGGTGATGTCTCGAACCAGGATGGAGACATTCTGGGGCATACCCGTCTGAACATGGATGATGTTGTAATGGGCGGCATACCAGTGTTGCTCCCCGCCCATATCTACGGGATATTCCAACGTCTGGGCGGCGTTGCTGCTCAGGGTGAGTTCAAGAAATTCAAAGAATGGGCGGCTGGCTGCTTCGCCGAAGACCTCGTCGAATCGTTTACCGATGATCTCTTCACGCGGGCGGAACAGGAGAGCCTCGTTACCCGTCCACAAGTTGAGATAGGTGCCACTCTTGTCGACCTCAAATACAATATCATCCAGAGAAGTCACCAAGGCTTCTAATTGTGCCTGGCTCTTTTTGAGGGCTTCGTCGGTCAGTTTGCGCTCGGTGATGTCCAATGAAGTGCCGTATCCCATCACCGAATGACGTTCTTCTCCCTCGCCTTCGAAAATGACCCGCACTCCAATTGCCAGCCAATGAACACTGCCATCCGGGTGGATCACCCGATACTCTGTGGCAAATTTTCCATCCCCTGTGGGACCGGTGACAGCCGCAATCTCCGCTCCTAATCTGGCGACATCGTCTGGATGGATATGAGTCATTAATTCAGGGAGGGTCGTTTGCTGAGTATCAAAACCATAATGCATGCTGGCGCGCTCATCAAATTCAACACTTCCCGTTACCAGGTCATTCTTCCAAACTCCCAGGTTTGTCGCCTCATATGCCAGACGGAGAAATTCCTCGCTCTCACGAATTTTCTCCTCCGCTTGTTTGCGTTCGGTGATATCGTGAGCCACCACCAGTGCACCAATGATCTGGTCAGCTGCATCGTGCAGCGGCGAAAACCGATTCTCATGAATGTGTAACTGACCATTGGTATCAACCCATGAACCTTCCAAACTGAAGGTCTCGCCCGCCAATGCGCGATCATATGCCGCACGCCAGAAACTCAGGACTTCCGGCGGATAATCGGGGGAAAGTATCTCTTCACCAACTTTGAAAGGTTTACCACCACTGGCGATCAGTTCTTGTTGATGGCGTTGATTATCGACCAAGAAACGGTAGTTTAGATCGATCGCAAAGGTTGAATCCGGGCTGCTCTCCAGCACCTGTCGCAGAAGCACCTCGCTCTCGCGCAATCTCTGTTCCGACTGCTTGCGTTCAGTGATGTCGAAATTGATACCCACCATGCGCAGCGGAGTGCCGGCTTTATCGTAGAAGACCTTTCCATTGGCTTTGAGCCAATGCACCGATCCGTCTGGCCACACCACGCGGAATTCGGTATCGTATTCCCGTTCGCCGCGTACAGCTGCGGTAGAAACTTCGTTGCTTGAATCTCGATCTTCAGGGTGAACCCCATGCAGCCAGGCTTCGTAAGCGCCGCCAAATTCACCCGGCTTAAGACCATACAAAGCATACATATGGTCATCCCAAACGATCTCATTTTTCACAATGTCCCAATCCCAGATGCCCAAACGGGCTGAATGTGTAGCCAGGTTAAAGCGTTCGGTTAGTTGTTGTTGCTTTAATTCCGCATGTTTTCGCCCGGTGATATCCAAAATAGTGGTGATGGCATGAGGTTCCCCATTGATCATCACTTGGTTGGTATTTGCAACAACAATACGCTCTTCGCCGCTTTTTGTATAAGCCTGGGTTTCCCTATCTGTTAATGAGCCATGCTTTTCGTAATGCGATATGGCTTCTGTGCGATGTTCTTGTTTGATGATGCCAAGTTCCGCGGCGGTCTTGCCAAGCATTTCCTGTTTGTTGAAGCCGGTCAATTTTTCGCAGGCTTCGTTCACATCCATAATGACCACTTCAGGCAGTTTCAAGAGAATGGATGGAACCGCTGATTTCTGGAATAGAAGGTTATATCGTTGTTCGCTCTCAAATAGTTTATTTTCTAACAGTCTGTGTTCGGTGATGTCTCGCACTACACCAAGCACCAGACCAGATGGCGTCCCATCCTGATTTGGGATCGCGATCGAACCTGTTTCAGCAATAAATTCCTCACCATTCTGTTTGAGGAGCCGGAATTCATCATAATGTGCCGTGTCAGACCGGCGATTACGGGCTATTTCTCTGGCGCGCACCTGTTCTTCTGGCGGCATAAATTCAAAGGCGTTTTTTCCGACCATGGAAGCGGGGGAGTCAAATCCATAGATCTGAGCCGCCCGTTGGTTGCTGATCATGATGTTCATTTTGGGGTCGAACACGGTTAACCCATACAAGGAGGTTTCGAAGATCGTACGATAAAGCAGTTCTGCCTCGTGTGTGCGGACTTCTAACTTCTTTCGTTCAGTCACATCTGTGGTGACAATTACCGTTTCCCAATTGGGGAAATTCACTGGCAGGGCTGAAACGTTCGTCCAGATCGTTTCTCCGTTTTCTTTGATAATTCCCGTTTCCACGTTGTATACAACATGGCCGCTTTTATGGGCTTGAATGCTGGCGAATCCATCTGCTGGCATCTCTGTCCCATCCGATGCCAGATATTTACGGTTCTTATACGCGCCTGCTTGAATCCCCTCCGCGCTCATATCCAGGATCTGGGAAAGAGCAGAATTTTGAAAGACCACCTTGCGCTCATGGTTAAGGATGGAAATTCCAACCGGGAGTATCTCTAACAGCTTCAGAAAATCTTCTTCCCCTTGAGAGGTATCAGCCCTTGGTTTAGCTTCTTTTTCCTCCCTTGTTTTTTGTAACTCACGCTCAAGAGCGCCGATCGTTTCTCGTGCTTCCTTTAATTCCACTTCCAATTGAAGCTTGGTTTTAGTGGCCATCTTATTTCCTCATTTCAGGAAATTATCCTGTTTTTTTGAAAAAATGAAAAGTTGTCTGTATCAGTTACCAAGCAGATACTTAAACTTGGAAAATATATGTAGACATTTTTTATTATCATCGATGGACTATTTTAATCATATGGGTGTTTTCCCTACCAGTAAATTACATGAAATAAAGTATAAAATTGATTTTATTTGCCCGATAGATGATTTGAAAAGATAGTTCAAAAATCACTTCGCAAAACGTTTTCCATAAAGGAATCAAAACCTAATGTCCACTTCCACCATCGGAAAGTTCCTAGCCGCCGGGCGCACAGCCGATATTTATGAATGGGAACCTGGCTTTGTCTTGAAATTATTTCATACCTGGATGCCCGTCGAAGATATCGAATACGAATATCAGATGGCTCAAGCAGTGTACGACAGCGGGCTTGCACCTTTGGTCAAGCCAATCGTGCAGCACGAAGGCAAGATCGGTTTGGTCTACGAACGAGTTGAAGGGACATCCATGTTTGAGGTCTTCAAACGTTCGATATGGAAGACGCCCCAGTTGGCGCGAAAAATGGCAGACATGCATTTTCAACTCCATCAAAGCCATGTGGAATCAACGCTTCCACCCCTTAAAGATAAGCTTGAGCGAAAACTTCAGAACGTGGCAGCACTTCCAGACCGACTCAAACTACGTCTGCTCGAAAAACTTTCCGCCCTCCCCGAAGGAGATAGGATCTGTCATGGCGATTTTCATCCCGGCAATATCATGTTGAACGGCAGCGATGGCAAGATCATCGATTGGATCGACGCCTCTCGTGGCAACCCCCTGGCAGATGTAGCACGGACCTCCATTCTACTGTTGGGTGCAGCGAGCACCTTCCCCAATCCGCTGCAGCGGACGGTCATTGGTTGGTTTCACGCCATATATTTGAAACGCTATTTTTCCCTGCGCCAAAACGGACAGGAGGAATATCGTCTCTGGTTGCCAGTGGTTGCAGGTGCCCGCCTCAGCGAGAACATCACCGAACTTGAGCCGTGGCTATTGAATCAGGCAAACCTCATTCGTTGATATCTGTCACCGCAGTCATATTCCACATAAAACGCGAGTCAACATCCTCTAATTCTATGGTGACTTGATAGGTCATATCTCCGAGATAAAGTTTCCCCACCGGGTTGACATCTATCACCGTACCTGTGAACTCCTCATCGGGAAACGCATCAAACTTGACCTGGGCTGAATCTCCGACTGAGACATTCGCCACGTCCACCTCTGCGAGGTCTTTTGTCTTCACGACCCATTGCGAGGTATCCGCCACAAATGCGACCGGCATCATCGGCGGCGCGGTTTCGCCAACGGTCAGGTCACTGCTAAGCAAGACTCCGCTGAAGGGCGCACGCAGTTCATAAAGTTCCACCGCCGCTTCGGCAGCCGCCACATGCGCGGATGCAGCATCCAACCGGGCTTGGGCGGCAGAGAGCACTTCAGGGTCGAGGTTGTCGCTATTCAATCGTTCCTGCAACTCCCGAGCAGACTCAAGATTCGAAATGGCGGCCAATAGATTGGTGAGTTCTTCGTCGAGAGATTTATTGTTCTCTGCCAGTGATGCCTTCAGATCGGCATAGGCATCTGTCAGTATTTCTTTTTCGGTGTCATACTCTTCCTGTGCATCCCTGCGGTCACGGTCACTTTCTTCAAGGTCGAGCACATCATCCAATTTTTTGTGTGCATCCCGGTAATCTTCTTCGGCGATGACATAATCTTCGATACTCAGTTCAAGGTCGGTGGCATCTTCTTTGTTACCGAGGTTCCAGCCATTGGCTTCGCTTTCATAATCTTCTTGTGCCTTCATCAAAGCCTGTTCGGTCTTCGATGAACTTTGCAAGGCATTGCGATACAGGGCATTGAGAGCTTGCTGCGCAAGAGTTTGTTCGAGTTGTGCCGCGGCGAGTTCTGCTCTGGCAGAATCCGTGCCGATTAATTGCACAATGACATCTCCTTCTGAAACACGTTCCCCGCTTTGAACAAAGACTTCTTTCACCACACCGCCTTGTGCAAACGCAAGCTCAACAGACTGTTTGGGCATCAACGTCCCTTCGGCGGTGACGGTGGCGGCTGACGATACATCAGCAACTGGTTCAGCCGTTGGGGTGGATACATCCGCTCCGCAAGCGGTGAGAAGCAGGGCGGTGAGTGTGAGCAAGGAGAGGATTTTTCCATTCATGATGAACTCCTTTTTACAAACGTCATGATCTACAAAGTGCTTATGCCATCCCTTCGGAATTATCAGAATCGCATGACCCCGAAGGGGTCAAATGATTCTAGAAAAGCAAATGGTCTCGTTGAACCCCGAAGGGGTGACATAGAGTCGTTTATTCGGGATCGCTCATTCATACGCCAGTACCTCGGTGACGGTCAGGCGGGCGGCGCGTAAGGCAGGCAGCAGGCTGGCTTCGACGGAGATGACGATGACAATCAAAGCCCAGGCGAAGATTCCGCCCGGGGACGTGGTGGCAGGTATGGGCGTGTCCATGAACGAGATGCCAACGGTTCGAGCGAGGAAATTGCTGATGGGTAGGGAAAGCCCGATTGCTAGAATCCAACTCATCATCCCAATCAAAAGACCTTCGATGATGACAATGCGCGAGATCATTTTGCTGGAGGCGCCGAACGCACGCATCACGCCGATCTCGCGCACGCGCTCCATCACGTTCAGGCTCATGGTGCCCATGAGACCCAGCCCGCCGACCGTGGCAAGCAGGACGGTCATGATCATCAACAAGGCAACGACGATACCGAAAGCGGCGTCGATCTCTTCGCGTTCATCTTCGACCAAGAAGGTGTTGGTCACTTCGATATCGACGCGGTCAAAGTGTTCTTCGACGGCGCTGGTGATGAGGCGCTGCTCTTCGAGTGAGTCTGTTGAGAGAGTGAAGACGATGCTGTTCGCGCGGTTGGGTTCGCGCACGTGGCGCGAGTAGGCGGAGTAATCGACCAACGTGAAATAGCCAATGGATTCATTGCCGATCATGTTGACCACGCCGACGATGGTGTAGATCTGTTCGCGTCCTTCGATCTTGATCTTCATCGGTCCGCCGAGGTGTAGGGTGGGTTCGCGTGCGAGAAAGCCGGGGCTGACCACGATGGTATCGGTGTCGCCGGGTTGCAGGTCGCGCCCTTCGATGATGGGTGGGTCGAGAAATGTTGAACCGGCGGGCGGGGCAATGAGATATAGGTTGCCGCTCTCCGAACCATCCGGGCGGACGTAACGCGCCAGCGCAAAATTCCACACTTCGGCTTGCTCCACGCCGGGTACTTTTTTGGCTTCGTTCAACAATCGTTCAGCGGGGACGTAATCATCGAGGATCACCCACGAGTCGTAACGCCAAAAACTGAACATCTCGCCCAGTGACGCATTGAGCGAACTACGCAAGTTGACGATCGCCATGAAGACCGCGCCCGCAAAGGTCAGCGTGATGAGCGAGAGGATGAGACGTCCGCGCTTGCGAAACGGATTGCGGAGCGCAAGCAGGGTGTCGCGCGTGAAAGCAGGGAAGCGGCTCAGGACTCGGTCGAGCATGCCTGCGCCACCCCAAACTTGACTAATGCCGTATTCGCTCAAGACCCGAGCCGGAGAAACCTTCGTCCCACTGATGATGGTCGGCGCGGCGGCGATGAGCGGAACCAACAGCCCAACCCCAAGTTGAAACAGCAACGCCTGCCAGGTGAAGCGGATGTGCGGCGCGTTGAAGTTGACCTGTTCGGCGG
>Ga0075012_10004898_pt1 | contig 12364 bp, 6 predicted proteins | sample All_14_2_FD_71474 | JGI IMG/M metagenome (GOLD analysis project Ga0075012, IMG submission 71474) | Freshwater microbial communities in response to fracking from Pennsylvania, USA - Allegheny Zone_MetaG_DW_15 | ecosystem: Environmental > Aquatic > Deep subsurface > Groundwater > Drilled...
ATCAAATGTTGTAACACCATTTGTAGAATTGCAATCCTTAATAGGTGTTATAAAGTTAATCCCATTCTGATTTGTATTAAATGAAACAGAATAACTTCCGTTTGTGCAATCTGAGCCTGTTGAAGTAGTAGCTATGGGATTAGTGCAGACAGGAGTGCTGGTTGGTGTAAAAGTTTGGCTTGATACACAAATATCGGCATGCCCAACACCCAAAGTTGTATTAGGCAGTTTGGTATAAAGAATCGTGCCTAATACCTGCCACTCTGGGCAAGTAGGGCCAGTTGGAGTCAATGGGAAAATATTATTACCTCCTAAATATAGAAAATCGCAAGTTTGCCCGTTGACGGGGTGAATTTCAAATTTGGTAAAGTTTACACCTGAAACAGTTCCCAACCCGTTCAGCACTAAATCCAAAAGTTTAACATCTCCAGTCAAAACATTCCCACCACAGTAATCCAATGTTACTGTATTACCATTTAATTCCATGCAATTGGATGCCCCTGTTCCGAGGTCACAAGAGGCATTCGCCAATGCATCGCAAAAAGAGGCAGATTTAGTAGCATTTATGGTTACAGGCGTAACCCCCATCAAGCCCAAGGAAAACTCCAGCGTAATTCTATCAACCTGCTGTGTACCAAGGTGTGCCCAAAGTGAGAATCCAGATTCACAACCGGTATTAATTGTTGCGGTTCCTGAGTATTGTAAAATATCAGCATTACCCACACTACAATAGTCGCATTTTTCGATTGGGAAGCTCAAATTGGGGTTAAATCCTATTTCTGGAAGACATCCGCTCTGCTGGTTGACCTCCTTTAAGCCCATCCCCACTACATTGACAGCACTTATACCGCCATTGTTCCCATCAAAGATAAAATCAAAATAGTCGTTGTTCCCCACCGTCATCGGGTTCATTGCATCGGAAAAACTAATTTTGATTTTGTTGGAGTTGCAAATCTCAGCACATCCAGATGGGCATGGTGAACTTGGCTGCACCGCAGCACAAGTCATGCTTGGGTTGCTGACAATTATCTGAGAAAAGTCCATGACCCCGTATGTCTGTACATCCAGTTCAATATACAACTCTTCCAAATTAAGGCCTGTTGACTGGAAGTTGTTGAACTTCAAAGAAAATCCTGTCTTGCAGGGGCCTGAAGGAGAAGATTGAAGTGGACCAACGAGTAATTTTCGTGTGCCTGGCGTGCAGGGCTTGATTCCAGCAAATTCAAAGGGGACAATGGTCTTTGGCATCAATTTGCAGCAGGACATTCCTCCGGATGGCTTGACCCTTACAAACTCAATAGTGATTTTTCCTTTCCCCAAAAGGTTTTCAAACTGTACAGGGTCAAGAATATTTATCATTGCTATGGTAGTTGTACCATTTTGCAGAGTCCCTGGACCATATTTGTAATAAAAACTACTTACCTCTCCAGATGAACCAGTACTTTCATGTTGGTTTTCATAGCTGAAGATTGGTGAGTTTGGTGAATCCATTGGCAGCAAACCGATATCACTCAATGTCAAGCATTCATCGGTGACCCGAATTCTGAAGTCGAGTTCATCATAATTGTAGGTTGAACCTGTATTGTTCAAATTTATGGAATAAGTAAGTTCTTCTGGGTTTGCTGGTGCAGATGGAGTTTGAAAGCTTGTAATGTTACCAGTAATGGGCAAACCAATACAATCAAGGGTCTGGCTAAGGGCGGAAGTGGTTACGGAAACTGGAAAATCACAGCATGTATTGCTGCACGACAGTGATGGGCCACCTGTTGTCAAGCCAGTAAACTTGGCCAGTACGACCTCAATACTGATATTGTCGTTTGTATCATTTGGGTCGTAGGCGTCCTTGATTATCCCGGCATTGAAGATAGTCCTGTTAGGGAAGGTACTATTGGAAATGTTGAATTGGTGCTGAAAGTTGGGTATGCACGGAATGAACCAATCCAAAATCTTCCTAGTCGGATCCAACAGAAACAGAGATTGGCTTATAGTGTTATTACCTGATGGAACGTTCGCTGGGACGTAGATTTGGTCTTTAGGAAGGGCAAAAAAGGCAGGGTCAAAAAAGGCATCTCCTGTGAGCTTGAACCTTACGTGCAAAGCCTGAAACTTGAGTGGCATAGCGGGAATCCCTGTACTGTTTTTGAAAAAAGTGATTGGGAGCGCAGTGGAACTACAATTCGATTGCAATGGTATCCCTCCGACAGTTAGAAGTGTTCCTTGCGTATTTGCTGGATTGCAATTTGTGCCACTACTCCCTTCGGATTGGGTGCAGGCAGGTTGTTGGCAATAAGATTCTACTGAAAAGAAAAGAAAAGAAAAGAAAAGAAAAGGGTTTGGCGGCCTTGGCCAATTTTTTCAAAGAAAATGGTGCTTTCATAAATACTGTATTTAAAGAAGTTAAGAAATCGGTTTTCCATACGTTCAAAAGGATTAAGCTCAGCGGATGGACGGCTGAGTAGTGTAAAACGGTGGGTAAGCTACTTCATTTAAAACAGGGCGCTAACATAAGTTTATTTTTTTAGAAACAAAACAACTGGCAGTAGATTAACATTTTTAGCGCTGTTTGGGAGGTGATTGCCAACATGCTACAAATGGTTTTGATTTTGGCTCCTGCAAACTTTTCAAAATATTTTTAGGCAAGTCTAAAAATTTTTGATAGGTTTGTCGCAAAATGGTTTGACCTATGCGAAAATCCTTGGAAGAAGTTCACGGTTCGATTGACACCACGGGCAACATGACGTGGAAACAACGCTTTCTCCGCTTCTCCGGCCCAGCATTTTTGGTCGCCGTCGGCTACATGGACCCTGGTAATTGGGCCACCGACCTGGCAGGCGGCAGTCGTTACGGCTATTCGCTGCTTTGGGTGCTGCTCATGTCCAATTTGATTGCGCTGTTGCTGCAAAGCCTGTGTGCCCGCCTGGGCGTAGTACAGGGCCGTGATTTGGCACAGAGCAGCCGTGAAACTTACCCAAAATGGGCCAATATTTCCCTTTACGTCCTCGCCGAAATCGCCATCTGCGCCTGCGACCTAGCAGAGGTTGTGGGCATGGCGATTGGCCTGAACTTGCTTTTCGGGCTGCCACTGATTTGGGGAGTCAGCATTGCGGTGCTTGACACTTTTCTCATACTTTACCTGCAAAGCAAGGGGATGCGCTACATGGAAATGTTCATCCTCAGCCTTGTCGGTGTCATCGGTTTTGCGTTTTTGGTGGAATTGTTTTTTGCAAAACCAGACCTTGCCGAAGTCGCCACGGGCTTCATCCCATCCATTCCCGATTCCGGGGCGCTGTACATTGCCATCGGTATCATTGGTGCGACGGTCATGCCGCACAACCTCTATCTGCACTCGTCGCTGGTTCAGACTCGACGCAGCAAAAGGGACCACGACAGCATCCGAACGGCCATCAAATTCAATTTTTTCGACTCGGCCATTGCGCTCAACCTCGCACTATTCGTCAATGCCAGCATCCTCATTTTGGCGGCAGCCGTGTTTTTTACTAGCGGCCACCACGATGTGGTGGAAATCCAAGATGCCCACGGTCTGCTGGCACCGCTTTTGGGTGAAAAATTGGCTCCCGTCCTTTTTGCCATCGCCTTGATTGCCTCCGGTCAAAGTTCCACCATCACAGGCACACTAGCTGGGCAAATCATCATGGAAGGTTACCTCGACCTGCGCATCGCTCCTTGGCTGCGGCGATTGATTACCCGACTGCTGGCGATTACCCCCGCATTTCTCACTATCATTTTGGCGGGTGAAGACAAACTGGGAGAATTGTTGATACTCAGCCAAGTAGTGCTGAGTTTGCAGCTTGGTTTTGCCGTCATCCCACTCATTCACGCCGTGAGCAACCGCCAGCGGATGAAGGAATTTGCCATTGGCAAAACCCTCAAAATTCTCGCTTGGGTCAGCGCTTCCATCATCGTTTTCCTGAATCTGAAATTGGTGAATGACACTTTGTTTGAATGGAAATCGGCGCTTGCCGGGCATGAATGGGTTTTCAATTTTATCGTTATTCCATTGGCCATTTACTTACTGGCACTGCTGGTTTATGCCACGTTTCATCCTATCTTCGGAAAACATGCGGCGAAGCCCACGCCACTGCCGCACGGATTGGCAAGTCCCCTTCCGATTTTTCAAAAACAGGAATTCCATCGAATTGCTATTTGCATTGATTTTTCGAAAAGCGATGTGAAAGCCATTGCCGCAGGCATTTCGCAAGGGAAAAACGGTGAATCGGAGTACTTCCTGCTGCACGTCGTGGAGACTGCTGGAGCCAGGGTTGCAGGTGCCGACATCGAGGATTTTGAGACAGATTCCGACGCAGCCAACCTGCGGAGTTACGCAGAAAGCCTGCGACAACAAGGTTACACAGTTCAGGATAAACTCGGGTTTGGAAGCCCCCGCTCCGTCATACCGAAATTGGTCAAGGAATGCCAAGCCGACCTGTTGGTGATGGGCTCGCATGGCCACCGTGGCTTCAAGGACTTGATTTATGGGGAAACAGTCAGCCATGTGCAGCATAATGTGGATGTGCCGGTGCTGGTGGTGTGAGCCTAATCTCTGATTAACTTTTCGGTTTTTACGACATTGCCATTGACCTTCAGTACCAGCAAGTTCATGCCCTTTGTCAGATCGTCGATGACAAGTCTGTTTGTGCCTTCCGCTAATTGCTGACGATGGAGCAGTCTGCCCATTGCATCATAAATGGACAATTCTGAATCAGAAACGGCTGGTAAACTGTAAATAATGGAACACGAGGATGTTGTTGGATTCGGGAATACTTCGAACCCAATTTGCTCAGGTTGTTGTTCCTCATCATTCACAAAAAAATCGGCACAGGCCACGTCATTGTTGGGATTAATGTCGGATTTGCCGTCTGGCATGGACGACCAAAAACACAATTCCATGTTATTTCCAGAAGGATACTCCACAAACGTAGCGGTGAATTCATCCCAAGACAGGGTCATGTTCTGACCTGGTGCCAAATTTAGGTTGCTGAATTGTTTAAAAAAATGCTGAGGAACTGGGTTTGGCTGCAAAGGCCATTCCATTGGCAAATCTGGAAACCTGACATTGGCACGAAAAGAATTAAGCACGGTATCGGAATAGTTGAATACTTGAAACTTAACATCCTGAAAACTCACTTTGAACTTACCAGCTTCTGGCCAGACATCTGTCTTGGTGGCTTGTTGGACAAAATAGAGTCCTATATCCCGCCTTTCATAAGGGTCAAATCCATCGGTTCCAAATTTTTTGACAAAAACGGCATTGTTGCCACTGGGAAATACTCCGTAATGGTGGTCGCCCGCCAATACGATGCCGTCTTCATCTGGCACAATGTTTTTAAATGTTAAATGGTCATAATCCAGTTGAAAATTGGCGATGAGCATTAAATCTTGGTCATAAAGATATACGTGGTTGGACTCGGTCAGCACGGCCACCCTGTCTTCCATTGATTTCATGTCTTTTACCGTTTCTCCGAGAATTGGGGCTTTTTGTATGACTTGAAAGTTTTCATCAAAAAGGTAAATAGTATCTGATTTCGAACCTACCAGATTTCCGAAGGAAATGGTTTCTATATGAGTGAAGTCAAAGTTTGTGAACAAAGTATCTGATTGGCCTGAGGAATCAATAACCCATAAACCTCCATTTAATGCGCATATCGTTCTTAACTCAATATCTATGGCAACATCTGAAATTGAATTGCCATTGATTGAAAGAGACCATTTATCATAACCTAAAGAATCATACTTATATACTGTACTCCCATTTTTTTCGTATGTAGTATAGCCGCCGTCTATGGACTTCTCAGTTGTTGCACCTGCAAAATAAGACCCATAAAATTGGCTCCATTCCCAATTCTTATCGAGTTTCGATGTGAAAATTATACCGCACCAGCCGCAAAAGGGTTCGTAAGAAAACGCGCCAATGGAAAAAACAAGCGAAGTGTCCGACAAATCCATTACTTCGTTATAACCTCCAACAGGTGCTTCAGATGAGAGCGTTTCAAACAACTCTCCTTTTTCATTCAAGATTGTTGCTGTATTGCCATTGATAATCATGGCATAATCACCTCCCAGTGTTCGAAGGAAAGACTTATACCCTTGAAATTTTGTATTTATGACCGTTTCAAACTGGGCTTTTAAAATATGCTGGCTTAATAGCAAAATAAAAAATAACACTAACTTTTTCATAAGGCATTTAGTTTTATGTAAGCAAGACCACAATGTATCCATTTTCAAAAAAAACATGCTAGTTCAATGATAATTTGTCACAACCATGACAACTTAAAATAAAAAGCCCGTTAAGGCAAGATTTGCCTTAACGGGCTTAGCAGTATCAGGCTATGCAATGCCAACTGTCGAACTGCCAACGCTAATCCAACTTCAGCACTTCAATAAACGCCTTCTGTGGTACTTCTACGTTGCCGATTTGGCGCATCTTCTTCTTGCCCTTTTTCTGCTTTTCGAGCAGCTTGCGCTTCCGGCTGATGTCACCACCGTAGCATTTGGCGGTCACGTCCTTGCGCATGGCGGAGATGGTCTCCCGTGCGATGATTTTCGCACCGATGGCGGCCTGGATGGCAATAACGAATTGTTGCTTCGGCAAGAGTTCCTTGAGTTTTTCGCAGATACGGCGACCGAAAGCGTAGGCTTTGTCTTTGTGGACCAATGCCGATAGGGCATCCACTGGTTCAGCGTTCAGCTTAATGTCCACCTTCACGAGGTCGCCTTCCCGATAGCCGATTGGGTGGTAATCGAAAGAAGCATAGCCCCGGCTGATGGACTTGAGGCGGTCGTAAAAATCGAAGACGATTTCTGCGAGTGGTAGCTCCAACGACATCTCCACACGGGTCGGCGTCAGATAGCTTTGGTTCAAGAAAATGCCCCGTTTGTCGAGGCAGAGCGTCATGATGGCACCGATGTACTCTGGCTTCGTAATGATTTGCGCACCGATATAAGGCTCTTCCACGTAGTCCAACATCGTCGGGTCGGGGAAGTCAACCGGAGTGCGCAGGAAAATCTGCTCCTTCTTCGTGGTATAGGCGAAGTAGGATACGTTCGGAATGGTCGTAATGACCTCCATATCGTACTCCCGGCTGAGGCGTTCCTGAATGATTTCAAGGTGCAACATGCCGAGGAAGCCGCAACGGAAACCAAAACCAAGCGCTGCCGAGCTTTCCGGCTCGAAGGTCAGGGAAGAGTCGTTGAGTTGCAGTTTTTCGAGGCTTTCCCGTAGGTCTTCAAAATCCTCGTTTTCAATGGGATAAACGCCCGCAAACACCATCGGCTTCACCTCCTCGAAACCGTGGATGGGCTCAAGGCAAGGGTTCGCATGGTGCGTGATGGTATCGCCGACTTTGATTTCTTTCGACTGTTTAATGCCAGTGATGACGTAGCCCACGTCGCCCGCCCTCATTTCCTGCTTGGGAATCATGTTGAGCTGCAGGATGCCTACCTCGTCGGCATTGTACTCGTTGGCAGTGTGGAAAAAGCGGATTTTATCACCTTTTTTCATCGTGCCGTTCATGATTTTGAAATAGGCGATGACGCCCCGGAACGAGTTGAACACTGAGTCGAAAACAAGTGCTTGCAGCGGCGCCTCTGGGTCGCCCTTCGGGGCTGGGATGCGCTCCACGATGGCCGTCAGGATGTCCTCGACGCCCTGCCCGGTTTTGCCAGAGGCAAGCACGATGTCCTCTTTTTTAACGCCCACCAGCTCGATGATTTGGTCCATCACCTCGTCAATCATGGCATTGGGCATGTCAATCTTGTTGATGATGGGAATGATTTCCAGGTCGTGGTCAATGGCGAGGTACAGGTTCGAGATAGTCTGCGCTTGAATGCCCTGCGTGGCATCCACCAGCAGCAATGCGCCCTCACAGGCTGCAATGGAGCGGCTCACTTCGTAGCTGAAATCCACGTGGCCCGGTGTGTCAATCAAGTTCAGGGTGTAAACCTGGCCGTCCTTGTGGTGGTGGTACAACTGGATGGCGTGGCTCTTGATTGTGATGCCCCGTTCCCGCTCCAAGTCCATGCTGTCGAGGGCTTGTTCTTTCATGTCACGGGCGGCGATGGTCTTGGTCGTTTCCAACAAACGGTCGGAAAGGGTGCTTTTGCCGTGGTCAATATGTGCAATGACGCAGAAATTGCGGATGTTTTTCATAAAACGATTGAAAATTACAAGGAAAAAGAAAGGAGCGGCCCAAATCGTTTTCGGCTTCTCACTTTCCACTTTTTCGATGAAAATGGGCGCAAATGTACGCAAAATTCGGCGCTAAAGTTGCCTGGCTTAAATCAAACCACAAGCTCCCATCCCGGCTTAGCGAACTGCCCAAATCCTCCTATCTTGCCGCCGAAATGGACTTTATCTTTTTGAATCTCCACGAATGGTCTTTGCCCGTCCGAAACCCCGTTTTCGTGATGTGCGTTTTGCTGCTCAGTGTGCTGACAATCCCAGCGCTTTTGCAGAAAATCCGCTTGCCCGGCATCATCGGACTCATCCTCGCTGGTGCCCTGCTTGGGCCGCACGGCGTGAATTTATTGGAAATGGGAGAAGGAATCAAGCTCCTTTCCAAGGTCGGGTTGCTCTACATCATGTTCTGGGCAGGTTTGGAGATTGACATGGTAGTTTTCATCAAAAACAAGCACAAAAGCTTGATTTTTGGCCTTCTGACCTTCAGTTTTCCGCTGATTTTGGGTGGGTTGTGTACCTACTATTTTCTCGGTCTGAGCAAAATGGGCGCCCTGCTGCTAGCAGGCATGTTTTCCACCCATACCCTGATTTCCTACCCGATCGTCAATCGGCTCCGAATCTCTAGGGACGAGGCGGTTTCCATCACCGTTGGCGGTACGGTCATCACCGACACACTGGCACTTTTGCTGCTGGCCGTGATTTCCGGCATGGCGCAGGGGACACTCAATATTTGGTTTTGGGTACGGTTGACCATTTCCCTCGCCTTGTTTTCTGCCCTCGTTTTTGGGGTGCTTCCCCGGCTGGCCCGTTGGTTTTTCAGGAAAGTGGAAAGCGACGTGACCTACCAGTTCGTTTTTGTGCTGGCAATGGTTTTCGTATGCGGAATTTTGGCAGAAATCGCTGGCGTGGAGGCCATCATCGGGGCGTTCATGGCGGGCCTGGTTCTCAACCGATTGATACCGCACAGCTCGCCGCTCATGGAGCGGATAGAATTTGTCGGGAATGCCCTTTTCATCCCGGTTTTCATGTTCAGCGTGGGCATGCTGATTGACCTCCAAGTGTTTTTCAAAAATGAAAAAACACTGCTTACTGCGTTGACCATCACCTCTGTTGCTTTATTCACGAAATGGCTGGCGGCCTACACCACCGGCAAAATCGTTGGCTACACGAAGCGGCAAAGCAGGCTGATATTTGGCCTCAGCAGTTCCCATGCCGCCGCCACCATTGCCATCATTTTGATTGGTTACGAAATAAAACTCTTCGATGAAACGGTGCTGAACGCCACCATTTTCCTGATTTTGGTGACCTGCCTCATTAGCTCGCTCATCACTGACCGCACGGCACGGCAAATCGCAGCGGATACACATGCACTTTCTGCCCATTCGCTGGATGGGATGCAACGTATTTTGGTGCCCATCAGTAACCCAGCCAGTGTGCCCAATTTGCTGGATTTTGCTTGTTTGATAAAAACGCCGGGGTCGAGCGAGCCGGTTTACCCGCTTTCCATCATCCTCGACGAGCAGGATGTGCGCAATAAAATCCGCCAGAACCAGACACTGATGGAGCCAGTCCTTCTCCACGCCGCTGAAAATGACATTTCGTTGACGCCACTCCACCGAGTGGACGTGAGCGCCGTCAGCGGCATCCAGCGGGCGGCGAGCGAGCTGCTGGCAACTGAAATCGTGCTCGGCTGGCATCCAAAATTGACAGCCTCTGAGCGGTTTTTTGGAACGGTGCTGGACAACCTGCTAGAAGATTCCCCTGAAATGCTTTTCGTCACCAATATATTGCAACCGCCGACTGGGTTCAAGGGCTTGAAAGTAATCTTGCCAAACCTCGCTCAGTTGGAGTCTGGCTTTGCCGAAATTATCCGCCGCTTGGAAAACCTCTCAAAACGGATGGACCTTGGCCTCAGCATTAGATGCACTGAAACGACCGCCAACGCTGTACGCAACGTGATGAACCAAGCCACGCAAAACCGGCTGCAATTCCTTCCGCACACGCCCGAATCTTGGTGGCAGCTGCACAACCTCGTTGGGCAGGATGAACTTGCCATTTTGGTGAACGCCCGCCCAGAGTCCGTTTCGCATGAAAATTTCATGACAGAGATTCCGGATTACCTTTGTCAGCATTTCGTGGAGCGGAGTTTTGTGATGGTGTATCCGGGCCTATAAAATCGGGCGCCACATGTGCCTTTGCCGAAGTTTTGCGTTCAATGCTTACAATCGTTTGCCATGAATCCAGTCAGAATTTTACTCAGTCTCTTCCTCGTTTTGGCAATAAACTACTGCCGTAGTCAGGCGCCTGTCGGTGCTGCCAGAGCCGCCAAGTCCACGGAAATCCATTTTGAAGTTGCGAAGCACGACCTCACACTAGCTTCGGATTCAGCGCTGTTGCAGATTAGCGCCTTCACCAAGGGCAAGGACAATTACACCGTGAAAATCACCGCCCACACCGATGGCGATGGCTCCACTGCTTACAACATGGCACTTTCCGAGCGCAGGGCACAGGCCGTAAAGGATTTTTTGGTTAAAAAAGGCATGGAGGCCGAGCGCATTAGCTTCGATTTTTTTGGGGAAAAACAGCCCACTGCCAACAACGATACCGAAACTGGCAAATTCCAGAACCGTCGGGCCACCGTGGAGGTGTTCCTCACCCTGCCCGTCGTGACGATTGAGGGCATCGTGAAGGACGAAAAAACCGGGGAACCGCTCGTGGCCGATGTCATCATCGGCAGCAAGGATGCCGTGGATTCTTTGCGAACGGATGCCGATGGCCGCTTCAAAACCACAGTGGTAGCCGGCGTGGTGCTTCGGATTGATGTTGCTGCAAAATGCCATTTTTCCCAAACGCAAATGGTGAAAGCCGCACCCAAAACGCCCACCGTGGCATTCAACCTTAGGCCAGCCGTATCAGGGGCCGTTTTGCAATTGGAAAATCTGTATTTCGTGGGCAACCAGCCGATGCTGCTGGAAAGTTCGAAGTCCGAATTGCCCAAAATCCTGAAATTCATGCAGCAAAACCCCGGCATGAAAATCGAAATCGCAGGCCATGTGAATCGCCCCGGCGTTCCTCCCGTGCCAAAGGATTCTTGGGACTTCAGGCTCTCTGAAGACCGTGCGAAAACGGTGTACGATTACCTCATCGAAAATGGCATTTCCAATGAAAAAGTAAGTTGGAAGGGCTACGGCAATTCACAAATGATTTTCCCGTCCGTAACTTCCACGCAGGAACAGCAGGCACAGAACCGCCGGGTCGAAATGCGGGTACTGGAAAGCGGATGCGATTGAGTTGGTGGGTTTGATTTGGCGTATTTTTGTCAATTTAGGAAATCCGGCATGGGCTTGATATTCGGAAAACTATATTTGTAAAAAAAACGAAAATGACCTTCTACCCAGCCCAGCGCCTTGCCTTCCTGTTTTTCCTTTTGTTTGCAACCCAGGTTTTTGGCCAAAAAACCAATTTTGGCATTTACGCAGGGCCTAGTTTCACCAAACTCCGCCTCGAATCGAGGTATGCCTTGCCGATTGACGTAAACATTGACCCCTACACCTACAAAACGGGGGCCACGGTGGGCGGCTATTTCACCTACAATTTCACAGAAAGCTTCGGCCTGCGGACGGAGTTGAATTTTGACCGGAAAGGCGGCAAATCTGGCCTTCAACTTTCCGACGGAAACGGCAACCCGCTGCCCGGCTACACCATCAACGAGAATTTCGACTACTTCCAAATCCCAATGCTGCTGCAACTTTCGGCGGGCGACAGATTCAAAATGCAAATCCAAATCGGGTATGCGTTCAGCTACCTGCTGCATCGCACAGACAAGTTTCCCAGCGAAATCAGGGTAGTGACGCCGACGCAAACGCTGATACTGTTGATGCCGGAATCTTATAAAAAAATTGACCACTCGCTGGTGGCTGGGGTGATGGCAAGCCATGTTTTGCCCAATGAAATGTGGGCGCAGGTGGGGATTCGAGCATTCAATGGAAAATTGAAAATTGACGAAGGCGACTCCGATTTTGCGGCCCGCAACTTGGCTATCGGCTTAATTTTCGGCCTCGGCTTCTGAAATCAGGTCGGATACTCGATGCGGATGTGGTAGATGCTCCGCAACATTTTGCAAAAAACCTCCCGGCATTTCTGCAAATCGCCCAAGGTGAGTTTAGA
>Ga0075012_10004899_pt1 | contig 12362 bp, 9 predicted proteins | sample All_14_2_FD_71474 | JGI IMG/M metagenome (GOLD analysis project Ga0075012, IMG submission 71474) | Freshwater microbial communities in response to fracking from Pennsylvania, USA - Allegheny Zone_MetaG_DW_15 | ecosystem: Environmental > Aquatic > Deep subsurface > Groundwater > Drilled...
CGGTCTGCCTTTTCAAAGGATATCGGGCTGTCCGGGCTGATCTCTTTCCCATCAACAAACCATTCGTCCATACCCCAGAAATGAGCATTGGATAAATCCAACTGTAGTTCATTTACCAAACGGGCAACCAGTGGTAATTGCTCCGTCGGGCCAATGGGGCCGCAAATGCCAACTGGGGCAGATGCCGTTGCCTGTTTCCAGGCGGTGATGTACTCCAGCGCTTCGGCCAGGTAAAAATCTTCTAGTGTGTCATAAAAGACTACCCTGAAACCGGGACGGGATAGCTGAAGAAGGTCTTTGGGGGTTAGCTTTGCCACATCCTTGAGCAAATCATCTTCCAGCGTAGTGTAATCCCACCATTCCGGTGCCAGCATACTTTGTTTTCGTGCCATTCTATTCTTTTTTTATTTTGTTAAAAATGATTGTTTATATTACCCTGATATGTTTGCCGAGTATCTCCTGCAGAATATTTTCCTGCGGATATCCGTGCCCCAGGTGCTGCCGGAATCCTTCCGCATATTCTGTCCCTATCTCTTTCCCTCTTATGGCGGCAAACCGTTTCATAGCCAGAATGTATTCATCCATTTTATGATGTTCCAGTAACCAGTTGCGCTGGCTTTCATGGCATCCCAGCATCTTTTCCTTCACTGGCATATCTTCTGAAATATCAACATACATGGACGGTTCCAACGGCTGTCCCAGTTTGTCTTTGCCTTCCATAGCATCGCAATAGTACAGGTAAGGCACCGGTTCGAACGGGGGTTTGTCTACCTCCAGGTTTTTTATCCCACAGCAGAAACATGCGGTCTGGGCAACCATACTGGTCATCTCATGATCCACCATATAATCTACAGGGCTTGCCGTAAAAACAATGCCTGGTTTAACCTTCCGGATCAGCGCTGATGCGGCGTTAATGGTTTCCCGGTCGTACAGGATATAAACATCCTCAAATTCAAGGCAATGATACGTACCTCCTATTAATTCGGCAGATTTTTTCGCTTCCGCTTTTCGGATAGCGCTTATTTCGGCCCGGTTATACTCTGCCGTACCTTTGTCACCAGGAGCCATGGTCGCTATATGAATTTCCCAACCCAGTTTCTGCATTAGCGAAAGAGTTCCCGCGCACATTAACTCAGCATCATCCGGATGGGCAAACAAGCCCAATACTCTTTTTTCCATACTATTTAATAATTTAGATGGACTACATTTCGTGTTTCTGCCGCCTGGTAACAGGCAGCTAATATTTTTTGGTTTGACAGGCCCTTCTCTCCGTTGTTTGTCGGCTCCCTTCCTTCAAGAACAGCAGCACCAAAATCTTCCACTTCTGCCTGGTATGTATTAACCGGAGCCGGACGAATAGGAATCCCCTCTGCAAGGGTTCTTGCCTGATCTGCATCGTAGCCGGTATCGCCCTCTTCCAAAAAGGCAATCATTTTACCTGAATCCGCCTGACCAATTGTTCCTTTGGCCAGGATACTCCCTTTTGAGCCATAGAGTTCCAACACATTTTTACTGCTGTTGTCCGGAATACAAAAATAGGTATCAGCCGTTGCCATGGCACCATTTTCAAAGAAAAGTGAAACAACTGCACTGTCTTCTGACTTATATGAGTGAACACTATTATTGATAAAACAACTGATACTTTTAATTTTTCCGAAAAACATTTCCAGCAGGTCGATACAGTGACTGCCCATATCCATCAGCGAGCCCCCGCCTCCTGTTTCAGGATTTTGCCTCCACGCACCATCCATTGGCGGATACCAGCACGAAAGCTGGGCCCTGCCGTAAACCGGTTTACCCAACTTCCCTTCCCGGATTAAAGTAAGCGCGGCCTGGTGCTGTGCCAGAAATCCCATCATAAGCCCCGTTCCCAGGATAACGCCAGACTCCCGGCACACCCGTACCACATCCTCAGCTTCCCCAACATTTAATCCCAGCGGCTTCTCGCAAAGGACATGTTTCTTTGCCCCGGCACACAGGGAAACGTGTTCGAGGTGCAGGTTTGCCGGCGATGCCACGTATACAGCATCAATATCACTATTTAAAAGCGCCTCTATACTTTCTGATGCTGTGACACCAAACTCTTCTGCCACAGATTTGTTCACTTCCGGATCAATGTCATAAACCGATACAAGCGTAGCATTTTCTGCCTGCATCAACCCTTCAGGAATTGTCCTCCGGCGGGCTATCCCGCCGGAACCAATCACTCCCCATTTTACTTTGTGTTCCATTTTTGTTTTTCTTCGTTATTTTGAAAATGCCTTGATTACTTTTCGTAAAGCGTCACCAATCTGTTCGCAATCATCTGCCGTATAGGTTGGAAAAGCAAAACAGGTGAAGGTGTGTTTCTCATGCCAGCGGGCGTTGGGAACATCCACATTACTGTAGTCTAAACTTTGAGGATCTGTATATTCTTTTGAATTGAACGGGAATCCGCTTTTACCAAAAGCATTGCGTTTCTGGAAAGCACCCTCTGTATGACATTGTGGCCAGAATACTTTCCAAACAGGTGCTCCTTCAGCAGTCACTGCCTGAACAAAATCCTGAATATCGCACGTCATATTTTCAATATCCAAAGAAAAGGCCATTACAAACCAACCGTTGCGACGTTCTTCTGTATCGATTGGAGTATAAAGCACTTGTGGCATATCCTTTATTTTATCAATAATGATGTGCGCATTCCGGTGTCGGGTGGGCATATTCCAGTTGTCGAGTCGCTCCAGTTCAGCAAGCCCAATGGCCGACTGCATCTCTGTCATCCGGTAGTTCCAGCCTACAATGTTATGGATGTACGGTAATTTTTGTTCCAGTTCGAGCAGGCTTAGCCGCTGCTTCACATCGTAGCCGTGATCCCTGAAACTACGGGCTATCCAGGCAAATTCTTCGTTATCAGTGGTTACCATCCCGCCTTCGCCCCCAGTGGTAAAGGTTTTGTTCTGGCAAAAGCTGCACGCGCCAATATCGCCAAGGGCGCCTGTTTTTACCCCCTTAAAAGAACCACCGTAGGCTTCGGCATTGTCTTCAATAACAAACAAATTATGTTTTTTGGCGAAGGCATTGATTTTGTCCATGTCGCAAACGTTGCCATAAAGATGTACCGGCATGATCGCTTTTGTCCGTTCATTGACCAGTTTTTCGGCTGATTCAATACTGATACAGTGGTCGTCGAGGTTAACATCGGCAAAACGCGGAATAGCGCCGGCCTGGACCACAGAAAAACTTGATGCAATAAAGGTATAGCTGGGTACGATGACCTCATCGCCCGGGCCAATTCCCAGGGCTGTTAACCCAACGTGCAATGCCGCCGTTCCGGTTGCTACTGATACGGCATATTTACTACCCTGCCATTCGGCAAATTTCTTTTCAAACTCCATTCCTTTGGACCCGGTCCAGTAATTCACCTTCCCCGAACGCAAAACACCTTCAACAGCTTTGATGGCTTCCTCACTAAAATTAGGCCAGCCAACCATTCTATTTTTTACAGTTTTAGGGCCACCATGAATAGCTAATTTATCAGACATAAAGATTTTGTTTTAATTGTTACGATTTAATTATTTGTTTATGAATTACTTCATTTGTTTTTCATCTCATCTAACAGCGTTAAAGCTGCTTCCACCAACATTTCTCCTCCGCCGGAATCGACCAGGGAGTAAACGATCTCATAACTTCCTTCCGCGAAAGCCTTTCTTAGCGGGATGCACTCCTCGTGATTATTTGCCAGTGTAACAACCAGGGTTGTCTCAAACGGAGAGGATTGTTTAAGTTCCAGGCCCAGTTCAACAAAAATTTGTCCGGGCAATGCAACAATTGCGGTCTCGTCTCCCAGCTTAAAAACCTGGACTTCGAGTGGCATTGTATCGCCATACTTTTGACGAAGTTCATCAAGAGCCAGGATTTTTCTCACACGGGCAGTAACCAAAGCAGAAGCAGATTTCCCTTTAAAGTTTTTGGCCCAGTTCAAATCCAAGGCACTGAAAGTTTGGATTGGGACCTCAACAACTTTGCTGCTTACGGCAAGGGCGGCCTTATTTTCTTTTAATCCGGAATGCTTTTCAAGGAAACCGGCTGCCAGCTTTTCTCCAATGGGCCTGGTTGCCAGTTCATATCCGATTTGCGGCCCCGGCTTTGATATATCCCAATGGTTGACATCGGCACAGGGCCCCTCACCAAAAGCGGATAGGTACCCCTCACCAAAATGACGCTGTAATCCTTTTTCCAGAAAATGAGGATAGCCACCGCTAAACTTTGTTGTTTCGCCTATTGTCGCCAGTTGCATGGCAAACGTTGAAAAGGAAGAAAAAGGTTTTTCATCGCCTTCCTCTGTAAATAAAATAATCCCCAGTTCCGGATCCACAGGGCCTACTGCTCCGATAATGTCGGGGTTCAAAAAACCACCGTTCATTTTTACGGTCCCGTCTTTCATAAGATGCCGGCGGTTAAAGGCCACTCCCCCCATATTTACAACTCCCGACTTTATCGTTGCCTGCTTACGGTTCGCCTGTGCTTCCGCAATGGAATTTACCAGCCTCTCTACAAGTTGTTCGGCATAAGAATACTTATCCCCAGGTAAAGGTTTGCCCGAATCCAACCATTGTACATACTCTTCAACTTCGGCATAGCATGTTGGATCTGCATGGGTATGCGTAGCTGCCAGGCAAATATTGGAAACGGGGATACCGGTTTTCTCAGAGGCCCGTTTGCGAACCACCTCCGAAAGGCTTAACGGGATATAAAAAAGATCAGCCATTACCAGGGTAGCCTGACGATCACCATCACTCCAAACAATTGCCCTGGCTTCAAGAGGATCCAGCACTCCTTCGCTCGTGACTTTATGTACCGCGTATCCGACAGGCGGAGTAATGTCCACTTTTGCCACGCCAACATTTAAGCTGCCGCCGGTAGTTGGTTGGCTAAAGCCGACACAGAAAAGCAGCCCGGAATACACAATTAAAAGAAAACATTTTAACACATTCATTATTACTGCTTTGAATAACTTCCAATTAGAACTTTTTTATGGCTCTCCCGACTTGAGCTATCGCTTCTTTGTGCCTGTCAAGGCACTCTGCCATAGTCGGCCGCCAGGGAGCTGTCATAAAACCGTACAAACGGGAAGGATCTATCACTTTTTTACAATAATCTACCGTTGCTTCCATGTTCTGCTCATTGGAGTGATTACTGCCTGTCGGTACCTGGTCATATCCATATTCTTCCAGATCGTTGTATAATTTTACATAACTTTTCGTCGGTTCATCAAGCTTTTTCAGGTCAAAGTTTGTCCCGTAGTACCAGTTACTCTGAAGGACTGATTTGGGCATTTTTTTGAAAAAGAGCTCGCGATGATGCCAGGCATAATCTGACCATATCCAGGAACGTACCCCTTTCTTTTCCACCTCTCCGATATAAAAATAGAGATCTCCCCACCACAGGTCATTCTGGCGTACTATAGCGTAGTCAAACCTTTGTTGGTAACTGGGAGTTTCCTCATCCATTCCCAAATGAAAGAAGCGGGGGGAATTAAACAGGTCTATTACCTCGCTAATCAGATTGCGGCATACATCATAATACTTTTTCGTTGAAACCATTCGTGAATATTCTCCCAACCAGATATCGTGGGTCGTTGCAAAATTCAGTTTCGGAATCGGTTCCAGACCCAACTTTCTCATTTTTGCCAGCTCCGATCTCAATTTTTTCTTTGTCCAGGCATTTTTGACAGCAATTTCAGGATGGCTTTCATATTGAACCGCATCGCCAAGATCGATAATAACCATGTTCATTCCAACGGCAGCCATTTCTTTTAGCAATACATCCCATGTGGGATCGTCAAAAGTAAGGAACGGCCTGTAAGGGTGCGCCCATTCCCTTGCTTCCTGACAACTGGCGCAGTTATAATTTTCGTCCTTGTATTTCAGGGGAACCGTGTCTTCCCACATATTATAACTCAGGTGCAACAGGTTTGCCCATATCCTGTCCGGATTAGATTGTTGTTGTGCCATTAAGAAAGAAGGTATGCTGCTTGCAACGCTGGCAGCTGCCACTTGTTTAATAAAATTTCTACGATTTGACATTTGATTAAAATTATAGTTTATGATTAATTTCTTTTGACCGATTATTTTAGTTCCACATTTCATTGATTCGTTTAACCGTTTCGTCAACAAGTTTCTGTCCGCCCTCGGGGCCAACGAGGAACCTTTCGGCACTATATCCACCGCCCTGTGCGGCCCTCTCGCTGGGCAGATAGCCACTATGCTGACATGACAACTGAACGAGAAAAGTAAGAATGGCTTTACTTTGAGCTTTGATTGAGATGCCGTAATCGATAAATAATTCAAACGGATTGGTAGCCATGGCAATATCCCCAAGGCGCAGCACATGAAACTCTGCCGGTTTTACACTATCGGTAAAATAAAATGGCAGAGAAGGAGGATTTTTTACCGGCAATTCCACTTTTGCCACCGTATGTTTAAAAACGACCTTTTCATCAATATTATCCCTGACAACAGGCATCACCTCATTCACTGCCTGAAGCATCCTGTTTGCCAATTCCTGACGGGCAGAAATACCCTTCCTTTTCAACATTATCTCTTCCGCCCTTTTGTAAGTATATTCATGGCTTACCGGGGTAATATCCCCTGCTGCGCCAACCTGTATAAAAACAAAAATATCCTCCCCATATTTTTTCCTGATGGTTTGCCGTACTTCATGGTAAAAATCGGCAGAAATATAGTTTGTACTATCCGTTACCTGGGCGGTTGCAACGGTATTGATAACGATCCCGGTAAGCTCCTTACTCCTGTCCCAGAAGAACAACATTTGCACCCGGTTATCATTTATCCCTTCATAATGCGCAAAGTCGGGGTCATTAACGCCATACATCCTTGCTGTCCCGTTAAACTTTACAGTCCTTCGGTTATGCCCCAAAATGGCATTTCCGAGCCCCCAGGAGAAGCCGCCTGGTTTTCTGTTTCCCCAGGCTGAAACCACTGCATCTGCCACTCTTTCAATAAAAAAGGTTTCATACTCAGAAGGTTTCATTATTTCTTTATTATCGCCCGTGTCGTATAACCCATAAAACTCACCATCAATAAATCCGGGGGCAGTATGGGTGTGGGTTGCATTCAAAAATAATTTGGCAGGTTCAAACCCATCCAATCTTTTTGCCACCGCGTTTTGAAGTTTCTTTTGTGTCTGCGCCCGGATAAATGTCACATCGCAGGAGACCATAACCGCCTGCTCTTTCCTACCCTGGCTATCCGCGGTTTCCAGGGCAAGCACGGTAGCAGTTAAAGGATCCTGTACTGATTCAGAGATTCGTTTATGTAGTTGCCCTATCAGTGCCACAGGCCTTTCGGGGGTTATGTCGGCCACTGCCCATCCTACATATAACGGATTTCCCTCTTCGTTAAATCCCTGCCCCCGAACAGCCGGGGATTGTTGCTTTTGGAATAAAGCAAAAGGAGAGACAGTCCCGGCAATACCAGCGGCGGATACCTGTTTGATAAATTTTCTGCGGTGAGTCATAGTTTTTAATTGATTAAATTTATTAGTTTATAAATCCATATCAGTCTTGTTGCATTGACGCAAACAGCCCCATCAGCCTGGCAACAATCTTTTCGGAGGCTCCTTTCTCCACTTTATTTGTGCCCAGCCATGTTTCATATCCTCCCAACTTGTGTTGCCCGGGCGTAGGAAGGTATCCGTAATACCCGTTTGCCAGTTCAATGGTAAAAGTTGTTTTGAAGGGACTCTCCGCTTTTATCTCTCTGCCTGTTTCAGCAAACGTTTCAAACGGGATGGCGGCCACCCCCAAATCTCCGATACGAAAAGCCTGTAACACAATGTCAACATGATCCGGCCAGTCAAGCAGATTAAGAATCCTCCCGGCATAAGTTTCCTCGTGCCTGTGAACAGGTTTTACTGTATCGGGTCTTGCCAGAATACTTTTGGCGCGTTCAACCATTTTTTTATCCGGCTTGCGCACTTTAAGGGTAAGTTCCTCAGTGGCAGCCTTTAGGGGAACCCAGTTATTGTACTGTACAGAATTATGTACGCGGAAAACCTCTCGTGCCACATCTTCGGCCACACGACGCATTTTTTGATAAGGTGGATTATGTTCTGCAGGTCCTCCAAAATTGATATTGTTAACATCTCCGGAGGTACCGTTTGACATCATTCCGACAAACGGGGGATCCTGCCTGTCTGCTTTTAATAACTCCTGAATGCGATCGGCAAACACGGCGAAGTAATCCGCTGAAATGTGTCCGGAAGGAACCCCTCCGACATAATGGAGCGAATAATTTGCCAATAAGGCAACAGGCCTGCCGTCCAAAGACCGGACAGATAGAAATGAAACCTCCGGGTCTGGTATCCCGGCCGGCTCCAGTTTGTTGTCGTTTGCCACCCCGGGGTTCATCATCACTTTATCATATTCCCCAAACGGATTTATTACCGGCTCCTTCATCATCCAGCGGCGGACAAACACATGTTCGGGAACGTTTCCCACTCCCCAGCCGATAAGCACAGGCTCCAGGTTTTTCAAAGCTATTCTGACAGCATCGGCAAAACGCCTTATCAAAAATTTTTGATAATCGTCGAATGGTTCCCCCTCAGACCATTTTCTCCGTTTATCCCCCACCCCCATTGCACTGGTGGCTGAATGAGTGTGAATGGCTGATATTAGTACATTTTCCGGGGGAATATTTGTTTCTTCAAATATCAGCTTTTTGGCTTCTTCGGTTAAATCCTGATTCAGCCCTAAAACATCTGCAATAATAAAAACCAGTTTTGTGGCCCCATCGTCAAGTACCAGGCAGCGGGCATGTAACTCATCATGGATATAATCTGCTTCAGGAGTTTCCCATCCTCCTATAATACCTCCTCCCAGGTGAGGGGTTATATTGCTTGTAGCTGCTCCCGCCCTAAATACCTTTTCCGTGGAATCTTTATCCTTTGTCTGCGTACTGGCCTCAACAGGCAAATGGTGCACAATGATAACCATAAGTAACAGGAGGATACGCCCAGGGAAACATGATATAATCGTTTTACAGTTCATCGTTCTGGTTTTAAATGTTTTTCAGCTCCCGGGGATATTTTTTATCCCTGTATTTCCTCCTTTCAGTATTTCCAAATCGACAGGAGTGTTTGTTTCATAAGAGCCGCAGGTGTAGTCGGGAAATTTCACCGGACAGGATGAATGGGCCACTGACCATTCGCTTAGCGGTACCACAGAACTCCAGGCAGCAGCATCATAAACATCCATATCAAGAGGCAGGCCGTTTCTCAAACAATCGATGAGGCGCCATTCCATTAAAAAGTCCATGCCACCATGGCCTCCTACTTTTTTAGCCATTTCTCCTACCAGCTTCACAAGGCGCGGGGTATATTTTTCAATCAATCCCCCGGTTTCTTCTTCACTGAGCCATTCGTGTCCGACAGAAATCCTGGAAGGGAAAGGATATTTTTTTGAAATTGCCTTTGTGCCAATAACCTGCTGAATACGGTCATAGGGTCTGGGATTGCTCACATTATACTGTAGCATGATTGTTTTTCCCTTTTCCGTCCGAATGGTTGAAGTATTCACATTGCCCAACTGCCACTGACCTTTATATTTTTTATAGTAGTCATCTTCTTTGGCCAGTTCGTCAATTTTGGGCCCCATTGTAAAATCGTTTGACGACATTGAAATGAGGTAATCAAGCCGGTCTCCCCGGTTTACATTTAATAACTGACATGCCGGGCCCAATCCATGGGTCGGATATATATTTCCGTTTCGATTAATAAATTCTTCGATACGCCATGCCTTGGCTTTACTGACATTTAGTTCCCGCTGATCGTGAATGTATCCGGCATCAACATGAACGACCTCTCCCATAAACCCCTGCCTGGCCATATTCAGGATCAGCAACTCCCAAAAATCATACGTGCAGTTTTCAAGCATTGAACAATGTTTTCGGGTGGTCTCCGAGGTTTCCACCAGTTTCCACGCATCTTCAACGGTGGGCACAGCAGGTATTTCTGTCACTGCGTGCTTACCTGTTTCCATCGATAAAATACACATCTCAGGATGCAGGTGCCTTGGCGTAGCAATATATATTAAGTCAAGCTCATTTTCCTGAAGCATCTGCCTCCAGACGTTTTCATCACCTGTATACGTTTTTGCCGGAGGCATTCCCATCTCTTCCAACGCTTTCTGTCCCATCATTACCCTGTCATCCAGTATATCACACAGCGCCTTTATTTCAACTCCTTCAATCAGCCGCATCCTTCTGACAGCTCCCAATCCTCTTCCTCCAATGCCAATGTAACCCACCCGGACAACGCCCAGCGAAGGTGCGGCATAACCACTCATGTTAAACTTCTGCTTATATTCTTTTTGGGATATCTCATGAGGTGCCGTTGGATTGGCACCATTTACCGGGTTACCGGCACATGAAGCCACTGCCCCTGTTACCATACCGGTGCCGGCAACTCCGGCAGCTTTAATAAAATTCCTGCGATTTGTCTTCATTGGATTAGAAATTTTTTGATTTTATTTTAATTCAGGTTTTACATTCCCATACCTCCAGGGTGTGCCGCTAAAAGGCGGCGCTTTTTCAAAGCCGGGTGTAGCTCCAGGAATCATTTGGTGCGCCAATTTCACTCCTGTTTCAGCTATTTTACCGCCTGCATTTATCTTCAGGTTACTGTATGAAGTAAGACGTGTTTCATATCCCCCTCCATCCGATCCAAAAGCCTCTTCTGTGGGGACATACCCAACAGAGCCGTTCGCTAATGAAACAGGAAAAGTAAATGTAAACGGACTTTTACTTTTTATATCAAGTCCAAACTGGCAAAAGTATTCTGCAGGATTGGTAATAAAAACAGCTGGCCCTACCTGTAGTGCCTGTACTTCGACCTGTTCTACCGGTTCATTTTTTATCAGCGCGTTCAGCAAAACAATCTCTTTGGCAAATATCCATTCAGTACTTCCGACCTCTTCCGGCAACTTTTGAACGAGTAGAGTACATTGCTTCACACGCTCCGGATCAGGATTGCGGCGTTTTATCTCCATCACTTTTGACCTTGCATCCAGGTGCATCATTTCTCCGCGGGGCATACTAAGGAGTACTTTCACGGCTTCAGCTCCCACACGGGCACCAACAAAACGCGCCCAATCTTCTCCAGCCCTATTCTGGTGTGGATTCAGGTTATTGACCTGTGTTACATCGCCGCTGGCACCTGCCAGGAAAACAACGATACAATCGGGTCCCATTGCCCCCCGTATGGTCTGCTCAAGATAATATATCCAGTTGGCCGATATCCCTCCCGGGTTGGTGGTAGCATGACAGGCAAAATTGACAATACAACCTTTGCATTCGCCTTGATTATTCCAGACTCCAATCACACCCACCTCCGGGTCAATCGGGCCGGCAGGTTTAGTAATATCAGGATTCCCCTGGCCAGGGTGAGTATAGGTCAATCCATTTCCCATGTGAAAGCGGCGGTTAAATGCAACCTCCTCTTCCCGGCCCGTACCAACACCCATACGGGATTCTTCCAATGAGTTGTTGGCCTGACATATCGCCTCTACCATTTTTTCTTCCACCAGTTCCAGGTATTTGGGATCGGCACACGACGATTTTTCGTAGGCTAGTGATTTGGCCAGTGGCTCCGCATGATCGTATTGCCCGGGCTGAATCATACCAGTAGGTCCGGATGAATGAGAGTGAGAGGCTGCTATTAAAATCGATTCTGCCGGAATTCCGCAACTCTCCTGCACTTTTTTTCTTACCGAAAGAACCAGCGACCGATGTACCATCAGTGCATCAATGCCCACAACAGCAACCTTTTTTTTACCATCATAAAAAACAACTGTTCTTACCTTACACGGATCGTGAAACGTTTTGTGGAACGATTTTCCGTATCCGCCGGGCTGTTCCATGCCTATTTCCGGCGTAATATCTCTTTCCGCAAATCCTGAAAACAGGCCTGCCTTGCTATCTCCGGAAAGTCCCTGGGTATTCCCGTTTTTATCATTTTCCACTAAACCATAAGGAGCAAAGCCGGGAATCATAAGTCCGGCGGCTACTCCGGCCGATTTTTTTATAAAATATCTCCGAGATTCTTTTTTATCCATAGGTTAAAGGATATATTTCGTTTCTATTTTTGCTCCATCGTAAGTTACAAATGAAAGCCCCAAATAAGTGGCTTTTAAGAACATGTGAACTTATACAATAAATGGTATAAAAAGTAATACTAATCTTTACATTACTGATACTTTTCTTCAGGAAAAAGGGCGATTCAATCCATTTTATCCTAAAAAAGAGTAATTTTATATTACAAATGAACCATAATCATGAAAGTACATGAGATAAGACTGTTTAAAG
>Ga0075012_10004900_pt1 | contig 12361 bp, 1 predicted proteins | sample All_14_2_FD_71474 | JGI IMG/M metagenome (GOLD analysis project Ga0075012, IMG submission 71474) | Freshwater microbial communities in response to fracking from Pennsylvania, USA - Allegheny Zone_MetaG_DW_15 | ecosystem: Environmental > Aquatic > Deep subsurface > Groundwater > Drilled...
CGTTGCTAGCTAATTGGTCGGTACCATTATTGGGGTTGCTGATGTAAAAATTCATTTCGTGTACACCATCGGCGAGCGTAACAGCATTGATGGGAATATAAACCGACTCGCCCGTAGCAAGGCTGCCTGTCCATTGCTGTTGCCTAAAAGTGCTTTGGTCAATTACCATATTCACCAACAAACTGGTAATGGTTTGCGAGCCGCTGTTGCGCACCAGTATCACTGGCGAAAAGGTGTTCTGGCAAACAGTGGTACTCGGATAAACCACCGTTACCAAAGCCGCATCGAGCATATACAACGAGCAAGCCGTTGAATTAGCTAAATCGCCACGGGCAATAGTTATTATATTGTCTACCCTGCCTTTTTGTCCAGCAGTAAACATATACATGCAGGCATCGTTTACATAGTCCATGTAGTTCATAAACATGTCGCCATTGGGGCCATTGGAGCACGATACCGATGGAAAAGAAGGACAATTGTAATTGGCCTTTGCTTGGTTGGGCGTATCGGCAATGCCATCATCGTCGCCACAAGCGCTTACATTCGGTTCGCCCAAACCCCACAAATGATCAAGGCCAAAAAAATGGCCAATTTCGTGTGTGGCGGTGCGCCCTTTATTAAAAGGCGATACCACATTGCCTGTGGTACCAAAGTATTTGTACTGCACCACTACGCCATCGGTATCGGGGTTTTGCCCTGGTTTCGATGAGTAGCCCAAAGTGCCTGCATTTGCCCCACCTAGTTGCAATGTCCATATATTCAAGTACTTAGTCGGGTCCCAAATGGTGGTCGGTTTCAGGTCGCTTTCCACATCGTTCATGGTCCAAGTGGCTTGTCCGCCATTAATGCGCTCAATTCCCGAAAATGGATTACCGTCCGGGTCGCGCACGGCAAGACAAAACTCAATACTCATATCCGTTGCCACTGATTGAAACACGCTTGGAATCAACGAGGCATCGGCATTAAAAAAACGGTAATCGTTATTGAGTACCGAAATTTGGGATAATACCTGCGCCTCTGATATGTTGCCCCCTACCCCAACAGCTTCGCCATTGTGCACCACGTGCACTACCACAGGTATAGTAATCAATGTCGTTTTGCGGGCACCGGGGTTCAAGGTCGAGCGATATTGCACAATATCAGATTCAATTTGCTGCAATCGCAAAGTATAGCCTGGGTCGTTAGCCAAGTTATACTGGTGCAGCTCATCGTATCCGCAGTGGGCGCCGGTTTGGGCATTTACTGCAGGAGCAATAAAAAGGCCTAGACTAACAGTCAAGGCCTTTAAAGTATTTTTCATCATTTGCTGTAAGTTAAGTCCATTGCCAGGTTTACTTGGCCAGCACCAATCTATAATGGAGCATTTCACCATTATGATCGATACGAACCATATAAACACCTCCGGCAAAACTACTCAAATCAACCTCAACCGAAGGATAAGCTAAAATATCATTTTCCTGGGTCTTTACCAGCTTACCAAGCGCATCATAAACCGTAATATTGGCAATACCTGCCAAGTTGGTAAAGTTTACGTTGAATTTGCCCATTGTAGGGTTCGGCCATAGGCTAACGTTCGCATCGCTTATTACTTCAACCAAGCTGGTGTATAAGCTAATGTTTACCGTATCGGTAGTAGCACATCCATCAGCATCCGTTACCGTTACCACATATATACCGGCAGCTAAGCCCGCCGCGGTTGCAGTTGTTTGCCCGTCGCTCCAAGCATAAGTAAATGGTGCGTTACCATTCGAAGGAACGGTAGTTGCGGTTCCGTTCGCGGCATTTAGCGTGTCGGGGGTAACGTAAGTACTCAACAATGGGCCACTGCCCCTTGGCACAAATACCGAAGTAGATTGTTGGCAGCCGTTTGCATCGGTAACCGTTACGGCATAGTTGCCATCAAACACTACAAAAATACTTTGTCCGGTATCGGTAGTGCTCCATACATAGTTGTAAGGTGCAAGGCCGCCAGTTACTGCCACTTCAACCTCCCCTACCTTCGAACCGCAAACAATGGCAATTACCGAGCCATTCAATACCAGCGGCGACGCTGCCGGAACGTTCAGATTCAACGTGCTCACACAACCACTGGCATCGGTAACGGTAATGTTGTAGTTGCCAGCAGCCAAACCACCGCCGTTTTGGGTATTAAAGCCATTCGACCAAGTAAAGGTAAATGGTGATACCCCACTGTTAACCGCAATACTGATGGCTCCATCCGCAGCGCCTGGGCAGGTTTCTGCATTTATGGTTGCTACCACATCAAGCACTGCCAAGCTATCAACCACTACATTCAAGTTAACATTGCAGTTATTGGCATCGGTTACGGTTACACTATATAGGCCTTGTGGCAAGTTTTGCAACTGTTGTGCACTACTTCCGTTCGACCATTGGTAATTGTATGGTGCAACTCCACCCGCTGCCAATACACCCACTTGGCCGTTGGCTATGCCACATGATGCATCAACATGGTACGCTTGCACTTGCAGTTGGCTCGGTTGGCTAATGGTAGCCGAACGCACCGCTATACAGCCAGTTGCATCGGTTACGGTTACGGTATAGGTGCCACTGGCTAGGTTGCTTATTGATGCTGTCGTGGCAGCATTGCTCCAAAGATAAGTATAAGGTGCACTGCCGCCAGTTGCTGAGGCTGTGATACTTCCATTGTTCTGTCCATTACAGTTGTTGCCCACTATGTTTAGCGTAACAGTTGGACCACCCACATTCGATACCACAATAACCGTGTCGGCATAACAACCATTTAGGTCAGAAACGGTTAGCGAATAGGCTCCAGAAACCAAGTTTAACAAATCAGGCGATACTTGGCCACTTCCCCATAAGAAAGCATAAGGTACACTACCGCCAGAAACATTGGTCGTTATTTCTCCATCGCCATTGCCGCAAGTGGCATCGGTCACCGAATTGCCTATTACAATTTCAGTAGGTTGGGCAATAACCACATTGGTAATGGTAGCACAGTTATTGGCATCGGTAACTGTAAGCGAGTAGTTGCCCGCCAACAAGCCAGTAATGGCCTGCCCACTTAGGCCGCCACTCCAAGCAAAGGTATATGGTGCAACACCCCCAACTACGGTAGCTGTTGCTGCTCCATCATTCGCGCCAAAGCACGATGCATCTGATTTAGCTATGGTCACGGTAGGTGCCAATAGCTGTGAAACGGTTGTGGTAGCAGTGCCCGTGCAAGAGTTGGCATCGCTCACCGTTACGGTATATACACCTGCAGGTAAGTTGCTTACGGTGGCGGTAGTACCACCGTTGCTCCAAGTAAAAGTAAATGGTGCCGTGCCGCCCGTTACGGTAGCAGTAGCGGTGCCATTGCTGGCACCACAGGCACTATTGGTAGCACTACCCAAAACTACTATAGCGGCCGGTTGGCCAATAACAACAGTAGCCAGCGAAGCACATCCATTGGCATCGGTTACGGTTACGGTATAAGTGCCGGCTATTAAGTTAGTGAGGCTGGTGCCAGTGGCTCCATTGCTCCAGCTCAATACATAAGGTGCAGTGCCTCCCGTTACGGAAGCCGAGGCCGTGCCATTGCTACCGCCGTTGCAACTTACATCTTTTTTGCTGGTGGTAACAGCAGGGCCACCCACATTGCTTACATTAAAGGTTGCAGTTGCGGTGCACGAGCGACTATCGGTAACAGTAACGGTGTAAGAACCAGATGCCCTGTTATTGATAGTTGCGGTATTGCCACCGCCGCTCCAAGCATAAGTATAAGGGCTGGTGCCGCCGGTTACGCTGGCCGAAACCGAACCATTATTGTTGCCGCAAGTAGCTGGCGATGTAGTAGCGGTAACCGCAATTGCGGCTGGCGCACTCACAAATACGGTAGTTGAAACCGTACATCCATTGGCGTCAGTCACGGTAATGCTATAATTGCCCGCAGTTAAACTACTGATGGTATTGCTTTGTCCGCCGTTGCCCCATGCATAGGTATAGGGTGCAGTGCCACCTGTTACAGCCGCGGTAACGGCACCATTTGAACCTCCATTGCAACTAACGTTTTGGATATTAAAAGTTAAGGTAGGACCATTGTTATTGGCTGCCACGGTAGTTGAGCCCGTGCGGGTGCAACCATTGTTATCGGTTACAGTATACGAATATGCACCCGACGCCAAGCCAGTAAGGCTAGCGCCCGAGCCACCATTGCTCCAGTTTACCGTAAATGGTGCTGTGCCTCCGGTTATGGATAAGTTGGCTGTACCGTTTGCATTGCCACAAAACGCAGCAGTGGTAGTTGCGGTAGCCGTTATAGCCAGCGGTGCCGTTAGTGTAGTTGAACCTGTTACACTACAGCCCCTGCTATCGGTTAAGGTAACACTAAAGGTGCCTGAACCCAATGCACTTAAGTTGGCAGTAGTGCTGCCATTTGACCATAAATAGGTATACGGAGGCGTGCCTCCCGAACCTGTGGCCGATGCCACACCATTGGTTTGCCCAGCGCAAAGTGGATTATTGCCCACTACCGATACGGTAGGAATGGCATTTATGGCAATAAAGCTTTGGGTTACGGTAGTATCTCTGCCAGCGGCATTGATAGCAATAAGGGTTACGGCATAAACTCCTGGGGTAGTATAGCTGATGCTTGGGTTTTGCAACGTTGATGTTGCAGGCGTGCCACCTGGGAAAGTCCATTCCCAGTTGCTAGGGCCATTGGTTGATTGATCGGTAAACTGCACGGTAGCACTGCCGCAAGCGGTGGTTGGGCTAGCCGTAAATGCTGCAACTGGTGCCAGTGTTGGAACCAATTGACAGCCTGAAACTACTATATCATCCAAATAGATGTTATTGCCCAAGTTATTAAAGCTTTCAAACCTGATTCTCACGTTGGCTTGGCCATCAAAAGCACCTAAGTTGATGGTGAAGCAACCTGCACCAACAGCACCTTGCCCGCACCAATCATCGGCAATGGTAGGTATAAATTCAGGTCCATTGGTAGTGGAATTGGTAGCAAAACTAGCGGTACCGTTTTCGCCGGCAGCCAATACCCTATTGGGCCAAGTAGTGCCGCCATCGGTTGATACATATACAATTAACGAGTCCCTTTGAGTTTGGGTCCTTCTTCTGTGGGCATGTTTAAAAGTTAGCACTGTATTGCTTACCGAGCTGAGGTTTAGCACTGGGCTTATCAAACCATCGCGTTGGCCATTGGTGGTATAGTTAAACAGGTTAATACCTGCCGACCTAGTGCCCGGTGCGTTACCTGCAACGGTACTAATAGCCCAAGTAATGCCGTTATCGGGGTTTTGCAAGGTCCAACCATTAGTTACAAACGAATTGGATTCAAAATCCTCGCTCAACAAATTGCCATTGGTGCCCACGGTTATATATCCGTTCTTCGTATTGGTTATGCCATTTACCGTTAACGAAACATTATAGTTGCCAGGGGCATTATATACTACGGTAGGGTTTCGAGCGGTTGAGGTAGCCGGGGTTCCACCAGGGAAACTCCAAGCCCAAGCCGCAGGGTTACAACTTGATTGGTCGGTGAACTGCACAGTAAGAGTCCCGCAACCCTGTGTTACGTTGGCCGTAAAGTTGGTTTGCGGTGTGGTTACCGTTACATAACCCGTTTGGGTAAGGGTATTAGTACCAAATGTGTTGGTACTGGCCAAGATAACATTATAAGTACCTGCAGTATTGTAAGTAACCGTTGGGTTGGCAGCAGTTGAGGTAGCTGGAGTACCTCCTGGGAACGTCCAAAGGCGCGAAGTAGCACCGCCCGCCGATTGATCCGTATAGGTTACCGTTTGGCCTACACAAATAGTAGCGGTAGTTGCCGTAAACAACGGTGTCGGCGGTTGGTTTACAATGGTCAATGAGTCTACTACTTTAAACAAATCGAGGCCCGCCTCAACCAAATGGCCTGCACCATATTCGCCAGTAGTTACCACAAAACGCATATTGGCACTTTTGGCAATCAAGGTGTTTAGGTTGTAATTTCTGAAGGTCCAAGAGTTGCCGCTGTTGGTGCCCGGTCCTATCCTATCAATTACTACCGATGTGGTACCATTGCTTACGCTTATAATCAACGTATCATCAAAGTTACCCGTGCCACCATCATTGTACCACCAACGGTAGTAGCTAAGGTATGGCAAGTTATAAGTAGTTAGGTCAAATACTGGGGAGGTTAAAATGGTGGTTCCGCCATCAACGTCATCCGCTCCTGCAGTTCCTCCCCCGTTTCCGGTAATATAGGCGTCGCTGCCAAAATCATTGGTAACATCTGCTCCTGCATTGCTCTGCGCTGTTCCGTTTAAAGTACCTGCAGGGGCTCCGCGCTCCCAGTCGCCCGTGGTAGCCGTACCGGTAACCGTCCAGCCAAAGTCCATAATAAAGTCATCATAATATCCTTTGGCAACATTAACCGTTACCGATGCCGACGGTGCCGTAAAGGTGCGGTTGGCCACTTCGGCCGTTACATAGCCCCATTTGCCACCATATACGTTGTATGTGCCTTGGTTTACGGTAATGGCAAAATTTCCATTAGCATCGGCGGTAGTATTATAACTAAAGTTGTTGCCCACGCCCAGTATTCTAACTCTGGCATTTGGCACACCCACGAGGGTGCTTGCATCTCGCACTTGGCCCGTTAAAGCTACTTGTATAAGAGGGGTACAAACCGTAGAATTGAGCAAACTTGCCCTACGCGGACAAACTGCCATAACGGTTTGCATACGGGTCTTTTGATCCTGCGTAAAAATGTTCATGCAAGCATCGTTGGTATAGTCCATGTAGTTTTGCACCATATCGGTAGTGCCACAACTAACGGTATTGGCGTTACAACCTCTGTTAGCTGCATCCGACACAGGAGTATCGTTACAAAAGTCATCAACCGAGCAATCACCATCGCCCCAAATATGGCGAAGACCCAACCAGTGACCAACCTCATGCGACATTGTTCTACCCAAATTGTAAGGAGCATTGGCAGTACCAGAAGCACCGAAACTACTAAACACTACTACTACCCCATCTGAGTTTGCTGCTTGTGCGCCTGCGGGCATACCTGCCAATCCAGAACCTTCCGGGAACTGTGCATAGCCCAGCAAACCATTGCCACCAAAATCAACCGACCACATGTTAAAGTACTGGTTCGGGTCCCAAATAGTAGCAGGCTTTAGGGTATTGTCAATAGTAGTTGTGCTTGACCAGTTTGTTTCTGTTCTTTGCACCCTATGTATGCCTGGCTCGGCCAAGGTATTGCCGTTAGGGTCGCGTAGGGCAAGACAAAACTCTATCTCTACATCGGCAGCTACCGGGCGGAAAGCTGCAGGCGTGTTTACGGTATCCGCATTGCGCCTACGAAAATCTTTATTTAGGATATCAATCTGGCTAATCACCCTTGAAGCGGCAATGTTTTCATTACTGCCTACCGCGTCTCCGTTGTGGATAATATGCACTACCACCGGAATGGTAATGATGGTGGCCCTGCCTGATTTGTTCTGCTGTATCTGCTTTTGTTTTACAATTTCTTTCTGTAGCCAACCTTCAAAATCATTTAAGGTTGGAGCTCCTGGAACGGTGCTGCGCAATACACTATCGGAGTACATGATGCCACAATGGTCGTATTGCACTGGTAACGTGCCGTTGTGAGGTAGTTGAAATGGAATGCCCGTTTGTGCATTGGCAGTAAAAAAAGACAAAAAAGAAGCGAGGAACGCCAGTAGCATTCCTCGCTTTGTAATAACTGAAATCTTATTCATCGGATAAGGTAATAGTTTAACTATAAATTACCCTACCAAGATAGCAAACAATTAGTTAATTCTTAACACTTTACGCACTACAGTTTGGTCGCCAGAAATAATTTTTACGAAGTAAGTATTTGCCGGAACATGGCTCAAATCAATCTCAAAGTCGTTTACCACGTTCATTTTCAATTCAGATACAAATATCTGTTGGCCTAAAGTGTTGTATACTTCAATTTGCGTTTCGCTGCTATTATTGTTCGAAACATTTACCACAAACTTACCATTGGTAGGGTTTGGATAAATAGTTACCCCAATTTTAGAGTCGATATCCGCTACATCGGTACCCACCGCAATAACAAAGTTAAAGGTGCGCACGCAGTTGTTGGCATCGGTAACCGCTACAGTATAGTTGCCAGCTCCTAAACCAGTGGTGCTGGTGCCAGTGGCTCCATTGCTCCATGCATAGGTATATGGTGGGGTGCCTCCAGTGGCAGTTACAGTTGCAGTGCCAATGTTTTGGCCTTGGACGGTATTGGTTACCTGTATGTTAGCTTGTATCTCGCTTGGGCCAGTTATCACTATGGTTTTAATTGTAGCGCAGCCTGAGTTGTCGGTAACGGTTACGGTATAGCTACCCGCAGTAAGCGTAAACACGTTTTGAGTGCTTTGGCTATTGCTCCAAGAGAAGTTGTATGGGGTTTGTCCGCCAGTAACGTTCAACGAAATACTGCCATTGTTGTTACCAAAACAACCCGTTACATTATTTTGGCTCACCGCTACATTAGGGCCAAGGCCAGTTACAGTGGCGCTAGCGGTTACGGCACAACCGGCCGCATCGGTTACGGTTACGGTGTAGTTGCCAGTTACCAAATTCGAAGCTGTTTGCGATATCTGGTTAGCCGCATCGTTCCATAGATATGAATAAGGAGGAATGCCAGCGCTCACTACCGCAGTTGCGGTTCCATCGCCAACCGCACCGCAGCTTACAGGTGTTGCTGTAGTGGATACGGTTGGGCCCGAAGTGGCGGTAAGGGTTACGCTAGATGTGGCGGTGCAGCCATTGCCATCGGTTACAGTTACGGTATAAGCACCCGCTACCAAACCATTGGCTTGCGCATTGCTACCTCCGCCATTGCTCCAAGCATAAGTATATGGTGTAGTACCACCGGTAACACTTGCGTTAGCAGAGCCATTTGCAGCAGTGCAACCAGGGTTTACGCTGGTTGTATTTACCACCAATTGCGTAGGTTGGGTAATGGTTACCTGCAAAGTGGCAGCCGCACAACCTGCTCCATCCACCGTGCTTACTGTGTAACTACCTGCAGCAAGGTTGGTGCGAGTGGCACCGGTAAAACCACCACTCCAGTTAAAGGTATAAGAACCTGACCCACCTGTAGCCGATACTGTTACAGCACCGTTGGTACCACCAAAGCAAGATATATTGGTTTGGCTGCTTATTGTTGATACTACTTGGCTAGGTTGGGCAACAGTGCCGGTGGCAGTGGTTACACATCCAGCTGCATCGGTTACGGTTACTACATAAGTACCGGCGGTTAGGTTCGGTTTGGTTGCTGCGTTTCCGCCACCACTCCATGCATAGGTAAATGGCGCTGTTCCGCCAGAAGCGGTAACCGTTAAGCTACCGTTATTGCCACCGAAACAGGTTACGTTTATGGTATTGGTTATGGCTGCAGTAGCACCACCTAAATTAGTAACAGTGGCAGTGCTGGTGGCTGTGCAGCCTGCTGCACTGGTTACCGTTACGGTATAAACACCAGCCGCAACACCAGTAAGGTTTTGTGTGGTTGGGCCATTGCTCCATGCATAAGTATAAGGGGTTGTGCCACCGGTAACGGTAAGTGTAGCGCTGCCATTTGATTGGCCACAACCCGCTTGGGTAGTACTGTTTGAAACAGTTATAGGGCCTGAGCCAGAAACAACCGTACTGCCTATTGCAGTACAACCGTTTGCGGTGGTTACCGTAACCGAGTAGGTGGCAGGTGCTAAATTGCTAACCGCTTGTGTGGTTGCACCAGTGCTCCACAGATAAGTATAAGGTGCCGTGCCACCTGTGGCGCTAACGGTTGCCGTGCCGGCATTGTTTGAGCAATTTGATGGGGTGGAGGTAACGTTTAAGGTAACCGCTGGTGGTTGAGATACGGTGGTTGAGGTCGTGCCTGTGCATCCATTGGCATCGGTTACTGTTACAGTATATGTGCCTGCAGTAAGGCCAGTGCGGTTCTGGGTAGTTGCACCGCTATTCCATAAATAAGTGTATGGGCTGGTGCCACTAGCAACCGCAATATTAATGGCGCCATTGGTGCCGCCGTTGCAAGTTACGTTGGTGGTAGTTGCCGTTGGCACTGGCTTGCTTCGCACTGTAATGTAATTAGTACTGGTTTTGGTATTTTGGCCGTTGGCACCTGTTGCTACCAAAGTTACCGAATAAGTACCTGCAGTATTGTACGTAACGGTAGGGCTAGTGGCAGTAGATGTTGATGGGGTTCCGCCAGTAAAGGTCCAGCTATAAGAGGTGGCATTGGTTGATGTATTGGTAAACGTTACGGTACCACCTGCACAAAGTGCGGTAGGGCTACCGGTAAAGTTTGCCACTGGTGTAGGACCACTAGGGGCACACTCAACTGGGAAAATTATGTTTTTTAGGTTCACACCCCAACCAGTGAAATAAGTGTTCCAAGTACCGTTGCTGGCCTTTTCCCATCCAAAATTCGCATTGCCGCTGTTCACAGAGTTTGTTACCAATGCAATACTATCGCCCGAAGCATAAGTGTATTCAACACCAACAAAGTAAGCACCCGTTACTATTGCCGGTGTGGTAAATGGAATCAATATTGGGCCCGTTGTAACTATCGAGGAAATAGGAACCAACTGTGTTGTGAGCCTTGTACCTGGAGAGCCTCCAGCACCAGTTGCATCCCAAACGCTCACGTTTACGTTTCCGCTGCCATTGGTTTTTGCCACACCAAAGTATATAGCTGCTGCAGTAATGGATGAACCCGCAACAACCGGAGTATACTTATTGGCCTTAGCCAAATCACCATAAACGTTGTGGCCCGATAGGTAACCGTCCACAGCAGGGTTTGCACCGGCATAATACAACCTTGCACTATCGGTGGCAGTAAAAATAGAAACCGTGTCGCAACTGCCAGTGGTTGGTTGCACTACATTGATGTATCCAATTTTGGTCTCGCTATCGTTACCAAAGCCATTACCGGCAGTTAAGGTAACGGCATAGGTGCCAACGGCATTATAAACAACTGTAGGGTTTTGTGCCGAAGAGGTGGCTGGTGTTCCGCCTGCAAAACTCCAACTCCAAGTAGTTGGGCTATTGGTCGACAAATCGGTGAAAGCTACTGACGAACCTACAGGAACAGTAGTTGGGTTGCCCACAAAGTTGGCAACCGGCGGTTGTGTAACGGCTGGCTGCGAAAGGTTGATATTATCCAGATAAAGGTTATTGCCGTAGCCCGTTTGGTTTAAGAAACCAATTTGTACGTTTGGTTCTCCTGCTAATGCAGTCAAACTGATGGTATCTGTTTTCCATTGAGCCGAAGTAGGCGTAAATGCGGTACCTAATGCTGTGCGCGTAGCCAATTGAGTTCCGCCTTTCTTTTGTAATAGGAAGAAGGTTTCGCCACAATCCAAACTAACCACTACGAGTAAACTATCGGATGCGGTGCCGCCAGTACCGGTATATTGGGCATAGGCATAATCGAAAGTAATGCGGCCATTGGTTACGCCAACAAAACTAACAGGAGGTAGCAACAATAAATCTTGCTCACCAGCAGCATTGTAATCATAGTTGTTTACAAAAATACTAGCCGTGCTGGTACCATAGCCGCCTATGGTAGCACTGCGTTGCCAAGTGTAGGTATTATCATAGTTCAGCAATTGCCAACCTGCAGTAGGGAACGTGGTGTTTTGGAAACCCTCGGTAACGGGCAAACTGCCAACCGAAGTAACGGTAATGTAGTTTACTTTAGTTTCGCTATCGGTTCCAGAAGCATTGGTAGCCGTTAATGTTACGGTATAGGTACCAGCTGTGTTGTAAGTAACTGTTGGGTTTTGAACCGTTGAAGATGCAGGTGTGCCACCGGCAAATGTCCATGCCCAAGTGGTAGGTGCACCGCTTGAGGCATCGGTAAAGGTTACAGTTTGCCCTACGCAGATTACGGTTGAGCTTGCGCTGAAGTCGGCCACCGGAGCAGAACCTACACTGTTACAACCCGGAGAGGATAACAAAGTACCCCTCACCCCTGAAAGTACGCCGTTCATGTAATTGGCTTGCTGGGTAGTGTACATATTGGGGCAAGAAGAATAATCCATAAAGTTTTCATACTGGTCGCCAGGGCTTGGCGTGCCGCATGAATTGGTTGCAGAACAAGCGTAGTTAGGGCCATCGGTATTGGGCGTATCGGTAAAGCCATCATCTGTTGCGCAACTTGGGTTCGAATCGCTTCCCCAAGTGTGCCTAAGACCAAAGTAGTGCCCAATTTCGTGGGTTGCAGTTCGGCCTGTTCCGTTGTTGTATCCCAAGCTATAATCAATTACCAAACCATCAACCGAAGAACCCGGTACGCCAGTTGTAGGCAAGTAAGCATAACCTGCTACCCCACCGTTGGTAT
>Ga0075012_10004903_pt1 | contig 12359 bp, 8 predicted proteins | sample All_14_2_FD_71474 | JGI IMG/M metagenome (GOLD analysis project Ga0075012, IMG submission 71474) | Freshwater microbial communities in response to fracking from Pennsylvania, USA - Allegheny Zone_MetaG_DW_15 | ecosystem: Environmental > Aquatic > Deep subsurface > Groundwater > Drilled...
CCCGACGAGGTTGTGGTCGCAGCAGCAGATGGCCGGCGAGGAGGCGTCGCATCAGGAGTGATCGCCGTCGTCGCGGCCTGAAGGCACGTGACACTTTCCTTGGTGACGAAGACGTCAAATGGGGACATGTCCAGTCTGGCGGCGAGGTCGTTCACTCGGATCCCGGGCACGTGGACCAAAGACACGTCTAAAGCAGGGCGGGGAGTAGTGCGTTCTCCCAATCGCTGCGTCCTCTCTGCTCGCGGCTCATCCTTTAACCACGCTTCGCTCCGAATGCGGACTAGAATGCTCGCTACATGTATCCCTGTGGAATCGACTGCCGCGACCCACTTCTCGGAGTCACGCACATTAACACGGGTCCGAGAAAACTCGACGCTTGCGCTGGAAGGTTGGTCTACTCTCAAAGCAAAAGTCGCGACGCGTTCGTCATGGGACTCGTTGGAGTTGCCATCAGTTTCATTGTTTCGGCGGAAGGGAGCGGTGAGGATCCTCCGCACGAGTCCTTGCTTCACCATCGCCGGATGTCCCTTCCAGAGAGTAAAGGCCATCTCCTCTGCGCCGTTTTGAGGTCCTTCTAGGGCCCTGGTAATCTCCAGAGGATTCAGCTGCTCGAACACTGCGTGGGACTGCGTTTCCCACTTGGAAAAGGGCGTGTGATACACAGTCCCAGGCTCATCGCAACTAATCTTGAACGCGGATGTGTTCGAGGTTTCCTCCTTACCCTCGGCCATGGCATAGTCCTTCTCCTCAAGTCCGACCGGGGTCTGCCTTCCTCCCATCGAAGACGTCACACCAGCGTTGGGGCGGACCTCCAGGAATCGAATCGTCGTTTTAGAGGTAATCGATTGCTTTGCCCGACGAGGACGGCTCTGCTGCGATGACAACGAGTCCCCCCAAAGCATGATTGCGTCCCCGGCAGTTGGGGTCAGGGAAACAGACTCGAGAGTCATGGAGACCCGCTTCATCCCCACCGACATGTCATGGCGACGCGGGTATGGCATGCCGCTCGACTGAAACCCAACGGAGGTGTTTGTGACCACGAGCTCCAGGATGGAGTCCATTCGGACGCTCAACTGTTGCACGTAGAGTACCACTGCGATGGATACGACTGAGGGAGAAGTGACCATCAAGGTTGTTCCCCCGGTAGAAATCACGGATACCTTGGAGTTGACCTTGGCGCAGAACTCTCGGAACTCATCAAAGGTGATGCGACTGTCCACTTCCCCGCCGGGGCTGGACTCGATCTCGTGCATTAGCTGAAGCAGGCGATCGGTACCGAGATTCAATCCGCAGTTCTCCAGCCCTCTCTGGAGCTCGATAATGTCAATCGTCCCCGACTTGTCGAGATCAAGGCTGTCAAAGACTAATCTCGCGCGCTGAGGGTCGTGTTGCAGCAGACTGAGCGACTCAATCACAGTCAAAGACTCGCTCTCGCTTACCTCCTCAGTAGGATTGGAGCGCCCAAACCAACCACGTAAAGGGCTTCCGGAAGGTTTAGCCACATTGGTTGCAGCTTGGCTCGTCGCCAACGCTCTTTGCGACTTGATCGCCTGCGCCGCCTCCTTCAGCAACTGGTCCACTTCAGCTTCTCCTAGTTGCAGTTCCATCCGCTGGAGCCAGGACACGTTTTCATGGGCCAGACGGGCTTCTCTCTTAGAGGGGACGTATTCCTGGTCCTTGGATTTGTTCTTTGATTGCACGGTAACGGGTTGAAGGTCTACATCTGCATCCGGGTTGTCACTCTGGAGGATCCGCATATAACTCACACGCATGCGCGTCTTATCTTCCATGGTCAAAGGGGGCATGGATTTGAGAATCCGGGTGAGGTCCCGGTTCGCCTGCTGCTCGCATTCTGAGCCATGAGACATCTGATCAAGTACGCGCATGACCCGGGTCAAGTTTTTTTTCGTCAGGTCCGAGGTGGTGTCCGAAAAGCGGATCTCGACGGCTGTACACAGCCCCGTGGCCGCGGAGGAGAGGTTCGCAGCGAGAGAAATTTCCACCGCCCCAATGGAAACAAAGTCTGACCCAGCGCATTGCAACCGTATGTTGTTGAACGAAAGAAGCTTTCGAACGACGGACGGACCTTGTACGTGGCCGTATCCTTGAGCAGAGCAGGGATCGTCGGTTGAATTGGCTAGCAGCATCGTGTCAACATTGAGCGTGAGAGGAGCCTGGCCTTGCTCCGGGAATAGGTCGACCTCCAGATCAATGATCTCGAATCTAAAGTTCCCTACGATGCGCGAACCATACCATTTGACTGCGGACGAAGTCATCGTGTCCCGCTTGGCGTGTTCGAACTGCAGCGAGTCGTGAACCGCACTCCGGAGGCCTTGCATGATGCCTAACCGCGTGTCCAACGTCTCAAGGTCACCCTTCGCAGATCTCCACTCTGAACCCTTGCCGCGGAACACCCCGCGAACACCCCTTAACTCAATCGACAGTCCTGCATCATCTTGCTCAGATGAGTTCCTAGTCCTGAGCGCTAGAAGCGAGAAGGGATGAATTCTAACAACAAGTTCTCTCACCGTGATGTTTGTACACTCACAGCCGCCCAGAACGGATAGCATAGTCTCGAGTCCTTGAGCACCCTTCAGATTCCGACCGTGAAGGGTGCCGAAAGAGCTGAACTCTAGTTTGCTCTCGGGGTCCCCTTCCTGGACGAGCAGGTACGGCTCGAGGGCCGACTTGACCTGGTTCAGCAACATTTTCCCCCACCTGATAGAGAGAGCGAGAAAACTAAACCAAAACGCCCCAAAAGCACGGTTGGGACTGAAGCTTTCTTCTAGACTGAACCGAAAATGCGCGGTTGGATGAGATCGCTGTGTAAGCGCTCTGACCACCCGTAATCAAGTTCACCGCACTGACCGGTCCGGCCTCAGTTCCTCGATGACACCAGCGCCGACGACGCTTGAAAACACCACTGTATGTGAGTGTGAGCTTCTCGAAAGGTCCTTCTGTTGATGTTGAGAGTACAGAGAGATATCTCGCTAACTGAGTTGACAAACGCCAAGCTGCCTCGTAACCAGAGCAATCTTGAGTAGATCTCTCGGTGGGATTGGCCTTACAAAGATTCAACTGCTATAGTACTTCTATTTTTATTCACTGTGAGGAGGGTTTCAACTATTGCAAGGGATTTGGATGCGGGTTCGGTCGCGGTCGGAAAGCCTGTCATGGGTACATACCATTTGTAGTAATTGTCTAACAACACAAGTGCTCTCTTATCGATTACCGTCGGTGCCACCAGGAAGGGTGGACCCACAGATATGATGGGACTCCCTGGGAATCACATCAACACCATTTTATTATAATACGTCCCTGTGGTCTTGACGGTGGGTTGGCTACAAACGACAGAGAATGGCGGACAAACTACTGCTCACCTCGCTGAGCGAGGACGGAATTCTGACCCTGACATTGAACCGGCCGAAGCAACTCAACGCGATGAACGATTATCTTTACAACGAACTTACCGAGGCTCTTGAGTATGCAACGAGGGAGGATAAGGTGAAGGTAGTAGTTCTGACTGGTTCAGAGTTCAGAGGGTTTTGCGCTGGAGCCGATCTCGCGGCTGGGTTCGACCCATTTGTCGGTCCGCTCAAGTCGATGAAGGGTAGCTATCAGGACCCAGTCGGCAGGTTCATGACCGCGACGATCAAGTTCGGGAAGCCATTGATTGCTGCCGTGAATGGAATGGCAGTAGGCGTTGGAACCACCATCCTCCCGCACTGCTTTCTTGTGTTTTCCGTCCCCCACGCGACGTTCGAGACCCCCTTCACCAAGATTGGAGTCTGCCCAGAGTTCTGCTCATCCGTGCTGTTCCCGCAGATTATGGGTCCTTCGCTAGCTACACAGGTTCTCTTCTTCGGTCGGAAATTAACTGCACAGGAAGCAAAGGACGCCCGCCTAGTTGGCGAGATTATCCCTGCCAAGACTCGCGAAGAGTTTCTGGAGGAGGTTTACAAGCAGATTCGACCTTCCTTGGCGTACCTAAACTCTGGCCGTAGCATGCGCTTTTTCAAGCAGCTAGTTCGCAATCCAAAGATTATTGCAGAGCTCGAAGCGGTCCATCGAGTGGAGATGGCATTGCTCGACGAGCGTTCCGCAGGTGCGAACTCTGAGGCTGCTCAGGGCGTGGCTGCCCTGCAAGCGCAGAAGAAGAAAGCCAAGCTATAATATAAACACTTGTTGTTTTCTACATCGTAGTGAGGATTGTGCTCTATGCTAGGTTTCTCTCATATCACCACTTGTGACCAGCCCCAAGCTCCTGGTTCTCCCTTTTAACGCAGAAAATACCCCTCATTCTCTACACCATATCGCGAGTTGCGCATGAGAAATAATTTTGAGATCAACACTTCTGCGCATTCTTCCATTTTACATACTTCCTAGCTAATAAGAAGTGTTAAATCTTTTGTGTTTCTAACTTGTTCAGAAGAGCCATGGCTGTTTCAAAGCCAAAGAACGCCGCGGCATTCGCCGGAAAGGCACGAATGACGCATGGGCTGAAGCCCCGAGTGAATCCGCGAAGACCATGCTCCCGATAGATATCTTGAGCTGTTCTAACGAAGGACTTTGGAGTTTCGTCCACCATCATCCTGGCCTTTACTGTGTCGAATCCGAACGCTGCAAACCAAAAACACACACCCGCCAAACCACCCGCAAGAAGCGCATTGCCTTGGCGCGATTTTGGAGCCCAGGAAAGTGTCTGCAGAAAGTCCTGAATTGCCGCATATGAACCAAAGTAAGCCCAGTTGGAAGCCCTTACAAGAGCGACGGCGGATAACCCGCGATAGATGCCACGAATGCCCGAGTTCTGATATATTTCTTGAGTTATTCTCAATGGACCCTTATCTCCTTTGCCCACCTGAAGTTTTGACTTGATTACCTCTACTGGGGTAACGATTGCTGATATGAGAATTCCGCTTATGACCGCAGCCTGCATTACTACCCCGGTTGTTGCCGGCTTACCTGGTGAAAGATACTCCACTAGGTTAAATTGCATTCCCCACAAGACCGTATTGATTACCCCTGTCAGAGCTAAAGGTGGAGTCATACCATAGTAAAAGCCCTTGATTCCACTTTGTCTGAAGGTCCGGCGGATCGTTTCCCGAAGAGACACATTGGCCTCCTTCTCTACCTGCATCTTGACCTTGAGAGAGTCCCATGGATGTCCCACCAGCACGAGACACACGCCACTCGCGGTCCCGGCAACGAAGCGTTTGGCAATGTCGTTTGGGTTCATTTTGAGCGGCGAATATGATCATGTGAATGACTGTCAATGCCAATTATTACCGAATCACGCACACCACAATCACAGCGAGTTTGGTCGAGTTGTGGTAAAATCGTTTGACTTCGGAATGTGGAGTCAGACTCCGTTTGGTTCTCACAAGAAATGTACTCTAACTAAACAGACCGATCAATAACTAACCCTGGCGAATTGCGAGACCTCAAAGGGATAACCTTGATTATAGGTACGTTATTCAATGTTACTCCAGTAGTAATAAAATCGCTCAGAATTCTCGTGCCTACTATGTACTCATGCATGAGGATGAGAGAAGAGTTCGACGCAGGCATTTCGCGATCGAATTTGGCGGTCCGGGTACCTACCACCCGCATTCTATTGCTTACCGCCGCTAAACTCAAAAAGTTCAAAATCCGTCCGCCTTTGATTCTTGTTGATCCGCCGTGATCAGAGCGCGCTTTGACTACACTGCTACTTGGTCCGGGATTATTGCTTGTTTAAAACGCCCCAATCCCTCTGTTCTCGGATCATCACCTCTCGACGCGTGCAGGCCTCTCTTCACTCAGGCCGCAATAGAGCCTTTCCTTCCAATAATTGCAGACCATCATTTCATTTCGCGCCCATTATTCTGGAAGGAAGACCGGTCGATTCCATCTAGAGTACTAAAGCGATCCAGACCTCGGCGAGGTCTAAGGTGCGCTAAAACTGAACTGCCCAATCATTGGAGGTAGTCGTAGAGTTCACGCAGTTGAAAGTCCTCAAAATCGGAGGAGGTCAGTCTTGAGTCCGCAACCCTACCTACTCTTCTATACGTCGAGTTACATGGTGTTAGAAAACAGGGACGATACTGAATAAATCATGGAGGATCCGTCTTCGACCAAGCGCAAGGTCAAGCGCACCAAAAAACCTTCGTCGACCAAGGCAGAGGATACCACTGGGCATCACCACAATGACTCGGGAAATGGATCGCCAATTTTGAAGGAAGCGTCAACGTCCTCGGTCAGCAAGGAGCACGCCGGGCCGCCTGGGTTTCTGCACCATGCGCGGAACAAGGCGCAGACTCTGGTCGAGCAAACGCTCCAGCGCGCGCGCACCGACACGGTCTTCCGTCAAAAGCTCCAGGTTGCAATGCTCGTGTTTGTCGTCGTCGTCATCGTCCTTGCCCAAATGGCACAGATGAACCAGCTTGGACGACCGCGTTTGAAGATGCCGTTCGGGGGGAGAAGTGCATCGTCTTCGGTCGCATCGTCTTCATCCGAGTCTAAGAAAAGCAAGAACAGTGACGATGGGCCCACTGAAAAGACAAAACTTCAGTGGGAGTCGGAGGAGCTAGCCTTTGATGTGTCGGGATCAGACTTGCTCTCGGTTCGACGGAGATACGGAACCCGCCAGGAGAACGAGCAGGCGCAATCAAAGGCATCCAAGCGAGCGGAAAAACGATGCCTCAAGTTTCAACCAACAGTGTCGCGCGACTCTTCGGGGCTCAAGTATTACATGCCGCGAAAGGTGTTTGATCTTCCCGTGTTACAGCGTTCATTAAAGAGACTAGGCTTTGATTTGACGGAGGACTTGAAAGAGGCCGATTTGGTTTTGAAGGGTGTCCCTCGCGTGACGTTTCGGCAACTGAAGGAAGGTAAACAATATTACGACATGGTGGCGTCCTTGAGTCGGATTGGGTCGAAGAAGAAGACACAGTTGGCCACGCTTCGAAATCACGTAAAAAAGTTTGGATGCACGTTCGAATCGTTGGGTGTTCAACCGCGATCTTGGGACATGAACAAGCCGACAGATTGCAAGCATTTCTTTGAGACTCACGAGGACAAAGGCAGGATGATTGTCTTCAAGTCGTGTAACACTGGGGAGAGCAGTAAGGGCGCCGGAATCACGGTGACGGACAATCTAAGTGAGTACCGTGAGCAGTGGGACAAGTGTGAGCAGAATGCGTTCAACTACGTCGCTCAGCATTACATCGAGCACCCGTTGTTGATCAAGAATCGCAAGTTTGACATGCGTGTGTACATCCTTGTGGCAAACACCCAACCGTATATCGTCTTCTTCAACCCTGGGTATGTGCGAAGGTCTCTCGCCGAGTACAAACCCACGTCCACGGAGAAGAACGACGTGTTGACCAACTATCATGTTCAGGTCACTCGCGCGGATTTCAGCCCGGCGGACGCTCTCTGGAGCTTCAACCAATTCATGGAGTACATCAAGTCTGAAAAGCTTTGCAATGCGTGTGGAGACGTGGAGATGCAGCTATCAAAGATTGCTCGACTCGTGTTCGATGCTGGTCGAGAGTTCTACGTTAGACATCCGGGCTCTTTCCAGATCGTCGGATTAGATTTCATGATGGATGCAAACCTGCGGCCGATGTTCATCGAGGGCAACGTTTCGCCCGGTCTCGGGTCGCACGAGCTCAAGTGGAAGAAGGAGCTGATGGATGACCTCATTTACATGATGTACGACCAGGTGATGTTGCTTCACGAGCGACCCGAGGAGTTCGATCTAGTTCCCGGAGACCGCATCTACGGTCAGCACGACAATTACTGGCAGCTGCTTGTTCACGAGGCACTTGAGCAGTGCGACAAGAAGTTCCTTTTCGATCCGTGCAAGGAGCTCAGCCAACCATGGAAGCCCTGGATGTAACAGGCGCATCCATCTACCGCCACGCTGGGACCAAGAGGTCGTATCCCACCCCGTTGATCAATTATACACATAAAGATGAATGATCCTGACAATGCATAATGTAAAGCTGTTCTTATTGTACATTGTGAAACGGTGCTGGTTATTTACAAGTTTTTAAATGCTAGTCACTCTCCCACTGCGCAGCCCTTTGGAAGGGACGGGGAGGGTCCGATCCCCTTTGATGCGTCACTGAGGTATCGCTTGAACGTCGCCTGTTGATTGGGCATCTCGGCCACTGATACCTTTAGGGCGACAATATTCCTCCTCTGTAAGCCATCGGTTGTGAAGGCATCAACTATTCTCGCCCATAGATATCGCGCGAGCTCTTCGGCTGAGGAGTGCACAATAGGGAGCTCCGCAACGTCGTCCCTTGGCATGACAAACCTCGCCCCATCCTCGCATCTCAGCTCGCACGTGTCCTCGCTACAGGTGATTGAAATGGCGTCGCTAAGCAAGGGGAGGAGGAACCTCTCATTGAGCTCCTTACACAGTTTCCCGACAACCTCCTTGACGTCCCCAAAGTCCAACAGGTACCCGTCGTGCCCCAGCTGGCCTCTCCCGATCAGAGTCACTCCCACTGAGTAGTTGTGGCCGTGGAGGCGCTCGCGGAACCCCTTGAATGCGATGAAATGGGCGGCATTGAACTTAAACCGGTCCGAGGGTGAGACAAACACCTCAAACACGTCTTCGCCCCTATCCTCTGTCCCGGCGTCCATTACCGCTGCTCCCGTCAATGTTGACCGTACTGTCTGCAGAGCTTCAGCCTCACCTCTACTTGAACTTTGGACACAGCATACACAGGAAGATTGCCGCCGCCGCCGTGACGCGGCCCCTACGACGAGGGAGAGCAGGACTGGTACTGCAAACAGAGCGAGGGCGTCCCTATTACTGCCAGAGCCCATCTTCTCCTCTCTCTCTCTCTCTCTCTCTCCAGCTTAACAACTTTGGGCTCAAACTCGGTGATCAAAAATACAACTTGAGTTTTGTGAGCCTATTGTAAGCCTATTTCTCAAGATTTTATGCAAGAACGTTTGCTTTTTCCGAAAGATGCTTTGAATAGTAGTATATGGACAACCGTTTGGGTCGGATCGTCACGACTGTTTGAGCTTGTGAGAGGTGCGAGAAACATCCGCAGGTGACCCCATGCATGCTGATTGTCCTACAAGGCCCAGGTCTACTCGTATCTGGATTGCGATGCGCAAAAGTCATACATAAGGCGGTTCATGGAACATGACGGTTCATTCGAACGATGTGTCTGGCCGTGCGCGGGTTGACGTCTCTGAACAGATGATCAGAACCACTAAGTAACCGGGGAAGAGCTGAGGTCGATGTTTGGAGTCATTCTTGACCTATGCTAGCGGATCAGAGATTCGATTGTACCTCGAACAGTTGTGGAGCAGGATCACGTAGTTCGAGGCGCAACCGGCACAGGTAGCAAGAGGATGCATAAATGCACCAGAGGGCCCAACGACCAGCGACTGCATAGCTCCTAAGCAGCACATGACGGTAGACAGGAGAAGACGATAACTGCTCATACGAAAATTTTTCAGGTTACGCACCAAATATAAGATAGAAAGACTAGATGCTCTCTCATCTGTATTACCTCTGTCAGCTGAATCAAACGACCTACCGCCCGGCGTCATCGTCAAAGGCCGACTTGCCTTTTGGCAATTATGCTCAATTTTCACGCGCACCAAACTCCCTTCACGCCTTCTGGGCGGTCTTGGCGACGGGGTTGTTCACCACAGTGGCCTCACCCTTAACGCCCTGGCTCCACGGCCTCACACGGTAGTGAACGACGTCCCTCGACTTGACCTGGGCGGTCTTAGCGGACTCCTTGAGGGCGCCCCGGAGCGCGGAGGCGGCCACCAGCTGGTACTGGATGAAGTTCATCCCAGCCACTCTCCAGAAAGCAGTTCCCTGAGTTGCCATCTTTCTTGCTTCCTTTCTCTCGTCTCTCTTACTTCGTGTTGTGTCGGCTGCTGATGGTTGCTGCGGTGCTCCCGTTAAGGTTAAGACGCGATACCATAATATACCAAGTGGTAGATACCCTGGTCGAGGGATGGTGCACTCGCACTGTTCTCAGTGAGATAGGCCAAAGGGCCATTTCGCGAACAACCGCATGGACGATAAATCGTATCCTTTCCATTAAAGATACTTACACGATCGACCGTTCCTTCTTGTTGTTCCTTTATCTCCAAAGAAGCCACGATAACAGTATTGAATTAAGTCGCACAATAAAGGTACTGGACCTTTTCAAAAGCCAGGCCCTCGACACCTGTCTCAGCGACTTCCGAGAGACTTGGGTCAGGCGGAGCAAGATGGCTCACGCACGGAAGCCCAAATCCAAAGAGTGAGAGGAAGAGCAACAGCATAATACAATCCGTAGCGGAGGAGGACGATGTTGGCGGTCTCTACTCAAGCTGTGTTTGCTTCGTCAGCCGAGACAAGACGCAAAAGCGGGGAAACGCGATCGGCGGTTGCCTTTTGAATGGAGAAAACGTTCAGGTGTAAACGGCTATCGCGCGACTTTCGCAGGACATGAATCGGCCGAGTGTACTCTGTGAACTCGGATCCTCAGACGTCATTGAGCGATTCGCTGAATGCTTCAAGGAGCAAATAGAAGGATTTGTGGGGCTACCTGGGTCCAAGCGGGAGCGTTCAGAAAAGGAGAAGAACATGGAGTGGCGAAAACGCGCGTGGGGGATTTGAAGAAGACGAAGGAAAAGATTGTTAAGAGTGAAAAAGAACGGCAAGACAGTCAGCGAAAAGGATAGGCTGCTTGCGATTCAACGATATCGAGAGCTCAGAGCGAACAAAAACCAAGCGACTGGCGGGGACAAGTAATAAATTTGACATCTAGACGGTGTAAGTCGACTGAGCTGATTAGAACGCCGTCGCGTCAAACAGCCTACATATTAGTGGAATCAACATCAGGTCGAAGTGTAATTGTGTAGTCACTAGGTCAACTAGCATATCCGTCTCTATGCGCTGATTTGCAATCTCCTCGAGGTATTGTTTAAGACGTTCCATCTAGCACTTCTTAGCTGACCGGTTCTCGGCACGACGAATCTTGGCGCGAAGAAGCACGGGGTATCTTGCACGGTCTCGACTCGAGTGTCTGAGTAGTGGATCATTATCATCGGTAATGCTCGCGCAGGTTCCAAAGGTTCCAAAAGCCATGGGATTGGCTTCAGACTCGGGTGTGTGCGAGGGAAAATAAACTCCCCATCTTCATCTAGTTTATAGTTGAGTGTGGTCGAGTGCTTGTCCCCAAAGGCTGTCCTTCAACTCCACAATTTGTTCAATAGTTTCTTTACAACGGATTCAACACGTCACATCACACACAGAGTTATTAAAACAGACGCAGACACACAGAAAAACAGAGACACTCGCACCCTCTCCGGTTGAACCACAATCACGCATGCGTTCGACCAGATCGGGCGCATTTGCTTGACTCTTAGCTCGCTTAAGCCGCAAACGTAGGTGCGGCAAATTAACATATGTGCATAACCGTCAGTGGACAAACGATGTTTTCCAAGTAGGTCATGCAGCTGTTGTGGAACCAACGCGTTCACGGTTTTTAGTGAACCTCTTGTACATGTCCAGGTTATAATCGTCCCAGTCCAAACGGAATGGCACCTCACATTCCTTATATCGTCTTCCGATGGACTTCTCTTCGCTCCAGTTCTTGGTGTTGATCATCTCATCCGGCCCGCGCAATAGATTAAGGTCTTTGTACGCGAAGTAATGGATCGTGTCACACATGATATTGTTGGTGTGCGTGGTGTAGAAAATGCCAAAAATCTCGTAGTGCGTTCGGTGAACGAACGGCATCGTATTCAGCTCGTGCGGACCTCCAATGGCACCGACATTCGGGGGATTTGCGTTCTGCAATAGTGAAATGAACTTAGTCTCCCAATCGTACCCCACACCTGGAGACACTAATAGATCCACGTCATCCACGAGATGGTACATGTAGTCGCAACCATCGTCATAGGCTCCAGCAAAGATTGTATTCCAGAAGTAAGCGGCATTCTTGTCAGCATACGGGATGATGACGATGATGATTTCAAACCCCAGCGCCCCTAGCTCTGCGATGGCTTTTTTACGAAACCCGGCTTGGCCTTCAGGTGTACTATAGACGGGATCGTTGTTTTCCAAAAGGATATACATGCGCCTAGCCACTTTGTCGTTTTTGGGGAGCATCGTCTCCTTAAGGCTCTTCACGAGATATTTGAAGAACTGTTGTTCCTCCCATGGAATGTTCGGTGCCAGCAAGGTCGGAATCCCGATGCAAAGCTTGATCTTGTCGGAAATAAACGGGCGCAGTGGCTGTGTCCGAAGTACATGCTTGGTCGAGCATGCTGGCCGATTATTCATGTACGTGGGCATGGGTTGCAAAGCTCTTTGCATGGGTTGTTCTTCCCAAAAG
>Ga0075012_10004907_pt1 | contig 12354 bp, 13 predicted proteins | sample All_14_2_FD_71474 | JGI IMG/M metagenome (GOLD analysis project Ga0075012, IMG submission 71474) | Freshwater microbial communities in response to fracking from Pennsylvania, USA - Allegheny Zone_MetaG_DW_15 | ecosystem: Environmental > Aquatic > Deep subsurface > Groundwater > Drilled...
CGCTAACCAGAATTTGGCCGCGAACTCGCTCTGGGTTGTATACATCCCGGTCCTCAGGAGCGACGTTGAAGTCGCCGCACAGCAAGACGCTGGCAGCAGGTGAAAGATTCTTATCTAAATACTCTCGAAAAGCCTTGAGCCATTCAAGCTTGTATGCATACTTATCACACCCGACTACGCTGCCATTGGGCACGTATGCATTAAGGATGACAGTGTCTCCGACGGTTCCTCTTATGAACCTGGCCTGGTCTTGTTCAGGCGTATCACGAAATCGTTTTTCAACGTCTTTTATCTGGTGTTTAGAGATAATTGCAACACCGTTGTAGCTCTTCTGCCCGTGATACTGCGCGTCATAGCCGATAGCACGAAAGCTGTCAATCGGAAATTTCGAATCTTCAACTTTAGATTCTTGTATGCAAAGCACGTCCGGCTGATGCAGTTGAAGCCAGCTCACTACCTGCGAAATCCGCACGGATATTGAATTGACATTCCAGGTAGCAAGAATCATAAGTCAGTTTTCTCGATTTGTGTTCCTAATATATGAATGCGAATTTCAAAGGAAAATTGGGATGAACTAATGATTACAGTCGTATGTTCGAATGTAGAACTTTCTTTCGCTTTGAGAGACCCCAGTTGCATGCTCTTGATACAGAGGGCGTTTTCCATCCATCCCGCATACATATATAAGGAAGCACGGAAGTTTTTCTTGCACGCTACTCCACGCAACGCACTCGCCAACCGTCAAATTCTATCCTATGAATTCAACGCCTCCCGCAGCTGAAAACAACGATTCAATAGAACTGACTAAATAAGCGTTTCTTTCTCATCGTCGTTAACAACGGTTCTCCATACACCAAATGCACGCTTGCAGAGAACAAGTTATCACGCGGTTTCCGACTAACAGCAAATCGCTCAGCAGTATTTTCTAAAGCTGCAATCAGGAAAATGCGTTTGTAAACCAATCGTGACAAAATTCACTCTCATATTAACGGTGACAGTTTCGAAAGTTAGCAACATTCCAAAACACAAAACCGACAACGCTGTCAGAGCAATGCTTTCCAGCACTAGACACATTCTTCATACTCCGATAGATTTCTCGAACTGAAAAAATAGCCATGCACATCGCATTTATTAAACAGAGGGCAGGCACCATATCCGATACTACATACAGATGCCGTTACAGAACTCTGCCAGATCTATATTGATTGACGCTCTAAGCCAATCTCGCAATGACCTAGCCGTTCCTCGATTGCAGTCTACGGAGCAAATCGTAAAAGCGGAAACACACAGCGGACAATGATTTACGTGCGGTTATGTCGGTCCAATCTACTACAAGCGGTCTTTCGGATATGCGATTGAAACCCCTGATCTGATGACGGATTTCGCGCCAGGCGGCATGACAAGCAGAGTTTTACGTGTTCGCAAAGCAGGCAAAAATCATTGACTCCTAAGCCACCACATACGATTACCAGTAGCAGCGTGTATCACACTTCCAGCGTTTTGCAAGTGCCCGTATATGTCAAATACAGCTATAACTACGTATATATTTGTCTTACTTAGAACCCCGCTTTTCGTCAGAGTCTTACTGTTATTGCTTTTCGGAATTTCAAAAAAACCTTTCATGTCGTTTAGCCTTAAATTGAGCATTTATGCCTCTTTTGGACCTTTACGATATCGAAATTGCAGTGTAAATTGATATGCATTCGAACGGTGGTTGATCGATCCCATTCCACCGACGTCGCGGTTACTCTTTGTTAAGAGCCGTGAAAAAGTTTTGAGCCGATGAGAGAAATCGACAGCGGCTCAATAGATCCCTGTGTCTTTTTTAAATAAGTGAGGATGTGCCTATGCCCAAGAAAGTACTGATTGCGTTGCCGCCTGCGATGCTCGAACAAGTAGACCATATTGCAAAATGCGAACACAGAACTCGTTCCGACTTGATTAGAGAAGCCCTCAGACGCTATCTCGACAATTTCAGAAGAACTCAAGGTGCGCAACTATCGGTATCCACAATGGAAGTCTCGGAAACTACAAAACCTTTGACACATACTCTCTCCTAATCTTGCGATTTGCGAAAAAATCTCCTGTCAAGGCATTTAGAATCTAAAAGAGTTTTCTCTCTCTCGGCACATATTCGATAGTCCAAAAGACTGAGCAGCATCCGAAATACTTGCGGCGCCGAATCAAGGAAACACAATCGACTGAACCAGCAGAATCCGCTCTCTAACAAGGGAGCGGATTTGAGCTTTAATTGCTGTCTAAATTTTCAGCATGCCGCTATTGCATGCGGTTTTAAGACGACAGGCGAACCCATGTGAGAAAAATGCAGTCGACAATACGCACGCAATGTCGTTCAATAGTCATGCGCCAGAGCCCTCTATAAAGCCCTCCAAGCGATTTAAATACTGTTAGCCTTCTCCGCTAGCCACGAGCCCCAAAATGACAAACGAGACCAATGACAATTTAAATGCCGATATGTATGTCTGCCTTGCCAACCTGCTCTCTGTAGCGTCGGACATTCAAAACTGCTTCGCAGCCTTGGAAGGAAAGCGCATAACGCTCGAAGAGAAGATGATCAAAACTTACTCCAACGACCTGATCGTCAATATCGTCGATTACGTCGCGCGCTCGCAAATGATAATCAAGTCGAACGCTTTTGATATTGAGCAAAGTGTTCAAAAAGAACTTGAACAGCTGGTGGCAGATATGCAGCCGGTTTTCAAAGAGCTTCTAAAAACAATTGCCTACGATTGGAACTTCCTCGAGCAGTACTACGAACATGACTTCTTCGGAAGATTGGCAAACGAACACCGTTTCAACGAACGGTTAGGCAGCATGCCTCTGTGCGTGGTCGCAAAATCTTCCGTTGCTGATTAGGAAAAACACAAATTAGCTAATCAGTCGTACATGCCCATCACTCTAAGTGCTTTCTCTGCCTTGCCTCTCAACATCGAGTCTGGAGCGGAAGCGGCCTTTTGCAATCTGTCAACAACTGTTGCGTCTTTGATCTTTAGTTTTTTGCAAATCTTCCCACAAGCTCTGGCTGCGGTTCTTTGCACTTCGACATCTTCATCTTCCAACAACTTGGAAGCGCGCACAGCCATCTCTTCTGTGGGCTCTGTATAACGTTCACTCAAACGCAATGCTTCCAGGCGCACAAACGGATCTACATCTTCGTAAAGACCCATAACCGCTTTCATCGCCGGTCTCGCCATACCTGGTCGCTCTTGAAACCACCTCAATGCGGCTAATCGAACATAAACGTTTTCATGTCCGAACGCTTGAGAGAAAACTTTTGCAGGCGCTTTCGTAACCGAATCCGGCAATCCGAGCTTCAATGCCCGAGGTTCAAAGCCCGGATAATCGTGTTGAACAATCATCTCGTCAACTATTTCTGCCAATTTTTCTACGTTCATGTCTCACCACAGCCGATGGCTGCCCTTTCGATTTCAGATTTTAACTCGTTCTGATTAAAGGCTCACTTTTGAAGCTGATTCAGCTGTTTCAAAATGTCATTCATTCCACCAGCCCCACCAAATCCGCCAAATCCAGGCATTCCGCCGAAGCCGCCGTTAGGCACCTGAATAGTTCCGCCCTTCTGAGCGGCACCGCCCATCATTTTCTGCATCTCACCCATGTTCATCATGCCACCCATCATTGAGTTCATCTGCGCATACGGATTGGTCTGCATTCGCCGCCCCTTATCCACATTGCCGTACATGATTAGCTTGCTCAAATACTTTCCGGTGTTGCTGTATTTGACCGCAGCACAGAGAACATACAACTGTCCGGATGGCAACTTGGTAAAACGCATCACACTTTCGTCGTAGCCGGAATGAACTTTACCCGCCTGGGTTTTCGACGTGTAGCGCGTTACGATCTGCTGCTCGAGAACACCCGGACCGAGATCCCGAATAACGTTCTTGGCGACAACTTGCTTGAAGTCATTGCCGGAAATTCCTCGCTCCATACTGTTAGCCTCGGCTTTGCCGAAGTGTATTGCAACCACCGGCGCCTCCATATTGCCTGCCATTTGATTGAACATACTGGCGAAACCGCCCATCTGCCCTTGCATTCCATTCATCATCTGGTTGAATGAATTTGTGTCTTTCATGGGCACGGACAGAAGAACATTGGCCGGCTCCAGAGCGATACCGCCGGTCTTTGGGTCCGAATAGAAGTTGAAATTAACCGCCCCGGAGCGTTGCGGTTTCAAAACATTGGCGGAACTGACCGCTTCAGCTCGGTCAATTGTCAGATACTCAGGGGTATAGCGGTAGCTCCAGATTTGGAGATTCCCACCCCATACGCCACGGAAATCAGTCGGAAAGGATTTTGCAATCGAACCGGAATATTTCTCCGCCTCGCCCGCAAGAAGCTTGCCACGTGAATCAAGCGATGGTTTTTGCATCTGGAGCTGCGGCATTTTCAAATCGCCCTCTGCGGCAATCTGTTCGATACGTCCAAAGAGCTTAGTTGTACCCTTGCCAGAACCAAGATTCGGCGCAGCAGCAGACTTCGATGAAGCCGGAGTCCTGTCAGCTGCCGGTGCCTCGCCGGCCGGGGCCACGGTGGCAGTGCTACCCGTCACGGGAAGTTTTTCTCCGCCTTTCATTAAAACGGTTTCCGGGTCCACAGGCGTCGGTCCCAGGTTTTTCGTGGGATCAGGTTTGCCGGACTCCACCGGAGGATTTCCGGATTTCGACTGCTGAGCGCCCTCTTTTAGGGAATCCAGTATGGAATCGACCGACGGCAATTTCGGCTCACCTGTGTCGCTGGGATTCTCCTGCTGCTCCTCAAGCTTCTTTTCGACCTTACTATCGATCGACCACACGGTATCAGATGCCGAACGAGAATCCCCTTCCGGCGTTTTATCCGAAGGAGAGACTGGAGCGCTTTTACTTGAAGCGGCTTTTCCGCCCGATGTCTTATCCCCTGTGGGGGTCTCGCAGAAGCCAGCACTTACGGTGTTCAGCATGAGCAGCCCAGTCAGGAAGGCTGCCGACAACCTTTTGGTACTCAGGTCAGTTTTGCTCATGTCAATCTCCGGGCTTGATATCATATTTGGTGCCTTACCGCCGCACCGGGTTCCACAGTCCACTTAGATTACTTCTTACCCTCGCCCTGTAAGAGATTAAACCTAATTGTGTATCATTGAAGCATAGTTCGGCGGTCGGCAGGAAATAGCGTGATCATCGTTGTGATGGGCGTTTCGGGGAGCGGCAAAACCTCGGTAGGAAAGAGACTCGCTCAGCGTCTGTTGTGCGACTTCATCGATGCTGACGACTTTCACTCTGCTGACAACAAAGCAAAAATGCATTCCGGAATTCCCCTGACGGATGAGGACCGGCAGCCATGGCTGCAATCCCTGGCAGAATTGATATCAGCGCATAGAAAAGCCGGTACAAGCTTAGTTCTAGCATGTTCAGCCTTAAAAGAGGCCTACCGCCAAATCCTCGCGGGTATTGAGGGGTCCAAACCAATCTTTGTGTACCTGAAGGTCTCGCCCGTGATTTTGGAAAAGCGGCTAGCGCATCGACGCCATGAATTTATGAACCCATCGCTGCTGAAAAGTCAGTTCCAGACGCTCGAAGAGCCGCATAATGCCATTGTCGTTGATGCCGGGCAATCTTTAAACGCGACAGTAAAAGACATCATGGAAGCGTTGGACTGACAACCCACATGTATACGGAGCCTACTCAACTCCACGAATTTTGCGCGCAACTTACTCGAGCGGAGGGTAACTGAAACCACCCTCAACTTGTTCCCCCCAAAAAAAACGGCACCAGATATGGTGCCGTTGAATGCTCTCACAATCAGAAGCGGTGACTACTTCGTGCCATTGCCGGTGTCGGCAACTTTTCCACCGCCGGTTTGATAGTTACGTACATAGACATTTGTGCCTACGGGGCTCAATCTTACGTTCGAATTGCCGCGATTGTAGATCTGACTTCTCAAACCATCTGCGGTATCAGCTGCGTTAGACTCCGGAAGATTTTTGGCCTTCTCATTTGCCATCTCAATCGCTTTCTTGGCATTCGCCTCGGCTCGTTCGCTCAGAGCCCGTTCGACCTCAACCGGCACGTATCCGACTCGGTCGTTCTTTTCGTAATCAATGCGGTAGGCGGGAGCAACCGCCCGAAGCTGCTCAATTTCCGTCTTTACGTTTGCCTTGATCTGTTCGGACTGCTTCTCGCCAGCTTTTTCGATTGCCTGTCGCTTCTGCTCGATTCTCTTGTTGTCAGCTTGAAGCATTTTCTCAGCAGCTGAAGCCAAATCTTGGTCCAGCCTGACCGCGTTGTCCTCAGCAGACGGCGACACGGCAGCATTTCCCCGAGGAGAACCTGTGATATAAGCTAGAGCCTTTCTCGTATTAGCTTTCGTCTTCGCGTCAGGATACATCTCAAGACACATTTCGTACTCGGTTTGAGCTTCCTGTAAGCGTCCCAGCTTCATGTACGTGTTGCCCAGCTGGTAGTGCGGAATATAGGACTTCGGTGTCGCGCAGATCGCATCGACATATGCGTCGACAGCTGCTCTGTACTGCCCCTTCGCATACAAGTCATTCCCTCGTTCAAAATCAGTTACTGCAAGGGCGGGTAGCGAGCCTGCGCAGACTCCTGCGACTATCGCAACCATCAATGTTTTGTGCAAACGTTTCATGTAGTCCCCTCACCTGAATTCTCAGCTGGCTCACCGCGGCCACAGCGTCGTAGGGCCAGATTACTCCTTCGAGAGTAAGAGTACAAATATAAGATGTCAATGGGAATTATACGTCTGTTTCAGCTATTAGACATCCTTAAGGTGCCAAACCCTTCCAGTACTGAACGCTCTAGATGCTGGCTGAATCAATCTTTCGCAGTTTTTCCAGAACGGATACACGAACGTCAAAAGGGGCTTCGAAGGCTAGCCGAAACGTCCTTTCGATCACACGCCCGTCGCCAGCTGTTCACAACTCACAACACCGGCAAGCTCTTCGCTACGGTTCAATGCTCGAACTTCGAAGTTAACTATGCACCAGATGCGACACCAGATGAGTCCGGACGAGGAACTGTTTAAACTTCTGAGTCTTTTGTTTGGTCAAAACTTTCTGCTTTTTCGGCGACGGGCTCAGGTTTCAGTCCCCCAACAATCTTCTCTGTCGAGACGATTTCCTCAGCCTCCGAAACCGAAGAATTATCCAGTGGCAATGCAAAAATCGCAGCCATTCCCGGCAAAGACGCAATGAAACTGATCAAGAAAAATCGCTCGTATCCGACTGATTCCTGCAACCAGCCGCTAGTGAATCCGGGAATCATGACACCAAAAGCCATGATAGCCGTCGCGATCGCATAATGAGCCGCTTTGTATTCGGACCGAACCGTACTCAACAGAAATACAGTGTACGCTGCGGTCCCAAGACCATAAGCAAATTGCTCAACGGAATTGACGGAGATCGTCAGCAAGAGTCGCGCGTCAAACCAACGGAGCACGTCGGGGTTATCGGTCATTTTGCTCAACATCTCAGTAAGCGGAAAACCGAGCACATTAACAGATCCAGCCGGTTTTGCCAGCGCCAGCCACCAATACAGCGTAATTGCGCTGTTTTGAATCAATGCCGTAGGAAGCAAGCATTTTCTTAATCCGTATTTAGAAACCAGTGCACCGCCGATGATACCGCCCGCCAACAGGAAGAGCATCCCGACCGTTCCATAAATAATGCCGACATCCGCTGTCGAAATCGCCAGGCCACCTTTTGCTATCGGATCAAGGAGAAACGGTTGCGCCATCTTCAGCATCAAGGCGTCCCCGAGCCTGAAAATCAGAATGTAGAAAACAACAATCGCAATGCGAGGCTGGTTCAACCATGTTGAAAGCACCGAAAAGAATTCTTTCGCTGAGAGATGCACTGCCCCCTCTTTTGTAGTCGCTGCGGTTTTGGGCTCAGGCAGAGCAAAAGTATGAAATGCAGCACAGATTAGAAGGAGTGCAGCGCCGACGGCAAAGGAAACGGCCCATCCACCTTTGACACCAAGCGAGGTGCTCTCAGCCAAACTGCCCGCCAAAAACACAAGACCGCCTGACCCTGACAGCCATGCGACCTTGTAGGCCGCGTTTCTGACGCCGACGTAGAACGCCTGCTGTTCCTTATTCAAAACATCCAGATAATAGCCGTCGATTGCTACATCATGTGTCGCGGAAGCCAATGCCATGATGAAAAATATGACCAGGCTGACATATTCGGCATCGGGCAGGAAAACGGCTCCTATCAGAAGAAGGGCTATGCACCCAAGCACCGCCTGTGCTACCAGTACCCACTTCCGTTTCGTTCCGTAGATATCGACAAACGGAGACCAGAGAAACTTTAATGTCCAGGGCAGAGTCAAAAAGCTGGTCATACCGATAAAAGCGTTAGAGACGCCTATGTTTTTATAAAAAACAGTCGACATCAACGCTACAATCGTGTACGGAAGTCCTTCGGCGAAGTACAGCGTTGGAATATATATTGATGGTTTTGCCCGCACGCTTGCCTCCCGCCAGCAAGAATTGTAAGCGATGGCAATTTGAAACACCGCGAAGCAAGCATGTCGAAACGGATTACCACGCTACCTTGCTTGATATATACTTTGTCGCCCGCACATATCTAGAGCAGTAGAAGTCGTATCATTATCGGGTTGAATGCAAAATGAGCCTATGAAAAAATTAGCGACAAAATTGCACCTGCTCCTTATCTTGTCAGTCGGCGCATCCAGCGGCGCCGGTACTATACCCGCGTCAGCCGCCTATCCGAAGTCTGTTTCAGCAGTCCGAAAGGATAGGACGCATATAGTCCATGAAGAAGATGATGACGATGACGATGACGATGACGAGAAGGAACAGCGCAACCAGGTTCGAGAGAGTGACAAGAAGCAATCTGTCTCGAAGGATCAACATCCCGACCAAGCGCTACCAATTACAAAGCCGCCATCCGCACTACCTCAGTCTTTCTATGTTGATGGCGTTTACAACAAAATGATCCTCGCGCGCGTCGACGAAGCAGTTTCCAAACGCTTCTATGATCCTGTAGCGGCCAAAAGCATCTGGAAGGAGGCATTGAAGAAACAACACGACTCGATCGTAAACAGCAAAACACTTGCGGAACTGGGCGCTTCTATGTCGGTGGCTTTCTCCTCTTTAAATTCAAGCCACTGTAACTTCGTGACAATCAACGACGAGATGTACCATTTCTTACACGCGCTGTTCTCAGACTTCAACAAGAAGTTGACTAAAGGAAAAGTCGACTATGTGGGTTTTGTTACCGGCACAAAACCGTACGCTGATAATCAGGTCCGCTACATCCTCGATGGAAGTCCAGCAGCCAAAGCGGGTTTGCAAATAGGAGATCACATTCTTAAGGTCAACGGCCTTGGCTACGTCGGTTACTCAAATTTTTTTGATACCGCAGGCAGTAACTCCGCGCTCACAATCGAGCGAGACGGCATCACCAAAGTTATCTCGATAAATCCAGAGAAAGCGGACCTTTACTCGGCATACGTCAAAGCAACTCGCAAGAGCGTCACCGTGACTACGATCGATGGCAAGAAAATCGGATACGTGCACGTGTGGTGCGGTGGCCGACGCAGCTACGAAGCACTCGACGAGATTATGGAGGAAAAACTGGGAGACACTGACGGTTTAATCTTAGATTTGCGGGATGGATACGGAGGAAACAGCCTGACGGATCTGGACCGTTTTTACAGAGACCCAAAAGCATATCCGGACTTTGTTACCGTCAGCAGAGATGGCAAAAAAAATGTTTCTCGCTACTATTACGACAAACCGATCGTCGCAGTGATTAACGACGGCAGTCGCAGCGGAAAAGAGCTGGTTTCGTTCAGCCTGAAAAGAACAGGTAGAGCGAAATTGGTGGGAACTAAAACGGCTGGAGCAGTTGTGGCGGGCAGCATTTCTCCGATAGACGAAAAATGCACCGCATATATCGCTGTTCTAGATGGCACCATCGGCGGTGTACGTTTAGAAGGCGTCGGCGTCACACCGGACGTTGAAATCGAAAACAAATCCCTGGACCAGTCCGGCTATGAAAGACAGCTTGAAGTTGCTCGTGAGACGTTGATGGAGATGCTCAAACCATCACGGTGAAACCAGGGCGCCGGCAATTGCGAGACTAGGCGATAGCGGTTAGAATTTTTATGGCAGAGTCTCGACCATCCTCACCGGTAAATGCTGGAGAAATCGCAACTAACAATTAAGAACTTCCGCGTCGTCAACGAATGGTTTTACCGCGGTGGTCAACCAGACCTGGAGCAACTCGTTGAACTGAAAGACGCTGGCATCAAAACCATCGTGTGCTTGCGGTGGAATTCTTCGGCCATTGAGGAAGAACAACGCAGAGCAGAAGAACTTGGGCTGAGATTCATATATCTGCCACTTACGTACTGGATTCTTCCAAAGCACGACGAGATCGAGAAGTTTTTCAGCATTGTCGACGATCCTTCGCACTATCCAATATTTCTACACTGTAAGCACGGAGCAGACCGAACCGGCATGCTCATTGCCTTCTATCGCATGGCCCGCGATGGTTGGAGTGCCGACAGCGCATACGCCGAAATGCGAGATGCGGGATTTCATAAGATTCGCATGCGTCACTTCAAATGGGCCGTTTATGCCTTTCCACGGAAGGGGGCTCACTGGATCATCAATCGAGATGTCGGACAGAAATGACACCACTTTTAGTGGCAATCCTAGACATAACCGTCGTACATCGCAAACTCGACATCACAACTTTTACACTTGACGGTCGAGCGCAATATGGCAATGCGCTTTTCCAGTGATACGTCTCCCAGTTCGTTTGCTAGCGTCATACCAGCTGTGACGGAATCATCGTCCGCCGATGTTTCGACGTTTGTATTTGCGCTCTGGAGTTCATCAACTAAAACCTTGTTAGGATCGTCGCAACCTGGGCAAACCACTTCGACCTCCAAATTGTCATCGATAATTGATTGAATTAGTTGAACAACCGGATCGCAGCCGAAGTTGAGCGCGAGAGTGGATTGAATAAGTTGAGTCGACGGATAGCGGGACAGAAGATTTTGCTCTCTGGCTTCTCGCACGATCGCCGCGCTTTCTGCCGCAATCTTATCCACTACCTGAGAGAAACCCTCAACCAGCTTGACGGACAAGGGCTTACCGACAAGCCGTCCGAAGCCCAGAACGCGACCGGAGAATAAAAGCAGCTCCAAGCGCGAATCAAGATTCCCCTTCAATACGCAGACAAGGTGCGGTACAGCGGCGTAGGTTGCGGCGTAAACGCTGTCGTTATGGCAAAGATTCTCCCAGACCTCAGCCCAGCTGGCTTTTACTTCGCTTTCAAGCAGCGAGGGGTCACAAACTCTTCTGATCAAAGCTGGTATATGTCCGGCCGAACCGCGGGCGCACTCAAGGTCATTCCAGACGGGGCTATCCAGGGGAAGCATAATTGGCTCCTGCAAAGGAAACACCTGCAAATGGTTTCACAAGATTACACATTAGGCAATCGTCTGACTAGCTCCCTCGATGAGCCGTCATCAATCCTTTAAATAGAAACCGTTAACGCCTGCTTCTGGTAAAATTTAAGGTGCTGATAAGTCAGACAGGTTGCCATTAGTTAGGTTTTCTCGACCTATCACTGGTGACTGGGATCAGCTTGAGAGCAGCGCATAGCGCCAATCTCTAACGGTTGTAAGGCGAAGGCGAATAAAGGCGAATACAATGGCAAAGTTAACAAACGAGCAGTACAAACAGTTCTACAAATCTCGCGTTGAAAAATATCGCGAAGCAAAAAAGAAATACAATCGCCCTTTAACGCTCACAGAGAAGATTCTCACCGCTCACCTCGATAGATGGCCCGAAGAAGGCATCCCGGAAGGCGGCACTACATACGCGTTCCTGCGCCCTGACCGTGTTGCGATGCAAGACGCAACGGCCCAAATGGCACTCCTGCAGTTCATGCAAGCGCAAATCGATCAGGCTCAAGTTCCCTCGACAGTGCACTGTGACCACCTTATTCAGGCCCGCGTCGGCGCAGACAAGGATATGGACCAGGCTTTACAGGACAACAAGGAAGTCTATGACTTCTTGAGTTCCGCAAGCGCCAAACACGGCATCGGCTTCTGGAAGCCGGGCGCAGGCATCATTCACCAGGTTGTCCTCGAAAACTACGCATTCCCTGGCGGCATGATGATCGGAACCGACTCGCATACCCCTAATGCAGGCGGTCTAGGCATGATCGCCATTGGTGTTGGCGGCGCAGACGCCGTAGACGTAATGGTTGGCGAACCCTGGGGCGTAAGATGGCCCAAGAAGATCGGCGTTCATTTGAAAGGAACTCTCAATGGC
>Ga0075012_10004909_pt1 | contig 12352 bp, 11 predicted proteins | sample All_14_2_FD_71474 | JGI IMG/M metagenome (GOLD analysis project Ga0075012, IMG submission 71474) | Freshwater microbial communities in response to fracking from Pennsylvania, USA - Allegheny Zone_MetaG_DW_15 | ecosystem: Environmental > Aquatic > Deep subsurface > Groundwater > Drilled...
GGGTTAGGATTAGGCATGTCCGAAGGAAAACTCCCTACCAGCTACCTGCCCGCCGAACTGGCCGCTCCCGCCGAAGTGGAGCGCCAGCGGGCGCTGATAGCGGCTTCGCCGCTGGTGGCCGAAATGCTCGACGGGATGCTGAATTTCGTCCTGGTGCTCAACCGGCAGCGGCAGGCGGTTTTCGCCAACAAGCCGCTGCGCGATTTCCTGGCCGCCCACGGCATAAAGGACATCATCGGCAGCAGGATGGGCAGCCTGGTGGGCTGCAAGCACCCCTCTGAAGCGGAGGGGGGCTGCGGGACTACCGAGGCCTGCCGCCGCTGCGGCGCGGCCCAGGCGCTGGAGCGGGCGCTCAAAGGGGGCCGGGCCTCCGGGGAATGCCGCATCATGTCGAAGAGCGCCGGCGACGAACTGGATTTGCGGGTCAGTTCAAAGCCGCTCCAGGTGGGCGGCGAGGAGTTCCTGCTGCTTTCCCTGCTCGACATCAGCGGCGACAAGCGCCGCGAGGTCATGGAGCGGCTTTTCTTCCACGATATCATCAATACCGCCGGCGGCGTGCAGGGCCTGCTCGGCCTGATGGAGTCCTCCGAACAGGGGGAGGTAAAAGCCTACCTCGCGCCGGCCGCCAAGGCCTCGGACCGCCTGGTAGAGCAGATCCTGTCCCAGAAAGACCTGGCTGCCGCCGAGCGCGGCGAGCTGCAGCCCAGATCAGAAGAGGTCTCCTCCGCGGAATTCCTCGCCGAAGTGGCGGGCCTGTTCGCGGCGCACGAGGTGGCTAAAAATAAGCGCCTCGTAGTAGACCCCGGCTGCGAGGATATCCGTTTCCACACCGATAAGACGCTGCTTTCCCGCGTGATAGGCAACCTGGCCAAGAACGCCCTGGAGGCCGAGTCCCCGGGCGCCGCCGTCACCCTGAGCTGTAAAAAGAAGGGGGACGGGGCCGTTTTTACCGTCCATAACCCCTCGCGCATGCCCGAGGACGCCCGCCTGCAGGTGTTTCAGCGCTCTTTCTCCACCAAGGGTCCCGGGCGCGGCCTGGGTACCTACAGCATACGCCTGCTGACGGAGAAATACCTTAAAGGCACGGTGTCTTTCGACAGCGGCCCCGGCGGCACCGTTTTTGCCGCCGAGTATCCCGCCGCGCTTTAACGGCGTGAAAAAAATTTGTTAGGATATACCCAAGTCAGTCAGGAGGAGACACACAAATGAAGAAGACGCTGTTAGCGGTATTAGCTTGTTTCATAGCCGGGCCCGCGCTGGCGCAGGACCTGAGCGAAGACCAGAAAACCCTTTATTTCCTGGGCCAGGCGGTGAGCTCCAAGATAAAGCAGTTCGAGTTCACGCCCGAAGAGACCAAGTTCATCATCCAGGGCTTCTCCGAATCCCTGGCCGGCGAGAAGAGCAAGGCCGACGAGACCTACGGCATGAAGCTCAACGAATACCTGGCCAAGAAGCAGCAGGCCGTGGTGGCCAAGCAGAAAGAGGCCGCCAAGCCCTTCCTCGAGAAAATGGCCAAGGAAAAAGGCGCCCAGAAACTGCCCTCCGGCGCCATCGTCATCCCCGTAAAGGAAGGCACCGGCGCCAAGCCCACCGCCGCCGACATGGTGAAAGTGCACTACCACGGCACTTTCCCCGACGGCAAAGTGTTCGATTCCTCCGTTGAGCGCGGCACCCCCGCCGAGTTCCCGCTGGGCGGCGTGATCCCCTGCTGGACCGAGGGCGTGCAGAAGATGAAAGTGGGCGGCAAGGCCAAGCTGGTCTGCCCCTCAGACACCGCTTACGGCGACCAGGGCGCTGGCGGCACCATTCCCGGCGGCGCCACGCTGCTCTTCGAAGTGGAGCTCCTGGAGATCCTCAAGGAGAATCCCATGGCGGCAATGATGGGCGGCGACCCCAAGGCGGAAAAAAAGAAGGAAGAGGCGAAGCCGGCTAAAAAAGCCGAGCCCGCCAAGAAAGCCGAATCCGCGAAATAAGGGTTAACCGCCTGATTAAAAAAGCCCCGGCAGCGGGGCTTTTTTATTGAGCTAATTAAAAATCCGTGTTGGTTTTCGTGGCACATTCTTGCTCTGCAAGTAGTGTGCCACGGCCACTTTTCTGTGCGCTAAGCTCATTCCTCTGTGTCGTTGCAACAATTCCTTTAAGCGACTGTTTATTCCGCCTTCAACCAGGTTTGTCGTGCTGGGAACACTGGGGTAATCCAGGTGCACGAACAGGTTCTCCAATGATTGCTTAAGGGTGTTTCTCATAGCGCGTATTCGCCTGTGCGTATACCACCACGTCTGTTGCCCTGTTGGGTGCGTCCCGCAAGTTCTTTCCCTTAAAAATCTTTCCCATCGCACATCCCAACTATCGAAATCATTTAGCCAGTCAGCCTTTTCGGCTTGTGTTTTTGTCTTGGTTAGCCGGTAAGTCAGTCTTAGCAACTCCAACCCCGCCATTGTTCTCGGCCGCGTTGTCAGCTTTTGAATTGCAAGGCGTTGAATATGCGCCAGGCAGCGCTGAACTGGAACCCCTGCCCAAGCGGTCTTTACGGCGGAAAACAGGCCACTTTGGCCATCACAGACCAAGGCCAACGGCTTAGGGATTTTGTTTATAAACGCCAGCCATGACAGTAATGTTTCTTGCCTGGAAAACATCCAGAAGACGTTATCGCTCCCGGATCTTCCAATCAACACACATTCGTTATGACCTTCAAGATATACGGCATCTACAACGAGGTGGGTGTCGAATAAAGATTGGGGAATCACAGGCTCAGGCAGATGTGCCCAGAATCGTGAAAAGCGGTTCTCTAGTGTCTGAATGGTGCAGCCCCTGCGGGCTGCTATGGAAGAAAGCGACTCTGTTCCTATTAACCAGCGGCGAAAGAGCTGTAACTGCCAGCGATCAGCCGTATCCGGTCTCTTTTGCACGCTGCTTTTGGCGCAGAATCTGCAAAACCAACGTGTTTTACCGGTGGATGTCCGCCCCCAGCGCTGTAGCTTTATGCCGCACCGGGGACAGTATCTTTTTCATTGAGTTAGACTAGCATAAGTCTAAGTAAGAGGGCCTCCCCGACGGGGAAGCCCTCTGAATACCAACACATAATTTTAATTAACTCTTTTTATTTGCCGGGGAGCCAGCCGCGCCGCCGGGCCAGCTTCTCCGCTTCTACGGCGAAGAAGACCACGGAAGAAAGCGCCAGCGCCAGGGCCAGCTCGGCCGGGCTGAGGGGGGAGGTGCGGAACAGGCGGTTCAGCCAGGGGGTGTAGATGACCGCCAGCTGCAGGCCGATAGTGACACCTACCGCGTAGAGCAGGGGCCGGTTGGTGAACAGGCCCAGCTCCCACAGCAGCCGCTTCTCCGAGCGGATGGCCAGCGCCTGCCCCAGCTGGCTGAGGCACAGCACCGTGAACACGATGGTCTGCCAGTGGTCGCGGCCCGTAGAGAGGCCCCAGTATTGCGCGGCCAGGCACACCCCGCCTATCAGCAGGCCCACCCACAGCACGTGCGCGCCCAGCCCGCCGGAGAACAGGCTTTCCCCGGGCGGCCGCGGCGGGCGGCGCATGATGTCGGGCTCGGCCGGTTCGGAGGCCAGCGCCAGGCCCGGCAGTCCGTCGGTCACAAGGTTTATCCAGAGTATGTGTATGGGCAGAAGCGGTATGGGCAGCCCCAGGAAAGGCGCCAGGAAAATGGTCCAGATCTCGCCCGAGTTGCAGGCCAGCACGTAGCGCACGAACCGGCGGATATTGTCGTAGATGCGCCGCCCTTCCTTTACCGCCTTTACGATGGTGGCGAAGTTGTCGTCGAGGAGGATCATGTGGGCGGCTTCTTTTGAGACGTCCGTGCCCGTGATGCCCATGGCGATGCCGATATTGGCGCGCTTCAAGGCCGGTGCGTCGTTGACGCCGTCGCCGGTCATGGCGGCGAAGTGGCCCTTCTCCTGCAGCGTCTTAACTATGCGCAGCTTCTGTTCCGGCGCTACCCTTGCGTAAACCCTGACCTCTTCCACCCGCCGCAGGAATTCCTCGTCGCCCAGGGCCCCCAGTTCGCTGCCGGTCAGCATGGCGGCCGCGTCGCCGGGCTTTATGATGCCCAGCCGCTCGGCTATGCTGCGCGCCGTCACGGGGTGGTCGCCGGTGATCATTACCGGTATGATGCCGGCTTCGCCGCACTCGGCCACCGCTGCCGCGGCTTCGGGGCGCGGGGGGTCCTCCAGTCCGACGAGACCGATAAAGATAAGTTCCTTTTCCCCGGCGGGGTTGCCTTTGCCGGGCAGGGTTTCCCAGGTCTTGAAGGCCAGGCCCAGCACGCGCAGCCCGCGCGCGGCCATCTCCTCGGCCGCCGCCTGCGCCGCCTCCTTGCCTTCGGGGGAGGTCCCGGCGCCGGTCAGGAAGCCGGAGGCGTTCTCCAGCAGGTTCTCGGCCGCGCCCTTGGTGACTGAAAAGAAGGCGCCTTTGCCTCCGTCCAGCGCGCCGGAGTGGAAGGTGGTCATCATCTTGCGTTCCGAGTCGAACGGCAGTTCCGCCAGCCGCGGGTGCGCCGTATCCAGGGCCGCTTTTTCCAGGCCCGCGGCCTCGGCCAGCGCGCAGAAGGCGGTTTCAGTGGGATCGCCCAGCCAGCCGTCCGCTCCCCTGCGGGAATCGTTGTTTAGCGCGCCGGCTTTCAGCAGCATGGCGTGCAGCGGCGCCATTTCAGGGGGAACTGCCGCGCCGGTTTTGAGGGGCGTGCCGGCCAGGTAAACTTCCTGCGCGGTCATCTTGTTCTGGGTCAGCGTCCCTGTCTTGTCCGAGCAGATATGCGTGACCGACCCGAGCGTTTCCACCGCCAGGAGTTTTCGTATCAGGGCGTTCTGTTTGACCAGCTTGGCCGCCCCAAGCGCCAGGGCTATGCTCATCACGGCGGGCAGGGCCTCGGGGATGGCCGCCACGGCCAGCGAAACCGAGGTCAAAAACATCAGCGCCGCTTTCTCCCCGCGCGCCAGCCCGGCGAAAAAGACTATGGCGCAGATGCCGAGGATAGCCCAGGCCAGCTTCTTGCCGAACACGGTCAGCCGCGCCTGCAGCGGGGTCTGAACCTCTTCCTCTTCCTGCAGCATGCCGGCTATCTTGCCCAGTTCCGTGGCCATGCCGGTGGCGGTCACTACGCCCTTGCCGCGGCCGTAGGAGACCGCGGTGCCGCTGAAGGCCATGTTGCGCCGGTCGCCCAGCGCCAGGCCGTCCTGCGGTATGGGCAGGGCGTGCTTTTCCACCGAGAGGGACTCGCCGGTGAGGGCCGCCTCTTCGGCCTTGAGCGAGGCGCATTCTATGAGGCGTAGGTCGGCTGGCACCACGCTGCCGGCCTCCAGCAGCACCAGGTCCCCGGGCACCAGGTCGCAGGCCTTTATGCTGGCGGGCGCCCCGCCGCGCAATACCGAGGCCGCGGGCGCGGCCATCTTCTTGAGCGCCTCCATGGCTTTCTGCGCCCGGTATTCCTGTATGAAACCCATCACCGCGTTGAGGAGCACTATGGCGAGGATGATTACGGTGTCGAGCGCTTCGCCTATGGCGCCGGAAACCGCGGCCGCGCCTATCAGCACCAGGATCATGAAATCCCGGAACTGGTCCAGGAACATGGCCAGGGGGGAGCGCTTCGGTTTTTCTTTGAGGGAGTTGGGGCCGTATTTCGCCAGGCGCGCCGCGGCCTCCGCGGCGGTAAGGCCGGCGGCCGAGGTGCCGAGCTCTTTAAAAAGCCCGGCCGTATCCTGCTTGTACCAAGCGGCAGCTTCAGCGGTTTCCGTAGGCGCCCTCCCCACCGATACTATACAAAAAAAGGCCCCGGTCGCCCGGGGCCTTTTTTGCGCGGCCCGGCGGTTATTCGGCCTTGGCCGCCTTTACCTCGGTCTTGATGATTACCGACAGTATCATAGACAGCGCCAGGAGGGCCAGCACCACGCCCAGCGAGATGAGCGGGTCAATTTTGTAATAGCCGGAGATGGTCATCTTGACGCCCACATAGAACAGGATGATGGCGATGCCGTACTTTAGGTAGCGGAACAGGTCCATCACCGAGGCCAGCAGGAAGTACAGCGAGCGCAGGCCCACCACGGCGAAGACGTTGGAGGTATAGACTATGAACGGCTCCCGGGAGATGGCGAGCACCGCCGGGATGGAATCCACCGCGAAGACCAGGTCCGTGGTCTCGATGACAAGGAGGGTCGCGAACAACGGGGTGGCGTGCCAGACCTCCTTCTTTACGAAGAATTCCCCGCCGGAAGCCTCTTTATCTATGGGCATGAATTTGCCCAGGAGCCTGAGCAGCGGGTTCTTGCCGGGGTCCACGTCGCCGTCCTTGTGCAGCAGCATCTTGACCGCCGTGAGGATGAGGACGGCGCCGAAGACGTAGATGAGCCAGTGGAACCTGTTGATGAGGCCCACGCCGGCGAAGATGAGCACCAGGCGCATGGCGACGGCGCCCAGGATGCCCCAGGTCAGGATCTTAGGCTGGTACTTTTTGGGCACGCCGAAATACGAGAAGATCATGATGAACACGAACATGTTGTCCATCGAGAGGGAATATTCTATGACGTAGGCCGTGAAAAACTCCACCATGCGGTCCATGCCCAGCATGTAGCCGGTCAGCACGCCGAAGACGGAGGCCACCAGGATCCAGAAGGCGCAGAGGAGCATGGCCTCTTTGCGGGTTATCTCATGGGCCCGGCCGGCCGAAAGCTTTATGTCGGCCACGAAAAGGGCAGTGGCGGTAACGGCGAAGATGATCCACATAATCTGGAGGTTTGTCATGTTAGGGGAAATTATATAAAAAAGAGCGGTTTACTTTTTTGCCTATATTGTCTAGAATTTAAACACCATACCAGTTAGGAGGAAATGATGAGCGAAACTTTCGACATAGTGCTGCTGATGGCCCTCCCGGCCTCCGGCAAATCCGAAGTGCGGCGCTTCCTGGCCAACGTGGAGCCCGAGCGCCTGCAGAAAGACTTCCACATAGGCGCCAACCTGCAGCTGGACGACTTTCCCTATGTCCACATGATGCGCCGCGCCGACGACGAACTGGCCAAGCTGGGCAAGGACCGCGTGTTCTTCAAGTCCGGCGACAAGCCGTTCATCGACCCCAAGGACTGGGGCACGCTGATCCACCTCCTGAACGAAGACTACCGCGACCTGATGACGAAGAACGTGGTCAAGGCCGATTCCGCCGCGGACCTGCTGATGAAGCGCATCGACAAGGCCGGCGAGAAGGCCAAGATAGCGCCCCGCCTGGCGAAGCTGGATAAAGACACCTGGGCCAAGGTCGCCAGGGAGCTGGAGAAAGAGGCCCGGGCCATGCTCGACGAGAAGCACGCCGCCTATCCCGCTTCCTTCGAGGGCAAGACCATAGTGGTGGAAGCCGCCCGCGGCGGCCCCCACGGCTCCTCCATGCCGCTGCCGGCCCCGTTCGGCTACCAGTACTCCCTGGGCGAGTTCGACCCCGAGATCCTCAAGCGCGCCGTGCTGCTCTACGTCTGGGTGACCCCCGAGGAGAGCCGCCGTAAGAACACCGCCCGCACCGACCCGAACGACCCCGGCTCCATCCTGCACCACGGCGTGCCGATGGACGTGATGATGAACGATTACGGCTGCGACGACATGGACTACCTGGAGAAGATCTCCGAGGTGCCCGGGACCATCACGATAACCTCCCAGGGGCAGAAGTTCCACATCCCCGTGGGCCGCTTCGACAACCGCGTGGACAAGACCTCCTTCCTGCGCGTGGATAAGAAGGACTGGGACCCCAAGATGGTGGCCGACGTCACCAACGCCATCAAGGCCGCCACGGACAAGCTGTACTCCATGTCCGCCGGCGCCAAGAAGTAAGCCGTACGGCGTAAAAGAAGCAGCCGCGGGCCTCAGGACCCGCGGCTGTTTTTTTATAGGCGCGTTTTTTGTATTATATCGCTTTCCCGCCGTGCGGGACTCTGGGGAGGAACGCTTTAACTATGACTCTGGAAAACAAAGAAGCCTGGGGCTCGCGGGTAGGCCTGGTGCTGGCCATGGCCGGCAACGCCGTCGGGCTCGGGAACTTCCTGCGCTTCCCGGCGCAAGCCATACAGAACGGCGGCGGGGCGTTCATCATCCCCTACCTGGTCTGTTTCCTGCTGATGGGCCTGCCCATGCTCTACGTGGAATGGGCCACCGGCCGCTTCGGCGGCAAGACCGGCAACCACAGCACCCCTTACATCTTCGGCTCGCTGGACAAGCGCGCCGCCTGGAAATATCTGGGCGTGCTGGGGCTGTTCACCAATTTAGGCATCTGCGCCTACTATACCTATATAGAGGCGTGGACCATGTCCTGGGCCTGGCACAGCGCCGCCGGGCATTTCATGGGCATGAACGCGGAGCAGGTGGCCGCCTTCTTTACCTCTTATATCAACCTTGAGACTTCCGAGCCCATACTGATGTGGGTGGCCTGCGTGGCCGTCAATACCTATATCCTTTCGCGCGGCCTGCAGAAGGGCGTGGAAATGGCCGCCAAGATCGGCATGCCGCTGCTGCTGCTGTTCGGAGTGATCCTGGCCATCCGCGGCGTCACCATGACGGCGGGGGAACAGGGCGCCTCCTTCAGCGGGGTGCTGGGCCTCAACTTCCTGTGGACTCCGGACTTCAGCACTATCTGGACGCCCAAGGTGTGGCTCAGCGCGGCCGGGCAGATCTTCTTCACGCTGTCGCTGGGCATGGGCAGCATACACTGCTACGCTTCCTACGTTAAACCCAAGGACGATATCGCCCTCAACGCCATGAGCGCCGGCTGGATGAACGAGTTCGTGGAAGTGGTGCTGGGCTCGGCAATCATCATCCCTATAGCGGTCGGTTACCTGGGCATAGACAAAGTGGCGCAGATGACCGCCGCCGGCAGCGGCCTGAGCCTGGGCTTCCAGACCCTGCCCTACCTGTTCACGCAGTGGGGGCCGTTCCTGTCGGCCGCGGCGGGCATCATGTGGTTCGGCCTGCTGTTCTTCGCCGGCATCACCTCTTCGCTGGCCATGGGCACCCCCGGCCTGGCCTTCCTGGAAGACCGCTTCGGCTGGGACCGCCGCTGGGCGGCCTTCGCCTTCGGCGGGGCCGTGCTGCTGCTGGGCATCCCCTGCGTTCTGTCGCAGGAGGCCTTCGGCGAATTCGACTATTGGGCCGGCACCATCTCGCTGGTGGTCTTCTCGCTGGCCGAGGTGATACTGTTCGCCTGGGTGTTCGGCATGGAGAAGGGCTGGGCCGAGATCAACGCCGGCGCCGACATGAAGGTGCCTATCGTGTTCAAATATGTCATCAAGTACGTGACGCCGGTCATCCTGCTGGTGGTCTTCGTCGGCAGCCTGCCCTCTATCTGGGACACCATCACCAAGGAGATGACCTTCTCTGTGGCCCTGGCCCGCGGCCTGATGCTGGGGATGTTCCTCGGCCTGCTGGCGCTGGTACATTTCGCTGATAAAAGGAAGGTGACGCCATGAGCAACAGCGCCTTGACCATGATGCTGTGCGCGCAGGTCACGGTGACCGTTATCACCCTGTACCTCTTCTGGAAAGTGGTCTCCACCCCGCCCAAGGCGGAGCCGGACTCCTACCTCGAGAACGACGACGTGCCCCGCGACGCGCGCCGCTAGGCGGCGCCGCGGCTTTATGACCACCGAGAAAAAAACAGGCTATCTCCTGCTCGCCTGCGGCCTGGCCCTGCTGGCCGCGGCGCCGGTATTGCTCTGGGGTATGTTCTACGGCTTCCTGCCGCCGCCGCAGGCTTTCCTGTCCGAGAGCCTGGTGACGGTGAACATGCCCACCGGCATGGCGTTCAACGTGCCCATGCCGCCCCACGTCAACCGCCTCGGCAACCTCGGCCTGGGCGCGCTGCTTGCGTTCATTGTCGCCTTCGCAGGCGGCAAGATAGGGGGGCTGGGCGTGCAGCTCCTGACCCGGCCCCCGGGGACCTCCCCGGTCCCTCCGCGGGTTTAGACGCGCCGGAGCGCTCCATGATATACTTAAATGACCAGCCGGTTCCCTTGCCCAAGGGAGGGACGCTGCTGGCGCTGCTCAAGATGGCGGGCCTGGACCCCGCGCTGACGGCCGTGACGGTGGACGGCAAATTTGTGCCGCAGTCGGAATATAAAAAGCTGGTGCTGCCCGACGAGGCCCGCGTGAAGGCCCGGGCGTTCATGGAGGGAGGCTGATCATGGATAAGCATTTGAAAGTCCTGCACATAGACGCCGCTTCTTCTTTTTACCGGGTAGAGCGCTTTCCCGTGGGGCCCTTCTGGGGACCGGTAGACCTGGGCCTGCACCTGACCGGGCGCGAGGCGGGCCGCCAGGGCGTGCTGAACTTCGGCACCGGGCTGCTGTCGGGCTCCATCTTCCCCGGTTCCAACCGGCTTATATTCACCGGCCACTCTCCGTGCTGGGGGGGCTTCTACGTGTCCGCCATGGGCGGCGCTGGGCTCATCTTCGACGACCTGGGCATCAACATGGTGTCGCTGCACGGCAAGGCCCCGTCGCCCTCGGTGCTGGTGCTCAACCGCGAGCACGGCGAGGAGGTGCAGGTCCAGCTGGTGCCGGTAGACGTAAAAAGCGTCTGGGACAAGGGCGGCGTTTACGCCCTGATGGATATGGTCTTCGCCCGCTGGGCGGGGGACTTCAAGCAGACGCCGCGCGTGCTGGCCGTGGGGCCCGCCGCCGCCGAGACGGATTTCGGCGCTATCGCTTCCGCGCCTTACCAGGACGGGCGCAGCACCCACGCCGACTGCTGGGCGGGCCGCGGCGGCTTCGGCAGCAAGCTCTACAGGGAGCACGGCATCTGCGCCGTCATCTACGGAGGCACCTGCCTCGACGAGGATTTCCGCGACCGCACCGTGGCCGACGAGTGGTTCAAGGCGCGCTACGAGAAGCAGCTGGCGGCCAAGGACTTCGAAGCCACCGCCAAGTACCGCTTCGACCCCAAGTTCAACACCGGCGGCACCTTCGGCGTGAACTATTCCACGCTGCAAGGGAGGCTTATGGCCTTCAACTACCGCAGCGTGCTGTGGGGCGAGGAACAGCGCACCGCGCTAAATAAGACCTGCGTCACCGAGCATTACCTGAAGCAGTTCAACGAGGAGACCATCGCCAAGAAGCAGCAGCGCACCTGCGGCGAGCCCTGCGCGGCCGTCTGCAAGAAGCTCAACGGCAAGTTCAAGAAGGACTACGAGCCCTACCAGACCATGGGCCCGCTGTGCGGCGTGTTCGACCAGCGCGCCGCCGAGCGCCTCAACCACGCCGCCGACAGCGCCGGCTTCGACGCTATTTCTGTCGGGGGCGTTCTGGGCTGGCTGATGGAATGCCTGCACGAGGGGCTGCTCAAGCCCGAGGACCTGGGCGTCAGCGCCGCGCCGCGCTGGAACGCCGAGAAGTTCGACGTGGTTGGCGACTCCGCCCATAACGCCGACCTGGGCATAGCGCTGGTAGAGTCCATCCTGCTGCGCCGCGGCCTGCTGGACCTGTCGCTGGGCGCGCGCAAGCTGGCCCGCCGCCTCTCCCGCGAGAAGAACCGCGCCATCGGCGATAAATTCGTATTCCTGGCCAACGCGCGCAACGGCTGGATGGTGCCCAACCAGTACTGGAACGCCGGGGCCATGAGCCCCATGCCCGTCATGGGCAAGTACTACATGTACTACGGCTTCGACTTCGTGCCGCCGCGCGAGCTGGGCCGCCTCAACGCCAACCGCATGATACAGGAGATCATGATAGACGACCTGGGCTTCTGCCGCTTCCACCGCGGCTGGGCCGAGGAGATGGCCCCCGAGATAGTAGAGCGGGTGTGGGGGAACTCCGCCCGCTTCCTGGAGGTGGTAAAGGCCACCGCCGGGCGCATAAACAGCCGCAACGTGGCCGTGTTCTGGGAGTCCGAGCGGAACCTGGACTACGTGCTGGGCTTCCTGAAGCGCAAGCGCGACGTCGAGGGGGACAAGAACCCGGAGCTGGACAGGTGGATAAAGGCCTTCGAGGCCGACAAGCGGAGCGCCGCGCTGGATTTCTGGTTCGAGATCCGCAAGGGCATCTCCGAAACCCTGACCACGCTGGCCTAGGCGGCCGTATGCGTTTTTACCCTTTTGAGCTGCGCAGGCACTCCGTCCTGCGCGTGGTGCTGATAGCGGCCGTTGCGCTGGGGCTGGCGCTCTACGCGCTGGTTTCGGCCCCGGGCCTGCTGGCCGAAGGGCGGGCGGAAATGCCGCCCATGTTCGCTCGCCTGCTGCGCCTGCTGGAGTTCCTGCTCCCCTAGCCGCCCTTTATTAAGAAGATGCGCACATTTATAGAACTGACGCTGCTGCTGCTCCTGCTGGCCGCCGGGGCCTGGGAGTGGCACGCTAACAAGCCGCAGTACCGC
>Ga0075012_10004911_pt1 | contig 12347 bp, 12 predicted proteins | sample All_14_2_FD_71474 | JGI IMG/M metagenome (GOLD analysis project Ga0075012, IMG submission 71474) | Freshwater microbial communities in response to fracking from Pennsylvania, USA - Allegheny Zone_MetaG_DW_15 | ecosystem: Environmental > Aquatic > Deep subsurface > Groundwater > Drilled...
TGTGCGTCGAGCCGGGTTCGCTCGAGATGGTGGCGACCTCGCCGAGAGACACCAGGCGACCGCCGACGGCACCTTGCGACAGGGCCACCGGCATGGACGCCAGACCTTCACCCCAGCTTCGGGCTGACTGGGGCAGGCGGACCGAGATCTCCAGCGGATCGCGTCCCTCGCCACGATGGGCGTAGCCGACGACCTGTCCGCCGAGGGCCGCAGCGATGGAGTCGTAGACGTCGCCATCGTTGACCTTGAGGGCTTCAAGCCGGTCCCGGTCCGGAACGAGGCGCAGGCCCGGGCGGGGCTGGCCATAGCTGTCGTCGCTATCGACGATATAGGGCACCGAATGGAAGGCGGCTTTGACCCGTTCGGCCACGGCGCGGCGGGTCGGGGCGTCCGGGCCGTAAACCTCGGCCAGCAGGGTCGCCATGACCGGAGGCCCCGGCGGCGCCTCGACCACCTTGATCACGCCGCCTGCGGGCAGCGCCACGTCGGCGAGCTTCTCGCGCAGATCGAGCGCGATGGCGTGGCTCGACCGTTGACGCTCTCCCTTTTCCGCCAGGGCGACGGACAGATCGCCCATCTCCGGGTTGTTGCGCAGGTAGTAGTGGCGAACCAGGCCGTTGAAGTTGAACGGCGAGGCCGTCCCGGCGTAGGCGTCGATGGCGACGACTTCGGGCAGGCCTCGCGTGATGATTGCTGCGTCGGCCAGCGTGCGCTGCGTGGCCTCCAGCGAAGTTCCCTCGGGCAGATCGAGCACGACCTGCAGCTCTGACTTGTTGTCGAAGGGCAGCAGCTTCACCGTCACCGTCTTGGTGGCGAACATGGCGCAGGCGATGATCGTGGCCAGGCCCACGCCGATCAGGAAGATCCAGGCCGATTTGCGCGTACCGATCACCCGGCTGGCGACCCTGCGGTAGAGGGCCCCCAGCTTGCCTTCGCCGTGATGACCGGCGGCAACCGGCGGGCCATCGACCAATGTCTTGCGCGCGAAGCGGATCATCAGCCAGGGCGCGATGACCACGGCGACGAAGAAAGAAAACACCATGGCCGCCGAGGCGTTGACCGGGATTGGTGCCATATAGGGGCCCATCAGCCCCGAGACGAACAGCATGGGCAGCAGGGCGGTAACGACCGTCAAGGTCGCGACCACGGTCGGGTTACCGACCTCGGCCACGGCGTCGACCGCCGCATCGACCCGGGTCCGGTCGTCGGGCATGGCCCAGTGTCGGGCGATATTCTCGATCATCACGATGGCGTCGTCGACCAGGATGCCGATCGAGAAGATCAGCGCGAACAGGCTGACCCGGTTGATGGTGTAGCCCAATAGGTTTGAGGCGAAGAGGGTCAGCAGGATGGTGGTCGGGATGACCACGGCCGTCACCCCCGCCTCGCGCCAGCCGATGGCGAAGCCGATCAGGACGACGATCGACAGGGTCGCCAGACCGAGATGGAACAGCAGTTCGTTGGCCTTCTCGTTCGCCGTAGCGCCGTAGTCCCTGGTGATCGCCACATCGAGACTGTCGGGAAGCAAAGTTCCCTTCAGCGCGTCGACGCGCGCCAGCACCTGTTGAGAAACCAGGACGGCATTGGCACCCTTGCGCTTGGCGATGGCGAGGCTGACCGCCGGAGCCTCGCTCCAGCCGTTTTCCGTCCGCGCATAGCGCCAGGCGCGGGCCTGGTCCTCGCGCGGTGCCTCAAGGACGCGGGCGACGTCGCGGACATAGACGGCCTGGCCACTGGCAGAAGGCAGCGTCAGCAACCCGATCTGCGTCGCGTTGGCCAGGGTCTGACCGGCGGTGACATCGACGGCCTGACCGCCATTGCGCACCTGGCCCGCCGGGAAGGCCCGATTGGCCTGGCGGATCGTGTCCATCAGGGTGCCCAGCGACACCCCGTGCTGGGCGAGACGCGCCGGGTCGGGTTCGACGCGGATCTCCTGAGGTCGTCCGCCGACGATGAAGGTCAGGCCGACATTGTCGACCTTGGCGACCTCGGTCCGCAGCTTGCCGGCGAGTTCGAACAGGGCCTGGTCGGTCCACTGTCCCGCAGCACCCGGTCTGGGCGACAGGGTCAGCACCAGGCTCGGCACGTCATTGATGCCGCGAGTCTGGATAAGGGGTTCGGCGATGCCGGCGGGAATCCGGTCGTAGTTGCCTCGGATTTTCTCATGAATGCGCACCGCCGCCGTGTCCGGATCGGTTCCGACATCGAAACGGGCTGTGACCATGACCTGATTGTCGTCGGCGAACGTGTAGACGTGCTCTACACCCGACACGCTCTTGACGATCGTCTCCAGCGGCTTGCCGATCAATTCGACTGCGTCCGGAGCCCGAAGCCCCGGTGCAGCCACCATGACGTCAACCATGGGCACGCTGATCTGGGGTTCCTCCTCGCGGGGAATCGACACCAGAGCCAACAGACCCACGGCAATGGCCGCGAGCAGAAAGAGCGGTGTTAGTGGCGAGCGAATCGTCGATCGCGTCAGCCGTCCGGAAAGGCCGAGGTTCATCGGGCGGCCCCGGCGGGGCTCACCAGGTCACCGGCTCGAAGCCCGGCCAGAACCTCCACCGTATCGGCCTGGGGACCAGTCGTGGTCTGAACGGGCGTTTCCGAAAGCGTACCGTCCGCGCGGACCAGGCGAGCGTAGTCTATCCCGAACCGGGTGAGGATGTAGTGCCTTGGCACGACAAGAGCCTGACGTTCGCCCACCTTGACCTGAGCACGGACCCGTTGACCAATCAGGTCCTGCGGCAGGCCGGGAGCGCTGACGTCCGCCGTGACCTGGCCACCGGTGATCGATGGATAGATCTGACTGATCGTGCCTTGCGTCGCAACGCCACGCAGGTCCTCGGCGGCCAATTGTACGACATCGCCGACCCGCAATGCCCGCGCCTGGCCTTCCGGCAGTTCAAGGCGCACCACCATCGGTCCTGCGGTGATGGTCGCTAGCGACTGGCCCGGCATCAGCACCGACCCCACTGGAATCCTGGCCGTAAGAACGCGACCGGCGGCCGGTGCGAGAATGGCACCCTGTCCGGCGAGTTCGACGCTGGCACTGCGCTGGGCGCGGGCGGCGGTGAGGTTGGCGTTTGCGGCACGGGCCTCGGCCTCGACCTGATCGAGCTTGGCCTGGGCGTAGATCCCTTGAGAGAATAGGGTCCGGGTGCGCGCGAGGTCCGCATTGGCGCGTCCCGCCTCGGCAGAGGCGGCGGCGACCTGGGCGTCAAAAGCCCCGGTCTGGAGCGTGAGGCGGGCGTCCGTGACGCGACCGATCAACTGGCCTTGACGAACTGTGTCGCCCTCCCGGACAGCCAGCATGACAAGGGTGCCGGAGATGCGCGCCCGAGCTTCGGCCATGTCGCGGGTCGTCAGTGTGCCGGGTACCGGCTTCATGTCCGCGACGGTCCGTGCCTCCAGCGTCAGCCGGTCGGCCTGCGGCGCGGTCTGAGCGGCAGGTACCGTCGGCTCTGGACGGCCGCACGCGCCCAACAGCAAGGCCGCGCCGAAGACGCCGATTAGAATGGAATGTCGTGACATGGTTCGGCCCTTCGCTTCTGCTCCGGATATGCCGATCAACCCGCGACCGTCGGCAGCCCGGCGGCCTTCCAGGCGGCCAGCCCTCCAGCCAGATGGGTTTCGATGACCTTTCCGGCGCGGCGGCACTGATCGACCGCCGTGGCCGACCGCTTGCCGCCCGCGCATTGCAGCACGATGGTCCTGGCACCCGCGTCGGGCAGGGCCGCAGGATTCAACGCGGAAAGAGGTACGTTGAGCGCGCCCTCGATTCGGTCCGCAGCGAACTCCGCGGGTTCTCGGACATCGATGAGGAGGATCTGGTTCGCGTCGAGGCCGGCCTTCACCTCGGCGGGGGTCAGGTCCCTGGTCTTGGGTGCGCCGAACATTGCTGAATTCCTCAGAAAATCGCACGGCGGAAGCCGTGGACGAAAACAATCACCGTCTCGACCCACCCGTTCGATGTCATCGTCGACAGAAGAGAAGAAGCGAGGTGATTTCGTAGTTGCGTATATGCGATGATGTAAATAGACAGTCAAGAGCGACCCGTGATCGATAGGGCCGCGACACTTGCTCGGCCTTGATCCTGATCAAGGCGCGTCAGGGCGAAAGCGCGGACGTACGACTGCGGCCCGGGCCGTGGAATGAAGGAGATCGACCATGGTCAGGCCCCGTATCGTGATCCTCGGCGCGGGATTGGGTGGCGCGATCGCCGCCTTCGAGATCAAGGACGCCGTTGGCGACAAGGCCGACGTCAGCGTTGTATCACAGGGCGACACCTTCCACTTCGTCCCGTCCAACCCCTGGGTCGCCGTCCATTGGCGAAAGCGCGACGCGATCGAAGTCGATCTGCCGCCTGTGTTCAAGAAGCGGGGGATCGCTTTCACAGGCGTCGGTGCCAAGACCGTTGCACCGGCCAAGAACCAGCTCGAACTCAACGACGGCATGACCGTCGACTACGACTATCTGATCATAGCTACGGGCCCGGAGCTGGCCTTCGATGAAATCGAGGGCCTTGGTCCTCATGACGGCTTCACCCAATCGGTCTGCCATGTCGATCACGCCGAGACCGCGGCTGCCGCCTTCGACAGGTTCGTCGAGCACCCCGGTCCGATCGTGGTTGGTGCCGTGCAGGGTGCCTCATGCTTCGGTCCTGCCTACGAGTTCGCGATGATCCTCGACACAGAACTCCGGCGCCGCAAAATCCGTGACAAGGTGCCGATGACCTTCGTTACCTCCGAGCCCTACGTCGGCCATCTGGGCCTTGACGGAGTCGGCGACACCAAGGGCCTTCTCGAAAGCGAAATGCGCGAGCGCCATATCAAGTGGGTCACTAACGCCAAGGTCGCCTCGGTCGAAGCCGGCGTCATGCACGTCGAGGAGATCGCCGACGACGGCGCGATCAAGCAGACCCTCGACCTGCCCTTCGCCTATTCGATGATGCTGCCCGCGTTTCGCGGCGTCGCCGCGGTTCGCGGGATCGAGGGCCTGACCAACCCACGCGGTTTCATCCTCATCGACAAGCATCAGCGCAATCCGACCTTTCCCAATGTCTTTGGTCTCGGCGTCTGCGTGGCCATCGCGCCGACCGGCAAGACGCCGGTGCCCGTCGGTGTCCCCAAGACCGGCTTCATGATCGAGAGCATGGTCACCGCCATCGCCCACAACATGGCCGAGATCATCGACGGCAAGGACCCGACCCACGAGGCGACCTGGAACGCCTTCTGTCTCGCCGATTTCGGCGACGGCGGCGTGGCCTTCGTGGCCCAGCCCCAGATCCCGCCGCGCAACGTCAACTGGTCGGCCAGCGGCAAATGGGTCCACCTCGCCAAGGTAGGCTTCGAGAAGTATTTCCTCGGGAAGATCCGGCGCGGTGAAAGTGAGCCCTTCTACGAAAAGCTGGCCCTTGAGGTGATGGGCCTGCGCAAGATCAAGGGCTGACCATGCGCCAGTTCGTCTGCCCCAACTGCGCCGCGGTCAACCGCGTGCCCGAAGAAAGGGACCCGCTGGGGGCCAGATGTGGGCGCTGTAGCGATCCCATCTTCAGCGGCCATGCCGTGGATGTCGATGCCAAGGCGTTGGCGCTCCATCGCGTTTCCACCAAAGGCGCAGCAGTGTTGGTCGATGTCTGGGCACCGTGGTGCGGTCCATGTCGCGCCATGGCCCCGAACTTCGCCGCAGCCGCGCAGGCGCTCGAGCCCGATGCGCGGCTGTTGAAGCTGAACTCCGAGGCCAGCCCGCAGGCAGCCGCCGCGCTTGGCGTCACAGGTGTACCGGCCCTGCTGCTCTTTCGCGAGGGGCAGGTCGCCGCGCGCACCGCCGGCTTGTTGACCACCTCGCAAATCGTCGCCTGGACGCGCCAGGCCCTTGCTCAGCCTTCGGCCAGAGCGTGATTGGAGACTGCAAATGACTGTCGACCGCGTCGTATTCGCCTTCCTCGGCTGTGTTGTCCTCGCCGGGGTCGCCCTGGCCCACTACGTGAACCCGTGGTGGATTGGCCTGACCATCTTTGCTGGCCTCAACGCAATCCAGACGGCCTTCACAGGATTCTGTCCCGCCGCCATCGTCTTCAAGAAACTCGGCGTCCGGTCGGGGCCAGCGTTCCGTTGACGTAGATCTCTCGGGCCTGAGCGGGCGTTGCTCGGCGGTACTCCGGCCTCTCCGGCGAGCGGCTTGCTCAGCGCCCAATCTACCGAAACAGATACTGAGAGACCGGTCGTGGAAGGTTCCCGCGTTGGGGCGTGTCTGTCAGGGCCGGGTCGGCCGTTCACCTGGATAGCCGACGGCGATCCTTAACGCCCGCCACGGCGAACCTGCCCTCCGCATATCCGGCAACAACCGTCGCCATTCGTGCAGGGCAATGACCACGGGATTGTGCGACCTCACCGGGACGGTGAGCCCATAGCGGCAGGGGTCATCGTTCGTTTCGCGCGCATAGGTGCCGAACATCCTGTCGAAGACGATCAGCACCCCGCCGTAGTTGCGGTCCAGGTAGGCAGCGTTGGACGCATGATGCACCCGGTGGGCGGCCGGAGTATTGAACACCCACTCCAGCGGCCCCAGCCACGGCGGCAGTTCGCTGTGCAGGAAATACTGAAAGCGCAGGTTGACCGCCAGGATCGTGGCGACGGCGGCCGGATGCCAACCGAGCAGGGGCAGGGGCAGAAAGAACAGCCAAAGGCCCGAGACCGACCCGGTCCAGCCGAGGCGAAAGGCGGCGGGCAAGGTCAGTTCCTCGGCGGAGTGGTGGACGCTGTGGGTCGCCCATAACCAGCGCACTTCGTGGCTCATCCTGTGCTGCCAGTAGTAGAGGTACTCCGTTAGCAGGAAGAGCAGCCCCCAGGACCAGGCCTGGTCAAGAGGAGCCCTGAGGGGAGTCATTTCATACAAGGCGAGATAGAGTGTGCCGATGGCGACGCCAGCCAAGCCGTTGAAGATCACCTGACCCACACCGACGCCCAGGGTGCCGAACAAGGCCCTGAGGTCGTAGCAGCGACCCGAGCGAATGCGCAACCAGGCCTCCAGGCCTGAGAGGGCCAGGGCCATGCCGAGGAACCATAGGACGTGTTCGCCACGCATCGTCAACCCCCGAGGCCCATCGCACGGGCGAAGGCGGCGGCCTCGTTTCCACTCAGGACGCCGTTACGGTCAGCGTCGGCCTGGCGAAAACGGCCCGCGCCCGAGGCACGGAACTCGCTCAGGCTGATTGCATGGTCGTTGTTGGCGTCGATGGCGCGGAGTTGCCCCATGGCCTCGCGATCGGGACGCCGGCGCCGGTCGCGGCCCTGTTCGGGCCGCAATCCGCGCAGTTCCGAGAGTGTGATCCGGCCGTCGTCATTGGCGTCCGCCAGCGCGAACAGCGACTCGCGGGACAGGTCGAATTCCACCCGGGCGACGACGCCGTCGTTGTTGATATCGGCTCGGGCGAACAGAGCGGCGGGGGCCACCTGGGCGCGGGCACTCGAAGGAAGTACGGCGGCAGGCGTCAGCAGCGCGAAAACGAGAAGGGCGAGTTTCATTGAGGACATCCATTAAGGTGCCCCGGCCGCACAGGGGGGGCATGGCGGCCGGGGCGTCGGCGGGCGGAGCGGGAAGGTCGGCCCGCCGATGTGGTTCGGGCAAAGCCTGATCAGTAGGATCGGACAACCGTGGAGGAACGGCTGGTACCTGAGTTGGCCGTGGTTGAGCGGCTGACCGTCGAGCCGTAAGAATCGCGTGTGGCGTCGGCGGAATGCGTATAGCCATTACCGCTCGAGGTCTGGACGCTGGTGTCGCGCGAGCAGGTGCCGTCGGCACATGCGGCGGTGCTGGTGCGGGTCTGGGCATTGCCGGTGGGGCCAATGTGAGTCGCAGTGGTGGCGTATCCGTTGTCGGTCGCGACGGTGGAGCGCGACCGGCTGCTGGAGTAGGATTGGCCATCGACCGTGCCGAAATGGGTCACTGAAGCCGAACCCGGGCTGCGATAGACATCGGTGTTGCGGGTGGCCGAGTGGCTCGAGCCGGACACGACGACCGAGCGGGATCGCGACTGGGCTTCGGCCGAGACCGAGCTGGCGGCAATGGCGGCGATGGTGATCGAAGTCACGGTAGCGGCGACGCCGATTTTGCGGGAGATGGAGATGAGCATGGCGGAAGATCCTTTCGGGTTGCGCCCGGCGGGTTCCGGACACCCACACCATGCACCCTCGGACCGTCCTGGGTTTTTCGCCCCGGTGCCGGTGTGTAACACCATGTATCGGCCTCTGGCGGCCAGCGGACGCAAATGGCATCCCTTTGGCAATGGCCGACGATGCACTGATCTATCTGGTGGAGGACGATCCCGAGATCCGTCAGCTCGTCTGCGCCTTGCTGAACCGGTACGGATTCCGTTGCGAGGGGCTGCCGGATGCCGAGACCTTCTGGGACCGCTATGGAACGCGACGGCCGGATCTGATCATTCTCGACCTGATGATGCCGGGCGAGGACGGGCTCTCGGTCTGTCGTCGTCTCCAGGTCTTGGGCGACACGCCTGTCCTGATCGCCTCGGCTCGGGGGGAACCGCTGGACCGGGTGATCGGGCTGGAGGTCGGAGCCGACGACTATATCGGCAAGCCGTTCGAGCCTCGCGAACTGATCGCGCGGGTCAAGGCCTTGCTGCGGCGGCGCGAGAAGTCGGAGCGAGTTATTGCGCCGACTGATGCCCGGCACATGATTTTCGCCGGCTGGCGGCTGGACCTCGCGGCGCGAGCGCTCGCCGGTCCGGAGGGGGCCGTCGAACTGACGGCAGGGGAGTTCGATCTGCTTGCTGCCTTCGTACGCCGTCCGCAGCAGGTCCTCTCGCGCGATGACATCATGGATGTGTTGAAGGGGCGCCAGTCCGATGTCTTCGACCGGTCCATTGATATCCAGGTCTCGCGCTTGCGCCGCAAGCTGAACGACGATCCGCGTCGGCCCAGCCTGATCCGCACAGTTCGCAATGCCGGCTATTTGTTCACCGCAGACGTGGCTGCCGGTTCATGAAGTGGCCCGCTCTGTCCCTGTCGACCCGGCTGACCCTGGTCCTGGTCATTCTGGTTGTTGTGGCCCAGGCCGTCAGCCTGGCGGGGTTCACCCGGTTGAGGGCTTCGGAGAGCGACGGCTGGCGATTGCCGGTGCCTGTCCGGATCGCCGCCGCAGCCGACGTCCTTGATCGGACGCCCCCCTCCGAGCGAGACGATCTTTTGGTGGCCATGAACGGCGACGCGACCCGCTTCTATCTGACGAGAGAAATGCCCGACGGTTATCATGAGCAAGGCGGTCTGATCCCCCGACTGTTCGACGGCTATGGCGCGGCCCTGCAGGGTCGCGACGTGCGGCTGTTGATGCGCGATGACCCGCTTCGACTCGTGCTGGACCAGAACGTGACCCGCTACGCCTTCTCGGTGGCGCTCGCCGACGGTCAGCGCCTGATCGTCGCTCCGGGCCTGCGGCAAAGGCGACGCGGCGTGGCGACGGCCATGCTGGTCCTGAACCTCACAACCGCTCTGATCGCAGCCCTGTTGGTGTGGCGGACCGTTCGGCTTGCGACGCGGAGGCTCGAGAGCATCGCCAGCGCCTCAAACCGTTTCGCCGTCGATCTGGACGCCCCGCCCATGGATGAGACCGGATCCGCCGAGGCGCGTCAGGTGGCCGCTGCTTTCAATCGCATGCGCGGTGAAATCCGTCGGCTGATGGCCGAGCGGATGCGTATGCTGGCTGCGGTGGCGCACGACCTGAAGACCCTGTTGACGCGGCTTCGTCTGCGGATCGCCTTGATCGAGGACGACGACCAGCGGGCTCGCGGCGATCGGGATATCGCCCTGGCCGCCGCCCTGATCGAGGATGTCCTGATGGTCGCCCGGGGCGAAGAGAAGCCGGTCGCCATGACGGCCATCGACGTTGGTGGCATCCTCGAGGACGTGATGCGCGAGCGGATGGCCCTGGGGCAGGCCGTGACCCTCGGTCGGATCGACGCAGACCTCGTTCCCGCCGAGGCGACAGCCCTGAGGCGGATCGTCGAAAACCTGGTGGAGAACGCCGTGGCCTATGCCGGAGCGGCCCGGGGCGAATTCGAATGCGGTCCCGATGGCTGGGCGCTTCGGATCGTGGACAGCGGACCCGGACTAAGTTTGGCGTTTGTTCCCCTGGCCTTTGAACCCTTCGCCCGGGGCGAGGCTTCGCGCAGTCGCGATACAGGCGGCTCGGGCCTTGGTCTTGCCATAGCCCGGACCCTGGCCCGCCAGATCGGTGCCGAGCTCACGCTCGACGCCACGCCAGGCGGAGGGTTGACGGCGGTCTTGAGCGGCACAGCGGCGGCGATCGAATCTCGCGCCCATTGAGATCGGGCAATGCGTTGAACCTTGCATACCTCCCGCCTGATGAGGTGACGGCCCTGTATAAAAGAGATCGTGGAAGACGGCGTGGACGGAACTGAACTTTTTCAGCGTCATCATCGGCCCGCCCCTCAGCATGGACATTGCCAGAAAGTGCATAGCGGTGCCCGCGCCCGAGCTCGCCTTCAAAGGGTTGGTGTTCGACATCGTGACCCTGCACCGGCTGGCCTCGGATCATGAACCCCTGCCGAAACTGTCGCGTCTGAAGATACCTGTGCACCCCGTGCAACTGGCACCGAAATCCGTCGCGCAGCCACCGGAAGCGCGAGGGCTTACGGTCGCGATCGATGGCCACCGGCACCGTCGACGGGGACGAACAGGTCCAGGTCCAGGGTGAACGCATCTTGGTACAATCCCGAGGCAGTTGAGGTTCTGGGAAGCGGGACCCGTGCGGAGATTGCTGAATATAGACGAAAATTACGGCGGAAGAGGTGGGATTCGAACCCACGGACGGGTTTCCCCGTCGCCGGTTTTCAAGACCGGTTCCTTAAACCACTCGGACACTCTTCCCAACCGAACCACTGCTGCCGCTTACGACAGGCTTAACGGTAGCATTCCCGGCCCGCATCGCTGAGCGCATGACGCCAGCTAACGGGCTGTAAGCACGCTCCTATTTCGAGAAGCCTTGGCATTCAAGGGGCGAATCCCCCGCAGCATTCAAGACCCCTGTCTTGGAGCGAACGTTCACCTGTCCCATGCACGCCGGGCGGGCCTGTTCATAACAGGCAATCGGCCGATTAACCAAAACGGAAATATCCTGAGGCAAAATCAGCCCATTGAGGGTCGATAGTGGCCCGTCGGGGCCGTGGCATGGACAGTCGATGGGTGAGGGGCACGCTGATTCTGGCCCTGACCGGTCTGCTTGCGGCCTGTTCCAGTTTGGGTGGGGCAGGGGGCGGTGCCCGCGTGCCGATGGTGCGAGATCCTGCTCCAATCGTCGAAGCGACAATGCGGCCCTATCAGGTTCGCGGTCGATGGTACCGCCCGACCGAACAGCCTGGCTATGACGAGATCGGGACGGCGTCCTGGTATGGGGCCCAGTTCAATGGTCGCGCGACCGCCAGCGGCGAGCGGTTTGACATGAATGCCCTGACGGCGGCCCACAAGACCCTTCCCCTGCCAGCGCTGGTGGAAGTCACCAACCTGGCCAATGGCCGCTCAACCATCGTCCGCGTCAACGACCGGGGGCCATTTGCCGAGAACCGCATCATCGACCTTTCGCGCGGCGCGGCCGAGGAAATCGGGCTGTTGGCTAGGGGCGTCGGTCAGGTGAGGGTCCGCTACGTCGGTCCGGCACCGAGGGGCAGAGGTGCCGGTGTGCAATATGCCGGAGCGTCGGCACGTGCGTCCCAGCCTCGTCAGGAGCAGGATGCCTCGCGATTCTGGGTCCAGGCCGGATCGTTTTCGGACCCGACCGCCGCACACCTGGCGGCCGAATCACTGGGCGACCGGGCCAGCGTCAGTGCGGCGCATGTGGACGGGCGACGCTATTTCCGCGTCCTGGTCGGACCCTGGGATGATGCCAACGCCGCGGAACGGGCCCGACAGGGCATCGTGGCACGGGGGGTTCGCGACGCCCTGTTGATCTCGGGCCGCTAAATACGTGTGACGGGGTTGTGCGGCGCGGCAGGCTCGCCATTGTGCGGACATGCGCGGACGTTTCATCACATTCGAAGGCGGCGAGGGGGCCGGCAAGTCGACACAGGTCGCGCGGTTGGCCGACTCGCTACGGGCGGCCGGTATCGACCTGGTCCAGACGCGAGAACCCGGTGGATCGCCAGGAGCAGAACAAATCCGTGACCTCGTCCTGAATGGCGCGGCAGAGCGCTGGTCACCTGTCACCGAAATCCTGCTGATGTACGCCGCACGTGCCGATCATCTGGAACGCACCATCCGGCCCGCACTGAGCGCCGGGCGCTGGGTTCTATGCGACCGATTCGCTGATTC
>Ga0075012_10004912_pt1 | contig 12345 bp, 10 predicted proteins | sample All_14_2_FD_71474 | JGI IMG/M metagenome (GOLD analysis project Ga0075012, IMG submission 71474) | Freshwater microbial communities in response to fracking from Pennsylvania, USA - Allegheny Zone_MetaG_DW_15 | ecosystem: Environmental > Aquatic > Deep subsurface > Groundwater > Drilled...
CGGCCGAAGCGGCGGCGGGGGGATGCGGTGCTCGCGCTCATACGACCATCCTGGCCGACCTCGCCTCGGTGCCGGCTGGTCGCGCTTCCGCGGCTCCCGGGTGGCGGCGCCCGCCGCAGGTCTAGGCTGGGTCCTCGTGCCCCATCCCGTGATCTCCGCCCGCCAGCTGACCAAGACCTACGGCGACTTCACCGCCGTCGACGCCATCGACTTCGATGTTGCCCCCGGCGAGTCGTTCGGCCTGCTCGGCCCGAACGGCGCCGGCAAGTCGACCACCATGCGCATGGTGGGGGCGGTTTCGACGCGCACCGGCGGCGAGCTCAGCATCCTCGGCCTCGACCCGAACCAGCACGGCCCCGACATCCGCTCGCAGCTGGGCGTGGTGCCGCAGCAGGACAACCTGGACCAGGAGCTGCGGGTGCGCGACAACCTGCTCGTCTACGGCCGCTACTTCGGCCTGCCGCGGAAGGTCATCGCCGAGCGCGCCGACTCCCTGCTCGAGTTCGCGCAGCTGACCGACCGGGCGAAGGCGAAGGTCGATGACCTCTCCGGCGGCATGAAGCGCCGCCTCACGATCGCGCGCGCGCTCATCAACGAGCCCCGCATCCTGCTGCTCGACGAGCCGACGACGGGCCTCGACCCGCAGGCCCGTCACATCCTCTGGGACCGCCTGTTCCGCCTCAAGGAGCGCGGCACGACGCTGGTGCTCACCACCCACTACATGGACGAGGCCGAGCAGCTCTGCGACCGCCTCGTCGTGGTCGACAAGGGCCGCATCATGGCCGAGGGCTCGCCCGCGGCGCTGATCCGCGAGTACTCCAGCAAGGAGGTGCTCGAGGTGCGCTTCGGCAGCGACAAGAACGCCGAGGCCGCCTTGTCGCTGGCCGGGGTCGGCGAGCGTCTCGAGGTGCTGCCCGACCGCATCCTCGTCTACAGCGACAACGGCGAGGCGGCCCTCGAGGCGATCACGCGCCTCGGCCTCGAGCCGATCACCTCCCTGGTGCGCCGGTCGAGCCTGGAGGACGTCTTCCTGCGCCTCACCGGACGGAGCCTCATCGAATGAGCGCGCTCGATCAGACGCCCGCAGCGCCGCTGACCGCCCAGACGGATGCGGAGCGCGCGCTCGCCGCCGGCATCGCCCCGCGCCGCTGGGGCTCGTGGTACGTCGCCGAGCACCGCCTCCGCGGCATGAAGGGCTACCTGCCCGACGCGATCTTCCAGAGCTTCGGCAACCCGCTCATCTACCTCTTCGCGCTCGGGGTGGGGCTCGCGAGCCTCGTGCCGCAGGGCGTCGGCGGCGTCAGCTACCTGCAGTTCGTCGCCCCCGCCCTCATGGCGACGGCCGCGATGACGATCGCCGCCAACGAGACCAGCTACCCGATCATGGCCGGCTTCAAGTGGAACCCCATCTTCTTCGCCATGAACGCCGCACCGATCTCGCCCGCGCAGATCGTGAACGGCACGATGATCCAGCTCGCGATCCGCATCGTCGTCACGGTCGCGATCTACTTCGGCATCATCATCCTGTTCGGGGCGGTGCCCTCGACCGCCGGCTGGCTGGCGATCATCGCGGCGACGCTCACCGGCATGGCGATCGGTGCGGCCCAGGCCTCGTACACCTCGACGATCACCGAGGACAAGGGCCAGATGGCGATGCTGCAGCGCTTCGCGATCACCCCGCTGTTCCTGTTCTCGGGCACGTTCTTCCCGCTCGAGCAGCTGCCGCTGTGGCTGCAGCCGCTCGGCTGGGCGTCGCCGCTGTGGCACGGCACCGAGTTGGGCCGGGTCGCGAGCTACGGGCTCGAGGAGCCCCTCTGGCTGACCGTCACGCATGTCGGCTACCTGGTCACCCTGTTTGCCATCGGGCTGTGGGCGACCCACCGCCACTTCGCGCGGAGGCTCAACAAGTGACCGCCACGACCTCGACCGAGCACGACTTCGCCCCGCGCCGCAGCGCGCTGTACGCGGGCAACACGCGGGCGGTCATCCACCGCGGGTTCCTCGCGACGCGCAGCACGAACGGTCTCGTCGTGCTTAGCGGCTTCTTCGAGCCGGTGTTCTACCTGCTCTCGCTCGGCATCGGCTTCGGGGCGCTCGTCGGCACCGTGCAGACGTCGACGGGCCAGGAGGTGCCGTACGCCGCGTTCATCGCGCCCGCGCTGCTCGCCGTCTCGGCCATGAACGGCGCGGTCTACGACTCGACGTGGAACGTCTTCTTCAAGCTGAACTACTCGCGGCTGTATCACGGGATGCTTGCCACCTCGCTGGGCCCGCTCGACGTCGCCCTCGGCGAGATCTTCCTGGCCCTCGTGCGCGGCGCGATGTACGCCGTCGGGTTCATGGTGATCATGCAGGTCTTCGGCCTCAACCTCGCCTGGACGGCGCTGCTGGCGCTGCCGGCCGTGCTGCTCATCGCCTTCGGCTTCGCGAGCCTCGGCATGGCGATCACCAGCTACATGAAGACGTTCAACCAGATGGACTGGATCGCCTTCATCATGCTGCCGATGTTCCTGTTCTCGGCGACGTTCTACCCGATCACCGTCTACCCCGAGGCGATCCAGTGGGTGATCCAGGCGCTGCCGCTGTGGCACGGCGTCGAGCTGGTGCGCGGGCTGACCACGGGCGCACTGTCGCCGATGATGCTCGTGCACGTCGGCTACTACCTGGTGATGATCGGCATCGGCATCGTCTTCACGACGAGCCGTCTGCGCGCGCTGTTCCTGAAGTGACGCGGCGCCCGCCCCCCGGATGGTGGGGGAGCGGGCGCCGCGCCAGCCGTGATCGCCGCTAGGGGCGGGCGGTGTAGATGGTCGCGCTGTTTGGCAGCACGTAGATCGTGCTCGCCTGGTTGGCGTACTGCCGGTCGGGCGCGTTCCAGTTGCCGTTGCTGTTCGTGAAGGTGAACCCGAACGACGTGGGCGCGGTGGCGAGCGTCACCTTCCACCAGTGACGGCCGTTGATGAAGCCCTCGTAGGTCATCGGGAAGGTGCCGCTGATGCCGTTCCAGGTGTGGATCGAGTAGCTCGTCGCCGACTGCCATTCGGCGAAGTGCACCGTCACCCCCTGGCCCTGCGGCGGCTGCGAGCCGGTCGGGGTCGCCGAGTACGCCTTCGTCACCTCGTTGAAGGTGATCGTGTAGGTCGTGCCCGGGGTCACCGCGATGTCGCCGCCGTTCTGCACGGCCGTGCCGCTGAGGCCCGTGCCGCCGAAGTTCAGCGTCCAGTCGCCGCGCACGTCGAACTTGAACCGCTGGTTCGATGCCGTGCCGAACGACACGTTCGTCGCCGTCCAGACATCGCCCGACTTGGTCATCGGCGTGCCGAGGCTCCAGTTGTTGTTCGTGCCGCGCACGTACAGCGAGTTCCAGCTCGATCCACCGGGGCGGTACTTCTGGATGAACTGCGCGTAGCGCGTGGCGCCGGTGCCCGACGCGACCTCGCCGACGCGCAGCACGGTCATGCCGATGTACGGGAAGGAGTCGAACGCCTGGTTGACGTTGTCCCAGCCGTTGTTCGACGTGATGCCGCCGGCGAGCGCGTTCTCGCCCTTGATCTTCACGCCCTGGCGGCCCGCCTCGGCGCCCACCCAGCCGACGAGGGTCTTGGCCTGCGAGTACTGCGGAGCGAAGTTCTCGTCGTTGAACTCGAGGCAGGTGAAGTGCAGGATGACCCCGCGGCCCGAGTCGGCGACCCGGTTGGCGAGCCCGACGATGTTCGCGTAGCCGCGGCCGGTGCTCGCCGCGGACATGTCGACGCTGGTCTGGATGAGCCCCGCCGCGACCTCGGCGGCGCGCGGCGTCGGGCCGGTCATCGACCAGTGCACGCCAGGGATCTTGTAGCCGATCTCCGCGCCGGGGAACGAGGTGCCGAGCGCCGCGAGCACGGTGTCGAGCATCAGCTCGCCATGGTCGACGAGGCTCTTGTTGTACCAGTCGATGAGGTCCTTGCCGTAGGTGGTGTTGCGGTAGTCGCCGGAGGAGAAGAAGAACCCGGCGTTGCTCGGCGGCTGCACCTGGCTGATGCTCGTGACCGTGGAGCCCCACGCGGCGTTGATGCCCGCGATCGACCCGTACTTGCCGAGCGCCCACTGCTGGAAGCTCTTGACCGCGAGCGGCGAGTAGGCCTGCAGTGCACCGCGCGTCGGGTAGCCGGTACCCGAGTCGTGGCTGTTGTAGGAGGGGTAGCGCAGCTCGCCGGCCGGGCCGAGCGAGACGTTGATCTCCTGCATCCGCGTCGCGTAGGTCGTGCCGTAGCGCGCGACGAAGGCCTGCGTGAACGCCTGGTACTCGTTGACCACGAGCGGCGTCGCCCAGCCCTGCACCGTCTCGTTCGAGACGTTGCCCTGCTCGCTGCGGTGCTTGAGGCCGTTGATGTCGAGCGTGACGCCGTTGAGGGTGGCGCCCTGGTACTTGCTCCACAGCCACGACGGCAGCGGGATGTTGCAGGTGTCGCCCACATTGCCGCCGCACTGGTGGAACGAGAAGATCGGAACGATGTCGAGCCCGCGGCTCGTGATCGCCTGGAAGACCTGGTCGTAGTAGCTCCAGTTGAACTGGTTGTCGCCGGCCGCTTCGACCTTGCCCCACCAGACATCGACGGTGACGGCGTCGACACCGTAGGCCTCGACGGTCGCGAGCTGGTTGCCGAACTCGGTCCAGTTCGAGACCTCGAGCGGGGCCATGACGTTGGCACTGAAGTCGGGGTTGTTGGTGGCGGTGGCGGCCGTGGCCGAGGTCGGCCCGACGATGAGTGTGGCGATGACCGACAGGGTCAGGGCGATGCCCCCCGCTGCGGCGTGCCGTGTTCGAGTGCGCATGTGCTGCTCTCCCTCGCGGGAGGAGCGACGCCGTCGTCGCTGACGACCTCCCGTTCGTGGGAGTATCACCCGATCGCGTTCAACCTGCAACCGGTTCCACAATTTTCACAGGGTGGACGAGTCGTTCCACCCGAAAATGCCCCGATTTCATGCCGGTCTCAGCACAATGGAACGGCGTTGCAGGGTGTTCCCGGTGAGGGATCCGCAGGTTCCAGTCGCGGGTCGGGGCACGTGCCCGGCCGGCCGTGGGCGAGCGCGCTGCGCAGGCGCCCCGCGCCGGTGGCGATCAGCCGCGGATGACCTGCAGCGCCCGGGCGGTCGCCAACGCGGCCTCGGCCGCCTCGGCGCCCTTGTCCTCGGTCGAGCCGGGCAGGCCGGCACGGTCGAGGCCCTGCTGCTCGTTCTCGAGCGTCAGCACACCGAAGCCGACCGGCTTGCCCGTGTCGAGCGCGACCCGCGTGAGCCCGTCGGTCGCGGCGGCGCTCACGTACTCGAAGTGGGGGGTGCCGCCACGGATGATCACGCCGAGCGCGACCACCGCATCGGCCCCCGCCTCGAGCGCGGCCTTGCTCACCACGGGCAGCTCGAACGAGCCGGGCACGGCGTACTCGACGACCGTGGCGCCGGAGGCCTCGAGCACGCGGCGGGCGCCGGCCTTGAGGCCCTCGCTGATGGCGGTGTGCCACTGGCCCGCGACGATCGCGACCGTGAGGCCCGACCCGTCGACGTTCAACGTGGGGGATCCGGCGCCGCTCATGCGGTCTTCCCTTCGATGGTCGCGAACACGGGAGCGCTCGTGATGCTGTCCGGCAGGCGGTGGCCCATACGGTCGCGCTTCGCGCTGAGGTAGCCCTCGTTGTCGTCGCCGACGCCCACCACGAGCGGCACGAGCGCGCTCACCTCGATACCGTACTGGGTCAGCTGGCGCTGCTTCTCAGGGTTGTTGCTGAGCAGCCGCACGCGCGAGACGCCGAGGTCGCGCAGCATGTCGCTCGCGGCCTGGTAGTCGCGGGCGTCGGCCGGCAGTCCGAGCGCGAGGTTCGCGTCGAGGGTGTCGTAGCCGTCCTCCTGCAGGCGGTAGGCCTTGAGCTTGTTGATGAGGCCGATGCCGCGCCCCTCGTGGCCGCGCATGTAGAGCACGGCACCGCCCTGGCGCTGGATCACGTCGAGCGCGGCGTCGAGCTGCGGGCCGCACTCGCACTTCAGCGAGCCGAAGGCCTCGCCGGTCAGGCACTCGGAGTGGACGCGCACGATCATGTCGTCGTGGGGCATCCCGCTGACGATCGCGACGTGGTCGGCGCCGGTTTTGCGGTCGCGGTAGGCCCGCATCGAGAACGGGCCGTGCGTCGTCGGCACGGTCGTCGCGACCTCGAACGAGACGCTCGAAAGCTGCTCGGGGGGGAGGTTCGGCGAGCCGGCGGCGAACTCCTCGCCCGACTCGAGGTAGGCGATGAGGTCGACGATCGTGATGACGACGACGCCCTCGGCCTTGCCGAACTCGATGAGCTCGGGCAGGCGCATCATCTCGCCGTCGTCGGCAACGACCTCGCCGATCACGGCGACAGGGCGCAGGCCCGCGAGCCGCATGAGCTCGACGGCCGCCTCGGTGTGGCCGGCGCGCTCGCGCACGCCGCCGTCGACGGCGCGCAGCGGCAGGATGTGCCCGGGGCGGATCAGATCGGCGGCGGTCGTCGTCGGGTCGGCGAGCACGCGCAGGGTGTGCGCGCGGTCGCGGGCGCTGATGCCGGTGGAGATCCGGTCGGCGGCATCGACGCTCACCGTGTACGCGGTGCGACGCGGGTCCTCGCTGTCGGCGACCATGAGCGGCAGCTGCAGCGCGTCGGCGAGCTCGTTCGTCATCGGAGCGCAGAGGTAGCCGCTGGAGTGCTTGACCGTCCAGGCCACCCACTCCTGCGTGGCGAGCTCGGCGGCGAGGATGATGTCGCCCTCGTTCTCGCGGCCCTCGTCGTCGGCGACGAGGATGGGCCGGCCCTGCCGCAGCGCGGCGAGCGCCTGGGGGATGGTTCCGATGCTCATGCGGGGATCCTTCCGTCGAGGCGCGCCAGTCGCGCCACGTGTCGAGCGAGGATGTCGGTCTCGATGTTGACGAGGTCGCCGACAACGCGGCGGCCCAGGGTGGTGCGCTCGAGCGTCTCGGGGATGAGCGAGACCTCGAACCAGTCGTCGCCGGCGGCGCTCACCGTGAGCGAGATGCCGTCGACGGCGATGGAGCCCTTGTCGACCACGAGCGGGGCGTGCTCGGCGGCGAGCCCGAAGCGCACGACCCGCCAGGTGCCCTCGTCGCGCACCTCGAGCACGGGCGCGGTGCCGTCGATGTGGCCCTGCACGATGTGCCCGCCCAGCCGGTCGCCGACGGCGGCCGCGCGCTCGAGGTTGACGGCGCGGCCGACCTGCCACTGCTGCGGGTTCGACATGCGCAGCGTCTGCCCCATGACATCGGCGCTGAACCAGTCGGGGCCCTGCTCGACGACGGTCAGGCAGACGCCGCTCACGCTGATCGAGTCGCCGTGCCGCGCGTCGCTCACCGCGAGCGGACCGCGCACGGTGACCCGGCCGGCGTCGCCGCGGGTCTCCCAGGCGGTGATCTCGCCGAGCTCTTCGATGATTCCGGTGAACATGGTGGTCCTAGCTGTGAGGGGCGGGGTGGTGGGGCGTCGGGCGGCAGGTGACGAGCAGGTCGTCGCCCAGGCGTTCGATGCCGTGGATGCTCAGCCGCAGCGCCTCGGACATCGTCGTGACGCCCAGCTCGTCGAGGGCCGTGCGCGGCCCGCCGAGCAGCATCGGCGCCAGGTAGATCAGCACCTCGTCGGCGAGCCCGGCGCGCAGGAACGCGCTCGCGAGCGTCGGGCCGCCCTCGACGTAGAGGCGGCGGATGCCGCGGCTCGCCAGCTCGTCGAGCGCTGCGCCGAGATCGCGGTGGCCCACCTCGATGAGGCCGGCCGGGTGACGGCGGAGGGCCGCATCCGCGGGCACGGGTGTGGTCCCGAAGACGACGGGGATCGGCTGGTGCGCCAGCAGCTCGCCGCCGTCGCCGCGTGCCGTGAGGCTGGGGTCGTCGGCGAGCACGGTGCCGGTGCCGACGGCGATCGCGTCGTGACGGGCGCGCTGCTCGTGCACGCGCTGGCGGGCGGCGGCGCCCGTGATCCACTGGCTCGTGCCGTCGGCGGCAGCGGCGCGGCCGTCGAGCGTCGAGGCCCACTTGACGGTGACGAAGGGGCGGCCGAGGCGCGCGCTCGTGAGCCAGGGGCGCAGCAGCTCCTCGGCCTCCGCGGCGAGCACGCCGTGCTCGACCGCGACGCCCGCGGCGCGCAGGCGCTCGGCGCCGCCGCCGGCGACGTCACCCGGGTCGGCGACGGCGTAGATCACGCGGGCGATGCCGGCCTCAATGAGCGCGACCGCGCAGGGGCCGGTGCGGCCGGTGTGGTTGCAGGGCTCGAGCGTGACGACGGCGGTGAGGCCCCGGGCGTCCGCGACCTTGCCGAGGGCATCCACCTCGGCGTGGGGGGTGCCCGCCCCGCGGTGCCAGCCCTCCGAGACGATCTCGCCCGAGGCGTCGAGCAGCACGCAGCCGACCTGCGGGTTCTCGCCGACGCCGGGGCCGTGCTCGGCGAGCGAGAGCGCACGGCGCATCGCGGCCTCGACGCGCGCGGCGTCGAGCGGTGCGGCGGTGCTGGTCATCCCGGGCCCTTCGGTGTGATCGGGGCAGTCCGGGGTCGCGGGCGCGCGGCAGGGCCGAGCACCGCACTCCTCCCATCCGGACTCTCACCGTCGGTGCTGGAGTTCCACCAGCTCCACCGTCGCCGAGCCCGAGGGCCCGACTCCGGGTCGCGGACTGTAACCGCCGGCTCGGACTTTCACCGACCCCGAAGTGCGTTCTTGCGTGCGAGTGTATTGAACGCAGGGCCCCCTGGATTATTCCCGAACGGCTCCTGAGAACTGTTCGGCGTCATCCAGCGTCATGTCGACGATCGTCACGGGCCCCGTCCGCGGAGCGCCGCCGGCCGAGTCGATGAGCGCGCGGGCACCCGCCTCGTCGATGATGAGGTCGGTGATGAGGCCCGCGGCGAGCGCGCCCGACAGCCCGGCGATCTTCGAGGCGCCCGACACCACGCAGACGCGGCGGGGGATGCGGCGGAGCACGTCGAAGTCCGGTCCGGTCGCGCGCGCATTCAGCTCAATCCCGTCGGTGGAGCCGTCGGCGCGGAAGAACACCGTCGCGACGTCGCCCACGACGCCCTGCTCGCTGAGCGTCTGGTAGTCCTCCGGGTCGAGGTAGCCGCCGATGTAGACGTGACTCGGGATGTCGGCGAACGGCGATCCGACGCCGAACAGCGCGATATCGAGCCGCGCCTGCATGTCGAGCACGCGGCGCATGCTGCGCTCCTGCCAGAGGTGCTCGCGCGTCGCCGCCGAGTCGAAGAAGGCGGGCACCGGGAACTGCTGGAGGCGCGCGGCGTACGACTCGGCGAAGCGGCGCAGGATCTCGCTCGCGTAGTCGATGCCCGTGGTGTGCGTGTTGCCCGCGCCGTTGAGCTGCACGATGTCGGAGTTGTGGGTCTCCTTCGGCACGAGGTGCCGGCTGATGGCGTTCATGGTCGAGCCCCACGCGACCCCCATCGACATGTTCGAGTCGAAGTAATGGTTGAGAATCCGTGCAGCGCCGCGCGCCACGCGGTCCTGTCGGTCGACGTCGGAGGAGCCGCTCGGCACCGGCACGACGTGTGCCGCGACCCCGAACAGCCGGGCGATGTCCTGCTCCCACCGGGTCGACAGCTCGAAGGGCGACCGGATGCGGATGTCGACCAGTCCGGTGTCTCGGGCGTAGCTGATCAGCCGGGAAACCGAGGATCGCGAGGTGTTGAGCTCGCGGGCGATGGCCTCCATCGTGAGGTCCTGCATGTAGTACAGGTGGGCCGCCCTGAGGGCGTCGCGCATCTTGCCGGAGGGCTGAGCGGGCGTCGCCATGAAGTCTCCTGAGAGCGTGCACGTTTGTGCAACCGGTTTGGTCGATCGTTCTCGACCGCTTCAGGATTATTCCACCGCCGACCCGCCGTCGGCTGGATCGAGGAAGATACCACCGATGCCGACGCAGAAGTCGAACCCCGCCCGCGCGACCGTCTCCGCGCTCACCGAGCGCCCCTCCGCCGACGTGCTCGTCATCGGTGCCGGGATCAACGGCATCGCGACGTTCCGCGACCTCGCCCTCAACGGCGTCGATGTCGCCCTCGTCGAGCGCGACGACTACGTCGCCGGTGCATCGGCCGCGAGCTCGCACATGGTGCACGGCGGCATTCGCTACCTCGAGAACGGCGAGTTCCGTCTCGTGCAGGAGTCGGTGCACGAGCGCAACGCGCTCCTGCGCCTCGCCCCGCACTACGTGCGCCCGCTGCGCACGACGATCCCGATCTTCTCGACCTTCTCGAGCATCCTCTCGGCGCCGCTGAAGTTCATCGGTGTCAAGGGCGGCGCGAAGAAGGAGCGCGGTGCGCTCATCATCAAGGTCGGCCTGTCGATCTACGACACCTTCTCGCGCGACGGCGGCCGCGTGCCGCGCCATCAGTTCCGCGGCGCCGAGGCCTCGCGCCGCGAGCTGCCGCAGCTGCGCGACGACGTGAAGTGGACGGCCACCTACTACGACGCGTCGATGCACGACCCCGAGCGACTCGCGCTCGACGTGCTCGGCGACGGCCTCGCCGCCGGCCCGCACGCGCGCGCCACCAACTACGTCGAGGCCGTCGGCATGCGCGACGACGGCACGGTCCGCCTCCGCGACGTCGTGACGGGGGAGGAGTTCGACTTCGCCGCGAAGCTCGTCGTCAATGCCTCCGGCCCCTGGACCGACCAGACCAACGACGCCCTCGGCCAGCCCTCGCGCTACATGGGCGGCACCAAGGGCTCGCACATCGTGCTCGACCACCCGGAGCTGCTCGAGGCGTGCAACGGCCGCGAGATCTTCTTCGAGTTCACCGACGGCCGCATCGTGCTCATCTACCCGCTCAAGGGGCGCGTGCTCGTCGGCACGACCGACCTCGCCCACGACATGCGCGAGCCGATCCGCTGCACCGAGGAGGAGGTCGACTACTTCTTCGACCTCGTCAAGCACGTCTTCCCGCGCATCCACGTCGACCGCTCGCAGATCGTCTTCCGGTTCTCCGGCGTGCGCCCCCTGCCCCGCCAGGACGCCGACTCGACCGGCCAGATCTCGCGCGACTACCGCATCGAGAAGGGCGCGCGCGGCGATGTGCCCGTGCTGAGCCTCGTCGGCGGCAAGTGGACCACCTTCCGCGCCCTCGGCGAGCACCTCGCCAACGAGGTCATGGGCCTCATCGGCCGCTCGCGCACGGTGAGCACCGACGGCCGCCTCATCGGCGGGGCCGTCGGCTACCCGACGACCGACGCCGAGCGCGAGGCCTGGCTGCGCGAGCACGGCGCAGTCGTCGGCCGCGAGCGCGCCGCCACCCTCCTCGACCGGTACGGCACGAGCGCCGAAGCGCTCATCGAGCGCATCGCCTCGGGGCAGGATGCTCCGCTGGAGTCGGCGCCGGCGTACTCGCGCCTCGAGCTGCAGCACCTGGTGCAGACCGAGCAGGTCGTCCGACTCGTCGACGTCGTGCTCCGCCGCACGTCGATGGCCTTCACGGGCGCGGTGACCTCCGCCGTGCTCGACGAGCTCGCCGATGTCGTCGGCGAGGTGCTCGGCTGGAGCGACGAGCAGCGCCGCGCCGAGCGCGCGGCCGCCGCCGACTACCTGGCCGACCACCACGGTGTGGACGTCGATCACCCGCAGGAGGCCCGCTAGAGCATCCTGACCGAAGCATCACCCCGGGACCTGCGCATCCCCACTCAGCTTCCGCCGACGGCATCGACGCCCGACGCGGAAAGACCGAACGGATAACTCCGCTCGGAACATCCTCCGCCCGGAACCGCGGGCGGAGCATCCACCCTAAACAGAGGACAAGTCAACGTGGACAATCTCGCAGTGGTCTTCCTGTCGGAAGTCGTCGGCACCGCCATGCTGCTCCTGCTCGGTGCGGGCGTCGTCGCCAACGCCGTGCTCATCAAGAACAAGGGCTTCGGCGGCGGCTTCCTGATGATCAACTTCGGCTGGGGCCTCGCGGTCTTCGCCGGTGTCACCGTCTCGTACGCCTCGGGGGCCCACCTCAACCCCGCGGTCACCCTCGGCCTCGTCACCAACGGCGCGACCGAGTTCGCGCAGGGCGTGCCGGTCAACCTGGTGTCGATTCTCGCCTACATGGGCGCCCAGCTCATCGGTGCCTTCATCGGCGCGACCCTGGCCTTCCTGGCCTACAAGAAGCACTTCGACGAGGAGCCCGACGCCGGCACCAAGCTCGCGGTCTTCTCGACCGGCCCGGCGATCCGCAGCTACGGCTGGAACCTCGTCACCGAGATCCTCGGCACCTTCGTGCTCGTGTTCGTCGTCATCGGCTTCGGCCGCGCCGAGCCGGCCGGCCTCGCCGCCCTCGGTGCTCTGCCCGTCGCCCTGCTCGT
>Ga0075012_10004913_pt1 | contig 12344 bp, 6 predicted proteins | sample All_14_2_FD_71474 | JGI IMG/M metagenome (GOLD analysis project Ga0075012, IMG submission 71474) | Freshwater microbial communities in response to fracking from Pennsylvania, USA - Allegheny Zone_MetaG_DW_15 | ecosystem: Environmental > Aquatic > Deep subsurface > Groundwater > Drilled...
GGGCCTTCGGGGTGTATTTCGACAATACCCATCGCAGCAGTTTCGATATCGGTCGCGAGTCGCCGGATCTGCTCAGTTTTGGCGCGACCGGCGGCGAGCTCGACTATTACGTGATTGCGGGTCCGACGCCGAAAGACGTGATCGCGCGGTATACCCGTCTGACCGGTCGAATGCCGATGCCGCCACGCTGGGCGCTGGGCTTTCATCAATCGCGCTGGAGCTATAACCCGGCCAGCAAGCTGCAGTGGATCGCCGATACCTTTCGGCAGAAGCGGATTCCGGCCGACACGCTGTGGCTGGACATCGACTATCAGCAGGACTTCAAACCCTTCACTTGGGACCGCCTGCAGTTTCCTGACCCGGCTGGCCTGATCGGTGGGCTGCGTGAACAGGGGTTCCGCGTAGTCACCATCGTGGATGCACATCCGCCCTTGCAGCCGGGCTATCCGGTCTATGACGAGGGGCATGCGGGCGGGCATTTCGTCACGCGCCCGGATGGCAGCGAGTTCAGTGGACCAGTGTGGCCGTCGCAAGCGCCGCAGGACAAGCGCGACAGTGTGTTTCCAGACTTTACTCGTGCCAGCACGCGCGACTGGTGGGGTGGCCTTTATGCCAGTTTGCTTGACCTCGGCGTCGCGGGTATCTGGAATGACATGAACGAACCCTCGGTGTGGATCAAGCCGAGCTGGACGATGCCGTTGGATCTGCGCCACGACAACGAGGGTCAGCCCACGGATCATGCCGAAGCGCACAACGTCTACGGCATGCTCAACACGCGCTCGACGTTCGAAGGTCTGCAACGTTTGCGGCCCGACACACGACCTTTCGTGCTGACCCGCGCGACGTTTGCGGGTGGGCAGCGCTATGCGGCGGTCTGGCCGGGCGACAACACCGCGGACTGGAGTGCGTTGCGGCAGTCGATTCCGACCTTGTTGGGCATGGGTTTGTCCGGCTTTCCGTTTGTCGGCGCGGACATCGGCGGCTTTGCCGGTAGTCCGAGTCCCGACTTGTTCACGCGCTGGCTGCAGGCCGCGCAGTTTTCACCGTTCATGCGTGCCCACACCGAGCAGCAGTCGGCCGACCAGGAACCGTGGTCCTACGGCGTGCGTCACGAAGCCATCAATCGCCGCGTGATCGAGGCGCGCTACCAGTGGTTGCCGCAGATCTACAACGAGATGGAGGCGGCGCATCGCAGTGGCCTTCCCGCCATGCGGCCGCTGTTTCTGGACTACCCGAACGATCCCGAAACCTGGTCGCGCGACGACAGCTATCTGTTCGGCAGCGACTTGCTGATTGCGCCGGTGTTGGTGGAAGGCGCAACGCATCGAGAAGTCTATCTGCCTGGCGCTGCGTGGTATTCGTTCGATTCGGTGCAGCGTTTCGAGGGCGAGCAGTCACATCGCGTGCCGGTTGAACTGGACAGCCTGCCGATTTTCGTGCGCGAGGGCGGCATCGTATTCCGCCAGCGGGTCGTTCAGCACACCGGCGAGATGCCAGGCAAGGATCTGATCGTGCAGCTCTATCCCGGGGCGGTCGGTGAGGCGTCGTTCTACGAGGACGATGGCGAGACGATGGCCTTTGCGCGCGGGGTGTTCGCGCGCCGCGCATTTCGCCAGCAGCGTGACACCGACGGCGTGCAATTGGGCATCGATGCGCAGCAAGGTCGCTGGCGTCCCGCCGCTAGACATTGGCGGATCGAATGGCTCGGCCTGCAGGGAATTGGTGAGGTCCGCGATGGGGATCGCCGATTGGCGCAGGTCGATCCCGACGCCCTCGATGAATGCGAGCGCTGTTGGGCGCAGGCGGGTGATCGCGTGCTGATTCGTCTGCCGGATCGCGACACCGCCGTGAACCTGCGGCTGCGCTGAGGGGAATGCACTCTCAACGCACGCTGCGCCCGCGGCGCCGCGTGCTCAGTACAAGTCCAGCGGATCGACATCCAGTGACCAGCGCACCTTGCGCGCACTGGGTAATTTGAACAGGTCGCCACCGAGGTCGCTCAACAGGGATTGCAGCACGGCGCGAGTCGGAGCCGACAGCAGGATCTGGCGTCGCCAGCGCCCCTGGCGGCGAGCCATCGGTGCGGGCAGCGGAGCATGCACACGGCAGCCCGGATGTGACTTGGCACGCGCATGCAGCACGGCGTAAGCCGCGTTCTCGAATGACTGCAGATCCGCTTCCTGTGCGCACTCATGACGCAGCAACGCGAGCGCCGCAAAAGGGGGCAGACCAGCGGCCTCGCGCGCCTGCAGCTCGCTGTTGGCGAATGCCGCGTAGCCGCCATTCAACAGCGTGTGCAGCAGCGGATGTTCGGGCAGATGGGTTTGCAGCAGTACCTCACCACGGGTGTGTGCACGGCCCGCCCGGCCGCTCACCTGGATGAGCAGTTGCGCGAGTCGCTCGGCGGCGCGGAAATCGGTGCTGAACAGTCCCTCGTCGATGCTGGCCACGACCACCACGCTGAGGCGGGAAAGGTCGTGGCCCTTGGCCAGCATTTGGGTGCCAACCAGGATGCCCGCGCCGGTGCCAAGCCGCACCAAGTGCTTTTCCACCGCATCGCGATGCTGGGTTGTCTCGCGATCAATGCGGACCAGCGGTGCGTCGGGAAACCGCGCCGCCAGGCCAAGCTCCAGTCGTTCGGTACCCGCGCCTTGCGGCTGAAGCGCGAGCCCGCCGCAGCTCGGACAGGCTGTCGGGGCGGTTTCGCGATGGCCACAATGATGGCAGATCAGGGTCCGGCGGCCGTGCAGGGTGAGCGCGGCGTCGCAATGGCTGCACTGGCCGCGCCAGCCACAGTCGTGACACAGAAGAACCGGCGCAAATCCTCGGCGATTGCGGAACACCAGGGCCTGTTCGCCGCGTTGCAGTGCGCCGTCGATGGCTTGCAGGGCGGACTCCGAAAGTCCATGCACCAGCGTCTGCCCACGCACGTCGAGTACCTGCACCCGCGTGGCATGCGTGGCCACCGCACGTTGCTTCAGCGCGATCAATCCGTAGCGACCGGCGCGCGCGGCCTGCAGCGTCTCCATCGACGGCGTCGCGCTGCCCATCAGCACCGGTATGTTCAGGCTGCGGGCGCGCAGCAGGGCGACGTCGCGGGCATGGTAACGCCAGCCTTCCTGCTGCTTGTAGGACGCGTCGTGTTCTTCGTCGATGACGATCAATCCGGCCTGCGGCAAGGGCACCAGAACCGCCGAGCGGGTACCGATCAAAACCCGGCCTTCGCCGCTCGACATCGCAGCCCAGGCGTGCAGGCGCTCGGTGTCGTTCAGGCCCGAATGCAGAACGTGGACGGGCACCGGCAAGTGTTGCCTGAAGCGCCGCAATGTCTGCGGTGTCAGACCGATCTCCGGGACCAGCACCAGCACTTGTTGTCCGCGTTGCAGGCAGGCATCGATCGCATGCAGATAGACCTCGGTCTTGCCACTGCCCGTGACGCCGTCCAGCAGCAAGGGAGAAAACTGGTCGAAACGATCCAGAATGGCCTGCAGCGCCAGGTTCTGCGCCGCGTTGAGGCGACCGCGTCGGGCGCTGAGTTCGGGCTCCGCGTAGCGGTCCAGCAGGGCTTCGAGTGTCCACGCTTGACGCGTGCCGGTCACCAGTCCCCGTCTGAGCAGACCGCGCAAGGTTGCGCGCCAGGCATCGTCGTGTTCCGCCAGTAGCGTCTCGTCGGCGTGATCGCGTTGGGCGAGCAAATCCGCCATCCGGCGTGGGCGCGTACCCGTCCGCAGCGACAGGCGATTGCTGCGCCCGGTCTCACTGAGTGCATAGCGCCATTCGGCAAGCTCGGGCAGTGACTCCCCCTCGCGCAAGCGTGCAGGCAGCGCGGCGGCGAGGACTTCACCCAAGGGGCGCTGGTAGTAGCGCGCCAGCCAGTGCAGGTTTTGCCACAGTTCCGCGGTCAGCAGCGGCTTGGCGTCGATCCGCTGGATGATCGCTTTAAGGTTCGGAGCGTGGTCGGTGCCTGGGATCACTGCCACCACCATCCCGACCTTCTGCTGTCGCCCGAACGGTACGCGGACGCGGCAGCCGACCCAGTTCTCGGCGAGGTCCATCTCGTGAGGCCCTTCGTGCGCTGCCAGATAGTCGAATGTCTGCGGCAAGGGCAGTGGAAGGGCGACACGTAGAACAGGCGGACTCATGGTGGCGCAGTGTACCGGTCGGCCCGGTCCGTGGCCTGCGCGGAGCACATCAGAGCCCTGCGCGGCATTTATGCGGCATGCCTCACAAAAGTGGCCTAAGTGCCTAGTGAAAAACAGGAAAGCGGTTTATCCACACAAGCTGTGGATAAGTCGGTGGATGACAATTGGATGACGATGCGCAAAGCGCATGGCTATGGCACCGGAATCCTCGTGGCTAATTTTTAGCCACGCAATAAAATCCTTTAAAAACATATAGATGTGCGATTCAAGATTGTTACAAATCGTCCCGTTGTGCATGGAGTCGGGCAATTGGCAGGCGCCGACCGGTTGTGAACAACCGCATCGCCGTGCAGCCCAAACAGGTCGCGGGAGAGCAGGTTTTCGCAGGCTGTCAAGCGGATTTTCGGGCGCCGGGTGTCGCGCGCCGTGCATTCGATTGCTGTCGCCGCTGCGGCTGCGACATCCCTCGACGGAAACCGCCTGCGCCGGTCCGTTCGGATCGGTGTCCAACGGCTGTTAGACTGCCGTGCCGGGCGTCGCCTCGCCGTCGCGTCGGCACAGAACCACGCGTCGTTGCGCCGCTCACCTTTGCTCATGGATTGACGTTTGGTGTGAACAACCCGTCGAGAACTTCTCCACCCGCCCTGGCTGCCCTGTTGCGGGAGCCGCCAGCGACCACGGAGCGCATGCAGCGGGCCTACGCCACCGACGAGCTACAGGCACGATGTGTTCGCCACGCGCGCTGGCTGGGTTTGCCGGAAAGTCGCGCGCAGGCGGTCTGGCAGGCGGCATGGCGCCGCGCCGCGCTGAATCCGATGGCAACCCTCGATGCGCGCCAACGGCTGGCAGTGCTGCGTCAGTGGTGCATGGTGCTGGATCGGAGTCTGGCCGAATCCGGCCTGGTCCCCGTGATGCCGTATCGCCAGTCGCGCCTGGCGTTTCTGCGGGCTGTGCTCGGGCTCTCGCTGGAGGAAGTTGCCGAGTGCCTGCAGTGGCCGTTGCGGGATGTCGCGGCGTGTTGGCGTGATGCGGCACAGGCATTGGCGCAACGCGCGGTCGCGGTCGGCTGCGAGGCAGAGCAGTCGCTCGCCTGGTTTCGCGGCGTACATGCGGCGGTCGCGCGCGGGCATGGGGGCAAACCCGTCAAGGCGGCAGGGCGCGCCGCGGCGCGGTGGCTCATGCTGGTTCTGCTCGGGGCGGTGCTGGGTTTGGCGATGTGCGATCACTGCCTGCGATCAGTTCGTGAGTGGTTTGCAGCGCCGCTCGCCGAAGGCGTATTGCCCGATGAACCGAGCGGAGGACGTCGCCTCGATGAAGAGGTGCCCTTGTCGTCCGGCGATTTTTTGCTGTTTGCCGATGGTGTGGAGTTTGCGACGCTGGAACGGCTTGATTGGTTGTTGTGGCGTCAGTCGACCGTGCTCACGCAAACCATCGCCGAGGCCACGCCCGCTTCGGCGTTGCACACGACGACCGATGCGGCGTGGGACGCCTTGCCCGACGGAATGCGTGCCTCGCTGAGCAACTGGGCCTCGGACTGGGGAACACTGGCTGCGGCGCAACGCGAGATGCTGGTGCGACACAGTGCGCGCTGGGGCGAGTTGAATCCTGCCGGGCAGGCAGACACGTTGCGACGTGCGGCGGCGTGGGGCGAAATCGACCCACTCCGTCGTGCCCAACTGCGCGAGCGTTTCGTGATCTGGCAGGGGCTAGGCCATGCCCAGCAACAGCTATTGCTGGCGGAGCAGGATCGACTCGCGACGTTGCCGCCCGAGCAGCGCGCTGCGCTGGCTGCCGAATTCGAGCGTCTATCGCCCGCCGAGCGTCGCGCGCTGTTGGTGCGCGATGCCGCGGGCATTGCAACGGCGGCCGAGGCCGCCTTCGGTTTCGTGCCCGAGGGTGATCGTGACGTGACCTTGCAAATGCTCGGCGAGTGGAGCGCGGCGGACCGCGACTTGCTGGTCCGGGTGACACAACGCCTCGATACCCAGGGCAGGGAACAATTGCGTCAGCGCTTGTTGTCGGAAAATGCGGCACAACGCACCACGCTGCTCCGCGCCGCCGCGAGCGAGGTCGGTGTTCAGCCTTGAACAGCGTGGCCCGCGCGGTCGGGCTTCAGAGCGTGACGAGGTTGACCGCGAGGTTGAACGTGGCACCCAGTGACAGCAGGATGATGTAGCAGGTGCTGAGAAGCATCGATTTCAGCGTCGTCATGATCCATCCCTGGCGATAAACCCGCTTCAGCGTCACCAACAGGTAGATCGGCACCCAAAGCCACAACAGCCAACTGAGCCAATCGGCGAGTGTCGTGAATGTCGACCAGCCGAAGGTATCGCTGGCCAGGCTCAGGGCTGCAGTGAGCAACAGCACGAGGCTGACAAAGGCATGGCTGTGCAGTGCCATGATCAGATGCTCCATGTACAGGCGACGCTTCAGCAGGTAGAGCATCTTCAGCAGCAGTGCAAACACCGGCACCAGCACGAACAGGGTCTGCGGTAGCGAATTGATGAATGCCTGACCGAGCAAGGCCGGGTGCTGGCGGATGCGCGCGATATTGCCCTCCGCCTGTCCGGCCCAGACGTTGAGTTTCTGGTTGACGGCATCGGGCAGGGCGTCGATGCGCAGAGGATTGTCGGTGGGATGCCACGGTCGATCATTGAACGAGAGATGCGGCGAATCCGGCGTCATTTCCACGTTGGCATTGGCTTGCAGTTCGCGCCGCCGCGCTGCAGCGGCCTCCTCGATGGCGGCGCTGGCGGCGGCCAGATCGACGCCGCCTGCGACGTGATTGGCGGCCTCTTGCGCACTGTTGAGGGCCGCCAGTGCGGCGGTGCGCTGCTGTTCCAGATCGGCCTCGCTGGACGCACCTGCAAAGCGACCTTCGGTATCGAACACGATCGCCTCGTCGTCCCAGTGAATGCTCCACTGCATCATCAGGAAGGCCAGTACGCTGAGGAACACGAACAATCGAACCGGGCTGACGAATCGCACTCGATGCCCGCGCAGATATTCGAGGGTGAGAAAGCCTGGGCGCAGCAGCAAGGGCCACAACGTTCTCCAGAGGCGCCCATCGATATCGAACACGGTGTCGAAGAAGTCGCCGAGGATGCTGGGAAAATGCCGTACCAGGCCCTTGGTAGGCTGGCCGCAGGCGTAGCAGTGCTCGCCCTGCAGCGGCGTGCCGCAGTTTTCGCATTGGCGGTTGACCGATGCTGTGGCGTCGTTGCTCATGCGTGCTCCCCCGCGCGTGATCGATGGGCGACAGGATGCCAGACTTGGAAGGCTCTGCTTCCGGTGCGGACCTGCGTCGCAGCCAAGCGGGCATGGATGTGCGAAGTGCGCTGAAGCATGGGCGTGTTTTCCGTAAGATGAGCGCCCGCTGCGGAACCCCTCTCCATGAATTCTGAGTCTGTCTTGCAACGCCTGCGCGGCGAAACGCGCGCCACGGGCTGGTTGGCGCTGCCTCTCGTGCTTGGGCAACTCTCCTCCATGGCCATGAACGTCGTGGATACGATCCTTGCCGGGCGGCACTCGGCGCTCACCCAGGCAGCGGTGGCCATCGGTACCGCCGTCTGGTCGGTCGCCATTCTCAGTCTGATTGGCGTGATGATGGCGGTGCCGCCCTCGGTTGCCCAACTGGATGGGGCGGGACGGCGCCATGACATTGCCAGTGTGTTCCGGCAGTCACTCTGGCTGGCGCTGTTGATGGGTATCAGTCTCTTCGTCTTTCTGCGCCACGCCGACTGGCTGCTGGCGTTGGCCGCTGTCGCGCCGGATGTGCGACCGCAAGCGCTGGGGTTTCTCGACGGCGTTTCCTTTGGCGCGCCCGCGCTGGCTTTGCTGCTCTGCTTCCGATATCTCAGCGAAGGCGTTTCGCTGACTCGTCCCACCATGCTGATCGGTTTGGTCGGACTGCTATTGCTGGTGCCGCTTGGCTATGCGTTGATGTTTGGCGCTTGGGGGATGCCGGAAATGGGGGCGCGGGGGCTCGGTATCGCCACCAGCGTCACGCTCTGGAGTCAGGCCAGCGCCTTTGCCTGGCATTTGTCGCGCGGTCGCGGCTATCGCGATCTTCACTTGTACGCGGCGTGGGAGTGGCCGCAGTGGAAGCCGATTGCGCAGTTGCTGAAGATCGGTTTGCCGATGGGGTTCTCGGTCTTCATGGAGGGGGGGCTGTTCATTGCCACCGCGCTGATCATCGGAAGCCTGGGAACGATCCCGACGGCCGCCCATCAGGTGGCCGTCAATCTGGCTTCGGTGACGTTCATGGTGCCCTTGGGCGTGGCGATGGCGACCACGGTCAGAGTCGGCAACGCGGTGGGGCGGGGCGATGCCGCCGGCGTGCGCTGGGCCGGCGCTGCAGGCTATGCCATCACCCTGGTCACGCAGGCGGTTTCGGCACTGATCCTGCTGTTTGGTGCGCCATGGATTGCCGCAATCTGGACCAGCGACCCGGTCGTCGCCGCCTTGGCTGTGCAACTGATGTTGCTGGCCGCAGCGTTCCAGTTTTCGGACGGTATTCAGGCCGCTTCCGCCGGCGCCTTGCGTGGCATGAAGGACACCCGTATGCCGATGTTGATCACCGTGCTGGCCTACTGGGGGCTTGGCATGCCCATGGGTTATTGGCTGGGCATCGTGCGGGCACAGGGCGCCGCAGGGATGTGGGTGGGCTTGATCGTCGGATTGACCTCTGCGGCGGTGTTGCTGAGCTGGCGCTTCCACGTGCTGTCGCGACGCCCGCTGTGAGCGTCTGCCTGCAGTCCAACTCAGGTCGGTGTGGCGCATTGCGGGTACTGTTGCCACGATTGACGACGGTATGACCTTCAGCGCTTGCATGCGGCGCAGGCCCTGCGCATCCTTCCCCGCAGTTATCCAGAGAGTTTGATCATGGCTCAATCCGATTCCAATTTTCTCGTGCGGTCCCTGCGCTTTGTCTGGGACGCGGTCAATTTCAGTCGTCGACTGGTGCTGAATGGCCTGTTTGTCCTCATTGTCGTGGTACTGGTGATCGGCGCGTTTTCCGGCGGTGCATCACTGGACGACCGCACCGCATTGGTTCTCGCACCGCGTGGAAGTCTGGTCGAGCAGTTCTCCGTGGATCCCGGTTCGAGAGCGCTGGCGCAACTGACCGGTGACGAGATTGCCGAGGTCCAGGTGCGCGATGTGGTGCGGGGCATTGACGCGGCGGCGGCCGATTCGCGAATCGAACGACTGGTCATTCGACCTGACCAGCTGGCCTCAGGCGGAATGGTCAGCCTGCGTGAGGTCGGAGCAGCGTTGAAGCGCTTCAAGGCGTCCGGCAAGCAGATCGTGGCCTACGCCGATGGCATGGATCAGCGTGGCTACTACCTCGCCGCGCATGCCGATGAAATCTACCTGCATCCCGGTGGTGCGGTGTTGCTGGAAGGGCTGGGTCGCTACCGTGCCTATTATCGCGAAGGGCTGCAGGACAAGCTCGGGGTGAAGGTGCATCTGTTCCGGGTTGGCGAGTTCAAGTCCTTCGCCGAGCCCTACATCCTGGATGCGCCCTCGGATGCAGCGCGCGAGGCCGACTTGTTCTGGATGGGGGATGTATGGCGGCGCTACCTTGAGGAGATCGCCGAACTGCGCAAGCTGGATGCCGATGTACTGCAGTCGTCCATCGACGGGATCGATACCGCCATCGAGGCGGTCGAAGGTGATCTGGCGCAACTGGCACTCAAGCAGGGGCTGGTCACCGAGTTGAAGACGCTGGACGAGTTTCGCGCCCTGATGATCGAACGTGGTGTCGAAGATCAGGACGGACACAGCTTCCTGCAAGTCGATCTCGATCAGTATCTGGGCTTCGTCGACCGTGAGCACCTGCCCTTCGATGCGCGTCCTCAAATCGCGATCATCGTCGCGCAGGGTGGCATTACCGATGGCGAACAACCGCAGGGCAGTGTTGGCGGGGTATCGACATCGGCGCTGATTCGCCGCGCGCGTGAAGATGACGATGTGCACGCGCTGGTGTTGCGTGTCGACTCGCCTGGTGGCGGGGTGTTTCCGTCCGAGCAGATTCGCCGCGAGGTCGAACTGACCAAGGCGGCAGGCAAGCCGGTCGTGGTGTCGATGGCCAACGTCGCCGCATCGGGTGGCTACTGGATATCCATGAATGCCGACGAGATTTTTGCCGATCCCAGCACCATTACGGGTTCGATTGGAATCTTCGGTCTCTGGCTGACGGGCGAAGAGACGCTGGCCAAAGTCGGTGCTCGGGTTGACGGCGTCGGAACGACCGCCATCGCGGGTGCGTTCGATCCGATGCGGCCAATGAATCCGATTGTGGGCAAGGTGCTGCAGAGTGTCATCGAATCGGGTTATCGCGACTTCATCGGCAAGGTCGCTGCGGCCCGCGAGAAGCCGGTCGCTGACATCGATGCGGTCGCGCGTGGCCGCGTATGGAGTGGGGCGCAGGCGGCGGAACGCGGCTTGGTCGATACGCTGGGTGGACTGCAGGAGGCCATCGCCTCGGCGGCGGAACGGGCGGGTCTGGAGAAGGACAGTTATGGCAGCCGCTACATCGAGGAGGAACCCAGCCCGTTCGAGAGCTTCCTCGCCGATCTGTCGCGCAACGCCGCCGTGCAAACCCTGGCCTTGAACGTCGGCTTGCCAGCGGTGCTGGGCATGGAGAACGCCCATCTGCAGCGTCTGGAGGCTGAATTGACCATGATGGCTGCCCCGGTTCGAGGCACGCCGATCCGCGCGGTCGCACATTGCTTCTGCGAGCTGGACTGACCTGAGCAGACCTTCGGGGCAGTGATTGACTGCCCCGATGCTGCCATTCGGACGCGATGTGGTTGGCAGTTTGGCCTCATTTACTTGCGTCAACTTCGCCAAACCGGTAGCGTTCTCAGGCTTTGCTGCCTTGTTTGGATGTCTACATGCTGTTTCAGCACGTTTCCATCGCGAGTGTGGTGCATGTCGATGCTCCGCACGCGCTCAGTTCTGATGACATCAACGATCGTCTGCGCCCGACGCTGACTCGCCTCGGAATTCGCGCGGATGTCCTGAAGGACATCGCCGGAATCCATTCCCGGCGCATGTGGGACGATGAAACACTCGCCTCGGATGCGGCAACCATGGCGGCGGAAAAGGCGCTCGCGGAAGTCGGTGTTGATCGTGCGCGGATCGGTTTGTTGGTCAATACCTCGGTCAGTCGCGATTTCCTGGAGCCTTCGACCGCCAGCATCGTGTCGGGCAATCTCGGTTTGTCCGAAAACTGCCAGAACTTTGATGTGGCCAACGCCTGTCTGGCCTTCCTCAACGGCATGGACATCGCCAGCCGGATGATCGAGCGCGGCGAGATCGACTACGCGCTCGTCGTCGATGGCGAAACGGCCAATCTGGTTTACGAAAAGACCATCCAGCGCATGTTGTCGCCAGACATCGGCGAAGACGATTTCCGTAGCGAGCTGGCCTCATTGACCCTGGGCTGCGGTGCGGCCGCCATGGTGCTGGCGCGGCGCGAACTGGCGCCCGATGCACCGCGCTATCGTGGCGGGGTCACGCGGGCCGCCACGCAATGGAATGGACTGTGTCGTGGCAATCTCGACCGAATGGTCACCGATACCAAGATGTTGCTGATCGAAGGCATGAAACTGGCGGCGGCGACGTTCCACGCGGCACGTCAGGCCTTGGGTTGGGCGGTCGAGGAAATTGACGAGTTCGTCATTCATCAGGTCAGCCGTGTGCACACCGATGCGCTGGTAAAGACCGTCGGCATCGATCCGCGCAAGGTGTTCACGATTTTCCGTGAGCACGGCAACATCGGCCCCGCATCGGTCCCGATCGTGTTGTCCAAGCTCAAGGAAATGGGCCGACTTCGCAAAGGCCAGCGTATTGCTTTGCTCGGTATCGGGTCCGGTCTCAACTGCTCGATGGCGGAAGTGGTCTGGTAGCCCCGTTGTGGGTCCGTGCATCCGGTTCGATGTCGGGCCAGTCCAGTTTGTCACTTGCGATTGTCCTTCTCACAGCCACCTCCGGGTGGCTGTGTTGTTTTCCGGTGCGGGAATGACGACGGCAAGTGCTTGATTGATATCGCCTGGATGGGCGTTGGATGTCGAGCACATACTGGCGCGAGATTTATCCATAAAAATTGATGATGTTTTTTATTGAAACATTTGTGTTTCATATTGCTGCCTTGCGGCATACGGTGATGCTCCCCGCAACGGAGCATTTCCATGA
>Ga0075012_10004914_pt1 | contig 12343 bp, 9 predicted proteins | sample All_14_2_FD_71474 | JGI IMG/M metagenome (GOLD analysis project Ga0075012, IMG submission 71474) | Freshwater microbial communities in response to fracking from Pennsylvania, USA - Allegheny Zone_MetaG_DW_15 | ecosystem: Environmental > Aquatic > Deep subsurface > Groundwater > Drilled...
ATCATGCGCCGCTTGTCATCGCCGAGCAGTTCGGGACGCTGAATGCCCTGTATCCAGGCCGGATCGACCTGGGACTTGGGCGTGCGCCCGGTTCGGATCAGGCGACAGTTCGCGCCCTGCGTCGGACACTCCAGGCTGATGTGGACAGTTTTCCCCAGGACGTGATGGAGTTGCTGCACTGGTTCACCCCGGCGACCGAGGGTCAGTCCATTCGCGCCAACCCGGGCGAGGGTCAGGACGTTCCGGTCTGGATCCTTGGCTCCTCGACCTATGGGGCGCAGCTGGCAGCACATCTGGGCCTGCCCTATGCCTTCGCCAGCCATTTTGCGCCATCGGACATGATGGCGGCCATCGGTGTGTACCGCCAGAGCTTCCGGCCTTCGGATCGTCTGGCCAGCCCCTATGTCATGCTGGGTTTCAACGTCTTTGCCGGCGAAACTGACGACCAGGCCCGCCTGCTTTTCAGCTCGGTCCAGCAGGCCTTCGTCAATCTGCGTTCCGGCCGTCCGGGCAAGCTGCCTGCGCCTCTGGCGGGGTATGAGGCGGGGCTGGGGCCTGGTGAACGCGCCATGATTGCCCAGGCCCTGTCGTGTTCGGCGGTTGGTTCGGCCGCCACCGTGAAGCGGGAGGTCGAGGCCTTCGTGGCGCGCACCGGTGCCGACGAGCTGATGGTGACCAGCCAGATCTGGTCGCACGACGATCGGGTGCGGTGTCTCGAAATCCTCGCCGAGGCGGTGATGGTGCCTGCGTTCGCCGCCTAAGCCTTCGGCTTTGCGCGTGATTTGCGCGGTGTGCGGGGTTTGGGTGGTGAGGCCCGGTTGACCGCGTCACTCTCAGGTAATGGCGGCTCCGCCGGATTCGTCATTTGACGCCAGGCCGACCCCAGGCCGATCGCGGCCTCGATCGCCTCCCCCAGGTCCGGACTGCGGGCTTCGTCCAGTCGACTTTGCAGCAGGTGACAGGATTTCAGGATGGCCGCCGCCTGGCGGACAGCCTCCGGATTGTCGCTGCCACTGCCCAGGTCGTGCAAGGCCCCGAACCGCCAGCGCGACCCTTCGCGCTGTGCCAACACCAGGGCCCAGCGTTCCTCGACGGTCAGGTCATTGGCCAGAAACCGCCACCCCTTGCCCTTGTGGGAGCGGGCATACTGGCCCGGGTGTGTCGGCAGACCATGCGCGCCATAGGCCGCCAAGGCCGCTTCCTCGATCTCGGACAACAGAAGCGAGAGCGATGTCGCCACCGGGGTCGACCGGGCGGGCGCGCTTGCCCAGGGGTCGATCATATGGTGTCTTGCCGCACGGCGACGCGACCCTGGCCAGGACCAACCTGAGATAGCGGGCAAGCGCCAACCCATGGCGTCAGTTGCCGTTGAGCGTGCTCGTGACCGAGATGTCGTAGACGATGCGGGTGAAGGTCTGCACCAGGGTGAAGAATTTGCTCAGCTCGGCAGAGTCCGAGTTCGGAACATACAGGATGTCATCGGGCTGGATCATGAAGTTGCTGGCCGTAAAGAAGCCCGTCCCTTCTTCCAGATTGAGGCGATAGACCACCGGCACGCCGCGAGGCAACGTCGGTTGGGTCAGGCCCAGAGCACTGGCAACCTCGGGTCGTTCGAACCGGAACACCAGGACCGAACGGGCATTGGCGATATTGCTGTTGAGGCCGCCGACGCGGCTCAGTGCACCAGCCAGGGTCAGAGGTCCGGCCGCCATCTCCACCTGGGACACCGCGCCGAAGGCTCCGAACGTCGAGAAGCGGCGCGGGCGATAGGACAGGTTGATCTGGTCGCCCCGCGCCAGTCGAATGTTCTCTCCGAACTCGGTCGTCACGGCGCTGAGCGGGGCGGAATAGGTCTGGCCGTCGCGCTGGATATTGACGATCACGTCCTCGGGCGGACGGGTCGTGCCGCCGACAGCGGCGAGCACATCCAGGATGGTATTGGCATTGGAGGACAGGGGCGCCCTACCCGGTTGGCGGACTTCGCCGAGCACGGTGACGGTGTTGTAGGCATTGTTGGCGACCGAAACGACGACCTGCGGGTTGCCGACCTTGCCGACCAGGGCGCGCCGGATGGCGGCACCGGCATCGGTGGCGCTGAGGCCGGCGACCGGCACCACGCCCGCGAACGGAATCGTCACCGAGCCGGCCGAATTCACGACGATCGCAGGCAAGCCCTGTGTCCCGGAGCGAAGGCTTTCTGCGCCCGAGCCAGCGCCGAACAGGGTGCCGCTGGGTTCGAAGATAGCGACCGACAGGGTGTCGCCGGGACCGATCATTCCGCCCTGGGTCGGAGCCCCGGCGATGGCGAGCGATCCCAGGAACTGGGGAGGCTGGGCCTTGATCCGCTCAGAGACCGCATAGTCGAGATCGACGATCGTATAGTTGGCCGTCTCGACGGACGCACCGCGCGAGACCGCCCGCCCGCTGGGTCCGTCGCGAGGCAGCGTCGAACACGCCCCAAGAACGGCAACGAGAGCCAGGATCGAAACGGATCGGGTCAGGGCGTTGGACATGGTCATGATCGCTGATTACCGGCCTTTGGGACCCAGAACCAGTACCAGAGCGAGGATTCGGTTGCCATCGTTCGGTGGTGTTGTTTTAGGCCGACGTCAGGGTGGGTTGCAGCCCGGTCCGTTCGGCGACCTTGCGGAAATGATCGCTCCATGTCGGTGCGTGATAGGGGCCGGCGACAGGGCGTTTCAAGGTTGCTCGCTCGAGCGCCGCCAGCCATCCCAGGCCGTCCAGCGGATCGATCAGCTCGGCATCGGGAACCATTTCGCGATGGGCCGGGATATCCGATGCGATCAGGGGAACGCCAAGCGCGCAGGCCTCGACCGCCGGCAGATCGAAACCCTCGACCGAAGACGGGGCCAGCACTGCCTGGGCATTGTTCATGAGCATGGCCAGGGCGGCATCGGGCAGGTTTGCCGACTGATGCACCAGGCCGCGGAGATTGGGCGAGCGTTCCAGATGGTCCAGAACCGCCTCGTTCTCCCAACCGTAGCGCCCGACCAGAACCAGTTGCGGAGTGGCGTCGCCCATCCGTTCCTGGAGGCGACGCCAGACCGTCAGGAGAAAGGCCAGGTTCTTGCGGGCCTCGATCGTGCCGACATGAACGAAGTAGGGTCGCGGCGGGGCGGCCTGCGGACGCGCCACGAAGACCGGTTCGAGGCCCAGGTGAATGGCGTCGATCGGCGGGGCTGTGACCTTTTCGTGCTCGGCGAAACGCACCAGCTCATCGGCCGTATATGCCGAATTGACAATGATCCGGGAGGCGTATTTCAACGCCGTCAGCACGCGAAGCCGATGCTTTTCACCATCGCCCGGACGACAGAACTCGGGATGTGTGATCGGGATCAGATCGTGCAGAAGAACGACGCTGGGGATCGAGACAGCCTTCAGCGACGTCAGGATGGCCGGCGTGTTCAGGCTGGTATGCCCGACGTTGAAGTAGACCCGGCTCGGCGGAAGGTCCAGCATCGGCCGTGATCGGAAAAACTGCTTGAACACCCGCAACTGGCGTGGCCGCCTCTTGTCGGCAGGAGCCGGCGGCGGGGAACTGATGACCGACTGCAGCCCGGGCTTGTCCGAATGAAGCGCGGCCAGAAGGCGGGTGGCATTGCCGGCCAGGGAATGTTCGTCGTCCAGGCCGGTCCAGCGCGCCCTCAGCGTCTCGACGCAGGACCGGAACCAGCCGTCATCGACAGCGACCAGTTCGTCGTGCTTTGAGCGAACCGGGATCATCTTCAGGTCAGAACGCGCCATGAGCCATTCCGCATAGGCAAGACAGACCCGATCGACCCCCGTCGGTGCTGTGCGCTCGGTTCGGCTCAACAACCGGCTCGCATCGAACAGAACGCCTTCGATCATGGTAAGCACGCCTGACTGTGGAACTTTATGCGTCGATTCTCGAAACGACCGTTCGAACCGATGACGCCTGCGGCTCGCTCGCAAGAGGGCCTAAATGGTATTGAAATTGCCAGGATGGCCGGGCGAACCTGTTTCAAACTGCCCCCGTTCCGTCCGTTGTGTCCGGTGCCTGTTTGACTGTAACCACAGGCCTGTAGCTTGGCCTAGCCCCTCGCTTGGGGACGGTCAACGGGATGAACCGGCCTCGACGGTCACGAAACATAACCCGCCTGCATCAGTTCCGCGACGTGAATGATCGCCGCTGGTCGATCACCCTTCATCACGAAGAGGGTTGCGATCTTGTTGGCGGCCAACAGGTCGACGACGTCGCTCATTCGCTGGTCCGGGCTGACCGTGATCGGGGACCGGCTCATGATGTCAGCAGCACATATTGCTGAAATATCGCGTGAAAAGGCACGTCGAACGTCGCCGTCGGTGATGATTCCCGCCAGGGATTCATCGGCGTTCAGAACGGCCACAGCCCCTTTCCGGCCTGCGGTGATGGCCGAAACGACCTCGGCGAAGCTGGCATCCAGCGCCACGCTGGCGGGCGGGGCGTGGTTGTCGCCCATCCATTCGCGCACGCTCTGCAGGCTCATGCCAAGGGCACCTCCCGGGTGATGCAGACCAAAGTCGGTGGCGCTGAACTGGCGTCGATCCATCAGGACCATGGCCAGGGCGTCGCCCAGCGCAAGGGTCATCAGGGTCGATGTCGTGGGGGCCAAGCCGTTCGGGCAGGCCTCGGCGACATGGGGCATGATCAGGGGCACAGCCGACATCCGGGCCAGAAAGCTGGATCCGCGCTGGGTCATCCCGATGACCGGAATGCCCGCTCTCTGGCAGAAGATCAGGGGATCACGCAGCTCGCGGCTCTCGCCCGAGGCGGATATGGCCAGAAGGGTCGTGTCGGCTCGCAGCATCCCCAGGTCGCCGTGGCTCATTTCGGCGGGATGGACGAAAAAGGCGTTGGTGCCCGTCGAGGCTAGGGTGGCGGCGATCTTGCCGCCAATATGACCCGACTTGCCTATTCCTGTCACCACCACATAGCCCGGCCGCGACAGGATCACGTCGCAGGCACGGGCGATCGAGACGTCGATGGTGCGTTCCAGCGCCTGGAGGGCCGCGATGTTCAACTGGACGACTTCGCGGGCCCGGCCAGTCATCACGGCGATTTCGTCGGACGTGGAGTACGGAATTTCAGTCGTCATCAGCGCTTCCTGACGAGGGTGTCGGTCATGCCAAGCCTCGGGATTGGACGGGGAATTGCCTCAAACCGCGTCTGGGCACAATGCTGCTGTGGAAAGACATAGGGCCCAGGTGGCGCGGTTCGCGACAACCTTTGCCGCACTGACGCGTTAGGACCGCCACGGGGCCGAACACAGATCACGGAGACCAGATGCCGAACGCCAATCGTCGGGCGCAGGACGCCGTGCCCGGAGCAGAACACGGTCTGATTCCTCCACCCTTGAGGTTCGAGCGCCTGGCCCTGTTTCTCGACATGGACGGCGTGCTGGCACCTCTGGCAGAGACACCGGACGCCGTCGGCCCGATGGCCCGGCGGACAGCGGTATTGCTGCTCCTGAACCGGCGTCTGGGGGGGCGGCTGGCGATCATCAGCGGCCGGACCTTGTCGGAAATCGACCGGATCAGCGATGCGGGGACGCTGGCGGCCTCCGGCGTCCACGGCCTTGAGCGGCGGCGGTCCGACGGGTCATGCCTTAACACGCCCGCGGCGCCCGGCGTGCGGGCCGCCACAGACGCCTTTCTGGCGTTTCAGGCGGATAATCCCGGTGTCGTCGTCGAAGAAAAGGGCGTGTCGGTCGGCCTGCACTACCGCGCGTCGCCGCAGGCCGCCGAGGCGGCCCTTGATCTGGCAAGATCCGTCGCGGCCCGGACCGGTCTGTCCGTTCAGCCCGGCGTCCTGGTGGTCGAACTCAAGACCCCGGGCACAGACAAGGGCTCGGCCCTCTCCGCCTTCATGGACGAATATCCGTTCAGGGGAGCCATGCCTGTGATGCTGGGCGACGATCTCACCGACGAGGATGCCTTCCGCGCGGCGACGGCACATGGAGGATTTGGCGTCCTGGTGGGGCCGGATCGCCAGACCCTGGCAAGGTATCGGCTCGATGATGTCGATGCCGTTCTGGACTGGCTCGAGGCCGTCTCCAGGGCCTGCAGGCTTCAGGGCGAGGCGGCGGCATGAGCGCGATGCCACCAACACGACCCTCGCTCGACCTCGCTCCCATTGGCAATTGCGCGATCAGCGCCCTGATCGACCGACGCGGACGGCTCATCTGGGCCTGCGCGCCACGGGTCGATGGAGATCCCGTCTTTTCGGCCCTGATGGACGGCCTCGCCCCCGAGCACGGCTTCTGGTCGATAGAGCTTGAAGGCCTTGCGGACGTTGAACAGGCCTATGTTCACAATACGCCCGTGTTGCGTACCGTGCTGACGGCTGATGACGGTGCAGCGGTTGAAATAATCGACTTTTCTCCCCGTCACATGAAACATTCCCGGACCTATCGGCCCCTGGCCTTTGCGCGGATTGTCCGACCACTGGCGGGGGCCCCCCGCGTGACGATCCGGCTTCGACCCGCCGCCGATTGGGGTGCACGCCGGGCCACCATGACATCGGGGTCCAATCACATCCGATACCTCTGCACAGACATTGTCCTGCGTCTGACCACCGACTGTCCGGTTTCTCACCTGCTGGAAGAGCGGACGTTCCGGCTGGAGCAGCCCCTGACCTTTTTCCTGGGCCCCGACGAAGGCTATGATCAGGAAGTGGGACCCGGCGTTTCGGCCACCCTGGACCGCACCGTCGCCTACTGGAAGGATTGGGTCCGCACCCTCTACATCCCGCTCGATTATCAGGATGCGGTGATCCGCTCGGCCATCACCCTGAAGCTGTGCGCCTATGAGGAGACGGGTGCCATCGTGGCGGCCATGACCACCTCGGTGCCGGAATTCCCCGAAAGCGGCCGTAACTGGGACTATCGCTACTGCTGGGTGCGCGACGCCTACTATACTGTCCGGGCCCTGAACCGCCTTGGCGCGGTCGATATTCTGGAGAACTATCTGGTCTATCTGAGAAACCTGGTGGATCAGTCGGCGGGCGGCCATGTGCAGCCGGTATACGGTGTTGGCCTGGAGCCGGGACTTGGCGAGAGCATCGTCACCTCGGTCCAGGGCTATCGCGGCATGAAGCCGGTGCGGGTGGGCAATCAGGCCCATGAACACCTTCAACACGATGTGTACGGCCAGATCGTGCTGCCTCTGGTGCAGAGCTTCTACGATACCCGCCTGCTTCGCCCGGGTACGGTCGAGGATTTCCATGCTCTGGAAAAGGTCGGCGACCGTGCCTTCGCCATGCACGACCAGACCGATGCGGGTCTTTGGGAGTTCCGCACCATTGCCCGGGTCCACACCTATTCTTCGGTTATGTGCTGGGCCGCCTGCGACCGCCTTGCCAAGGCCGCTCTGCATCTTGATCTGGCTGATCGCGCCGAGATCTGGTCCGAACGCGCAAGGCTGATACGCTCCCGCATCGAACTGGAGACATTCCTGCCCGAAGAGGGTCGGTTCGGGGCCAGCTTCGGTGGCAAGGAACTGGATGCGTCCCTGCTGCAACTGGTGGATCTCGGCTTCCTCGACCCCATGGACCCGCGCCAGGTGGCGACTTTCAACGCCATCGAACGCGACCTCAAGAAGGGCCCCTACCTTTTCCGCTATGTCGAACCCGACGACTTCGGGGAACCGGAAACCGCCTTCAACTTCTGCACCTTCTGGTTCATCGAAGCCCTCCACCAGAACGGCCGAACCGAGGAAGCACGCGAAATTTTCGAGACCATGCTGTCACAGCGAACCCACGCGGGCCTTCTGTCCGAGGACCTGTCGCTTGGCGACAATGAGCTGTGGGGCAACTACCCCCAGACATATTCGCTGGTTGGCATCATCAACTGCGCTGTCCTTCTGAGCCGATCATGGACGGATGTCCGATAAGCCACGCGATCACATCCTGTTCACTTCGTGATCCAAATGTTGCGGCGGGCGTTATTGCCTTATGTCCAGACTGATCGTGGTTTCCAATCGGGTTTCAGCCCCCGCCGACCCGGCCGCAGGTTCGGCCGGAGGCTTGGCCATGGCCCTGTCGGCCGCCTTGCGCAAATATGACGGTCTCTGGTTTGGCTGGTCTGGCGAAACCGTTGAAAACTTCACCGGCGACCTGCAATGGGAGGATCGTGCCGGCGTCACCGTCGCCTTGGTCGACCTGGAAGCTCAGGACGTCGACGAATACTACAACGGCTACGCTAACAAGACGCTTTGGCCTCTGTTCCATCACCGGGTGGATCTGACGGCCTATGAGCGATCCTATGGCGAAGGGTACGAGCGGGTGAACCAGAGGTTCGCCGAGGTCCTGGCCCCGCTGATCCAGGCGGACGACATCATCTGGATTCATGACTACCACCTGATCCCGCTGGCGCGAGACCTGCGTCGGCTGGGTGTCACCAACCGGATCGGCTTTTTCCTGCATACCCCGTGGCCGGCGCGACAGTTGCTAGTGACGCTGCCGCACCACCGTCGCTTGGTGGAATCGCTGTTTGCCTATGATCTGATCGGTTTCCAGACTGACGAATGGCTGGATCTGTTCCGCGACTATGTGGTGTCCGAGGGTCGGGGAGAACTGGTCGGGGATCGAGGGCTGGAGTGCTTTGGCCGCACTGTCCAGGCGGGCGTCTTCCCGATCGGTATCGATGTCGATGGCTTCATCGAAGCCCGGAATTCGGCGGTGGGCACACGGACCTATGACCGTATGGCGGCGTCTTCAGCCTTCCGCTCCATGATGGTTGGAGTGGATCGCCTCGACTATTCCAAGGGGTTGGAGGAGCGAATGCTCGGCTATGAGCAGTTTCTCCACGATAACCCCGCGATGCGGGGAGACGTCTTCCTGGTTCAGGTTACCCCAATCAGTCGCGACGAGGTCGATACCTATCAGGACATCCGAGCGCGGCTGGATGCCCTGGCCGGCCGGATCAACGGCGAGTTCGCCGATATGGACTGGCAGCCGATCCGCTACCTGAACCGCAGCTATCGCCGCGACCAACTGGCCGGTATTTACCGCGCCGCCCGGGTTTGTCTGGTCACTCCCTTGCGCGACGGCATGAATCTGGTGGCCAAGGAATATGTCGCGGCCCAGAATCCGGACGATCCTGGCGTTCTGATCCTGTCGCGCTTCGCCGGTGCCGCCGAGCAGATGGGCGAGGCCCTGCTGGTCAATCCCTTCAGTCGTGAGGAGGTCGCCGACGCCATCAAACGCGCCCTGCTCATGCCTCTGGAAGAGCGCGTCCGGAAATGGCAGGCGCTTATGAGAGTCGTACGTGCCACCGATGTCGCCATCTGGCGCGACGATTTCGTCAACTGCCTGCTCGAAGTCCCGGTCGCAGGCGACGGCGGCATCCACTTTCACCAGGATCAACGCGCCGACGCGGCTTGAGGACTGTCGCCTTCCAGTGCCGGCCTGGCAGCCAGGAAAGCGACAGTCCTCAATAGATTTCGAACAATCCTGCCGCACCCATGCCGCCGCCGATGCACATCGTCACCACGCCGTACTTGGCTCCCCTACGCTTGCCTTCGATCAGGACGTGACCGGTCATCCGGGCCCCCGACATGCCATAGGGATGGCCGATCGAGATCGCCCCGCCCGAGACGTTCAGGAGATCATCGGGGATGCCCAGCACGTCCTGGCAATGAAGGACCTGGGCGGCGAAGGCCTCGTTCAGTTCCCACATGCCGATGTCGTCTACCGTCAGGCCGTGGCGTTTCAGCAGCTTGGGCACGGCAAACACCGGACCGATCCCCATTTCGTCGGGCTCGCAGCCCGCGACGACCATACCGCGATAGGCCCCCAGCGGCTGTAGCGCCCGCTTGACCGCCTCGCCCGCCTCCATGACCACGCAGGCCGAGGCCCCGTCCGACAACTGGGACGCGTTGCCCGCCGTGATGAATTCACCCTTCTCGATCTCCTCGCCGCCGCCGAACACGGTCTTGAGCGTCTTGAGACCTTCAAGCGTCGTGTCGGCACGATTGCCCTCGTCTCTCGACAGAGTGACTTCCTTCATTGAGATCTGGCCTGTCGCCTTGTCCGCGACCTGCATCGAGCTGGTCATCGGCACGATCTCGGCATCGAACCGACCGGCATCCTGGGCTGCGGCAGTGCGCTGTTGCGAGCGCAGGGCATATTCATCCTGGCGGTCGCGCGAAATCCCGTATCGGCGTGACACCACCTCAGCGGTCTCCAGCATCGACATATAGATGTGGGGCGACAGCTTGAGCAGGTCCTCGTCCTTCATCCGATAGAGGTTCATGTGCTGGTTCTGAACGAGAGAGATGGACTCCAGCCCGCCACCGACCGCCATCTTCTGCTGGTCGAAGATCACCTGTTTGGCCGCGGTGGCGATCCCCATAAGGCCCGAGGCGCACTGGCGATCGAGACTCATGCCAGGGACGCCGGAAGGGAGACCGGCTGCCAGCGCGATCTGACGCGCCACATTGGTGCCGGTTCCGCCCTGTTGCAGGGCCGCGCCCATCACGACGTCCTCGATCTCGGCCGGATCAACCCCGGCCCGCGCCACCGCATGTTTCACGGCATGGGCCCCCAGCTGCTGGGGCGCCGTGTCGTTGAACGCGCCGCGATAGGCGCGACCGATGGGGGTCCGGGCGGTAGAGACGATGACGGCTTCACGCATCGGGATGCTCTTTCCTTTTGGGCGCTTTCGCTCGGCTCTCGGAGCCCTGAAGCTTGAGCGCGGTTTCCTCGTTGCGCGTCCGGCTTCTCTGACCAGATTCGCGCGTGCCCCGGACTTACGCGCCTGCCGTCACGTCAAGGCAAGCGCGTGTTGCGTCAACCGTGGGCTTTCTGCGCCTTGGTCAATTCGATCATGCCCTGAGCCGCCCCCATGTCCGGCACGATTTCGCCCGCGCGATCCGAGATGGTTTCGAACCGCTCGGCGATCTGTTCTGCGGCATCTGGTCCCGTCGCAAAGTCGCCTTGCGTGATCGTGACGTAGGCCCGCTCGAACCCCCCGGCTCCGGCGGCCAGGATGACGCGGGTCGGCGCATCCTCGCTGACCAGATACAGCAGGCCTGGCGACACCAGTTCCGGCCCCAGGGCCTCGAGTGGCAGGGCGGAACCCAGATCCTCGGTCATCCGGGTATGGGCGGTTGGTGCCAGGCAGTTGACCCTGATGTTGTTTCTGGCCCCCTCGATCGACAGAGTCTGCATCAGGCCGACCAGGGCCATCTTGGCTGCGCCATAGTTGGCCTGGCCGAAATTTCCGTACAGGCCAGAGGACGAGGTGGTCATGACGATCCGGCCATAGTTCCGGTCGCGCATCCCGTCCCACACCGCCTTGGTGCAGTTGACTGCCCCCATCAAGTGGACATCGACGACGAAACGGAAGTCGTCCAGCGTCATCTTGGCGAAGGACTTGTCCCTCAAGACCCCGGCGTTGTTAACCAGGATGTCGACCCGGCCCCATTTCGCGATCGTCTCATCGACCATGGCCTGAACCGCGGCGGCGTCGGTGACGGAGGCCCCGTTGGCGATGGCCTCGCCGCCCGCCGCGACAATCTCGGCGACGACCGTTTGAGCGGGTGAGGCAGAGGCACCTTCTCCGTCTCTCGCGACACCCAGGTCGTTGACCACGACCTTGGCACCACGGGCCGCAAGGGCCAGTGCATGCTGACGTCCCAGGCCGCCACCCGCGCCTGTCACGATCGCTACCCTGCCGTCGAACCGTATCGCCATCTGCCTGCCCCATATGATGTCATGCGGGTCTAACCCCCCGCCGTAAGGTAAGCCAAGGCCGTTCGATGTGTTGAAACGGCGCCACAGTCGCCACATTCCGGTTCCAAATGAGGAACCCTGTCAGAGTGAAGCCGTTCGGCCTTCTGAATGCGTCGCGGAATGCGTCGACGGTCAGCAAAACAAGATTGAGGATGACGATGAAACTGAAACTTCTCGCGAGAGTCGCCGTAGCAGGGCTGTTCGCCGCCGGTGCAGCCTCGGCTGAGCCCGATGGCTGGTACGGCGCGGTTGACGCCGGCTACCACCACATGGACCGTGATATCGTCGCGGAATCGGTCACGACCGGCAACAACTGGCATTTCGAAGTCAACGACGGCTGGGCCGCGTTCGCCCGCCTGGGCTATCGCTTCAACCCCAACTGGCGCGTCGAAGTCGAGGGCGGTTACCGCTCGGGCGACGTAGGCAAGGTCCGGGCTTCCAGCGGACCCAACGGCGTCTGCAACCTGTCGCCCGCCACCGGCCCCTGCGCCTCGCCCGAGGGCGACATCGAAGCCACGACCCTGATGGCCAATGTCATCTATGACTTCGGCTGGGAATACTGGGGCATCCGTCCCTTCGTCGGTCTCG
>Ga0075012_10004919_pt1 | contig 12339 bp, 9 predicted proteins | sample All_14_2_FD_71474 | JGI IMG/M metagenome (GOLD analysis project Ga0075012, IMG submission 71474) | Freshwater microbial communities in response to fracking from Pennsylvania, USA - Allegheny Zone_MetaG_DW_15 | ecosystem: Environmental > Aquatic > Deep subsurface > Groundwater > Drilled...
CGTTGCTCACCCCGCCGGCCCGCATCCGCACCAGCACCTCGGGGATATATGCCGCTGTGATCCGGTGCCGGAACAGCAAGCGGAGCATCAGTTCATAGTCGGCCGCCGACCCCATGTCGATGCGAAAAAGTCCGAACCGCTCATACACGCTTCGGCGCACGAAAAAGGTCGGATGCGGCGGCATCCAGCCCCATTTGAATTTGTCCCGTTTGAATGCCCCCGATTGCCAGTGCCGCACCACCGCAAAACCCGCTGGAGAATCACAGACATTCCCGACCTTCGTCTCTCGCACATACTCCAGATCGCCGTAACAACTCATCACCGCCGGGTTCTCGAACACCGCCGCCACCCTGGCCAGGACGTCGGGGGTGGTGTAGAAGTCGTCGGCGTTGAGGGTGCCGATGACGTCGCCGGTGGCCAGCCGGATTCCCTTGTTCATGGCGTCGTAGATGCCGTTGTCGGGTTCGCTGATCAGGTTTGAAATACGAGAGCGATAGCCTTCCAGCACCGCAAGTGTGCCATCTGTCGACCCACCATCCACCACTATGGATTCCAGGTCCTGATGTGTCTGTACAAAAACAGAATCGAGCGCCTGGGCGACCGTATCCCCCCGGTTGAATACTGGGGTAATAATCGAAATTTTTGTCCTAGACATGACTTTTTTTAAAACTGCATATTTAGGTCTTGAAGAAAAACGGCAATACCAACTTTTCTGATCATAGCAAGTCGTTGGGCTGAATTTTTTATTTACTAACACCCAAAACGATCTGCTAGAGTATCCTTTGCTTTATTCCGTTCTTTCAATTATCCAATTTCCGAGTACCAATACATCCATCTTGGTGCGCAAAAAGCAATCCAACGCCTCCTCTGGCTTGCATACTACCGGCTCGTTTTCATTAAAGGACGTATTCAATACAATTGGAACACCGGTTTTCTCACTAAATTTTTGGATTAACATATAATAACGAGGATTGGTTTCAGCTCTTACTGTTTGTAAACGACCTGAGCCATCCACATGTGTGACTGCAGGAATAGATGATCTTTTTTCTTCCCGAATTGGATAAACTTGCATCATAAATGGCACTTCGTCATCCTGTTCAAACCAATCAGGTACTGCTTCACGCAAGATGGAAGGAGCAAACGGGCGAAAAGATTCTCGACGTTTGATCTTAAGATTCAAAATATCCTTCATATCAGCTCGGCGGGGATCACAAAGTATGGAGCGATTTCCCAATGCTCGAGGGCCCCACTCCATTCTTCCCTGAAACCATCCGATAACTTTTCCCTCTGCTATGCGTTCGGCTGTCCATTCACACAATAATTTTTGACTCCCCATATGCTCGATCACGCACTTTTGTTTTTTTAATGAATCAGAATTTAGATCGAGCAAAATTTGAAATTCCTCATCGTTAAATTGTGGCCCCCAGTAAGCATGATCCATCACAAAGCCGCGCGAACCTCCCATCTTGTGCCACACAACATAGGCCGCGCCAATAGCACCGCCTGCATCACCGGCGGCGGACTGGATATAGACTTTCTTGAAGGGTGTATTGCGAAGCACCTTGCCGTTAGCCACCGAGTTCATAGCACATCCACCTGCAAGGCACAGATTCTCACTGTCATGGTGATTATGCAGCGTATTCAAAAGAAGGAAAAACGCCTCTTCATACATTGCCTGCACTGACCGTGCGATGTCTTTGTGGCGTTGATTCAGTTCCTCGCCCTTCTGCCGTACAGGGCCAAGTAAATCAACCAAGAGATCCGAGAACAGCCCTCCTACCTTCGGCTCTCCGTTATCCCACTCATATTCGACCTTTTCCTTTTGATGACGGAAATAGTCAAGATTCAGCTTAAAGCGACCGTCCCCAGTCAGATGGACGATCTTTCGCATCTCAGACATGAAGTTTGGTTGACCATACGGCGCCAAACCCATAATCTTATATTCGTCACCGTAATGAGGGAAGCCCAGCCACTGCGTCATCGCCTGGTAAAAAATACCAAGGGAATGCGGGAAATAAACCTTGTCGTCAATCGCAATATCCGTCCCACAACCCACACCCCACCCGGCACTTGCAAAATCACCAAATCCATCGACAGACACAACCACAGCTTCATGAAAAGGAGAAACATGAAAGGCCGAAGAAAGATGAGCCAAGTGGTGCTCGACTTTATGGATGATTCCAGCAAATTGACCTGCTACAGATCTTGCCAACTCATCTATTAAATTAGTTCGATCTCGCCTGTTCCGTATACGATCCATCACAAAGCTCAGGTCAGGACGTCTGACTAGTGTATAACCGATCTTCTTCAAGATATTTGCTTTAGAATCCTGATTAATTGCAATATGTTCAACAACTGACAGTTCAATATTTGCCTCAGCCAAACAGTATTTAATGGACTCAGACGGGAAACCAGCCCAATGCTTCAAACGACGAAACCGTTCTTCTTCAGCAGCTGCTATAAGTTGCCCGTCTTCGAGCAAACAAGCAGAAGAATCACCATGATAGGCGTTGATCCCTAGAATGTACACATCTACCTCCTTGGATTATTATTTCACATGGTAATGCCATGGTATTAATTAGACAAATATCCTTGCCAGCGTTAGGACAAATCTCCTTCTCCACCTCACAGGCCACTACAGCATTAGTGATATTCTCAGTTCCCAAAGCATTCGCCTTCATCGAATTCAAGAGCTCACAAGAAGGCACCTTCTTCAAGATAGCAGCCTGTGGAACAAATACTCCAAAGCATGCAAAGTCGGTAGGGCAACAACCAGGCAACCTGCCACCCGCTGCGGTCGAGTCTGTTGGCAAACGAGAGATAATGGATGCGAGGTGTTTTGATCATTGCCCGGCTCAATTCAGGTGAATGCAATCCGGCTGTGGTCCCTGCCCCAGCACCCATAGATAGACATCGGCCATCTGGCGCGCGATGTCGGCCCAATTATAGCGCTGCACATACGCCCGCCCGCGCTCACCCATTGCCCGGCGCTCGTCATCGCTCAGGGCCATGGCCTGCCGTAAAGCGGTTGCCAGCGGACCAGCGCCGATATCGATCCACCAGCCGCAGCGATAAGTTTCCAGGTCTGCCCACGGAGCGCCACGGGTCGTGATCACCGGCAGGCCATGGCTCAAGGCTTCCGCCACGACCACGCCGAAGTTTTCGGAGAAGGTCGGGAGCACGAACAGGTCCGCGTTCCGGTAGACGGTGGCTTTTGTTGCTCCATCGACCTCGCCAATGTAGTCGAAACACGCTTCAATGCCGGCCTTTCTCGCCTCATGCATCACCTCTGCGAGATGCCCGCCTTCGTCGGGGCCGGCGATCTGCAACCGCCACCGCGCAGGCTGCACATGCGCCCAGGCATGGACGAGATTGATCAGGCCTTTCACCTGATGCACCCGAGATAGGAAAAGCACCGTTCGCAGCTCTGCATTGCGCACGGGCTGCGTACTACCACTATCCTCTTGCTCAAGCTCAATTCCGTTTGGGATGATGGCAATAGGTTGGGTAAATCCCAGATTGCGAATGTTCCGATACTCCTCATCAGAGGTCGCCACAAGCACCTTTGCGGCCTCGAGGTCCCGCCGTTGAAACAAGGCCATAGCCAGACGTTTCTTAAGTGCTTTGTGGTCCATGGACCACGGCTCCAGCATACCGTGAGGCTGGATAACCAGTGGTACTCCAAGCTGGCGGGCAGCACTCGACGCCCAATGGTTGACCGGCAGCCATATGCCGTTGCTGTGGATCAAGGACGGTGGCTTCTGCCTGCCGATTCGCGTCAGTTCGGCACGAACGGGCAGCCCCAGCCGCAAGGCCTGCCGCAAGATGGCTTCGCGCACACGACAATCAACTCCTTTTACCTTCGGCCGAACAACCGGCTCGTTTGGCATGCCCTGACTGAGCAGCGTGACGCCCATCCCGCTCACACCGGCAAGCGAGTCGGCGAGTTGCACGACCGTGCGTGAAGGCCCACCGGCGCGTGGGTGAAGGGAAGCAACAACATGAAGGCAGGACAATGAGTCAGGCATTTTCACAGGTTGTAAAACAAAACCCAGGCCAGAGGACTGGACTGAAAAATTGCATTGATTTCAAAAAGAAAGTTTCTTCTTGACATGTAATTTCTACGTTCTCTCCCAATTATTGTCCAATTAGCCGATCCCACATCTCCACGAACACCGCGCCGGCGACCCGCTCGTCGTACCTGGCTTCAATCGTTGTGCGGGCCTTGTGGCCCATCGCGATGTTGAGCGATGGATTTTCCAGAAGAGTTTGCAGGCGACTCGCCATTACTGTCGCATCGTCTAGCGGGGTCAGGAACCCATCTTCTCCGTCGGTGATAATGCCATCCGGGCCGCCGCTGCGGGTGGAGACAACCGGCACCCCGCAAGCCATGGCTTCGAGGATGACCATTCCAAATCCCTCTTCATCGGAAGGCAAGGCAAACACGCTCGCCTCCTGGTAGAGGCGGATCAGTTCCTGCCGCGACGGCGAGGCGACATACTGCACCCTGTCGCGGACACCCAGAGAATCCGCCTTGGTCCAGAAGGAATCGGGAGGAGCGGAGGAACCGGCCAGAACCAGGCGGACGCGGCTGCGCACTGCATCCGGCAGGAGCGCATAGGCGGAGACCAACAACCCGATATTCTTTCGGGGATCTTCAAAACGCCCCACACTGAGGATGGAGGGAGAGCCGGTCAGATCGCGAAGAGGCAGTGGGCAGAACAAGGTTGCATCGATTCCAGGCGGCGCATACCGAATATCGACGTTGCGACCGGCATTTAAATTGCGGGCGTATTCAAGCATCCAGGGGTTTTCGACCTGTACGGCATCGACCCGACGCAAGGCCCGGTCATCCAACCGGTCGGTGATTTCGGTCATTGCCTTGCGCCACCAAGCCCCCAGACTCCGCGGATTCGCATCGCGCTGGCGGCGTTCGACCCTGGCCCGGGTAGCCACCTGCAACGCGACCGGCTTGCCAAGCCCGACGACCGCATTGGCCCAGGCCGGTGAACCGCAGACCACCTGGACCACATCACAGTCGGCCAGCAATTGGGTAAGCACCTTGCGTGGTCGATACCGCTGGAACTCCAACTCACCCAGATTCGCCCCCACATGGATAAAGGGAAGCCCGTCCCACTCTCCAGTGGTGGAACCGGCGCCGCGCAGCCAAGTGGAGGGTTGACGCAGCAGCAGGCTGGAAGGCTCGCTACTGGCCATGCACAGGGAAATCAACTTCAATTCGTAGCGGCCGGAACGAAATGCAGTGTCCTTTACAAAACGGGCAACTGAAGGGACACCGCCGCCTTTGACGAGGGAAGGGACGACCAAGGCAACTCGCTTCATCTTCTGGCATCCAAGCATCGCTTCCACTCATTCAGTGTCAGGGCATATGACCAGTCTCGAGCCTTGCGCAATGCTGCATCTTGTATGGATCCATCGGGCGTTTTTTTGGCCCAAGTGATAAGAAGGGATGTCAAATCAAGTACATTCCCAGCGGGGAAAATATCACCATTACTGCCCAGCTCTAAAAACTCTGCAGCTGCACCAACTTTGTCCGAGACAATCACGGGCAATCCACATGCCATTGCCTCCTGCACAGATACCCCATAGGGTTCAGAACGGGCAGGATGCACGAAAATATCAGCAATCGCATAGTACATCGGTAGCTCTGAATACTTGGCGTAGCCAGGCGCTACGAGTCTCCCTGTTGATTCGGCGAATCGTTGCATAACCTCAGGTTTAAGTGGACCATCACCCACCAACAACAATTTTATGTTGGGTAATTTAATCGCAGCTCCCAGCAGCGCTTCAACAAGGGTGAGCGGATCCTCTCTCGTGGCCCATTTCATAACCCCAAGTACAACATAGTCATCGGCAGCCAAACCCAATTGACTACGCAACTCTGACCGCTGTACGTGATGGCGTGCCGCATTCTCGGTAAACCAATCAACATCTATCGCGTATGGAAAATAATAAACAGGTCGCTGAATCGCAGAGAGTTTTTGCACATAAGCACGCGCCAGCGTACCCACAGGATGCCAAGCGTGAAACAACCCCAACCAGACAAACATAACGCTTCGCTTCAACCAACCGTAAAAACCCGAAAGATTTGTGTGCTCCAAAGTGTTATCGCTTCGCACTCCAATGCGGATACCGCTCAGGCGCAATAGCAGAGCAAGCAATGCCTGCGATCGGGGATACCAGCCACAAATCACGACATGCTGTGGATGGAGCGCTATGATCCCGCGCCAGAGCCGAAAAGCAGTGCTTTCAAAAACGTGATCATAATCTAGACCAAGAAGGTGGTCCCACTGTGGTGGAATATTGATCTCTTGGTCAATAGCAGCGTCATCAGCAGTCGAAACCTCAGTGTAGAAAACAGTTAAGTCAAAATCCGAATTTCGGTGGGCTAGTGCATACAACGGTACATCAAACTGGGTTGGACGATTTTGAACGACAACTATCTTTTTAGAATTCATACATTACCTGATACCGGAGATATCGAATATGAGAATCTTATATTGAGACATAAATATCTCATCTCTATGAGATTACGTAGATTATAATTTTTTTTCGACCTATATTCTTCTTTATCACGCTATATTTTAGTGGAAAAATCTCAAACTAATGGATTCCATCATCCCTAATTTTCCCTCAATCGGTATACTGACCAGAGCCTCCTATTGAAGTTGCTACTTGGTCAGTTTGATCATTCCAGTCTTCAATCTTTCCCCTTTTTCGATCTCTCCATCGACGTATCTCCGAATCAGTTAAAACTTTCAAATCCATGTATTATCGACGTGACCTCTGTAGCAAAACAAATTGCGCGACAACTAAAATCGGTGGGAATCTGATGAGACTAATAAAAAAGCTATTGAACGCGCTATTGATATCTACCAGTGTGCCAAGCAACCCAAGAAGTACAATCAATCCTCCACCTCCGAAGTGGCATAAGCCATCAAACAGCCCACGTTGAAGAATTCCCACCAGTAGAAAACCGAAAATTACTGCCAAAGGCCCTCCCACGAAATTGAGATAGGTGAATGGACTCATTGCAGTTGAGGTGTAATGATCAAACCCCACAACTTGATTCGTGTACCAGAGTCCAATGGTATTCAGCGGCTTGCTGTTCCACAAAAACCTTGGTACGAGGGCATGTGCGGGCGCAAGAATGATGTCGTTCAGAAACGCCGGGCTGCCTCTCGGTAATTCTTTATGATTGGCTGCAAACTCGAGACCCAGTGAACCTATGTACGTCAGATTGAGCCGAGCTAGAATTTTTAGTGGTGTAGAATCACCCTCGCCACCTTTATTCGCATTGACATTTCTGGCTCTGGTCATCGTTGTCACGATGCTGCCAAGGCTTGTTCCCACAAACCCGACATTGGCGTAACGTTCATCCCGGAAAGGTTCAATGGCCGCATAAGCCGCCATCAATCCGACCACGACACTGGGTATCAACCATCGTGGGAAACGACCACGTTGGCTGTAATAAACAATTCCTACAAGAATAACAGGCATCACCACGGAACTTTTCATGCCGGAGAGGAAGCCAAAGATGATTTCATATCCTAGCACCAGCCATAGAAGATAACGATCAGCAATGGTTGACCCTTGAAAGGCAAAGCATTGCAACGCAATACCTAACAAGGCAAGCTTGCCCAGCGAGTCCGCCAGGTTGAGATACTGCGAGTAGCTCGCGGCTGACATGAGCTGATCAAACGTAGAGGAATAACCATACACTCCCAGTTTGATCGCCACCAGTTTTGCCATCAGGCTAATCGCGAGGCAGGAAAAGAGTACCGGTCTATTGACTCGAAAAGAGGGAGACATCCACTTGCCCAGCACGCGGCTCCGCTGCAGCATCATTCCCATTCTACGGCCAATTCCGGAGCTATACCCAACCCACATGGAAACAGCACCCAAAACCACCAACAGCATCAACTGATTCATCCATGGCGTAACAATAGGACTAAGCCCCACCAGATCCACGACATCTTCAGGGAAAAAATACAGCACGTTACTGACGCCAAAAGCCATCACGAAAGTGAATATTGACGCCAACACGACTGGGTTAATCCAGAATAACTTCTTCTCTCGTATCCATAGATTTCTGCACTCGGCATAGAGATACACTACCAACAACAATGAATACGCCACTAATCCAAGGGTATTTGTTAGCAAGTCGAGGAACAGCATTGTATAAATTAGCACGGCTAAACTTAAGGCCAACACCTTAAATGTAGCGGGAAGCATACTGGTTTCGGGGTATGTCAAAGGTCGTTCGCAGATATTATTGATTTGGTAACTGTTCATGTCATCATTAGCAGAATAAGTCTGCATAGCGATTATGGCTAAGCAAACTAGTTAAGGACAGGTTATACAGAATCTTTTCTGGAAAGCATATCTCCAATCATGCGTACGAGTCGACTTCGCACACCGTGTTCCAACCATTTCCATCCCCACAGTGCAGCTGTTGCTACAGTAAATAGAGCAACTGGGTAGAGGTATTTAGCGAGAGTGAATCCGGAACCTTCACAAATGAGAAATAGGAGCACCGAGACCGTGCTCACGATAATCGGTAGAAGAGATCGAAGCGGCAGGATAACATTCTGACGAGATAACTCACGCTTTACAAAATAGTGCCCCATCAATAGTAGGGCCATCAACTCGCCACTCAAAATCCCCACACCAAAGCCAGCCAACCCGTAGTGGTAGTAGAGAAATCCACCCCCACCCAGGCTCAAAACGGCGCGTGTCGCGGAAGTTACCAGTACGATTCGGAGGCTGTTGATGCCGCTTAGGTACAGCGTTATCAGACCACCAGCATTGACTACGACAACGCTGGCAAGAAGCATGCAAAGAAGCAATTTGTCAAGCTTCATCGCTTGAGCGGTCCAGTAGCCATACAGGGGATTAATCAATGGATACGTGACAAGTACTCCAAGATTTACAGTCGTACCTACTATAACCCAATATGCTTCGCTTATGATCAGAAGTTTCCTCCCTTCACCTGTAGCATGAAAACGGACAACTTCAGGAAGCAATGGCGTGGTGAGCACATTTGTAACGTTGGTCCAAAGGTTGGTCAGTGTCCGTACCGTGGTAAAAAGAGGCACTGCGGCTGGACCGGAAAGCGCAGAAATCAGTATAACCGTACCATTAGTTGACCCTTGTTGAATAAAATTGCTTGCTGCCAGCCACATTGATTGACTCAAATCCTTGAATCCCGTACGCGGGATCCCCCCCCGCCACCAAGGGTAAAAGACAGGTAATTTTTGTCGAATATAAATAGCGGATGTCAAGTAAATAGAACCTTGGACAAAAGCGAATAACAGGCTGGTCTGGAGCATATCGAAATTAAGAGTGGCAGCCAAAATAATCCCTGTGAATTGGCTAACCTGAAATCCCATTGACCACCAAGCTGCCTGATACATCATCCCGGTAGGTATCAGCAATCGATGCACGATTCCCAAATAAGATCCGGTCAAAACCCACGTGATAATCAAGATCAACAATGCCAGGCTGGATCGACGATCTGTCGCAAAATCGGATGACATTCCCAGCAATAATCCAATTCCATCGGAGAAGATCGCCGCAATTCCAATTAACAACTGGAGGGAGCTAATAATGACAACCCCAGCCAACGCAGAAGCCAAGTGCTGATGCAAGGCATTCTTGTCCTGATGATAAAGGTTATTCAGCTTGTTGCCGACGTAAGAAACAAACCCAGTATCGAGCGAGCGCACCAACATGAATGCAGCGTATAGCGCCAGCCAACTGCCATAGGTGTCTTCCCCCCAATATTTCAAACAAATAGGCACAGAAATGAGTTGGAAGCCAACTGAAAGGATTGTTGAGAATCCGGAGACAAGGGAGACTTTGGCCGCCCGGGACTCGATCCCATCGTGGTTCACCCGCGAATCCATCTGCTTCTTGTACATGGCACATATCTCTAACTGGAAACCATCTTCATTCCGGCAATATTGGTTTGGAAGGAAAAAAACGTTGAAGCATGCTCCGAAACACACGCAATGGCCACAAGTCGTAACGCGTAACCGATTCGACACTGGTTGTAATCATTTTAGGTTTTTTCCTAACGACTGCATAGATAAGCCACTTGGTAGTTTCGAAGCTCAATTTCAACCTGAAACCCCACCATTTCAAACGTCCAAAAAGCGTATTCAGCTGCAAAAAATCCAGCCTGTTCGAAGCATGAATTTCATAAAGATATCGGTGTCTTCGCCATGACCATTCCTTTTGCGTATAAATATCGGGATAGTAATCGGGCCGTTGGTGCCGTGGTTTAATAACTGGTTCAGGAACATATCCAACAGCACCAAAACGTGATAAACGCATCCACAAATCAACGTCAGCCAATAAATTATGCTGCTCTTTCATACCTCCAACTGTATCCCATACTGTACGACGAATCATGGCGGTCCCTCGTACAGGACAACCCCACCTCTTAAAGAGATGTTGCTCCAAGAAATTTTGCCCATCGATTCGTTCGGAGGATAATCTTACACCATAATGGAGTTCAGCATCAGGAACATCGTAAGGATTAAATACGTACGAAGTATCGGGAAATCGCTCCATTATAGAGGCCCATTTTTCTAACAGATCGGCACGATAAAGATCATCGTGGTGCAGCAAGGCAATGTAGGGGCGGTCAGATTGCGCCACGGCAAAGTTGGCGTTGCCAGGCATGCCCATATTGTGAGGGGGGCGGACAGGTTTAATCTGTGGATTCTCTGCGGCAAGTTCAAGGATCTGTTCCCAAGTTCCATCCGTCGAGCAATCGTCGCTGACAATTACTTCGTAACCAGTGATGGTCTGATCGAGTATGGTTCTCAGGGTTGATTCAATGACATCGACATGGTTGTACGTTAGCAGACAGACGGAAATTTTTTGACCCAAACAATCACTCATCGCTTCACCGCCTTAATCAGCACTTGGCTGCCGAAAAGATTGGGCCAGTGGCGACAACACCATTGATCGAATTGTTCTGACCATCTCCGAGGGAAGATATATCTACGAAGCCACCACATCGGTGCACTACCACTTACTGTTTTGTGTGTAATTTCAAGGTCTGGAGATTTGATTAGCAAATACTGATCCGCGGTGAAATAGGTAAAGAAGCGCAGATGCGTCTCATCTAACACGCCTTCCGATTCGTAATCAAAATTTCCCTGAAGGAACTGAAGCCTCATCCGCCAGAAAAGAACGTTAGGGACTGCGATCAGTACATCCCCTCCCCTGCGCAATAACTGCGAAAAACGAGCCAATACAGCAGCAGGTTCACGAAGGTGTTCTAAGACATGTGAGAAGATCAAAACATCAAATGATTGATCGACGAGGTCATCGGAAAGTTTGTCCTCAATATCGAACACCCAGCATCGTGTCATATATTTTTTTGCAAGTTCAGCTTCACCGACCGAATGGGTTATGCCGAACACATCGCAGTCCCGGTATCTAGTCTTGATTAAGGCTGCGTTATCACCTGCTCCACAGCCAATGTCGAGAATACAACCGAAGCCTTTACCAAGGAGATCAATCAGCGGAGGGTTACCTTGGTTGGAATAAATCCTCTCCGGCGATTTTTTCCCGTTTTCAACAATCCTATGTGACAAAATTAATCCCCAGTTCCTCGTGCAATATTTTTTTAAAAAATATCATCCACTTCGCCTTAAACTTTTCACCACAGATTTGGGTTGCAAAAATTGAGTTTGGTGCCCTTTTATTTCAACTTATATTAGCCCTACAACGCAACATGCTAAAATGGATACAATATACAGTATTTAGACTCCGGACCGACATACAGCATTTGGTACACATTTTCATAAGTGGCGTTGTAAGGTTAGGCCATCTGAATCTCTCAGTGGTCGAAGTTGTAGGTTATTTTTTGCGGGGTGAAGGCTCGCACAGGAAAACGAGAATTCTCGCTGGCGCTCGAAAGGATGAAGAAGATGCTCGAAATGACAGGGAGGAGGTAACCAACCATTTTTGAGTGCAAACCCGGCAAGAAACACCGAAGGCCGGTCGCGGGCACAAAAATATTATGCATGAATACGTCCCAGTCATTCATCACGATCGATCGCCGCCCTGCCTGCCTCGGTCAGCCGCCAACGCCCAGTTCTGGTTGAGCCTTCCCGCACTAACAACCCTTTCGCTTTCAAGCGGAGCAGATATTCCTTCACCGTACCCCGGCCGATGCCGAGATCCTTTGCCAGATTGCTGCCGGTCAGCGTCGGTGTATCGTGGAGCAACAGCAATATCCGCCGCTCCAGATCAGTAGCCGAGATATGGTCCATGCCGGAGATTGGGTGGGTGATCGGG
>Ga0075012_10004920_pt1 | contig 12339 bp, 11 predicted proteins | sample All_14_2_FD_71474 | JGI IMG/M metagenome (GOLD analysis project Ga0075012, IMG submission 71474) | Freshwater microbial communities in response to fracking from Pennsylvania, USA - Allegheny Zone_MetaG_DW_15 | ecosystem: Environmental > Aquatic > Deep subsurface > Groundwater > Drilled...
CCAAGACAGAAATACTGGCCTCCCAAACCGCTGCCTTCCTGGACCTGCTGCCACGGCATGACGCGGTGCTGTTTTCCGACTACGGCAAAGGCGGTCTGGCGCATGTGAGCGACATGATTGCCCGCGCGAAAGCAGCCAGCAAGCCGATCCTGATCGACCCCAAAGGCAGCGACTACTCACGCTACCAGGGCGCCACGGTGATCACCCCCAACCGCGCCGAGTTGCAACAGGTGATTGGCAATTGGCAAAATGAAGTCGAGCTGCAAACCAAAACGCAGGCTTTGCGTGAACGCTTGGGCCTGCAGGCCATTCTGGTGACCCGCAGCGAGGAAGGCATGACACTGTTTGACGCCGCAGGTCAAGTCAGCGTGAGTGCACAGGCGCGCGAGGTGTTCGATGTGACCGGCGCCGGCGACACCGTGATCGCCACGATGGCGGCTTTGGTGGCTGCTGGCCTGACCCTGCGTGAGGCCCTGCCGCTGGCCAACCGGGCTGGCGGCCTGGTGGTCGGCAAATTTGGCACGGCCACTGTTTCTTATGAGGAGTTGTTCGCATGACCCGAATCGTTGTCACCGGCGCGGCCGGTTTTATTGGTAGCAACATCATCAAGGGGCTCAATGCCCGCGGCCTGACCGACATCATCGCGGTGGACGACCTGACACAAGGCGACAAGTTCCGCAACATCGCCGACCTGCAGATTGCCGACTACGTGGACGCCGACGTGTTTTACGACGCGTTTGCCAGTGGCAGCTACGGCCAGGTCGAAGCCATCTTCCACGAAGGTGCCTGCAGCGACACCATGGAAAGCAATGGCAAGTACATGATGCAGAACAACTTTGCCACCTCGCTGCAGCTGTACCACGCGTGCCAGAAGCGCGGCGCCCGGCTGCTATATGCGTCCAGCGCAGCCACCTACGGCGGCTCGGACACCTTCCGCGAAGAGCCTGCGTTTGAAGCACCGCTCAACGTTTATGGCTACTCCAAACTGCTGTTTGACCAGCGCATGCGCCGCGAATGCGGCCTGCAGTTTGAGCGCGCCTTTGCTGGCAAAACCATGCAGGTGGTGGGTTTCCGTTATTTCAACGTGTACGGCCCGCGCGAACAACACAAAGGCCGCATGGCCAGCGTGGCGTTTCACCAGTTCAACCAGTTCCAGGCGGAAGGTCGGGTCAAGCTGTTTGACGCCTATGGCGGCTACGCGGCGGGCTCCCAGATGCGCGACTTCGTTTTCATTGACGATGTGGTGGCGGTGAACCTGTGGTTTTTTGACCATCCGGGCATCTCCGGCATTTTCAATCTGGGCACCGGCCGCGCCCAGCCCTTCAATGACGTGGCCAGCTCGGTCGTCAACAGTTTGCGCCAGTTGGCGGGCCAACCCGCCCTGTCGCTGCAGGAACTGGTCGATCAGGGTCTGCTGCAATACATCCCCTTCCCGGACGCGCTGCGCGGCAAATACCAGTGTTACACCCAGGCCGATCTGAGCGCGCTGCGCGCCACCGGCTGCGACCATCACTTTGCCGACGTGCAGACCGGCGTGGCCAGCTACGTGGCGTGGATGATGCAAAACAGACAGATTTGACGCTCAGCGCAGTCGGATTCAAATATCGCTTGAGTCGGTGCAAAAGGGCGCCGTACACTGGTTTTGTGAATGACAGGTGCCCCGGCGTCCGGTCAGTATCACGCCACAAAACCACCCAAACCTCAGGAGAGTTCACCCATGCTGAAGAAAATTCTGGCCACCGTGGCCATGCTGTATGCAGCCGCCAGTTTCGCCGCTGTGGATGTCAACAAAGCCAGTGCTGCCGACCTGGACAGCATCAAGGGTATCGGCCCCGGTATTTCCACCAAGATTCTGGACGAGCGCAAGAAAGGCGCTTTCAAGGACTGGGCCGATTTTCTCGACCGCGTCCAAGGCGTGGGTGACAAAAATGCCGCCAAATTTTCAGACGACGGCCTGACCGTCAACGGCGAGGCCTTCAAGGGGGCCGCGCCCGCCGCCAAAAAAGCGGATGCCAAGAAGCCCGATACCAAGGAACCCAAAGCTGAAGCAGCCAAGCCAGCAGCCAGCGCTGCCAAGAAATAAGCCGCTTGCGCGCTTGCCCAAGAACCCGCCTCGGCGGGTTTTTTATTGACCACCCGCCAGCGCGCCATGGGCGATTTCCGCTGAAGCGACTTGACCACTATGGACAGTGGCTAATGCTTGCCTGTTCTACAAAACTAGCCACCCCCGCGCTGCATGTACAAGTCAAACCGCGTCATGAACGTATGGCGCTGCTGGTCATCCACCCCGGCGAACCGGAAGCTCACTTTGAGCACCGGCAGGCTGATCTGGCCAATCACACGTGGCGCAGCCACCTGCCATTTCAGGCCGAGCGCACCGTCGCCAAGACGCACACCGGCGCTGCCGGGCTGCTGCTTCCAGTGCAGGTCGCCCACGGCGCCAGGCAGCCAGCGCAGCCAGTCGGCCTCGCTGCAGGCCATTTCACGCTCGAAGCGTTCCGGGTAAAAAGACTGCATGACGGGTCGCTGCGATCCAGCGTCAGCCACCGGCAATCGGTGGCCAGATGGCCAGCGTGTCACCTTCCTGCAGCACATGCGCCATGCGTTGCTCCGGGGCGACATAGGTGCCGTTCACCAAGACCAGATGCACCCACTTGGCGGGCAGACGGTGCGCCTCCACCACCTGGCCAATGGTTGTGCCCGGCGCCACTTCCAGGTCCACCGCGTTGGTGTACTTCTCCTGCGTGGGCAGGTAGTCGGTCAGGGTCGCGAACAGTTTGAAGGTGATTTTCATGGCCGGATCATCGCCGGTGTTTGTCGTGTGCGCCGGACCAGTCGGCCTGGCCGTGGGCTGCGGCCTGGTAAGCCTCCACCAGGCGGGTGGGGTCTTGCATCAGCTTGTCTTTCCAGGCGCCCAGTTTGATCTGGCCTTCGACCAGGCCGCGCATCGCGCCCACATGCTGCGTCCAACCCACGCTGTTGCAGCCAATCAGCACGTCGTCCTTGAACTGCAGGCTCAGGTGTTTGCCAGCGGCCTTGTCGGTAATCTCGACATGTTCGCCACCCGTGGCACCTTGCCAGTCGCCAAAGCTGGCCGAGATCAGGCCGAGTGTGTCGAGCACGTTGATTTGTGTGACCCCTTTGAGTACCGCCTTGGCCTCCAGACCGCGTGCGTAAGCCACCATGTTGCTGGCCGCGATACGCGCCTGGTCCGAGGCGTTGGGCTGGATGGCGCTGACCATGGTTTTGCGGGAAATTTTGTCAAACGCTTCGGCACAGTCACCAGCGGCAAAGATGCCGGGCACGTTGGTCTGCAGGTGTTCGTCGGTCAGCACACCCAGCAGGCACAAAATGCCCGAGTCTTCCAGAAAACCAATCGCCGGGCGCACACCTGCAGCGCTGATGACCAGGTCCGCCAACATGGTTTTGCCGTTGGAAAGCTTCACCTGCAGCGGCTTGCCAGGTTCGATGGATTCGACCTTGGTACTGGTGAACACTTCCACCCCTTTGGACTCGACCCAGTCGCGGATCATGCTGCCCGCCACCGGGCCCATCATGCGCGGCACCATGCGGTCACCCATTTCGACCACGCTCAATGCCACCCCGCGTGAGGCCAGTGCTTCCATGATGATGCAACCGATGAAACCGGCGCCAAGCTGCAGCACGCGCGCCCCAGGTTGTGCCAGCGCGGCAATCGCACGGGCGTCCTCCAGCGTCCAGCAAGTGTGCACACCTTCGGATTGGATGCCGGGAATCGGCGGGCTGACCGGGTGGGAGCCGGTGGCCACCAGCAAGGTGTCAAAGTTCACCGTGCCACCGCTTTTGAGCACAATGGTTTTGGTAGCAGCTTGCACCGAGCGCACGCGATCCAGCAACACATTGATCTTCAAATCTGCAAAATGCGATGGGCTTTTGCGCAGGTAGGTGCCGCTCTCGTCGATGTTGCCCATCAACAGATAAGGGATGGCCATGCGCGAGTAAGACGGCTCGGGTTCATCACCAATCAGGGTGATGTCGTCTTGCGGGGCCTGTTTGCGGATGGTTTCGGCGGCGATCACGCCAGCCGGGCCCGCGCCCAGAATCACGTGGTGGGTCATGGTTGATACTCCGGAAAAAAGCGGCCTTGAAGCCGCTTGTTTATGTGGTGTGGTCCGGTTTATTGGGGTCAGAGCACACTGCGTTCGCTTCGCTCTCTACGGTGATCCGACCCCAAAAAAACTACAGGCTCAAGCGCTCTTTGGTGGCAGCCGTCGGGCGGCCTTCCGTATCCCAGCCGCGGGCTTCGTAGTACAGCGGCAGCATGGTCGCCAGTTCGTTGAACTTGCCTTTGGCCGGGCCGGTTTTGCAGGCGCCTTCCACACTGGTCAGACGTGGTGGCAGGCTGTCGTCCGCCTTGGTGAAGCCGGCGCGGTTGTTGAACTCGCGCTCCATGTTCCAGATGCGCTCGCCAATTTTGGCCAGTTCTTCAATGGTGTATTGCTCGCCACAAGCACCCTGCATTTGCGGCGCCAGGTCTTGCAGGCCCCAGGCAAAGGTGGTGAAGATGCACAGGCCTGACGAATCAAACGCGGCGGTGGCATCCTGGAAGGCTTTCACCAGCTCGGGCTTGCCTGCGGACTCCAGCGGATCGGTCTTGACCGGGATGCCCAGAATTTCCGAGGCAATGGTGTAGCCGCGCAAGTGGCAGCCGCCGCGGTTGCTGGTGGCGTAAGCCAGACCAATGCCTTGAATGCCGCGTGCGTCATAGGCTGGGAACTCCTGGCCCTTGCTGCTCATACTCAGCTCCGGGTGGCCGTATTTGGCGGTCAAGCGTTTGGAGCCCTGGCCAATTTCCTTGCCAAAACCTCGGCCGTTGACGGTTTCTTCTGCCAAAAACGCCAGCGCGCGCGCCGAGCCAAACGGCGCCTCAATACCAATCTGTTCCTTGGTCAGCACACCCATGCCATACAGCTCCATCACGGCGCCCACGGTGGTGCCGAAGCTGATCGGGTCGATGCCTTCCTCGTTACAGAGCAAGTTGGCGTATTGCAGGCATTCCAGGTCGTTCACGCCGTTGGCAGCGCCGAGCGCCCAAGCCGCTTCGTATTCCAGACCGCCGTTGGCACCGCGGTATTGCGGCTTGTTTTCGATGGTGAAGTGGCCTTCGTCCATCTTGCTGATGCGCCCGCAGGCGATGGTGCAGCCAAAACAGGCCTGGTTGGTCACCAGATGTTTCTTGCCGTCCGTCGCACGCGGTTTGGCCATGGCCTCGGCACCAATGTCCATGGCGCTTTCAAACTGGTTGTCCTGGTGGTTGCGGGTGGGCAAGGCACCCACTTCGTTGATCACACTCATGAGAACCTGCGTACCCATGGCGGGCAGGCCAGTGCCGGTGACGCCGTTTTCGGCCAACACTTTTTTGGAGGCTTTCACCGCCGCCATGAAGGCTTTCGGGTCACGCAGATTGCCCACACCCTTGGTGCCGCGCACCGCAATGGCCTTGAGGTTTTTGCTGCCCATGACCGCGCCCACGCCCGAGCGCCCGGCGGCGCGGTGCAGGTCGTTGACCACGGCCGCAAACAACACGCCGTTTTCACCAGCTTTGCCGATGCTCGACACACGCACCAGCGGGTCTTGCAAACCCTTTTTGATGATTTCTTCAGTCTGCCAGACGCTCTTGCCCCACAGGTGGGCGGCGTCGCGCAGCTCGGCCACGTCGTCATTGATGTACAGGTAGACCGGTTTAGCGCTCTTACCTTCAAAAATGACCATGTCCCAACCGGCCATCTTCAGCTCGGCACCCCAATAACCGCCCGAATTGGAGCAGGCAATGGCGCCTGTCAGCGGGCCTTTGGTGATGACGGTGTAACGGCCCCCGGTGGAGGCCATCGTGCCCGTCAGCGGGCCGGTGGCCCAGATCATTTTGTTGTCGATGGAAAGAGGATCAACCGTGGCGGCCACTTCCTCGACAAAGTATTTGGTGCCCAGACCGCGCGAACCGATGTAGGCCTGCGCCCATTCCATGTTCAGCGGTTCCACAGCAACGGTGCCAGCCGTCAGGTTGACGCGAAGGATTTTTCCAGCCCATGACATGATCAGTTCTCCTAGTATGTTGGGGTCAGAGCACATTTGCTGCGCAAAGTGGTCTGACCCTCAAAGTTATTGATCCTGGGGTCAGAGCACATTTGCTGCGCAAAGTGGTCCGACCCTCAAAGTTTTGTTAGACAGTTGCCTGGTTGCCCAGTTTGTTGGCCCACTGTTCCATCTTGGAGAGGCCGGTCCAGTTGGCGTCAATGAAGGTGATGGCACTGGTGGGGCAGGCGTCCACGCAGGCGGGCTCGCCGCCGCACAGGTCGCACTTTTGCACCTTGCCGGTCTCCTGCACATAGTTGATGGTGCCAAACGGGCAGGCAATGGTGCAGACCTTGCAGCCCACACAGGTGGCCTCGTTGACCACCTTGGCGCCGGTGAGTTTGTCTAGCGTGATGGCTTCCACCGGGCACGCGTGCAGGCACCAGGCTTCGTCGCACTGGGTGCAGGTGTAGGGCACTTTTTTGCCGGTGTGGTGAAAGTTGAAAACCTTGATGCGCGATTTGGCGGTGGCGAAGGTACCGTAGTTCTCGAAAGCGCAAGCCATTTCGCACTGCAGACAGCCGGTGCATTTGTCTGCGTTGATGTGCAACACCTTTTGCATGTGTGTCTCCTGAGGGTAATAAACGGGGGCGAAACAGCACCTATGCAGCGCCGTTCCTATGTTCCAGATTGCCTGGTGATTGTTGACATTTGAGGCACCGAACCACTTAGGACTAACCCTGAGAAGCACCCGCGCATTGCTGGAAATTCTCAAGTTGAGACGCCAAGGGCCCGTCTGGGGCCTTCTGACGCACCGCCCCGGCTTGGCCGCAGTTGCCCATAATGGCGCTCCGTCAGGCTTTTTTCCAAACCGCAAAGCTCGCCCGTGACCACGCCAAACGCCTTGCCTTCTTTAGTCACTGAATCGGCGCTGCACCGCAGCAGCGCCATTGCGCAGGCGCGCCATCTGGTCCTGGACGAAGGCCGTGCGGGTGGCACCGGTTTGACCTCGCCCTGGGTCGAACGGTCCTGGCAACGCTGCCTGCAACTGGGTCTGCAGCCACAGCAACCCGTGCAGTTTGACGTGATCAGCACCGCCCAGTGCCAGCGCACCCTGGAAGCCAACCGCTGCCTGCTGCAGTCAGCACATGTCATCATGCAAGGGCTGGGCAAAGCCATTGCCCACACCGGTTATTTCGCCATCCTGACCAACGCCGAAGGCATTGTGCTGTGCACCAGCGGCCCCATCGATGCGCGTGACCCGCGTGCCAGCCTGATCACCCGCATCGGCACCGACCTGTCGGAGCAACGCATCGGCACCACCGCCATCAGCACCGCGCTGGCCGAACAGCAACCGGTGTGGCTGCACCGGGGTGAGCATTTTTTTCTGGCCAACACCCACTACAGCTGCGCCGGCGCCCCGCTGTTTGACCCGCAGGGCCGCTGCGCCGGCATGCTGGACCTGACCGGTGTGGATGTGCCCGAACGCACCGAACTCAAACACCTGGTGATGCAGTCCGCCGCGCAGATTGAGAACGCGCTGGTGCTGGCCACCCCGCACGCGCTGCTGCTGCGCCTGAACTGGCCTGGCCACGGCTTGGGCAGCACGGCAGACGCCCTGCTGGCGCTGGATGACGACGGCTTTGTCAGCGGCGCCAACACCGTGGCACGCCAGATCGTGCCCGGGCTGGAACCTGGGCTGGGACATGGGCAGGCCCCGGGCGTGCATGCCAACGATGTGTTTGGCCTGCCGTTTCAGGCGCTGTTTGATGCGGCGGGCCGCGCCGATGCCACGTTGGATGTGGCGCTGCGCGGCGGCTTGCGCCTGCGTGCCCTGGCCACCCGCTCGCAGCACGGCGGCACCCAGGGGGAGGGCCACTGCACCAGCGGTGTGCCGATGCGCCAGATGCAGGCCTCGATGATCCGCCAGGCCATGGAGCAAGCCGCTGGCAACGTCACCGACGCGGCGCGTGCTTTGGGCATCAGCCGCGCCACGCTGTACCGCAAACTGGGCCGCAAAGACGGCTGAGCCGCCGGTCGGCACCAGCAGCCTGCGCGGGGAAAAGCCCCGTCTTGCGGCCCGCGCCCCCGTTTTACAAGCTGTAGCGGAATGGTTAGCATGCTTTCATGCACCTCAACCTGCTGGCACGGCACTCCATCAAGACACGCGTCACCTTGTCCATCATGGCCATTTTCCTGGCCAGTTTTTGGAGCTTGTCGTTTTACGCCAGTTATGAGCTGCGTCGCGACATGGAGGCCGACCTCAGCGCGCAACAGTTCGCCACGGTCGTGTTGCTGACCCAGCAGGTGAACGAGCGGCTGACCGAACGGCTGGCCTGGCTGCAGCTGGTGGCCAACCACATCGACGCCGAGCTGCTGGACGATTTGCCCGGCCTGCAAAGCCACCTGGACAGCCACCCGGTGCTGCGGTCCGAATTCAATGACGGCTTGATGGTGGTCAACGGCGACGGCCTGGCCATGGCCGCTGCCCCGCACGATGCTGACCGTCTGGGGACAGCGCAACTGGGGCTGGAGTCGGTACGGGCCGCCTTGACCCAGGGGCGCAGCGGTGTGGGACGGGTTTATCTGGATGCCCGCCACGGCGCGTCCATGCTCGACATGGCCGCGCCGATACGCGACGCCAGCGGTCACGTGGTGGGTGCCGTGGCGGGCCTCACCCATCTGAAAAAAGCCAATTTTCTGGATGCCATCACCGCCAGCCGCTACGGCCGAACCGGGGGTTACCTGCTGGTGGAGCCCCGGCAGCGGCGCATCCTGGGCGCCACGGACACCTCACGCGTCATGGAACAGTTGCCTGCCGTCGGCGTCAACCCGAAGCTGGACCGATTTCTGGACAATTTTGAGGGCTCCCTGGTGTTGACCGACCCCATGGGGCAGGAGGTGCTGATCTCGGGCAAGGTGGTGCCGGGCACCGGCTGGGTCCTGTCCGCGGTCTTGCCCACCGAGGAGGCGTTTGCCGCCATCCACGCCATGCAGCAACGCCTGTTGGTCGCCACGTTGCTGCTGACCCTGCTGGCCGGTGGGCTGACCTGGTGGCTGACCCGGCGCCAGCTGACCCCCGTGTTGGACACGGTTCGGGCGTTGGCCCGCCACCAGCCCAACAACGGTGCGCCGATCACCCTGCCAGAGAACGCACCCGGTGAAATCGGCGAGCTGATCCAGGCCTACAACACCCTGCTGGCCACGCTGGCACAGCGCAACCAGAAACTGCGGGCACAGCAGGACATGCTGTCGCGCACCGAGGCGCTGGCCCATGTGGGCAGCTGGGAGTGGGACAGCGCCAGCAACACCGTCACCTGGTCGGCCGAGCTGTTCCGGTTCTTCCGCCTTGACCCCCAACAGGGCGCGCCGACGCTGGAGCAGCAACTCAGGCTGTACATCCCCCAAGACGCCCGACGGCTCAAGGCGGCGATGGAGCAGGCGCTGCGCTACGCCATTCCCTACGAGCTGGAATTGCATGCCATGCGCCGCGACGGTAGCCAACGTTATTACCTGGCGCGTGGTGAGGTGCAGCGCGACGCCAACAACGTGGTGCGCAAGCTGGTGGGCTCGCTGCAAGACATCACCGAACTCAAACAGATCCAGGAAACCCTGCAGTTCAGCTACGTGGCCTTGCAAGGTGTGTTGCAGACCACGCTGGATGGGTTCTTCCGCGCTGACCGGCAAGGGCGGCTGCTGCAGGTCAACCCGGCGTACTGCGCCATGTCGGGCTATTCGCAAGACGAACTGCTGCACATGTCCATCCTCGACCTGGAAGCCACCGACAACCCCGAACAAGTCGCCGCCCGGATCGTGCGCCTATACCAGACCGGGCGCGAACAGTTCGAGACCCGGCACCGCCGCAAGGATGGCAGCTTATGGGACGTGGAAGCCAGCATCACCGTGCATGTCGACGCGGGCGGTGAAATATTTGCCTTTCTGCGCGACATCACCGAGCGCAAGCTGGCCCAGCTGCGCCTGGAGATGGCAGCCAGCGTGTTCAGCCACGCGCATGAAGGCATCAGCATCACCGACATCCACGGCCACATCCTGGACGTGAACGACACGTTTTGCCAGATCACCGGCTACTCCCGCGCCGAGGTCATTGGCCACCACACGCGGCTGCTCAAATCAGAACGCCAGGACAAGGCCTTTTACGAAGCCATGTGGAAGGGCCTGCTGATCAACGGCCACTGGAGCGGCGAGATCTGGAACCGCCGCAAAAATGGCGAGATCTACCCCGAGCTGCTGACCATCAGCGCGGTGCGCGACGAACACGGCATCACGCGGCAATACGTGGCCCTGTTCTCCGACATTTCGGCGCGCAAAGCCATTGAAGACCGGGTGCGCCAGCTGGCTTTTTTTGACGCCCTGACCGAGCTGCCCAACCGCCGCCTGCTGACCGACCGCCTGACCCAGATCCTGCTGACCCACAAACGCAGCGGCCACTACGGCGCGGTGATGTTTCTCGATCTGGACAATTTCAAACCGCTCAACGACACCTATGGCCATGCGGTGGGCGACCTGCTGCTGATCGAAGTGGCGCGGCGCCTGAAAACCTGCGTGCGCGAGGTCGACACCGTGGCCCGCCTGGGCGGCGACGAGTTTGTGGTGGTGCTCAGCGAGCTCGACACCACGCTGGAAAGCTCCAAAACCCTGGCGCTCAACGTTGCCGAAAAAATCCGGCAAACACTCTCGCAGGTTTACCAGCTCAGTCGCAGCACCAGCCAGCAAACGCCGGGGCCCCAACACATCGAGCACGTTTGCACCGCCAGTATCGGCGTGGCGGTGTTTGAGCCCACCCAGACCGACCAGGACGTGATCCTGCGCCATGCCGACCAGGCCATGTACCGCGCCAAGGAATCCGGCCGCAACCGGGTGGTGCTGGACGTGAGCCCCTGAGCAATGGCCTCCCCCGCGATCGCGCCAACACCTGTCGGCGCCGTTGCCACAGGGGCCTTTGACTTGCGCCAGCGTACGGTGAACGACCTACGTGCAGGTGCGTATTCACAGCCCTGAAGGTGATCGTTACCCTCAACCGTCAGAACAAGCGCCACGTCTGTGTTTTGCCAACCCAAGGAGCATGCCATGCCAAATCTTGCGGCTTTGACGCCTTTTCGCCAACTTGCTGCGGTCGCCCCCTTCACACGCAACGTCGATGCGTTGTTCAAGGATTTTTTCATCAGCCCCTGGTCCCTGGATAGCACAACGACAAGGCAACCCGCCCCCGACGCTGACACCCCCGACACGCCCGCCGGGCAACAGGCGGCTGCGCCTGCAACCGACAACCCGGCCTGACGCCGCCACCCCAAGGCGCGACCAATGACGGTCGCCACTTTTTTTCAGATCGGAGAAACCTATGGATACCGACCAAATCGGCGGCTGGATGAGCCAGGCGCAACCCATTCTGCTGGCCTTTGGCCTCAAGGCGCTGGGCGCCATCGCGGTGTTTGTGGTGGGGCGCTGGTTGATCAACCTGGTGACCAGGCTGGTCGGTGCGGCCATGACCCGGCAACAGGTGGACGCCACCGTGCAGCGTTACCTGGTCAGCTTCATCACCGTGGCGCTGAACATCATCCTGGTGGTCGCCATCCTGGGCTATTTCGGGGTCGAGACCACCTCGTTTGCGGCGCTGGTGGCCGGTGCCGGTGTGGCCATTGGCGCGGCCTGGAGCGGCTTGCTGGGCAACTTTGCGGCGGGCATCTTTTTGCTGGTGTTGCGCCCGTACCAGGTGGGTGACTATGTGCTGATTGGCGGCACCGAGGGCTCGGTGTTGGAGCTTGGCCTGTTCGGCACCACCCTGAACACGCCTGACAACGTCCGCACGATTGTGGGCAACGGCAAGATCCTGAGCAATGACATCAAAAACTTCTCATCCCATGCTTACCGCCGGGTTGAACTGGTGGCGCAACTGGCGGGCAGTGCGGATGTCGACCAAGCCATCACCTTGCTCAAAGCGGCCGTGGCCAAGGTGCCCAACCTCAGCCCAACCGCAGGCGTGGAGGTCGAGATTTTGGAGTTCAACGAGTTCGGGCCCAAACTGGCCGTGCGGCCTCACTGCCACACCCAACATTACTGGCAGGTTTACTTCGACACCAACAAAACCATTGCCGACACGCTGGGCAGCGCAGGCTTCCCCGTGGCCACCCGCCCGGTGAAGCTGTACCCCGTGTGAGCATGACCAAAGCGAAAAAAACCGCAAATCACCCGATGCGGGTGACGCCGTGAACGCTGGCCCCCGTGGGTGGGCGGTAACCGCTTGCAGGGTGACGGTTGGGTCGCGTGAGC
>Ga0075012_10004921_pt1 | contig 12338 bp, 11 predicted proteins | sample All_14_2_FD_71474 | JGI IMG/M metagenome (GOLD analysis project Ga0075012, IMG submission 71474) | Freshwater microbial communities in response to fracking from Pennsylvania, USA - Allegheny Zone_MetaG_DW_15 | ecosystem: Environmental > Aquatic > Deep subsurface > Groundwater > Drilled...
AGATTGCTTTGCCCGCGGCTTCCTCGGCCGTGAGCCAGCCGCCCAGCCGCCGCGCCTCGGGCGCGGCGAGCACGGGTTCGAGCACGCCGCGCCAGCTTTCGGGAAGCGATTCGCCTGCCATTGCGCGGCGCAAATTCGCACGCCGCGGCCAAGCGGGCCAATCGGCGCTTTCACTCTTTCCCCAATCGGCGTAGGGCGCGGGGCCATGGCTGTGCATTTCCACGAAGAAGACCTGCCCGCCGGTGTGCTGGTGAATGATCGCCCGCTGGCGGTGGATACCGAAACCATGGGCCTTGTCACCCACCGCGACCGGCTGTGCGTGGTGCAATTGTCCGACGGCACGGGCGATGAACACCTGGTGCGCTTTGCCCCGGGCAGCACCTATGACGCGCCAAATCTCAAGGCGGTGCTGGGCGATCCGGCACGGCTCAAGATCTTCCACTTCGCCCGCTTCGATCTGGCCGCGATCCAGCACTATCTGGGGGTGATGGCAGCGCCGGTGTTCTGCACCAAGATCGCCAGCCGCCTGACCCGCACCTATACCGACCGGCATGGCCTCAAGAACCTCGTCGAGGAACTGCTGGGCGAGACCATTTCCAAGCAGCAGCAATCCTCCGATTGGGGCGGGCCGGTGCTCTCCGAGGCCCAGCGCGACTATGCCGCCTCGGACGTGCGCTATCTCCACGCCCTGCGCGATGAGCTTGCCGCGCGCCTCGCGCGCGAGGGGCGCAGCGCGCTCGCCCAGGCGTGCTTCGACTTCCTCCCCGCCCGCGCGCTGCTCGATCTGGCCGGCTGGGGCGAGGCCGATATCTTCAGCCACGTGTAAGGGGCAAGAAGGCACAGCCGGCAGCATGGCCCCCGTCCACCACAGCGCGCAGGAGACCAACGAGGCACGGATGCTGCGCAGCCGGCGCCAGCACTTTGCCGCGCCCGGCGGCACGCATGACCGGCTGGTTGGCTTTCTCGCCCGCGCCCTGCCGATGGCAGTGGGGGTGATCGCGGCGCTGATGATCCTCACCCCGCTTTCGCCGCGCGGGGAGGTGAGCTTCCTGCTCGACCGCAACAAGGTGGCGGTGATCCCCGATCGCCTCAGCGTCGCCAATGCCATGTATCGCGGGCGCGACAGCGCCGGGCGCCCCTTCGCGCTCACCGCCGGGGCGGCGGTGCAGCGCTCGAGCCGCGAGGGGCTGGTGCGGATGGAGGACCTCGTCGCGCAATTGCTGTTGAGCGACGGGCCGGCGCGGCTTTCCGCGCGCGGCGGGGTCTATGACATCAGAGCCGAAACCGTCACCATCGACGGGCCGGTGCGCTTCACCGCCAGCGATGGCTATGCCATGATCGCGCGTGGCGTGGCGATCGATCTCAAGGCGCGCCGGCTGCGCGGCGAGGACGGCGTCTCGGGCGAGGTTCCGGCCGGCACCTTTTCCGCCCGCCGGCTCGAGGCCGATCTTGCCAGCCGCACGATCACGCTTGAAGGCGATGCCCGCCTGACCATGGTGCCCGGAGAGTTGAGGATGCCGCGATGACCGATCTGCCCCCTTCCCGCCCTTCGCTTGCCCGGCTGGCGCTTGGCTGGGGCGCGGGCGGCTTCGCGCTCGCCGCGGTGCTGGCCGGCGGGATCGAGCTTAACGCGCAGACGCTGGCCGGGCACGATTCGAATGCGCCGGTGAGCTTCGATGCCCAGCGCATCGAATTGCAGGACCGGGCCAACCGGGTGATCCTTTCGGGCGATGTGGTGATCGAGCAGGCCGGGCTGCGGCTGCGTTCGGACCGCACGCTGGTCGATTTCACCGATGCCGGGCGGCTCGAACTCCAGCGCATCACCGCCACTGGCGGGGTGGTGGTCACCCGCGGCGAGGAACAGGCCACCGGCGACAGCGCGATCTATGACGTGGGCCGGCGGATCATCACCATGGCCGGCAATGTCCGCCTGCGCCGCGGCGTCACCGACCGGCTCGAGGGCGGGCGGCTGGTGATCGATCTCAACAGCCGCAATGCCAGCGTCGATGGCAGCGGGGCGCGCCCGGGCCGCGTCACCGGCACCTTCAATGTCCCGCAGCGGCGCGAGGGCAAGCAGCCCTAGGGAAGAAGGCTCGCCTGCCTCAATAGGCGTTGCGGTGGCACAGCACCATCACGGTGCGCAGCATGATGCCGATGTCGCGGCGCAGCGACCAGCCCGAGATATATTCAAGATCGGACTGGAGCCGGTCGGTCAGGTCCTTCTCCTGCTCGGTCGCGCCGCGATGGCCGCGCACCTGGGCCAGCCCGGTCAGCCCCGGCTTGAGGCAGTGCCGCTGCCAGTACTTGCGGTCGATATCCCAGAAATACTTGTTGTTGGCGCGGCTGCCGAGCGCGTGGGGGCGCGGGCCGACGATCGACATCTCGCCCTTCAAAACGTTGAGGATCTGCGGCAATTCGTCGATGCTGGTGCGGCGGATGAAGGCGCCGATGCGGGTGATGCGGTCATCATCGCGCGCGGTTGAACGCTCGCCATTGGGATCGAGCTTCTCGGGCCGCATCGAGCGAAACTTGTACATCTCGAAGAACTGGTTGCCGCGCCCCAGCCGCCGCTGCACGAACAGCACCGGGCCGCCGTCCTCGAGCTTGATCAGCAGCGCCACCAGCAGCAGCAGCGGGGAGAGCAGCACCAGCGCGGCGCTGGCCACCACCAGATCGAAGCCGCGCTTCAGGATGCGCGCGCGCAGGGCCAGCGGCCCGGTCGAGACCACCAGCGTGGTGCGCCCGATGTCGTCATAGCGGTGCACGCCCACTGCCCCGAGGCTGTGCGCCGGCTCGCTCACGATCTCGCCATAGACCCCGGCGCATTTGAGCAGGAAGGCCCATTCGCCGCGGCGCTCCTGCGGGCAGGAGACCACGACGTGATCCTGGTTGCGCAAGAGCTTGCCGAGGCGATCGAGCATGAAGGGATCGTGGCTCGCCGGATCGAGGCTGAACTCGCGCGCCGAGATCGTCTCGGCCCCGGCAAAGGCAAAGCTCGGCCCGCCATCGTCGATCACCAGGCGGTTCGAGACCCGGCCGCCCCAGCGCCGCGCGATCACCATCGCCATCACCCGGCGCAAGGCCACCAGCAGCACCGCGGTGAACAGCATCCCCAGCGTCACCGCGGCGCGCGAGAAATCCTCGTTCGACTTGGTGTAGAAGGCGAGGAAATTGACCAGTGCAGCGGTGATCACCAGCGCGGTGAGCGCCTTGCGCACCCCCAGCAGCCAGTCATTGAGGGCGCCGATCCCGTAGGTGCCGTTGTAGAGCGCAATGGTGAAATAAACCGGCAGCATCGCCTGGGCCGCCACCATGGCATTGGTTTCCCACCAGCGCCCTTCCCAGATCAGCGCGGCCAACGCGAAGCTCAGATTGAGCAAGGCCCCGTCGATCAGCATCAGCAGCATATAGGCCCGCAACCGGCGCCGTTCGAGCGAGGGGGCGATCTTGCGATCGACCGATTCGTGTCTGATGGCATCGAGCAGTTGCGACGTGACGCGGTTCAGCAAGTCCCTTCCCCCGGCGGGCGCGACCCCTCATGACTCTTATGTAGTTTTACTTATACACCCATACGTCATTTGTGCGCGTGCGAAAAACGGCTCGTCACATTTTGCTACCGCTTCGCAGCAAAACGGCCAATCTCCGCCAGTTCCTGGGCCAGCAGCAGCTCGGCCGCCTGGCTGTTTGCCAGAAGGGTGCGGTGCAGCATCGCGAGTCGCGCGATCAGCCGGTCGAGCCGAGTCTCCCCGCCGGCGCGGCCTGCCGGGCGCATCCAGCGCTCGAATTGCTGGGTGATCGCGCGTTCCTCGCGGAAGAAGATGCCAAGCTGGAGCTTCTCGGCCGGTGACAGGGCCTGGATGCGCCCCTGCGGGCCGAGCTTTGCCGCGATCTGCGCCAGCTGCGCCGCGCGCCGCTCGAGCGCGAGCACCACGCCCAAGGGATTGAGTGCCAGCTCGCGCATCCGCCGCACCTCGCCGCCGATGCGCGCAAGCTCGCCGCCGAGCACGGCGTTGACCAGGGGGGAAAGGCTGTCCTCCTCGGTGGCAGCGCCGATCGCGGCGTGATCGGCAGGCGTCACCGCCTTGGGCGCCGTGGGATCGGCATCGCAATAGAGCGCGAGCTTGTCGATCTCGGACTGGGCGAGGCGCACGTCGAGCCCGGCGGCCCGGGCGATGCGCTCGGCAAGATCGCCGCCGAGCCTGAGACCCGCCGCATCCGCCATCGCCCGCACCGCCTGGGTCACCGCGGCAAGATCGGGCGGATGGAACATCGCCACCAGCGCATCGCTGCGCTTTTCCAGCAGCTTGGCGGTGCGCGACTTGTCGCTCGCGCCGCTGGCGACCACGATCACTGGCGCGGCCTCGCCCGCGCCCGCCGCGGCGGTCTCGATCAGGAACTGGAGCGCATCATGGGCCTCATCGCCCTGTGCACGCACCCAGATGTGGCGCGCGCCCCCGAACAGCGAGGCCGAGCGCGCCTCATCGCCCAGCCGGGCGGGATCGCGCTTGAGCTCGGCCCCGGCGAGCTCCACCCGCTCGCCCGGATCGGGCAGGCTGGCCACCAGGCGGTTGGCCGCGGCGCTCGCCCCGGCCTCGTCAGGCCCGCAGAAGAAGAAGATCCGCAAGCCCAGGAAGCTCGCGGGCACCCCGCGCAGGAAATCCTTCTGGGTCGCCTTCACCGCCCGCCCCGGGCCTCGGCCCGCAAGGTCAGCGCGACCTGAGTGGCGATACGGTCAGCCACTTCGAGCGCGAGGTTTTCGAGCGCCTTCTGCTCGGCGGCAATCGTGGCATATTCGCTCGAGACCACGTCGATCCCCGCATCGGCCCCTGCGGTGGCATCGAGCAGCACCGCGCCGCTCGCCAGATCAATAAGCTGATAGCGCGCGCGCAGGATGCGCCGCTCGCGGGTGATGGTGTCGTCATTGAGCACGCCCAGCGCCTCGAGCGAATCGTCGAGCCTGACATCGAGCCGGTAACGCGGCGCGGCATCACCGGAAAGGCCGAGCCGGGCATCGAGCGCGTTCTTGACCAGCCAGCCGCCCTGTCCCGGGATCGCCGCCACCTCGACCGCGGCAAGCCCCGCGGCAAGGCTGCCCCCCGCCCCGCCGCCATACATCGGCGCAAGCCCGCAGGCGGCGAGCAGCAGCGAGGCGAGCAGGGGCAACAGGGCGCGCATCAGGTGACGATATTGACCAGCCGGTCGGGCACCACAATCACCTTGCGCACCGGCGCTCCGGCGAGCGAGCGTTGCAGGTTGGGCGCGGCAAGGGCGAGGGCCTCGAGCGTCGCGCGGTCGGCCCCCTTGGGCGCGGTGACGGTGTCGCGCAGCTTGCCCATGTGCTGCACCGCGATGGTGACCTCGTCCTCGACCAGCAGCGCCGGATCGGCCTCGGGCCACGCGCTCTCGGCGACAAGACCGGTGTTGCCCATCGCCGCCCAGGCTTCCTCGGCAAGGTGTGGCATCATCGGGGCGATGAGCTGGGCAAGCGTACGGATCGCCTCCGAGCGGCTGGCCGAAGGCGCGGCCTTCTCCACCGCACCGGCAAGTTCATAGATGCGCGCCACCGCCTTGTTGAAGGCCAGCGCCTCGATATCACCGGCCACGGCGGCGATGGTCTGATGGGCCTTGCGCGCGAGCGCCTGGTCCTCGCCGGTGGCGGCAGGGTCATGGGCCTTAAACAGGCGCCAGAGCCGCTGGACAAAGCGCGCGCAGCCCTCGATCCCGGCATCGGACCAGGGCAGATCGCGCTCGGGCGGCGAATCGGAAAGCATGAACCAGCGCACCGCATCGGCACCGTGGCGCGCGATGATCGCATCGGGATCGACGACGTTCTTCTTCGACTTCGACATCTTGATGACGCGGCCGATCTCAACCGGCGCGCCATCGGCGATCAGGGTTGCGCCCTCGGCGGTGCGGCTCACTTCCTCGGGGCCATAGAACACCGGCACGCCGCGCGCTGCATCGATGCGGCTGTAGGTCTCGTGGGTCACCATGCCCTGGGTGAACAGCGCAGCGAAAGGCTCTGTGAGGTTGAGCTTGCCGATCCGCGCCAGCGCCCTTGTCCAGAAGCGGGCATAGAGCAGGTGCAGGATCGCATGCTCGATCCCGCCGATATAGTGCTTGACCGGCAGCCACTTGGCGACTTCTTCAGGGTCGAAGGGCTTGTCGGCCGGCTGGCTGGCAAACCGCAGGAAATACCACGAGGAATCGACGAAGGTGTCGAGCGTGTCGGTCTCGCGCAGAGCGGGCTTGCCGCATTGCGGGCAGGCGACATGCTTCCAGGTCGGGTGGCGCTCGAGCGAGTTTCCGGGAATGTCGAAAGTCACATCCTCGGGCAGGGTGACGGGGAGCTGATCCCGCGGCACCGGCACCACGCCGCAGGCCTCGCAATGGATGAAGGGGATCGGCGTTCCCCAATAGCGCTGGCGCGAAACGCCCCAGTCGCGCAGGCGCCACACCGTGGTGCCGCGGCCCCAGCCTTCGGCCTCGGCGCGGGCGATCACCGCCTGCTTGGCCGCCGCGACGCTCATCCCGTCGAGGAAATCGCTGTTGACGATCACCCCGTCGCCCGCTTCCGCCTCGCCGGCGAAGGGCGCATCGGCCTCGCTCGGATCGCGCGCCACCACCCGAACGATCGGCAGGCCATACTTGCTGGCAAACTCAAAATCGCGCTGGTCATGCCCCGGCACGCCCATCACCGCGCCGGTGCCATATTCCATCAGCACGAAATTGGCGATGAACACCGGCAGGGGCGCGCCCGTGAAGGGGTGGCGGGCGGTGAGCGCGGTGCGATAGCCCAGCTTTTCCGCGGTTTCGAGCGCGGCGGCGGTGGTGGCGCCCTTCTGGCATTCGGCGATGAAGGCGGCGATCTTGGGATCGCCTTCGCCAAGGCGCTGGGCGATCGGGTGATCGGCGGCAATGGCAACGAAGCTCGCGCCGAAGATGGTGTCGGGCCGGGTGGTGTAGACCGGCAGCGTGGCGCCGTCCGAGAGATCGAAGGAGAACTCGAGCCCCTGGCTCTTGCCGATCCAGTTCTCCTGCATCAGCCGCACCTTCTCGGGCCAGTTCTCGAGGCTTTCGAGGCCCTGGAGCAGCTCCTCGGCAAAATCGGTGATCTTGAGGAACCACTGGCTGAGCTTGCGCTTCTCGACCTCGGCGCCCGAGCGCCAGCCCTTTCCGTCGATCACCTGCTCGTTGGCGAGCACGGTCATATCGACCGGATCCCAGTTGACGGTCGATTCCTTGCGATAGACGAGGCCGGCCTCGTAGAGATCGAGGAACAGCGCCTGTTCATGGCCGTAATATTCGGGATCGCAGGTGGCAAATTCGCGGCTCCAGTCGAGCGCGAAGCCGAGCCGCTGCAATTGTGCCTTCATCTGGGCGATGTTGGCGCGGGTCCAATCGCCGGGGTGCACCCCCTTTTCCATCGCCGCGTTCTCGGCCGGCATCCCAAAGGCATCCCAACCCATCGGGTGCAGCACCTCGGCCCCACGCATCTTGAGATAGCGCGCCAGCACATCGCCCATGGTGTAATTGCGCACATGACCCATGTGGATGCGCCCCGAAGGATAGGGGAACATTTCGAGGATATAGGCCTTGGGCTTGGGGCTTTGCGAATCGGCCCTGAAGCTGCCAGCCTCGGCCCAGGCGCGCTGCCAGCGCCCGTCAGCCACGGACGGATCGAAACGGGTCTCGCTCATGCGGGTGGTTCCGGTGGCGGGTTTACGAAGCCAGCGCCTGGCGCCGCAAATCGCGCGCCTTGGTGAGGATGATGTCCTCGAGCTTCTGCACCGTGGCAGCCTGCACGGGCGCTTCCACCCAGACGCCATTGCTGATGACCTGACGGCTCGCCGCCACCCGCAGCGCATCGGCGCGCAGGTCCTGATCGAGGATGGTCACGGTCAGCTTCACCCGCTCACCCGGGTTGGCCGGGTTGGCATACCAGTCGGTCACGATCACGCCCCCGGCGCTGTCGGCCTGGAGCAGCGGGGCAAAGCTCACCGTCTCGAGCGCGGCGCGCCAGAGATAGGCATTGACGCCAATGGTGTTGATCTGCGCCGCGGCAAGCTCGGTGCGCGGACGCTCGTTGCCGCCACAGGCCGCAAGCCCAAGCAGGGCCGCACCTGCCATCACGGCCGGGATGGTGCGGAAAGGCACCGGGCGGAAGCGGGCAAAGGGGGCGCGTGTCACTGCCGGATCGTCCTCATCGTCATGCTTGCGCCTGCTCTATAGCCGCATGGCAGCTTGCGGCAAGCATCATCCGCCCCGCGCGCCAAGCCGATCACGGCCTTGGCACCCTTTGCCGCGGGTGAATGCCCGTTGCGGACGGCCTCAGGCAATTGTGTGCCTGAGGCCACAGGTTCTTGCCAAAACCCCGCGCCCCAGTGTGCAAGCCATTGCACCTTATCGGCAATGGCCTATCACCTTTTTGGCAGGGTGCCTTTCGACTCATCCCGGGTTAAGGCTGCCATGCTAAGCACGGCGGAAATGCCGGCAGGTTTGCAGATGGGTTGCATGGTCATGGCAAGGCGGATGATCACGGCGGAAAGGGCGCGGCGCAAGCTGCCGCTCCTTGGCCTGTGCGCCGCGCTGGCGCTGGCAGTGCCGAGCACCGGCTGGGCGCTGGCCACATCGCTGTCCGGGGCGGAAGGCCGCGCCGCGCTCGAGGCTGCGGGCCTCGGCGTGTTCACCCCGGCCAAGGTCGATCCCGAGCTTGCCGCCCGGGTGGCGGACAAGGCGCGCCTCCACGGGCTGCGCTTCACCCCGGCGCGGGCCAAGCCGCTTGAAGGCTCGCGCACGGTGACGGTGGCGGTGCGAGTCGATGACGAGGCGGCCCGGGCGATCTCGGTGCGCAAGCCGATCGAGGCGGCGCCGGGCCGCGGCCTCGGGCTGGCCGGGATCGATGTCAGCCGCTTCCAGCTTGGCGCCGCGCGCGGCTATGAAAGCTTTGCCCGCAAGGTCGATCTCTCGGCGAGCGTGCGCCCGATGGCCTTGCCCGATCTTGCCCAGTTCGAGCCTTCGCGCCCCAAGGCGGAAGAAAAGCCGGGCCGCTGGCAGACCCGCATCGCGCTTGAGGATCGCGCCATCGCCGGGCGCTCGCCCAATACGCTCGATGCCACCGCCGCGCAGTCGGTCGAGGTGGCGGGCAGTTTCCGGCTCTCGCGCAATCTCAATGTCACCGCCGGGGTGCGCTATTCGCAGGAGCGTGACCGTCTCAGCCCGCTGACCAGCTCGGTGCAGGACAGCCAGGCGGTCTACGTCGGCACCCAGATCAAGTTCTAGGGGCCGGCTGGCCCCCTTCTGCATTCCGCCCCGCCGCCGCGGCGCGCGCGCATAGCTATTCCCCGCTTTTCCTTCCGCTACGGCACGGCTAGGTTGGCCGCGCCAGCACAGCAGATTGGGGAGAACAGGCATGGGCCGGGTTGCGATCGTCACCGGAGGAACGCGCGGGATCGGCGAGGCGATCTGCCGCCGCCTCCAGCGCCAGGGCCACAAGGTGATCGCCAATTATGCCGGCAATGATGACAAGGCGCGCGCCTTTACCGAGGCGACCGGCATTCCCGCCTACAAGTGGGACGTGGGCGATCACGAGGCCTGCCTTGAAGGCTGCGCCCGCATCGCCGCCGAGCATGGGCCGATCGAGATCGTCATCAACAACGCCGGGATCACCCGTGATGCCACCCTGCACAAGATGAGCTTCGAGGACTGGAACGAGGTGATCCGCATCAACCTTGGCGGCTGCTTCAACATGGCCAAGGCGACCTTTCCGGGCATGCGCGAGCGCGGCTGGGGGCGGATCGTCAATATCGGCTCGATCAACGGGCAGGCCGGGCAATATGGCCAGGTCAATTATGCCGCCGCCAAGAGCGGTATCCACGGCTTCACCAAGGCGCTGGCGCAGGAGGGCGCCAAGTTCGGGGTGACGGTCAATGCCATCGCGCCGGGCTATATCGACACCGACATGGTCGCCGCGGTGCCCGCGCCGGTGCTGGAGAAGATCGTGGCGAAAATCCCGGTCGGCCGGCTCGGCATGGCCGAAGAGATCGCCCGCGGCGTTGCGTTCCTCACCTCGGAAAATGCCGGCTTCATCACCGGCTCTACCATCAGCATCAACGGCGGGCAGCACATGTATTGAGGCGGGGCGCAGGCGGGCAGCAATCCGCCCCCCGCGCCCCCTCACCCGCGCTCAGGCGCGATAGAGCGCGTCGATCCGCTCCTGATAGCGCGCGCGGATCTTGTGACGGCGAATCTTCATGCTCGGGGTCATTTCCTCGTTCTCGATGGTGAAGGCTTCATCGGCAAAGGCAAAGCCGCGCACCTTCTCGATCACCGAGAGATCGGCATTGGTGCGGTCGATCGCGGCGCGCACCGCAGCGCGGAAGGCGGGCAGGGCCTGGAGCGCCTTCAGATCGAACTTCTCGCCATTGGCGCGCGCCCATTCCAGCGCCCATTCGGGATCGGGCACGATCAGCGCCACGACATAGGGCCGCTTGTCGCCGCTCACCATCGCCTGGGCGATCTCGGGCTGGAGCGTGAGCATCCCCTCGACCTTCTGCGGGGCGATGTTGTCGCCCTTGTCGTTGACGATCATGTCCTTCTTGCGGTCGGTGATCTTGATCCGGCCCTTCTCGTCGAGGTGGCCGATATCCCCGGTGTGGAGCCAGCCGTCCTTGAGGGTGCGGGCGGTTTCGGCCTCGTTGCGCCAATAGCCGTGCATCACCAGCTCGCCGCGCACCAGGATTTCGCCATCCTCGGCGATGCGCACCTCGACGCCCCTGAGCGGCGGGCCGACGGTGTCCATCTTGAGGCCCACCGAGGGCCGGTTGCAGCTGATCACCGGCCCGGCCTCGGTCTGGCCATAGCCCTGCAGCATGGTGAGCCCCATCGCCTCGAAGAAATTGCCGACTTCGGGGTTCAAGGGCGCCCCGCCCGAGACCATCGTCTTGATCCGCCCGCCGAACTTGGCGCGGATCTTGGGCCGCAGGGTCTTTTCGACGAGGAAATCCATCGGCCGGTCACGCAGGCGCTTCTTGCCCTCCTTGGCATGTTCGGCGATCCTGAGCGCGGCATCCATGAAGAAGTTGGCCAGCCGGCCCTGCTTTTCCACCTGCTTCATGATCCGGGTGCGCAGCACCTCGAACAGGCGCGGCACCACCACCATGATGGTGGGGCGGGTCTCCTCGATATTGCTGGCGAGCTTTTCCAGCCCTTCGGAATAGAAGATCTCCGCCCCCACCCCGATCGGCAGGAACTGCCCGCCGGTGTGCTCATAGGCGTGGCTCAAGGGCAGGAAGGAGAGGAAGCGTTCGTCGGTGATGCCGAAATCCTCGACCAGGATTTCCGCCGCACCGAGCACGTTGCACAAGATCGCCCCGTGGTGCTGCATCACCCCGCGCGGGGCGCCGCCGGTGCCGCTGGTGTAGATGAGGCAGGCGGTGTCCTCACGCCCGATCGCGGCGATGCGCGCCTCCACCGCGGCGCGCGCGGCCGCCGCATCGCCGGTGATGAGCGCCCCCCAGTCGTGATAGTCGAAGCTGCCCGCCTGCTTGCGGTGCAGATCATCGATCCCGATGACGTGTTCGACAAGGCCGGTCTGCGCGATCGCGCCGACGAGAGGCGCCAGCAGCTTCTCGTTCGAGACGAACACCGCCCGCGCCCCCGAATTGTCGAGGATATGGGCATGATCGCGGCGGGTGTTGGTGGTGTAGGTGGGCACGGTGATGCCGCCGGCGGCCATGATCGCCAGATCGGCGATGCACCATTCGGGGCGGTTTTCCGAGACCAGCGCCACCCTGTCGCCATCCTTGAGGCCGAGGCCGCGCAGCGCCTCGGCGAGCAGGCACACCTGATCGGCCACCTCGCGCCAACTGAGCGTCACCCATTGGCCCCTTTGCTTGCGCCCGAGGAAGGGAGCATCGCCCTTCTCGTCAGCCCGCCGCAGGAACAGCTCGACGAGGTTGCCGGTGGCGGCGATGTCGGCCAGCAGCGGGTTGCCGAGCGGCGTGGCATCGGCGCGGGTCGTGCCGCCGGTGGCGGCGGGCAGCTTGGGGGCGTGCACTGGCAAAGGCTCCTCGTCCCTTCTTGATCTTGTGCGCGGGGGGCAGGGGCGCGACCCGCATGAGCGTACCAGATTAGAACTTGCGCGCCGTAGCGGCAAGCGACCTGCGCGCGCCCTGGCTCAAGGGGTGACCGCGCTCGCCAGCCGCGGCTCGCTTGCCGCCTCCCAGCTGCCATCGGCGCGCCGGGCGATGGCATTGGCCTTTATCGGCGCCGCGCCAGCGCGCAAGCCCTTGTGGCCGAGCGCGCGCAAGGGCTCCTGCATCGCCTCGAGCGGGGTC
>Ga0075012_10004922_pt1 | contig 12336 bp, 12 predicted proteins | sample All_14_2_FD_71474 | JGI IMG/M metagenome (GOLD analysis project Ga0075012, IMG submission 71474) | Freshwater microbial communities in response to fracking from Pennsylvania, USA - Allegheny Zone_MetaG_DW_15 | ecosystem: Environmental > Aquatic > Deep subsurface > Groundwater > Drilled...
TCCTTTTTGTGGACCATCCAGTTGTAAAGCGGATTGCCCCATAATTGTCCCGTCGTTGAGAAGAGATCAGGTGGAACACCCGCTACAACAGTAGGATTACCCGCCTCATCAAGGAAGAATAAGTCGGGGTTTGCCCACACATCCGCCGAGTCGTAGGCGACGAAGATGGGAATATCGCCCATGATCTGAATTCCCTTTTCATTGGCATACTTGCGGAGGCGAGTCCACTGGCGGAAGAAAAGGAATTGATAGAAAGAAAAACGTTCGATATTGATCGCTTGTTCTTTTTTGGCTTTGTTGAGCGCCGTCTTTTTCCGAGCGCGCAAGGCAGGGTCCCAACCATTCCATGCACCGCCGCCGTTGGCTTCTTTCAGCGCCATGAAGAGCGCAAAATCGTCGAGCCAGTAGGCATTTTCGGCACAGAAATAGTTGAAAGCTTCACGCAGAGGCTCAGGGTCGGCTTGGTAGCGCTGAAACGCTTTCGCCAAAAGATCAAGCTTCTTTGGTATGAACAAGCCAAAGTCCACTTTTGAGGCGGGAAGTTCTTTAAGTTCAACAAGATCTTCTTCTGTCGCCAAGTTCTCGGCGAGCAAATCATCCGGGCTGATGAGATAGGGATTCCCAGCGAATGCAGAAAAACATTGATACGGCGAGTCGCCATAACCAGTGGGTCCCAACGGAAGGATCTGCCAAACCTTGCAGCCTGTGGAAGCCAGCCAATCGACAAAACGATATGCCTGCGGACCAAGGTCACCGATGCCATATGGACCGGGCAAACTAGTAGGATGAAGAAGAATTCCAGAAGAACGTTTGAATGCCATGTTTATTTCACCAACGATTGATAGAGTTTTAGATATTCACGTGCTGAGGGTTCCCACGAAAAATCTTTTGCCATGCCATTGCGTTGCAAGGCGGTCCATTTTTCGCGGTCTGGATAGACTTTCAACGCCGCTTTGATAGCGCTGACCAAAGACATGTGATGTGCTTTCTCAAAAATAAAACCGGTTTCATTTGGGATGACTGTATCTTTCAATCCGCCCACCGCACGCACAACCGGCACACAGCCATAGCGCATGGCGATCATCTGCGCGAGACCGCACGGTTCGTAACGAGACGGCATAAGGATCATATCGGCACCAGCATAAATTTGACGGGCGAGATTCGCATCGAATCTTAACTCGGCTTTGATCTTATCAGGGTAAAGGTTTTGCAACTCTCGAGCCGACTCTTCCAACTTCGGGTCGCCGGTTCCAAGAATCACAGCTTGGAAGTCGATACGCTTCATGTTCTTGAGCGCGGTAAAAGCAAGGTCTACGCCTTTTTGAACATCCATACGCGAGATGATGGCGAATAGTGGAATATTCGCGTCACGCTTAAGCCCCAGTTTTTCTTGCAGAAGTTCTTTGTTCTCCACCCGGCGATTCAATGTGTCTACGTTGTAATTCACACTGATCGCCTTATCGGTTGCGGGGTCGAAAGAAACCGTGTCTATACCGTTCAAGATTCCGCTCAAGGTTTCTTTGCGAAGGGTCATAAATTCGTTCAAACCGCAGCCGAATTCTTCCGTGAGCACCTCACCGGCATACCCCGGCGAGACCGCCACGATCGCATCAGATGCCCAAAGACCTAATGGCAATGGCAAAACACGCGCCCATTCGGGCAGGTCTGTTTGAGCAAGTTGAACACGATATTGTTCAAGAATAGCGCGGACATCCGCACCCATGAATGGCATGTTGTGCAAGGTCAACACATTGGCAATATGTTTCGCGCCTGCTTCCCAACGCTTGGTCAAGTTGACGTATAGACTCAACGCCGTATGCCAATCATTAGCATGGACAACATCAGGTTGCCAGTTGATATATTTGGTCAACTCCGTAGCTGCCAGCGAGAAGAAGGCATACTTTTCTGCATCTAACTTGGCATCAAGAGAATAAACCGAGCCACTCGAACGGATCGGTTCTCCGCCAATGAAATAGACAGGCATTCCATTTAAAGTCGTTTCAAAAGCTTCAACACCAATTTCGGCATCCCCCCGTGGAATGGAAAAAAGATCAATTGGGCGGAGATTTTCCGCCTTCACCGCCGGGTGATATGGCAAAACCAGTCTCACATCCAGCTTTACTTCGTCATTTGAAAGCGCGCGTAATTCCCGCGGCAACACCCCTGAAACATCGCCCAGACCGCCAACCTTGATGAATGGGTCGGCTTCGGCGGCGAGGAACATTACATTGATTGTTTGTGACATGGAGGCTATTTTACATGAAAATACCGCTCCTCTCGGGAAAATAATGACTTCAAACCAGTAGGGTATTTTAAGATAAGGGTAGTTGACTTTACCTACTTCAAGTCAGTACACTACTTTATATCCATTTCACCGGATAAAACCAATTCAGGAGAGAGCACCATGTCTGTACGCGCACCTCGCACGCAGCAGTTTTTTATCGTTTTGCTTCTGCTGATTCTCGCCGCACTAGGAGCATCCAGCCTCGGGGGGTTCAACCCTGCAGAACAAACACCAGCCAAAGCCAAACGTAAAACAGTGGGACCGTTAGGCTCCGTCATTACAGCCCCCGTCCCTTCTGGAGTATTTGCTCCACCAGCCCCACCCAGCGGATTTTCGCCCCAAGTTCGGCTCGGATTTTTCAACGGTGACCAGTGGGAACCCGCCATCGCATCAGACCGTTTTGGGCATGTCTATATTCTATATCCACAATATTATGGCGTGCCAGGGTGCGATGTCTGTGGCAACCCGACTCAGATCCTACAGATCAGCAATGACCATGGCGATACATGGGGATCTCCCACTGTCATGTTTACCGGTGGAGAAAATAGCGGTCAGTGGGATTCGCAGATCGTGGTGGACCCAGCCGATGGGCGTACTGTCTATGCTTCTTGGATGGAAGCGAATAAGAGCGACATTGTCGTTTCAAAGTCCACTGACTTTGGCATGACATGGACTCATGTAGTTGCTGATACAACCAATGCAGCAGTGGATAAGCCCATCCTCACCGTGCGTGGGCAGGATGTGTATGTCTCATATACCCATACTCAAAAATTGTATGTCGCCTCATCTCATGACGGCGGACAAACCTTCATTCAAAGCGAAGTCAAATTCACCGGCAAACTCGGTTGGGCAATGGCAGGCGGCGGCTATGTCGCCCCGGACGGCACGGTTTACATGTCTTGGGCAGGCTATGAGCAAAATGGCGGCGCAAAAGGCAAGGTCAATCTCGTTGTTAGCAAATCTACCAACGGCGGCGAAACATGGACCAGTAAGGTCGTGGATGTCTCACGCGCCCCTGAAGTTTGCCCCGCAGATTACTACTGCGGATGGGCATACCTTGGCGCTCAGATCGTAATGGCTGGCGACGAAGCAGGTAATGTCTATGCGCTCTCAAACGCCAGCAACGTAGATTTTGGTCCCGCCCGCACTTATTTCTATAAATCAACAGACGCTGGCGCAACTTGGAGCACCCGCGTGGACGTCTCTACAGCTGGCTCGAACATCTCGCACAACTTCCCTGCGATCGCCGCCACAGGTAATGGCGACGTCCGCATTTCATGGATGGATGAACGCTCAAATGGTTGGTGGAATACTTATTATCGCAGTTCCACCAATGGTGGAGCAACCTGGTCTGCCGAACAAGATGTATCCACATTTGTCAGCGGCTACGACTCTTACATCTCTGCTGATGGCTTCCGCTTCCCATTTGGCGATTACTACGAACTCGATATCGACGAAAATGGTACAACCCATATCATCATGGGCGAAGGCTACAGCTACGACTCACCCGGTTCGATCTGGTACGTGAGAGGAAAATAGAAATAAATAAAACCCTCGAGTTTATTTAGACCTCGAGGGTTTTATACAATAGCGAAACATCATTCGATCGCGACCCCGCTCAGGTCATCTTTTGGTGCGGGGTATTTCATCTTCAAACTCTTGAGTGTATCCACCAATACGGTAGAAATCACCAAGTCGCGATACCATTTTCGGTTAGCAGGCACCACATACCACGGCGCATGTTTGGTACTCGTCTTATTCAACACATCTTCGTATGCGGCTTGATAATCGTCCCATAATTTACGTTCAGCAAGATCACCTACACTAAACTTCCAATGCTTGGATGGATCATCCAACCGGGCTTGCAAGCGTTCTTTTTGTTCATCTTTACTGATGTGCAAAAAGAACTTAACGATGGTTGTGCCATTTTCCGCCAGTAATTTCTCAAATTCATTGATCTGCTCATAACGCTTCGACCAGACATCCTTCGGGACATAGTTATGCACCCGCACTACCAATACATCCTCATAATGACTGCGATTGAAAACAACCAATTCTCCATTGGCTGGCACAACCTTGTGAACACGCCACAAATAGTCATGCGCCATTTCTTCTGCAGTCGGTACTTTGAAACTCGCCACCTTCACACCTTGCGGGTTAACACCATCGAACACACGTCGAATCGCACCGTCTTTGCCGCCCGTATCCATCGCCTGCAAAACCACCAATACCTTATGCTTCCCTTCAGCATAAAGCAACTCCTGCAATTCTTGCAACTCGCCATTTAATTTTGCAATTTCTTTAAGCCCATCTTCCTTTCCGCCCTTGAACTTGCCCGTTCCCTGCGGGTCCAGCTCCGCAAGTTTAATCGTCTTACCCGGTTCAACCAAATGCTGTTTCATGAGTCCTCCGATAATAAAAACCTCTGTAACACAGCTGGTATATCATATTAAAACAAAAAGACCCAGATTTTACATACCAGGTCTTTTGGGGCGGATGATGGGTTTCGAACCCACAACCCTCACAGCCACAGTGTGATGCTCTGCCATTGAGCTACATCCGCCATATGAAAGCGGACAAGATTTTACCACAATTCAGCGCAGGTTCAAGAGTGCCAGAACCTCTTCGTCAACCATTTCGCCAGTCTCTACGAAACCAAATGAGGCATACAACCTGCGAGCCGGGTCATTTTCCGGCTCGTAACTGATCGCAACAACCTTCACACAGTCATTCGCGCGATAGGTTTCAAGGATCCAGGTCATACCAAATTTTCCATACCCCTTGCCCTGAAATTTTTCATCCACCATCAAGCGATAAATAAATCCCTGAAATCGTTCATTGACAAGGTTGTACGAGATCATCAAAAAACCAACTGGCACATTCTCAGCATACATGCCATAGGCATACATATCCCAATGACCTTCGCCGGGAATATCCTCGCCAAATTGAGCTTCAGCAATGGAATATAGATTCGACGCCACAAAATGCTTTTGGTCATCTCGAACTTTCAATGCGACCAACTCTTTCCAATTCTCTTTTGTGACGGGGCGAATTTCAGGCATTTTTCAGAACACTTTGAATCGAATCAAGAACCGCTTCTTTCTTGACCTGAACCTGCTCGCCATTCACAAGGTTTTTGACTACCACCAAGCCTTGTGCCGCCTCATCTGGACCGATAACCAGCGCAACTTTCATCTTCATCTTGTCCGCAAACTTGAACTGTTTGGGCAGTTTAGTCGGCTCCGGCGAAACCATCACATTCAAGCCAGCCGCACGCAATTCCGCCGCAAGTGCAAAAGATTGCATCCAAAGTTTTTCATCAAAGACGGTCACCAAGACCTGCGCCGGACTGGGAATGAATTCTGGCACTAACCCCGCTTCCTGCAAAATGATGCCAATGACAACATCACCCATCGCAAAGCCAACGCCTGAGAGCGGCTGTCCGCCCACATCAGCGAGAAGGTTATCGTAACGCCCGCCGCCGAAAATGGCACGTTTCAATGAACCAGTCACATCGAAGGCTTCAAAGACCGTGCCGGTGTAGTAAAGCAGTCCACGCATGATGTTCGGGTCGAATTTGACGTATTCTTTTACACCCAACGCCTCAAGAGCCGCAAAAAGACGGACCAACTCATCACTCTTCTTCCATAAGTCAAAATTACCAAGAATGGATTTCAAACCTTCCAATTGAGTTTGATTTAATCCAAGGTCGAGAGCGTAGGCATCCCATTTGGCAGGTTCCATTTTGGTACGGCGGTCAACGAGATTCGACACATCAAGCCGCTTTTCTGCAGGAATGCCCAAAGCGTCGAATTCAGAATCCATCAGGCGACGATTATTCACATAGATCAGAGCCCGCTCTGGGCTGAGTCCGACCGAGCGCAGGAACGTCGCACCGACGGCGATAAGTTCAGCATCCGCTTCTGGCGAGTTGACTCCCAACATATCCACGTTCCATTGAAAGAACTCACGCGAGCGACCCTTTTGCGGCTGCTCATAACGCCAAAACGGACCAAACGACCACCAGCGGACCGGGAAGGTCAATTCGCCTTGTTTCGCCGCAATCATGCGCGCAAGCGACGGAGTCAATTCGGGGCGCAGAGTCACAAAATCACCGCCGCGATCTTCAAAGGTGAACGACTGCTTCTTGACCAACTCCTCACCCGATTTTGCCGCATAAAGATCAATGGTCTCGATAAATGGCGCATCCCATTCCTGATAACCGAATGCTTGCGCAGCCGAACGAACCTTACTATAAATAAAGTTTCGCAGCGCCATTTGCTCCGGGTAGAATTCTCTTGTGCCTTTTACTGCCTGAATCTTGTTTGCCATGTATTCTCCAAATGTCACGCATTTTAACATGACTCATCCAAGGATTAATCGCAAATAAGCAATTCAAAATTCAGCGAGTGAATTTTGGTATAATGCTCACATCAATTACAAGGAGAGACTATTATGAAGATCGACTATCAGGAACCCAGCAAAGACCTTTTAATGCGTATCGACATTCACGAAAAATACGGCTCCGCCAACATCGACGTTTGGACCAACGACCTGCTTAAACCTCAGGCAGGCATGAGCATCCTCGATGTGGGCTGCGGCGCCGGAAAGCTCAGCTTTTTGTTCGACGATTACACAAAGGGTCAGGCAAAGATCACCGGCGGTGACTTCTCTGAAGAACTGCTCGACAAAGCCCGCGCCAAGAACAAAGAACGCGGTTCGAAAATTGACTTTCAATTCCTCGATTTCAACGAGAAATTCAAGTTTGAAGACAACACCTTCGACCTCTGCACCAGCGCATTCGCCATCTACTACGCTTCAGACCTGAAATTTACATTTGGTGAGGCACACCGTGTCCTCAAGCCCGGCGGACGGCTCTTCGTTTCCGGTCCGCTGCCTGAAAACAAGCAGATGTTCTATGACATCATCAAGGAAGCCACCAACGCGACCATTCCGCCCATGCCCGGCTCTTCGCGCTTCAAGGGCGATATCTTCAATACCATTGACGGTATCTTCGCCAAGACCGAACTGCACAAGTTTGAGAATCACCTCACCTTCCCCGAAGTGGCACCGTTCATTGACTATGTCCGCGCTTCATTGAGCGAAGACCGCCGATTGTGGACTTCCATGTTCAATGGCAAGGATGAATACGAAGCTTTGATCGGGAAGATCACAGCGGTTGCCCAGAAATGGCTCGAACGCGACGGCAAGTTGGTGATGACCAAGGTCGTTGGCGGCATTCTGGCGACAAAATAAAACTGACGATAGATAATAGACCATGGACGATGAAAAGATCGTCTGTGGTCTATCGTCCACCGTCCATCGTCTAAATTTATGAACTTCTTCGGCAAACGAGTCCTCTTCCTCGGCGCACACCCAGATGACATTGAGATCGGGTGCGGTGCTTTGATTCACAACATCGTCAACAAGACTGAAATCTTGTGCGTGACCCTTTCAGATAATCAAAAAAATCCCGACCTTCTCAAAGTCAAAAATGAACACTTACGTTCCATGAATGTGTTGGGTGTACCAGAGGAAAAGGTTGTCTTTGGTCCTTTCACCACTCGTATCTTTCATGATTCGCGTCAAGACATCCTCGAATATTTTCTCAAACTCCGCAAAGAATTCAAACCCGACCTGATCTTTACCCACTCCAAACAGGATGTTCACCAAGATCACAACACCATGACCGATGAGGCTTTACGTGCCTTCCGCGGAATCACCGTACTGGGCTTTGACGTGGTCCGCTCTTCATATGGTTTTTTCCCGCACTTTCTGATCGAAGTTACTGAAGAAGATGTGAATAAAAAGATCGAAGCGCTATCGCAGTACGATACCTATAAAGATCGTTACTACTTCAACACTGAATTAACTCGCTCCATCATGGTCCGTCACGGAGCACTGGCAGAACGTCCATTCGCTGAGGGATTTGATATTTTGAGGATCGTCGGAAAGTTTGAATAAGAAGGCTGTAAAAGCAAATGGCTTCCAAGTTGGAAGCCATTTTTTATTTTCGAGCAATCAATGTTTCGGGAGGAATGCCGCGCCACATCTCGATGCGGCGGAAGGATTCGACGTATCCCATCTTATAAAAGCCAGCAAGGTGCGGGTCATTAACTTGAATATTCTCAATTTGAGTATCCAAGCGCGGATATTGATGATGCAAATGGGAAAGAAAGGCATACGCCATTTCTGCCGGATTCCCCTCTTCGGTCTTATAGATGAAATGGGTTAGAGTGAATTTCTGACGCCGATAGACCAGCCAGCCTCTGCTCCCATCAGAGAGAGTGAGGTACAACCCCGATATATCTTCTGCATGGCTCATAGACTCAGATTGATTGGTCCATGGCTGGGTACCGCGATTGTATCCAACAAGGTCAAGCGCCTCATATCGTTCCAGTCTACGCGCATCGGCAATAACGGGTTCAACCTGTTGTTTAGACGGAGAACGGCGCAAGATCAACAACTCCCCTACTTCGTAAAACCCAAGTTTCCGAAATAATTCATGTGCAGGGGCATTATTCTTGATCACCTCTAACATGGTGAAATCAATTCCCAGTATTTGAGATTGCTCCAACAAACTACGGGTCAGCGCTTCTCCCACACCGCCACGCCTTGTGGATGGGATCACCCCTAAACGAGTGACCCATGTCCGTTCGGCGCGGACACCCAGCATGGCAACCCCGCGCAATTCCCCGTCTTCTGAAGCGACAAGCGAATGATGCAGATCAATATCGTATGCTTGCACGTATTCCGCAAGTCTGGTGGCATTCATTGGCATGGGAACCAGATAATCCACCCGGGTCTGGTTATAGATCGCAGTCAACTCATCAATCGTGAATTGACTCGCAGGAATTAGCTTAATGGCAACATTCGATAAAGAAGGCATTCGTGAAACCAACAATTATTTTTTTTGTAGAAAGCTGTCTATTTGAGCAATAAAATCCTGAACACGAACAATGGGCTTCCCAATAAATCCATTACAGCCATAACTTTCTGCCATGTGCTTTGCAGTTTCAACGGGCCAGGCAGTAAAGGCAATGATCGGAAGGTTTTCAAAAGCAGAGACTTCGCGCAGTTGTCCTGCCAGCGTCAGTCCATCATAATCAGGTAGTCCGAGATCGAGCAGGATAAGATCGGGTCGAGTCTCCATTGCGAGTTGATAGCCCGTCTCCGCATTCGCCGCATGGACGACTTCATATCCGCGTGAGATTAGTATCTTGCGGGCAAGTTCTACATTATCCGGAACATCTTCGACAATGAGGATTTTCGTCATGGATCACCTTCAAAAAAATAACAGGGACTTGAATGCTCGAAATAATGTTACCACCGCACCACAATAAAATAGCCCCCACCTTCCGGCAGGGGCTGGGAACTTTAGGCTTTTGGAATACCGATGAAGATCGTCCCATCGCGGACTTGCACAGGGTACGCCGGAATGTCCACCACAGCTGGCATTTGAACTGCCTGCCCAGTGCGGATGTCAAACTCCGCTCCATGACGCGGACATACTACGTTGAATCCTTCCAACATCCCATCCCCCAGCGGACCATCATCGTGTGTGCAAACATCGCCGATTGCAAAGAATTGTCCAGCAATGTTGAAGATCACTACAGGCTTATCGCCCAATTCTACAAAGAGACGCTCACCGTTCGGTAATTCAGAAGCGGGAGCGATCTCAACAAATTCTACTTTTGTTTCATCAAGGGGTGTGTAATTGAACATACAGTATCTACTTATTTTTTTGTTTACTCGACAAGATCGTCGCCTGCTTCGCCCAAACCATACACCCCAGCCTTCAAAACTTTCAAGGAAAGCAAGGCGCATTTCAAGCGGACGGGTCCCAAGTCAATACCAAGCATGTCAAGGATATCCTGCTTATTGAGCTTTTTCACTTCCTCCAAAGGTTTACCGATGATGGTTTCCATCAACAGGTCAGCCGAGGCTTGCGAAATGGCGCATCCATGACCGTCAAACCGCGCATCAGTGACAATGCCATTGGCATCCACTCGCAGGTCGATCTGGATATGGTCACCGCACAGCGGATTATTATCCGCAAAGGAAATATCGTGCGGATCCAATTTTCCACGATAGGATGGGTTTTTGTAGTGCTCGATGATTACTTCACGATAGAGATCGTCCATTATATATTTCCGTAGGGGCAGGGTTTCCCCACCCAATTGATTTCAGGAACATAGGGCGAGAGGACCTCGCCCCACATTATCCAAACATTTCTTTTACTTTATACAATCCCTTCACCAACATATCTACTTCGTCTTTTGTGGAATACAAATAGAACGAAGCCCGACTGGTGGCAGGGATGCCAAATTTCTCATGCAAAGGCTGAGCACAATGATGCCCAGCGCGGACGGCAATGCCATCCTGATCTAAAATCTGCGCCACATCGTGCGGATGGACACCTTCAAGGGTGAAGGCTGCCACGCCGCCCTTTTTATCCGCGGATGGACCGAACAACTTCACACCGGGAATCTCTTCCAAGCGTTCAAGTGCATATTCAGTGATCTCATGCTCATGGGCAGCGATATCTTTCATACCCACTTGTGTCAAATAATCCACCGCGGCACCCAAGCCAATTGCTTCAGCAATGGCGGGAGTCCCAGCCTCGAATTTATGCGGCAGCGAATTCGGGCGGAAAGAACGCAGTTTCACTTCTTTGATCATATCGCCGCCGCCAAGGAACGGAGGCATGGCATCCAACAAAGCAGACTTGCCGTATAAAATGCCAATGCCGGTCGGTCCACACATCTTGTGAGCCGAGAAGGCGTAGAAATCGGCGTCGAGAGCTTGCACATCCACAACGAGGTGCGGAACAGATTGAGCACCATCCACGAGCACAACAGCACCCGCCGCATGAGCCAATTTGATGATCTCACCCGCCGGGTTGATCGTGCCCAAGACGTTGGACATGTGCGTAAACGAGACCAGTTTCGGGGTCCGGTTGAGAAGCGTTTTAAAGGCTTCCAAATCCAGCAGACCATCATCCGTCACAGGGATGAACTCCAGCTCGATCCCGCGTTCCGCTTGCAGCATATGCCAGGGGACGAGATTGCTGTGATGTTCCATCTCAGTCAGAATGACGAGATCACCAGATTTCAAATTCGCACGCGCCCAGGAATAAGCGACGAGGTTGATTGATTCGGTTGTGTTGCGGGTATAGATGATCTCACGCGAAGATGCCGCATTGATGAACTTTGCAATGCGCTCGCGCGCGCCTTCATACAAAGAAGTGGCTTCTTCTGCCAGCGTATGCACACCACGATGAATGTTCGCGTTCGAGCGGCGATAATAGTCGTTCATTGCCTCGATCACTTGCAGAGGTTTTTGAGAAGTCGCCGTGGAATCAAGATAGATCACGCGTTTGCCGTTGGCAGTTTCGCGATCGAGAATGGGAAAGTCTTTGCGTATTTCGTTTACGTTTAGCGTCATGGGGAAATAAAAAGACAAACAAGTAGACAGGTAAACAAGTACTCACATTTTTCTTGCGTACCTGTTTACCTGCGTAACGACTTAGTAATCCGGAATAATATCTTTCTTCAATGCGGGCTTCTTCCCGGTGGTTCCGGGTCGAATGTGCTCGGAGTTCAATGGATACCAAAGGATGCGATCCGGCACCATCCAGCCATCGGTGAGGAAAACGTTCGAACGGAACTGCACCGCCACCATTTTGTTATCCACCTGCACCACGATCCCTTTGATCCAGCCACGTACACGTTCGCGTCCCTTTTCATGGTCGCAAAACACTTCCACGGTATCGCCCACTTCAAAAGCATATTCGGGGCGTGGTGCTTTCATGAATGTGAACGGATTCGAATTAGCGGCACCAAGTCCGGTAGATGGTCTTCGCAACACTGGTTTTGCAGGCTGGCGAATTTGGTTCGACAAGTTAATGGTGCGAGTCACTTCTACAGGTTTTTCGGCAGATGATGGTTTTTGTTTGGTAGTCGCAACGGCAGCCTTGCCCGCTGGTTTGGCACTCTTCGCTACCATCTTCGCTTTGGGCTTCAACTTGGAAACTGATTTACGAGCGGCAC
>Ga0075012_10004923_pt1 | contig 12335 bp, 9 predicted proteins | sample All_14_2_FD_71474 | JGI IMG/M metagenome (GOLD analysis project Ga0075012, IMG submission 71474) | Freshwater microbial communities in response to fracking from Pennsylvania, USA - Allegheny Zone_MetaG_DW_15 | ecosystem: Environmental > Aquatic > Deep subsurface > Groundwater > Drilled...
ATTGTGACGAAGCACGCTGAAAAATCGTCTCTGTCGCTCGTGCAGCATCAACTTTCTCCTCGTAATTGTGACAAACGTGCCGAGATGCACCAGTCGGGAGTCCAAAAGGTCTCGCTTGCGGCCGAGGCGAGCTGCAATCAGCCAGAACACGGTGATGGCGGGCAGCAGGATACCGCACACCACGGCGGCAATTGTGCTCACGCTACCGAGGTCGACGGGTTTGAACACAACAGTAAGGTCCTCCACAAACGCCCGCCAGGCTGCGTAGTCTGAGGCGTGGTTGCATTCGCACATTATCCATCCCGATTTGTCCGTTGCGTTCTCGGGCAACCTATAATCGGTGACGTTGCATCCGAACGAGGACCACCTGGACTCGGCCTCCTCCCAGAATCCGCACGCGAGCTTGGTCTCGTTGGTGGGCGGAAGCTGGTCGAACGTCAGGGGTAGTTTGAGGCGGATTGGCTCCGTCAGGTTGCTCGGGTGGTACGGCTCGGCTCTGGAGGGTCGCTGAAAGTCGAGCGCGACGACCTCCTCTACTCGGTTCACGGGGGCGAGTGCGTCAAGCGTGAAGTTCACCAGTCCACTCGTGATGAGCTCTCGCACGTTGAAACGAAAACGAGCGGCCACAATGTTTACGCGGCTCCGGGTGTCGTTTGTCGCCCCTTGGAGAAGGTTTCTCGGGAGAAAGATGACCGTGGGCGGATCGGCCTCGTCGAACGCTGGAATGACAAGCTCCTGGAGGGACCACTCCGTCCCGATTGTGTCCGGAGTGGCGACTGCGCCGACGAGTTTGATGTCCACTCCGGCCGGAAGGACGAATGGGGTCTCACCTTCAAGGTAGTCGGCAAGTAAAACGTCGGCAAGGTCCCTCAGTACCTTTCGAGTGGTCTGGATGACTGACTCTTGTTGCTGACCAGACGACTGTAAACGTCTTCCGCCAGCAGAGGTAGGCGCTCTAGTCGCCTCGGAGGAAGGGGCCTCCGGAGCAGAATTCTGGAGGGACGACACGATGGTGCGCACTAGGCCGGTCGCGGACGACGCAACGTCGGAGGGATTTGCGCGATCAGCGCCCTCATTTAGTCCCGACAGCTGGGCATTCTTCACCTGGTCAAGCATGTTCCCCAGCACGGATGTCGCGAGCGCTAGGACTTGGGCCCCTCGAGGATCGGATCCGTTCAACGGCTCGTCTCCGACGATGTTGGTGAGGACTTGAAGTACCTGTTGGCTTTGAGCTCCAGTCGGGGCGTCCCCTAGTTGCACCGAAAGCAGGCTGAGACCATCGATCAGGACGCCTCGAATGTTGTCCTTTTCTTCTTGGGACGCATCGGCAAGGAGGAGCTGTTGAATGTTACCGATGGCGACGTTCAGATCGCTCATAAGCTGTTCCGGAGAGGCCCCGCTGGCCAAGGCGCTCGCGAGATCCGACCCAAGATTGTTTGTGCTTTGCAATACTTCATCGGCAGAGGGCACATCGACGACAATCCCTGTAGCTTTCGGGGCTGACTCCAGTGAGCTTACCGCCTGGTAGCCATCGCGGGCACGACAGATGATGGTATGACCGGTCGCATTGGCTGGGAGTCTAGTAACAATGATGGCGCTGTCGGAGAAGGCGGGACCAAGAGTCTGCCAGGCTCCTCGGGTCCACATTGCGAACGAATACTGCAGAGGTAGGTCTCCGTCAACGAATCCACCGCAGGTCATGGTGAAGGATGTCGAAATGTTCCCGGAAGAAGGGCTCACGGTAAGCTCGCCGCCGACGGGCGGACCGTTAACGGTGAGGGTGACGTCGCTGTATACCTCGCTGAATCTTAGCGCACGACCTTCGCCGCATCGTTGCAGCGACGTTGCGCGGAAGGTGTACGTGCTGCCCTGGACCAACAAAAAACCGCCTTGTTTGCTGAGCACGAGCACTCGACCGGGAGCAACGGCGTTGCCGATGTCGATAAAGGTGTTGTTGTCGCCAGTAGAATAACTCCATTGGATGGTCTGAGTCCGCGGGATGGAAGTCGGGAGCAAGAACCACTCAGAAGGCATTACGCTAGTGACCGAGAGCCTCAGGTCCTCATCGGCGTTGATGACTTGTTTGGAATTGCACGAACAGGCGGCAGTGAGCGCTGGATACGGACATTCGTCTGTCTGGGGCAGATAACGGACCAAGACAGGGCTGCTCAAGGAGGCCTGGGCAGATGTAAATGACTCTACGGCCACCGTAACTGCAAACGGACCGCTGCCCTCAAAATCAAGGACATCGGAGGGATCAAAGTCGCACGTCGCAACGTTGGCACAGTCGACAATTTCGGAGACACCCTCATTAAAGCAGGGCTCGCCGGAAGCCTTGGTGCAGAACCATCGTAGAGACTTCAATCCTGATGTGTTCCTTGCAGTCTGTCCGCGGTTCATTTCATTGCAGAGCGGTACGGGGAGATTCGGGTCGCACGATGCGCTCGCATCAAGACGGGCAACCGAGTCGGTCGTCACAACTGACGCGTTCGCGATGCGCGCGATGGGTGTCGCAGGAGAAACCAACAAAACCGAGCTCGCGTTCCCTTCCAGTCCTGGGATTCCTGTCTGAACGGCCACGAACACGTTGAACTGTCGCCCGGGAGTCAACACCGAGAGAGGAGAGATCCGAAGTCGCGCAGTCGGCGATCCTCGAGGGTCAATCGCCGACACATTCAAAAATTCTTCCGACGTGGCATCCTGGATCGACCAAGTGTACGTGAGCTTGACGTCGGAAGCATTATACCCGGCCGGGAGGCAATTCACAGAGACGAGGGCGCTTGCTTCAATCGTCAGACTGTTGCTTGTCCGGGGGTTAAGTTCCGTGGGATGGACCAGGGACACGGAGCAAGTGGCATTGGACGTAAAGTCGATTTCAAGCGATGCCGTCTTGCGCTCTCCATACCAGTTGAATACCTTTAATTCGTATGGGATTGAACCCGCGGATGAAGGTAAAGCAGGGATGAACGTATTCGACGTTGCTCCAGTGACAGCTACTGAGTTCGCGTACCATTGAAACGTAAGGGGTCTACCACCACCGCCACTGGATTGAGATCGCAAAATAGGGGCGACACCAGAGCATAAGCTGACGATGGCGGGACCAGCGATCGTCACGACCGGACGCAAAGGCTCTAGCGGGGGGAGAATCACCACCGAGGCTTCAGCAACAGCGTACCCGAGCTCCTGATTGTCATTGAACTGGGCCACGCCAGCAGCACTGGAGATGGTCACTCCGGTAACGTTTGTAAATGTGGACTTGGAGTTGAGCAAGATTACTAATTGCGTACGCGTCACAAAGCGACAGAGCGCGGGGCAGGCTTCACCATTGCAACCAGTATCATCAACTGTTTCCAGGACCACCATAGGAGAACAGGTGCGCTGAACTTGGAAGGCACCATACGTCGTCGGGACATCAAAGTCAACAACAATTGAGCTGAGGTCGTTAGCCAGTCTAGCCGAGATAACTTGAGGTGCGCGCAACGTCGGTGATTTTGTAGGAATAGACGTTGTCGGAGAAGCCGATGGGGCCAAGCTTGGGGCCATACTCGGATGACTAGTAGAAGGCGAAGCGGTTGGACTTGAAGTCGAAGGCGATGCTGTCGGCGTCGAGGTTGTGGGCGATGTAGTTGGAGCTGAGATAGTTGGCGATGACGAGGGCACCGGCGTGGTAGGGGAAGCGGTTGGAGCCGGAACAGTTGGCGAATTTGAAGGAATGGAGGTGGGGGTTCTGGTATTGGAGTAGCTAAAAACCGGCGATGGCTGTTGACGATTCGGCGTAATCGATGCACCAGTAATAGTCTGTAATGTCGTGTAGGTCACGTCGTCTACCGACTCCGAGATCGTCCAACTCACGGGATCGCGGCACTCAGCGTCGTTGGCGGTCAAGTAATCATAGCTATTGATGCAACGACTGGAGGTAAAGGTGATTTTGACTGTCGTATCCAGCTGCTGGCTCAGAAACTTGGTTCCAGAGTTGCCGTCAACCAACATTCCAACTGTCTCTGTCGGGGGAGAGGTCGCGGGTGTACTTGTCGTGTCTCGGAAGGCCTGTATGGTCTGAATCGAACCCACTCCCACGTAAACCCCGTCGTCATAGAGCCTAAGCTCGGACAGCTGCGGGTAATTGCACTCTGCACCCTCTCCGGTATTTTTTGTTGCGGTTATCCGCATCTTGAAAAATCGACCGCAGGCTTCCGCTAATTCTCTTTGGCCGATAAGGAAAACAAGAAAAAGCACACCGAGCGCGCGCACCACGCCGCCAAGAGAAGGGGGCAACGGAGTAAGCATTTTCGGGCTGCCAAACGCAATGTCCCCTTTCCTTACGGTAAGTTTCTGGATCTTCGAAACACTCGAAAAACTCTTGGAGAAGGTCTCTCAACACGACGTAGGACCGTTGGATACTGCGCGCGTGCTGGGCGAGGCGATGCTTCGAAATGGCCGTATCTCGTGTCTCCTTCCTTACACACAGGAGGTCACGTTTCTTTTTAGTGCGAGTCTGTACTAGTCAGCGCAAACCAAAATTCTTTCTCGTTGGGGCAAGGAATGGGCGTTCTGAGTTCTTGGGAGTGAGGAATAACCTCTCGTCGTTTTCATAGAAGGGGAACGCTGAGGGAGGCGGAAGGAATGTGGCGCTTCCAACCTCACGTATGCTTGAATTAGTTGATGCTTGTTTGTGGTGTGTGTCAATTATTTGCTCGCCGTGACTGAGCGAGTTGAGACTGCTGCTGTGACCCGGGCAAATAAAACTGTGCCAACGCCAATTTTGGGTTCCGTTGACGGTTGACCCTTAGTATTCCAAGCAATAATCTCCTAAAACCGCATATGTCTTGCGCAATGTAATATGAGACCCATAGTCTTCCTTTGAGAAGTTGTCGCACAAATAGTCAGAGGGATGAGCAATAATGAAAAAAAGAGGGCAATCTCAACCCAATACTACGAGTACTCGTAGTTAGCAAAAGTCACCATTGGTTAGGTACCTGCTCTAGGTCGATGTATTTTGCGCAAACAGCAAACAGTATCCGAGTCCAATTGTGTACTTTTCTCGGCCAAATCCTCGCAACCGCGAAACAGATTATTGCTTTGACATAGGCGGCCGTCCGCTCCACACATGATACTCTGGCCATCTCGCTCCCTTCCTCCTTTACTTTCTCTCTTGCAGTGGTATCCAGCCAAGCGATCGTCGCAATCAATGGTCATGCTCCTAGTACTATCGACGATCGATATCCTTGTACATTGTACATAACTATGTATAGAAGAGACGCTTACTTATTCCTCGCAGACCAACAGTGTGGATCTCTAGGTTCCTCATTACCCTAGGTTCCTCGCTTACGACGATTTTCATCTCCCTGGTTAGGAATACATACGAAGTTCCAGAGGGTAAACTTCAAGGATGTCCGCCACAAACAGTTCCTCCTGGGGGGGCGACGGAGGAGGAGCGACTAAGCCGCGCCAACAGGAAGACGATCCTGCTGTGGCCGCTGCTCGTAGGAACTTTATGGCGTCAACCGCGCTCACCGCTCTCCTCGGATGGAGCGTTCACCGCCCCAACTTGGTCCTTTTCATGATTGGCTGGACCGTAAGTCTCCGTCTGTGTTGTGTGGCGATCTCGCCTTGTTCAAACATCACTAATTGAATTAACGATAACCTACATTAACGATGCATCTGCTTAGGGTTCAGAGCTAGTGCACATCTGGATGGCAGTACAAATCATGAACATTTGGTACCTCACAAAGAAGTTCCCTTCGGTGTTTACCTCCAAGCTGAGTAAGGCTGCTCTCCTGGTGAATGCCTGGGCGCTTTCCCTTGGCGCCAGCTCCTTCTGGAATGCACTGGGAGCACGTGAGGCTTTTGCAAATGCACTGAGGGATGCAGGAATCCAGCCGCGAGCTGGCGAGAGCATCGGAAGGTTCTGGTCACTGTTTGCATTGATTCCGCTGTTTCATGCCTCGAGACGTGGAAAACAGTTGCAAATCGAACGGGATATCCCATATGCCTCGATTGCGGACCTTGATCCTCCCTTGTTGGAAAGCTGGAAAAGAGTTCCTCCATTCTTACGGAATTTAATCATGATTGGGAGAGGACGCGTTTCACAGTGGTTATCATTCGATGTCATTCGGCTAGGCGACGTTCCACTCGAGAACGCTCCTGTTCTGATGGCTATCCATGGCGGCGGGTAAGACTGATTGAAGACGCAATCACGCTGTGCAGTTCAGTAACGACTAACACTTCTACATCGCGGTAACTAGCTGGGCACTCGCGGATAAACTCTACTCTGCACATGCACTGTGGAATCGAGTTGCTTCAAGAGGAATCATCATTTGTGTGGTTAACTATCGGATGTCTCCTGAACGCGCCTGGCCAGTTCACATTCAGGACTGCAAACGCGCTTTGGTTTATCTGAAGGCCAACGTGCACAGATGGGGCGGTGACCCCAGAAAGATTTTCGTGACTGGGGAGTCAGCCGGAGGTCATCTGAGCTCTTTACTTGCAATGACAGCTACTTACCCCGATTTCAGCCCTCCAGAGAACCCCCGCGCGGATGTCAGTATCCGAGGGGCACTCCCTCTCTACGGGGTTCATGACTGGACTAACAGCAGTGGTCACTCTGAGGAGATTCCTCTCTTTACGTCAAAGTTGGTCCTTCAAAAGCGACTCTCCAGGGACACGTGGTACGAGCTGGAGCGCGCCAGCCCATTGTTTCACGCCCGCGAGCTGCAGAGCGCCACGGAGGATCCTCGATTGTGCCCGTTTTTTATCCCACACGGCACCCATGACGTTCTGGCCTCGTATCGCGATGCAACTGTGTTTTACGAGGCACTTCAAAAGGTGAGAGAGAAATTTCCGCTTCCAAACGGTGAAAGAGATGTTTTCGTGACACTTGATGGCGGACATCATGCGTTTGGATATTTTCCAAGTCTCAGATCAAATGCCCTTGGCGACGCAATGGCGGATTTCATCTTCCATCACAGCCGCGAATGATGGTCAAACAGAACTCAGCAGCGAAGACAGAGGTCAATTTCTCGTCTATCAACGTATGGTCTTCTAGACGGGATGGTGATATATGATAACAATATTTGCAACGACAACTGTTTTCGATCCTCATGTGGTTCCTTGCATCTTGTTATTCCGTTTTGCAGACTCTGGGCACATATGTCTTCACGGTACTTTAAGGATTGCCTTTGTGGTGCGTAACCTCCACCTTGACAAGGGAGAAAGCATGCTGACACGCATTGCTCTTTTACGGTTGTCAGTGACCAGCAATGTTCACATCTTCCTTCTCATTGCGGCGAAACCTAACTACATAGACTCATATGGAGGGGCCACGCGGACAAGTTAACACCGCAAACGAGCAGCATTGAGAAGCCTGCTGACTCATTGCTCCGTTTGAGGGCGTCTGATGATGTCAATCACGTGCAGCTGTTGATATTATCTGCTTTGTACTTCATTCACGGGCTCGCAGCACAAACACAGCCAGCAGGCCAACACTTTGATCTCATCACTCGACCCTCCTGAAATCCCAACGTGGCCCAGGCATCCGACATCCTCTTTTAAGGCCACAGAGCTCTGAGGCGACAGACCAGATATATATCTTTCAATCAGTTGCACGACGGTCCTTGTTCCTTTTGATTGCCGCCCAGTACGAAAATGCATGCTACCCTTACGTACAGAGCGATCCTAGCGCGCTCCACGGTTGTTGATGGTAAACGCTCTTCGAGGCCTTCGTTTGTGGGCGTAAGATCCTGCTCCGTTTTGTTTTCTATGTTGTTAAAACCCAACATTGAGAGCGAATCAAATCCATCAGCGATCAGCGATCAGCAGTCAGTGACTTGCTGGCGTGACCAGTCGCGTCGCTGTGGAGCATTTGAAATAGTCACTAAGAACTTGCACCACAGATTCTCTATCCGCAACATCCTGCTTCGGTCCACACGCTAAGTTCGATGCACGGCTAATTTAAAAAAAATGCTGAAGTCACTTCATGCCACGTTATTGATGTCATTTATGGATGATTGTGTTTATGATGATCTGTTTAGGTTGCCCCCTGTTTGGCGGATTTGGAAGTGCTGCTCCAGGGATTTCGCGATAAGAGAAGTTGTACAACTAGCTTTGCGTATCGAGCACTACATACCGCACTTCAATAACCCAACGGTAGGACTTGCTACCATGGTACCTGGAGCCTTTTGCTCAGTCCTCTCATCATCCTGTTCCGCTGGAGGAGGCGGATTTTCCTTCCTTCATCCCAGATCACAACACTTTCTTCCGAGGCCGCCGAGACCCTCTATCTACGACGGTTCCTTGAAAATGGATGCTCTTAAGCAAATCACCAAGAAGCAGGGGCTCAGTGGGGCCGCCGTGGCTTTCATCCTGTACATGATCTGTAAGCTAAAAATACACCGTCGTGCTCGTTTGACGTTTCAACATTGGGCTCTGTCCTGTCTTTCCTTCGAAGCATCATTTGAAGTTGAATTATCTTGCGCGAGTGAACTAACCGTTTCTGTTTGTTATACTCACACAGACAGGTACAGAAAGCTGGTGCAGTGGCAGAAGGAGATGTCTGCGCTGTGCCCCGGGCCTGTTTGCCATCCCTTCATGGGCAACCTCCCGGAGATGATCAAGGCTGGTGGCTTCTCGGAGGAGCTCTTTGTGAACTTACACGCTGAGTACGTTTCAATAAGGAATGCGATAGCTCTCTGTGTCGATGATGTGAACTCACGATGCAAGTAAAACAGGCACGGAGACGTCGTGCGCTTCTTCATGGGCCCGACCATTGTCAACTACTCCATCGCCACCCCAGATCTGGTCCACGAACTATACCGCCAGGCCCGTGACCGACCCCATGAGACCTACCTCTTTCTGTGGTATCTCGGAAAGGAGAACCTCATGTTCCAGCGAGGACCGATCGTGAAAGAGATGCGTATGAGATATGGGGAGATGATCACCCAGAGGTCGCAGCTGGACAAGGTCCATGCCAAGACCACGCGCAACTTTCGCGCGGACGTCGAGCGATGGACCACCGCTGCCGGAGCTGCGGCCCGCCCGGTTGACCTGTTCGCTGTCCTGGGTCCGGCCATCTACGATATTATGGGTGAGGTTATGTTCGACGCCCCCTGGATGTCCACCGAGGAAGGTCGCGAGGTGTACCGCCTTCACAAGAAGCTCATCGTGGAGGTCAACCGATGGGTTCTCTGGCCTGTTGGACCCATTTTCCACCCGGGCTTCGTTGATTACCTGTTGACCCTTCGGAAGTGGCGGAACCTGGTCGGAAGCCTCATCGACCAGCGCGCGAAGGATATGCGAGAGAACCCAAAGAAGTATGAGAACGATCGCTCAGCGATCCACATGCTTTTGACGTCGAAGAAGCCGGACGGAACGCCTTTCTTTTCCAGGGCCCGAGCCGTCTCAACCATGTGCGGATTCCTGAACGGTGCTTATGACACCACTCATTGCACTAGCTACTGGCTCTTCTGGCAGCTCGCGAAGCACCCCGAGGTGCAGAACAAGCTCGTGGAGGAGTTTCAGCGTGTGCTGCCGAACCCGATGGAGCCTACCGTGGACGACCTTCGTCTTTGCGAGTACCTACACGCGGTGGTCCAGGAGAGCATGCGCATGGTGGCAACAGTGCCCGTGAACCAGCGCGTGAACGACAAGGAGGACATCACCCTTGGCGGCTACCACATCCCCGCCGGAGTGAACGTCAACATTCCCAACGGAGTCATCTTTAAGGACGAGCGCTGGTTTGGAAAGAACCCGGACAAGTTCATCCCGGAGCGATTCCTTGGCAACAGTCCGGAGGCCGAGCTTGCTCGTAAGTCGTGGACCCCCTTCGGCGAACACACGCGTATGTGCATCGGACAGATCTTTGCTCTCGTGGAGCTCAAGGCGATGATTCACACCATCGTAACCCGTTCGACGATCGAGCTGGAAAACCCGAACGACCCTGGAGAGGTGATGATCGAAGCCGGAGTGAACCAGCCAAAGGACAAGCAGAAGTTCATTTTCCGTCCTCGCAATATTGGAAAGATGAAGGAAGAAGATAACCTCAAGTGGTGGATGGCCCAGATCGAGGCCCTTGAGAAGATAAAGCCCGCCGCGGGCAACGTTGCCCAGATGGCATAAACTTCGGCGTCTTGCACTGTCCCGTTCTTGTTTATGTCTCCATGTACAGTTCATTATAAAATACAGACCTATGTATAACGTAAAGTTCTCTTTTACATCACCCATGATCAATCGCCTGGACCGAAATCTCCGAAATAGCAGCACACCGTGAATGTGCTTGATGTGTTCCAGACATGGTGCCGTTCAAATTCAGTTGGCAAGACCCCAAGCTCGCGATGAAGAGAAGCAAGTGAACACGTTCGAGGGAGGTAGTAGGCCACACCTAGTCGTGCAACCCGACGAGCCTCAATGAATAGGTCAATTCCGTCGTGATGCGTCGATTGCGCAGGCCCATACAAGGTTACCTGGTCGGCCAAGCTAAATCCAGAGGTGTGCTTGTACTCAGGACCGCCCCAAGGAGGGGACAAGAAAACAACATCCACCGAATCCGCAGGCAACGATTTCATAAAGTCCATGACATTTCCGAGAAGAAACTCAATGCGATCATCGACTCTGTATATTCGGGCATTGGCCTGGGCCAGCATTATTCGTTCTGGAGACACTTCACAAGCAATCACGTGGTTGCACGTTTGCGCAAAATGGATTGCGTTTCCTCCCGCGCCGCAGCAGGCGTCGAGGATAAGATTACAACGACAACGTTCAGCTATGTGTTGTGCAATTGGCTCCGGAGTGACGCTATACCATGATTCGGCATCCATCCTTATTCCTTCGTCAAATTTTGAGAATAGAAAGTATCTCCGCCTCCACGCCTCAGCGGGTATCCCGGAGGGGGCCGCAACCTGTGGTTGGTCTTGATTCATTGCGAGGAACTTGAATCTCTTATTTGTTTCTTTGGTTTGCTCTTCGACAATAGATTTGACCCTGTCACTTTGAACTAGATACGCTTTCTGTTGCGGGTCTCCAGTGAGCAGTACGACATAGCTACCGTCGTTCGGACTAGTGCAGAACAGAGTTCCCCTCAGCGTTGTCTGAGCTCCCGACGCGGTTGCTCGCTTCAACACCACCCGGCGGTCGGTGAGAGAACTTGAGCTCGTTATCTCCATTTTCTTTGCGCTCTGTACAAGACCTGCGTTATCACCCTACCCCCTACCGAGGGTCAATTATTGTAGACGATCAAGGAACGGGGCCTGGTCGTAAAGGCTGGCGATGGTTGCTCAGTTGCTTTGGCACTCTCGAATGGTTACGGATCAGAGTTTGAAGACACATTACACGAGGAAAACGGACCTGGACTAAAATAAATGCTTGTCCCAACGCTTCCCCTCGTCACGTAGCCAGACGAAGACTGAAGATAGCGATTGTTTGTCCACATCCCGTGATCGAGTGACATATTGGATTTGGAGATTGTTGTTGGAAATTGAAGACGCTCATGTACCTTGGTACCCATATGCAGACGATTTGAAATTTCACGAGGACAACTATCGCGCGCCACACGGCCTCCCTTCATTCGACGGTGTACAAGTGAGGGGCACAAGCAGTAAAAGTTGGCGCGCGTGTGTGAACAACAAGTCTTGGCCCTCAAACATCGGCGCGCCGTTGTCCTCTATCAAGAGTCAGAACGCGAAGGAATGCCCATTTCCGAAAGATTGTTGACGAGAGAGGTGGTCGAGGCGTGATCCTGATTTTCCTTGGGTGATTGGTCACGGCACTGAGCCAATTCTGCCCCTGCGGCTCATATATTCCTTCTTCTTCCATTCCCACCTTTGATCGCCAGGATGACCGTAGCTTGGAAGGCGGCTCTAGTCGTTTTAGCTGAGCTTGAGGCCTCCGTTACCGCGAGTCAAGCGGGCCGAGACATTGCAGCGGAGCATGTCGATGTTGCCAACAACGTATCTTTGGGCGACGAGCGGCGAAGGACTGAGGACGATCAGAAGTCTCTATTGCTTGCGTTGTCCAGTCTTGTGGGTGCGAGCCTCTTGGACAAGGCCCTGGCCATTCTGGCAAAGAGAGAAGCGGTCCTCGAGTATAGAGCCGCATGCGGAAGAAGCGCGTTTCGTGTGCGGGGGGAAGGCGATCGCGAATACAAGGTTCTGCTGATTGGATTTTGTACCTGTCACAACTTTCTGAGCGAAAGAGCCGGGACGAACATACCAGTATGCAAGCACATTTTGGCTGCGTACTTGGGTCGAATTCAGCACGTCACCAAAGTCATATCCATCAGCGATGATGATTGGGCCAGGGAGGCCTGGGGCGTCTGACTTTTCGAACGAGGAACAGTACCGAAA
>Ga0075012_10004927_pt1 | contig 12334 bp, 10 predicted proteins | sample All_14_2_FD_71474 | JGI IMG/M metagenome (GOLD analysis project Ga0075012, IMG submission 71474) | Freshwater microbial communities in response to fracking from Pennsylvania, USA - Allegheny Zone_MetaG_DW_15 | ecosystem: Environmental > Aquatic > Deep subsurface > Groundwater > Drilled...
GAACCTTGAACGCGAAGCAATTGAACCTTTGAACGCCGCAGGCAATTGAACGCAAAGCAATTGAACCTTTGAACGCCGCAGGCAATTGAACTTTTAAACTTAAAATAAACCATGGCCCTTCGAAAACAACCCGTCGGAAAACTTTACTACCGCATAGGCGAAGTAGCCGAAATGTTTAAGGTTAACGCCTCATTGATACGGTTTTACGAAAAGGAATTTGATATCATAAAACCTCATCGCAACAACAAAGGCAACCGCATGTTTACACAAAACGATGTGGATCATTTTCATGCTATATTTCATTTAATAAAGGAAAAAGGCTATACCCTTGAAGGCGCAAAACTACAGCTCAGGGGTAAAAAAGCAGCTGTGGAAGCACCTCAGGAAGAAGTGCTCAGGTCGTTGCTAAGGATGAAACGATTTCTGCTCGAATTGAGGGAACAGCTTTAGTTGTTTGGTGGCTAAGGTTATTTGCTGTATATCAGAATTTTAAATATTGCCTGATTGATAAATCTTTGCACGGATAGCTTCAATTTCGGCTGGAACGGAGGCCGATAGATTGTCGAGAAGTTCATTGATCCTGCTGGCTTTGTATTTATTCACCAGCAACTTCTGTGCTGATTGCAGAATTGTTTCTTCAAGTTTTTCCTTACTTTGTTTTCCTTCCATGTACAAGGCTACTTCGTTATACCACAGTAAAACCGGCATATAAACCGTTTTATCAATAAACTTCTTTTCGAGTGAGAGCAGGTTGTATCTTTTGGCAACCGAAATAAGCTTGCTGTATTTTTCGGCACTCAGCAAAGCCTGAAGATAGGCAGCAAAAAAGAGATGCCAGCGGGTTTCGAAAATCTCTTTTTTATATGCATCAAGGAAAGTAGATGCATAACTGACGGCATTTTTAGCCATGTTATTATAAACCAGGGTTCGGGTATAAAAACTGGCAAAACCTATTTTGTTATAAAAACTGTTGGTCTTTTTTGTTTCTGGAATTGATAAATTCATCAATTTCAATGCTTTATCGTATTTTCTGCTCCGCAGCAGAACGCCACATACATTAGCCAGATAAAATAAATAGTCGCTGTTTTTTTGCCTGATGGAAAGGTATCCGAATTTTTCAGCCAGCTCCAGTTCATTAAGTTTACTGTGCATCATAGCCCGGTTGGAGTAATAATTGGCAAGCAGCCGTTTCGAATAAAACACATCACTTTTAAAAATCAGATCCAGTTCATCGTACAGAACCCTTAATTTTTCGAAATCGCGGTAGTTGTAAAACAGAAATGTAAGACGCACAGCAGCCCGATACCTGGTGTAGCCATCCAGTGTGTTATCGGCGAAAGTGTTTTGCAGAAACTCATTAAAATAAATCGGGTCGCCATCGGGCGATTCATGCTGACTGATAATTTCCTCAGCTGCCTGGTTGAGCTTTTTATTTATAGCAATGCTGCGGTGATAAGCGGCTTCGTACTTCTGAAGGTAATCGTTTGTAGGTTTGTAAAACTGAGTTCGCACACGTATCAGCAGGTAATCCCTGAAGTTTTCGATCATTTCGTAAAACCTCAGAAAATAGTAGTTTGAAGGTGTAATCGATTTAACCCGCGACAGAATTTCTTTTTCTTCCTCAGGGGTAATGGCATCAATCATAACCTGTTTCTCAGTGTACGAAAGCCATTCGTAGAATTTATCCACGTCAGCTTTGTCGAGCATTTCGGTAATCCAGGTTTTGATGTACGAAAAGGAGCGCTTATCAATGCTGGCATCGAACTCCCGGTGCTGGTTGTGATGGCAGTTGTAGTGTATTGTGCTTAATATCTGCTTGTTAACTCCTTTAGTAAACTTGTGGATACTCATCAGGTAATCTGCTTCGTGTGGATACAGATGGTTGGCAAAGTCACTGAAAGTTACAAGTTTGATTCTCATTGGTGTTATTTTTGGGTTGAAATTACATTAAAAAGTAATTCGGGTTAATGGGTATGTTGAAAGGGAATCAAATAATAGCAACAAAAAGCAAGTATCCGATTCTTAAAATGAATCATTATTTGATTTAATATAAAGCATAGCGGTATTTTCAGCAAGCCCTGATTATGTACCAGGACTTAAACGATCCCTGAAACACTTAAATTCTGTATCAGTTTTCTGAGAATAAATTCTGAATGTGGTTTTTCTCCTGAAAAAACTCTTTTACATAAAAAAATGAGAGTTGGCTATATCAGATTACTGATATTCCAACTCCCACCTCAACCTTCAATCAATCACACAATTCCAGCAGGTTTTAACTGTTTGGAAATGCTTTTTTAGTTTATAAAACCTGCTGTTTCGGTATTAAAAACATCAGGTTTTTCGAACATCATAAAATGTCCACACTTAGGTACCATCACCAATTTGCTGCCTTTGATGAGTGAAGCTCCGTTTTCGGCAATTTTAGATGTAAAACCAGGATTCAGGTACCTGTTCGGGATCAGCATATCGTTTTCGCCAAAGAAAATAAGGGTAGGCATTTTTATTTGCGAAATTTTATCCACTACAGCTTCGTCAACCATTCCGTGCACTGATCGGGAAACGGCAAGGCAATAATTTTCAAAATCAGAAGCATCGCGCATAGCAATCCTGTCCTCAATCATAAATTTTGCATCGTCGGGCATACGGTAAAAGTTACTTGCCAGGTTTGTTTCTATAGCATCAACCGTGGTAAGGCGAACTAGGTTTGGTGTCATAACATCTTTAAACCAGTTTTTTTGTCCGGCAGTAAATGATTCAAAACCTGCAGGATCAACCAGAATAAGCCGTTTTACCAATTCCGGTTTTTCCAATGCCAGAACCATCGAAATTTGTCCGCCCATCGAATGCCCGGCAAGGTTAACAGGGCCTAAATCAAGCTTCTGTATCAGCTCGGCGATTACGCCTGCATAAAAAGTCATCAGTCCGCTGTGAGGTGCTTTTGATGATTTTCCATACCCTGGAAGATCTACAGCAATAACCCGGTATTTCTTGCTCAGTTCACCGATATTCTTTTTCCAGGCCGGCAGATAACTTCCCAGACCGTGAATCATCAGGATGGTTTCACTTCCTTTTCCCTCATCGATATAGGCAAGTTTTATGTCGTTATTCAGGTCGGCGTATTTAACCGGATAATCGTACTTTAATTCGCTCATCGAATTTATTTTAGTCAGATTTTTATAGGGTGTACATGACGTAATGAGCAGAAGCAGAATCGGGATTAATGATCTGATTTTCATATTTATATGTGTTTTCATCGTCGTAGTGTTTATATGAGTTATCAGAACATTAACCATTTATAAACTACAAAAGCAGTGTATGGATTCACAGGTCGTGTAGCCGAATTTCCGTTGATTGATGCCCCGTGCGAATCGTCGGAGCTATCAAAGAAATCGCCTAGCCACATATACGCAGCGTGCATTTCGATGCTCATGTATGGACCTAAAGTATAGGCAACAGATCCGTTTATTTCGCTGCCCAGGTTGCGGCCTCCGTTCTGCGGTTTGGCCGGGCTTACAGCCATAGCAGTTCCGGCTTTTACGTTAAGTTTATGAGGAATAAGATCGCGCGTTGCATTTACAGTTCCACCAATGAGTCCGTAACCCATATTTGAAATATCCGAAACTACAGGCGTAAAGCGGTTTACTACATTAGCATGAGGAAATAAAAGATAAGCACCTGTTCCTACAAAAATACTTGTAGGCATACCGTAATAGTTTCCGGTTACAACTCCTGAGTATTTTTTATCAGTAATTCCATTCGGGTCGCCTGAAGCATATATAAAGTCAGCCGAAACATAATCGTTTACTGTGCGTCCATATCGGTATGCAGCCCTGATATTTCCGGCAAAACCAGCAATATCCGACGATTTCTGATAACCGGCTTCAGTGTTTGATCTTACGGTACCCAGGTTGTAATTCAGATAACCACTCAATTGGATAGGATCGAGTAAAAAGTCGGGATTACGGCTAATATTTCCTCCAAGCCATACAATATCAGCTTTATAGTCTTTTTGCATGTTAAATACAAAACAACCGTTGTAAGCGGCCATAGTACTTGCCAGTCCTTCGCCGAATACGGAAACACCGCCCTGTCCTTTTCCACGGTCGCGGACATAATACAGCGATCCGCCGGCACTCCATTTCATGTTTAATTTATGGTGATACACCAGTTCAGTTAAGGTTACATCATCATCAGCTTCGGTATTGTTTTCGTATAGAAGGTAATAGCCGGCTTTTACTTTCTGATAATCGCCGTCGTAACGAGCCGAAATTCCCACAGCATCGGTGCCCCAGTACGAAAGCCGGTATCCGGTTGTAGTCATTTTATCGAACATGGTACGGTAAGGATTGTAAGGTGTATCGTACAATCGTTGCAGTCCAATATTTATTGCAAAGTTTTTAGCCGGAATAAGTTCAAGTTCAATATTCTGTGTTTGAAGATTTACCTGATCGGCATTAATAGCCCCACCTTTATTGCCGCCAATACCATAGGCCTGATCGCCCCAGGTCCAGTCGATTTCGAAAGAAGCCCGAAGAATGGCCTTGCCGTTAAAAAGTTTTGGCTGGTAAATAAAGAAAGGTATAATGCGTTGTTCAAAATAATTGGAAATGGCTGTGTCGGAAGTTGATGATGAATTTGGCCCGAAGAGTCGTCCGACCAACTGCCCGTTGAACATACTTGCTTTTGGATACATATCGGTATGTACACCCTGGCTTATAAAGAAAGCCAGAAACTGGAATTCCTTATTCGCCTTGGCATTGAAAGGCATATCTTTACTAAAGAGGTTGAATTTATTGGCATCTGCTGCCGGTTTTTCGGAGCTGTTTTGAGCAGAAAGCCGAACCGAAGCTGCCAGAAAAACGACCAGAAAAACGAGTATAATTTTATTCATGGTGCACATTTTAGGTATTAAAAAAAGCAAAGCCGTAGAATGAAACTGCAACGGCTTTGCCTTAATTTATTTATAAACCTTTACTTTAAAGCAAAGCAGGTTGCTTAAGGTACGCGAACAAATTTCTGTACATTCAATACTCCTAATGTACCGCCGTTGGAACTTCCAAAGCCAGCTTCAGGAGTTGGAGGAACATTTTGTGTACCCGAAGTTTGAACCACTTCGTACCATAATAATTCAGGGCTGGTTTTTATTTCGAAAATACCTGATGCTACGGCTACATATGGCAATTCCTGGTTGCAGGTGATAGTCCAGATGTTGCCGGTTGTTGATTTAGCAATTTCAAAAGTTCCTGCAAATACCAGATCAGGAGTAGTTGTGGTGTTACCAATATTAAACTGGTTAACCTTGTAAGTGAAGTCGTCCTTAAATTCGGCTTCTACTTTAAGAACATTAAAATAGGTTACAAGCAGAGGAGCAACATTACTACCTTCTGAAAGCCATTTACCTATTATTCCCAGATCTTTTGTAGCAGCATTCGATTCGATAAGTTCAGCTACATTCATTGCAGCGCCTTCGTTATCATAAATTGCTGTTGCTGAAGCTGGTTTGATGGTGAATTTTTCAGTTCCCTGAATAATGGAAGTAATTACCAGATTAATGGTTGCGGTTGTGCTGCCTGCTGTATGAGTTACTGTGTAGGTGAAATCAATTGCATCAGGAGCTGTAACTGTAAGTGAGTTTGCATCGAGTGCCCCTGTATTATCAGCTTTTGAATACACAGCTTCTGAAAAAGTAACAACGATTGTTTTGTTGTCAGATGATAATTCGGCTGATTTCATGGTAGGCGACAGGTTTTCATCCTTTGAACACGAGGAGAGGCTGGTAATAGCAGCAAATGCTAATGAGGCAAATAAAAGTGCTTTGTTTTTCATGATTGAGGTTTTTAATTGATTATAATTTAGTGGGTTAAAAGTATTTAATTGAAATGAGTGTTACGAACTGAACGTGTATTTTAGTGGGTTGACTTAAAAAGTATATGAGTGTTGATGTTGTTTTATGTTGCACTAAAACAGTTATTTATGGTAGTCTTATTTGGTATCGACCATTACTTTACCCCAGCGGATGACATTAGCTCCCCATGCATAGCCAATTCCTGCAGCTATCATTGAAATGATGCTTCCTCCTGCTAATTTTCCGGTTTTCTGAGCCAGATGAAGTGAAAGTATCTGATCGATTTGCCCGAGGTGGCCATAGTTTTCGAGATAAATGGTTTTTTCGGAATTTAACCCTAACCCGTTTACCAGTCCGAAATAGAGCGAGCGTTTGAAATGAAGGGCAGCAAGAAAATCCAGCTCTTTTAAATCTACTCCTGATTTTGCAAAAGCTGTTTCGATGCACGTCATCCAGTTCTTCATCGATACTTCATTCAGGCGCTCTTTCATGTGTTTTTCGTCGAACACGCGCAGCGATTGATAAGCTTGTGACAAATTTTCGTCTGAAATTGGTTTCTCTGTTCCTCCAAATTCCACACCCACATCTCTTGACATGGTTCCATCAGTAATGATGTGGGTTCCGAGTAATTCGTTACGGCCGTAGTTTTTTTTCAGAAGTATTGCTCCTGCTCCTGCTGCCAGGTTGTACATAAATGAAACTGAGTTGTCAGTATAGTCGAGGAAATCCCCGTTGCGGTAACCACCGGCAATTAATACTGTATTAATATCAGGATCGGCTAACATCATATCCTTGGCAATTTTTAAAGCTGCCACCGATGTGCCGCAACGTTGCTGAATGTCGATAGCCCAGGCATTTACGGCTCCGATGCGCTCCTGAATGTATATTCCGGTGGTTGTAAGCGGGAATTCTTTCCATTCTTCGCCAATAGATAAAATCAAATCGATTTCAGCAGCCTCTACCCCGGTATTTTTAAGGCAATCGATGGCAGCAAGGGCTCCCATTTCCTGCGTGCCATCGCCAGGACCTGCAATTGGCTTTTTAATAATTCCCAGTTTATTTACTATTGCTTCTTCGCTCCATTGCCCGTTGGTGGCAGCCGAAATCTGCGAAGCGGTCATGTACGTTTCAGGAATGTATATTCCCGTACCAACAATGCCTGCATGAAGCGGAAGTGATAAAGACTGTATCATTATATTGGAGTTGGTTTAGTAAATAAAAAGGTTGCTTCCCACAGCAAGTCCTGCACCCGATGCCATGAAAAGAACACGGTCGCCACGCTTTATTTTTCCTTCGGTTACAGCATGATGAAATGCCATTGGCACACAGCCCGAACCGGTGTACCCGAACTTATCCATAACCGTTGTGGTTTTTGACATGGGTACTTCGAGTATTTCCATCACCTTGCGGATAACAGAAAGGTTGATCTGTGTAAAGATAAAATGATCAATGTCCCCGATTTTGAAATTATGTTTTTCAAGAAGCCTGCTGATAACCATAGGCCATAATCTTTCGTTCCGGTCGCCGGGCATTGGTTTCAAACTTAAAAGACCTTGTTGCTGTGCGTCCAGAATTTCGTTTGTAACCGGCATTTTAGTTCCGCCTGCATATACTCCGATAAAATCGAACTGTGTTCCGTCCGTTAAAAGCTGGCTTCCTATATATCCTGATGCAGTTTCATCAGTTCGCTCAAGCACTACAGCGCCTGCTCCATCGGCAAATATGGAATATCCGAAAGCGTCTTCTTTTCGCAGATATGCAGGCATGTTATACACTCCAATCACGACAGCATATTTAATGGTTGGATCGGTAGCCATAATGCGTACGGCATTGTCGAATGCGATGGTAAAACTGGCGCAGGAAGCCGAAATATCAAAGGTTGAGGCCCAGGTTTCCTTTTGCTGAATCCTGCCTTGAACCAGTATTGATGTTGACGGGCTGATGTATTCGGGTGTATCGGTTCCAACAATAAACAGTCCGATATCATCACCTTTTAAACCAGCTGCTTTAATAGCGCTGATGGCAGCATTTGTGGCAAAATCGGCGGTAGTTTCCTCTATTCCACGCTGATGGGCCATATGGCGACCGAAGATTCCGAGTTTGTTTTCAAGCTTTTCTGAGTCGAATTCAAGCCCGGTGAGGCTTTTTAACTCTGCATTTGAGATTATTTCGCCCGGAGCATACGATCCTGTCCCAATTATTTTTACTGGTAGCATTATGCCAATTATTTTATTAGTTATAAAAATCCAAGTTTGTCGGCCTGATCTTTAAGGCTTTCTCTGAAATCGGGGTGGGCAATTGAGATTAATAACGCAGTACGTTCTCTTACAGTACGACCTGTTAATCGAACACTTCCCCATTCGGTTACGATGTAATCGGTATGGCTGCGGTGCAGTGTAACAGCGCTTCCTTCGGGGAGATAGGGGACGATAGTCGAAATTTTCCCGCCCCTGGCGGTTGAACGGCACGCGATAATTGATTTTCCTTTTCCATCGGTACCTTCGATGGCTGCAACGGCGGTATCGGTTTGCCCGCCTGTTCCCGAATATTGCTCTATGCCAATGGATTCGCTCGAAACCTGCCCGGTGAAATCAATCATGATGCAAGTGTTGATTGATACCATTTTGCTGTTTAGTTTCATGGCACAGGGATCGTTAACATAGCTTCCACGCAGAAATTCAACACTTTGATTGTTATCGAGCCATTTATATAGCTTTTCGCTTCCCATTGCGAAAGTGCAGATAAATTTGTTTTTATGAATTGATTTCTTCCTGTTGGTAATAACGCCTGCTTCGTACAATTCCATCATGCTATCGACCATCATTTCGGTATGAACGCCAAGGTCTTTTTTTGTGTGTAGTGATAATGCCGCCGCATTCGGAATATCCCCGATACCAAGTTGAATTGTTGATCCATCTTCAACCAGGTCAGCAATATGCCTTCCGATACTCAGAGCCACTTCGTCGGGTTGCGGTTCGGGAAGGGTAGGAGGGAGTTGCGAAAATTCAACGAAATAATTAACTTCACTTACGTGAACATGAGTGTCGCCCAACGTGCGTGGCAATTGATCATTAACTTCGAGAACAACTATTTCGGCTGCTTCAATAATATCTTTTTCGTAAGTGATTCCTAAGGAGAGTGAAACAAATCCTTTTTCATCGGGTGGTGTGCAGGTGCCGAAAAACATATGTGGACGACGAACTTTAAGTCTGTCGGTAGCTGCGCGGTGAAGCATATTTGGTACGTAGGTTACCGTACCGGTTTTGGCTTTCAAAGCCTGCCGCGATCCCGGTGCATGAAACCAGCTGCAAAGCTCAAAATGCCCTTTCATTTCGGGGAGCATATAAAAGTCGTAGGGTTTCAGCGTAAGTACCGAAAATACTTTCACATCGGTAACACGGTCTTTTGCAAGATGAAATTTAGCCATGCAACCCTGTGGTTCCGAGGCGCATTGGGCAACAATAATATCGGTATCGCTTTTAATAAAACCTATAGCTTCTTCAATGCTGATAAGCTTTTCGCGGTATATCGAATCGGGTGTTTTCATAAACTGAAATGTTTTTCCTTTTTTAAACTGAGGCTTTGTTTCTTGTCGAAAAATGCAATGTCAGGCTGACTAGCAACGATAGTATAATAGCTGTTGCTGCTGCAATGGCCGGGTTTTGAACTTTACCTGTGAAATATTTATCGAAATACCCAAAGCTGAATTCGTAAGTGTTTATCATCCATGGCGATACATAATACACCAGAAAATATACCACCAAGGCTGTGAGCGATCCGGTGACTGCTGTTTTCAGCGAAGTGTTTTTTATAAAAATTCCGAAAACGATAGGAATAAAAGCGATTGAAAAGAAAGAGTAAACCCCGTTTTGCGCAAATATAGCTACACTCAGGTTCGGATGCAGTATCTGCGAGCGGGCAGCCATGAAGGAAGCTGCTGCCATTCCTGTGATCACAATACGGTTAATCACAATATATTTATGGTCGTCTGTGATATGTTTTCCAAACAATGGCTTGATGATATCAGACGTAATGGTTGTACTTAAACTTTGAATCAGTCCTTCGATAGTGGAAAGTCCTGCGCTTATCAAACCCAGGATTACAACCAGACCAATACTGATAGCCACCCATCCCTGCGAAAAAATTTTTACAACGTAAGCAGGAATTACCCCGTCAACACCCAGGGGTTTCCCGTTAGCAGTAAGATCGGGGAAAGTGAGGCGGGCGTATAAACCGGTGAAAACTACCGAGTAAAACAGTAATTGAATGATAACTGCTGAAGTCAAATACCTGTTAACATCGCTTTCTTTTTTAAGTAATAATGATTTGGTAATAATATGCGGCTGACAAACCACCGCTGCACCAACAACCATTTGCACGATAATAATTTCAAAGAAGTCGCGGAACAGCGGGCTTCCGGGATTTGTTGGTTTTATCAGTTCGGGATTTATGGCAGCAAGCTTATCGAAAAAAGCAAAAACGCCATCTTTCAGATAAACATACCCTGACGAAAGAAGTATAACGGCAACTATTACCATAATAACGGCTTGTATGGTATTGGTGTAAACCATGGAGTTGGCTCCGCCAAACATCATATATCCAAATACGAAAACAACTACGAAAAACAGCATCCATATTTCGCTCATATTCAGAGCCTGGCTCATAACTTTGGTAATTGCTACCAGAATAAGTACAATAAAAGTGAGCAGCAGAACTGAAAGAAAAGCAATGAATAAGGCATATCCTTTGCTGTTGTAACGGCTTCCGATCCAGTTAGCAAGCGTAAGTGCTTTTACGCTAGTGCCGTGGCGGCGGAAACTTTTTGTAAGAACAACCAATGATATGAGCGATGCAAGCGGAAAAAATATTCCAAAGGATAGTAATCCGCTTATTCCGTAAGCAGCTATCAGTCCGGGATTTATAACAAAAGTAGCAGCGCTGGTCATAGCAGCAGCTAAAGATAAACCCACAAACCAGGGAGAAAAATTCAGACTGCCAACGGCGTAATCGCTGATGTTTTTGGTGCGTAATGCTCCGCGTATTACAAAAAATAAGATGGCTGCAGCGTAAATCGCTATCAGTATCCATCCACCAATTACTTGCTGAGCTGAGGCCATGCTTTGAGTAGAGATATTATTTGTTGAAATTGGTATTGCTTTGGTAATCAGTCAGTAAAAAGCAAAACCCGGAAAATGGAATGATTTTGCCTTTTACGGTTTATGAGTTGAAAGTAATGTAATTCTTTCAGTCAGCAAAAGAATTATTAAATCACTATTCCTCCGTCAACACTTAAAGTAGCACCATTGATATAGGCTGCCTCATCGCTGGCAAGGAAAAGATATGCTGAAGCAATTTCTTCAGGCATACCAAGCCTGCCGACAGGTACTTTTTCTTCCATGGATTTCAGGATATTTTCGGGCATCTTTTTCACCATTTCGGTAGCAATAAAACCGGGTGCAACAGCATTAACAGTTATGCCTTTGCGACCTAATTCGCGTGCCAGCGTTTTTGTTATACCAATTACGCCTGCTTTGGTTGCTACATAGTTGGTTTGCCCGAAATTTCCATAAAGCGCTACAACTGATGATGTGTTGATAATGCGGCCATATCCTTTTTCGACCATACCGGCGCTAATGCATTTAGCACAGTTAAATACTCCTGTGAGGTTAACATCAATAACCTGTTGCCACTGGTCTGGTGTCATTTTTTTGATAGAAGCGTCACGGGTAATTCCTGCGTTATTGATAAGAATATCAATGCGTCCGAATTTTCCGACAGCGTTCTGCGTTGCCGCTTCTACTTCGCTGTATGATGCGGTATTAACTTTTGTAAAAAACGCTTTTCCTCCTTCTTTTTCAATTTCTGAAACCGTAAGAAGTCCCTTTTCTTCGTTCATATCCCAAATAATAACAGTTGCACCTTCGGCTGTAAATTTAATGGATGCTGCGCGCCCAAGCCCATCGGCCCCACCTGTAATAACTGCTATTTTGTTTTCGAGTCTTTTCATTTTAAATAGTGTTAAATTCTGTTAAGTTTTTTTCTTGACTGCTAATTATTTTGTCTTCCTACTTCCAACTTCCGACATCCAACTTCCGACATCCAACTTCCTACATCCGACATCCAACTCCCTTATCCAATATTCTCAATAATCAAAGCCGTTCCCTGTCCACCGCCGATACAAAGTGTTGCAAGTCCTTTATTTGCTCCACGTCGTTTCATTTCGTAAATAAGGGTTGTAAGAATGCGTGCTCCCGAAGCACCAATCGGATGTCCGAGTGCAATAGCTCCTCCGTTTACGTTTACTTTTGCAGGATCAAGTTTCAGGTCGCGCACAACAGCAAGAGATTGAGCAGCAAAGGCTTCGTTAGCCTCAACCAGGTCAATATCTGCAATTGTCAGTCCTGCTTTTGCCAGCGCTGCATTGGTTGCCGGAACAGGTCCGTAGCCCATAATTGCCGGATCGATAGCTGCATTTCCATACGAAAGGAT
>Ga0075012_10004928_pt1 | contig 12331 bp, 12 predicted proteins | sample All_14_2_FD_71474 | JGI IMG/M metagenome (GOLD analysis project Ga0075012, IMG submission 71474) | Freshwater microbial communities in response to fracking from Pennsylvania, USA - Allegheny Zone_MetaG_DW_15 | ecosystem: Environmental > Aquatic > Deep subsurface > Groundwater > Drilled...
ACAATCAGGAGACCCTTCGCTTCGCTCTGGGCGACACGCTTGAGCATCAGAGTGAAGGGCTAACTCTCAACCCACACCGCAGTCCAAACGTGTCGCCCAGAGCGAAGCGAAGGGTCTCCGGACGCTCGCTCGGTGCCACCTGTTTTTCTTTAGCCTGATGAGCCATGCGGCCCTGGTTCTACTTGCTATACGTACGTGTTTCTTCGGGCTCATCTTTTTTATCTAATTTGCCATCCTCACTCAATTTGAAATCATTGGGGTTTTTGAGATAATCACTAACTTGCTTATGAGTACCATGAACGAATGTTCCTTTGCCATCAGAATAAACACGATGATCTATTTTCTCATTATACATATCAAATGCGAGTGATTTACTTTGTTCTTTAAAAAATTCTACGGCTTCTTCCTTGCTACCAAAACACAGTGCTATCCCTTTTTTAGTTTGAATCGGATCCCTGCCTGTTTGAGCTTTGTATGCCTTCAAAAGAGCGTCAAAATCATTTTTTGCTTTTAAATCGTTTTTAGGAACTTAATCGACTGCTTCAACGTCACAATATGCCGATACGCTTCGTCAATTCGTGCTTCACTGATCTCACCTGAGCGCACTTTCCCTTCAATAATATCTATCAACTGTTTCGGATCCTGCAATTCGTCTGACAAATTATTGCCAAAAATCAACATATCCGCACCGGCGTTAATCGACATCACCAGTGCATGATCAAGGCCATAATTGTCACTGATCGCTTTCATTTGCATATCATCGGTGATCACAACGCCTTTAAAATGCAATTGATTACGCAACAAATCCGTCAATATTTTATGGGACAAGGTCGCCGGCAAACCAGACTCATCCAGTTGACGGTTAACAATATGAGCCGACATCACCACGCCGCAGGCTTCATTGTTCTTCAATAATTGTCGATACGGCTCCAGTTCATACGCCTGCCAGGTATCCGTTACATCAACAAAACCCAAATGAGAGTCTTTGGTCGAGCTGCCATGCCCGGGGAAATGCTTGTACACACACTGGATTTTCTGGCTGAGGAAATGACGGGTATAAATCTCGCCGTAATTGCTCACTTGACCGGCATCGCTGGAAAAACTGCGTTGTTTTTTGGCAATTACCGGGTTATCGGGGTTGACGTTCACATCGAGAACCGGGGCAAAGTCCAGATTGAAGCCTTCTCTTTTCAAGGTGTTCGCCATCGAATCCGCAATTGATCCCGCTTCTTCATAACTTCTTTTACCCACCTCGGCAGCTGACAAGGTTGCGGGAAAGCCATATTGTTCGCTCAAACGGGTCACCATACCGCCCTCGTAATCCACCGAAATCAACAGTGGCAACTGTGGCCGATGATATTTGTCGTTGGCTTGCTCGTTAAGCTGCTGCAAATCCGCGTTCAAACGTTTGACCTGGGCCGGGCTTTCAATGTTTTTATCAAACATTTTGGTTCGGAAATTATAATCAAACAAGATAACCCCGCCGAGGTTGTATTGTTCAATCTGTTTGGCAATGGCTGAATCGGCGGTGATGGTTTTTCCGTCAAAGCCCATCAGCAACATTTGGCCAATTTTGGCACGCAAGGGGATGTCGGCCATGGCATTCATAGACAAGCACAGTGCTGTGAATAACGAGATGATATATTTCATTCTGAGTTCCTTAATTCAAATGATTAACGCGCCGGATACAACAGAAACGGCGCCCGCAATACTGCAAAATCCCGCAGCCCTGCCTGCATCCCTGCAACGATACTTTGGTACGAATCACCACGCTCCAGTGCTTCCCGCACCGAAGACGTTCCCATAACATGGTCAAAATAATCGTTATGAAATTCCAGTTTATTGCCATATTCCTGCCATATCACCGACAAAATCGCGAGCGTGCTGGCAACCGGACGAAAAGCATTTCTATCCGTCACAAACAATTGCGCACCCTGACAAGCCTGGTTTTGAAACTTGGAAAAAGTCGGGGTAAACCAGGTTTCGCGAAAAATCACGCCGGGCAAATGCAGGGCGTTTAATTGTTTGGTCAGGGCGATACCGTCAATCCATGGTGCGCCAAAGAGTTCAAAGGGCTGCGTGGTTCCCCGCCCTTCCGACAAATTGGTGCCTTCCAGCAATACCTGGCCGGGATACACAATCGTGGCGTTGGCGGTCGGCAAATTGGGTGAGGGTTTGACCCAGGTCAGCGATGTTTGATCATACCATTCGTCACGCTGCCAGTTTTCCATGGGGATGACATAGAGCTTGACTTTATTGTTGAGGAATTTTTCATTGAATAAACGCGCCAACTCGCCCATGGTCATGCCATGACGCAGCGGGATCGGATACAAGCCAATGAAGGAACTGTATTCAGGATATTGCAAAATCGGCCCTTCCATCACCGTTCCGCCTATCGGATTGGGTCGGTCGAGAACAATAAAGGGAATGCCAGCGTCCGCGCAGGCTTGCATGGCATAGGCCATGGTAGAAATATAGGTATAAATGCGTGTACCGACATCTTGCATGTCAAACACCATCACATCGACGGATTTGAGAATGGCGGGATCCACCGTTTTGCCGGTGTGTTGCGTGTCATAAGAACGCATGCGGGCATCAATATTGTTCAAACCTTGAGTGGAGACATCTCCGCCCTGCCCGTACAGGCTGTAAACGGGAAGTTGATATTCTTTGTCAAAATAGTAAGAAACATGCTCGCCGGCTTGCGCATCGCCACGCACTCCGTGTTCCGGGCCGTATAATGCGACGAGGTTTATGTCGGGATTGTTGCGAAACAGGGTAATGGTGCTGTTGAGTTTTGTATCAACACCGGTCGTATTGGTTATCAAGCCAACACGTTTGCCGCGCAGTAAATCAAGGTGCTTGTCCAACAGAACTTCAACACCGGGTTTTACGGGCGCCGGGTTGGTGTTTTGGGGTTTATCATTGCAGGCAACAAGCGAGAGGATACATATAAGGATGAGGATGCGCTTCAACATATTTTGCCTTTGCTGACCAAAAAGGAGTCAATTGTATCATGAATTTTGTATTTTGTGTTGCCTGGAGGCAAAAAAAGGAGATCCTTCGCTTCGCTCTGGATGACACTGCGGTTCTCCGTGCCACACCGATGCCCAAACATGTCGCCCAGAGCGAAGCGAAGGGTCTCCTGACTGCGGCACATTAATCTTGATTTTCAAGCTGTTCCCCGTACAATCCAGCACAACATTCCGCTTGAAAGGACGATTTGACCATGTTGCGTTATTCATCGATCTTGAGACAGTTACAAACCAGTCAAAGCACCGCTTTGCGATTGGGCCCGGTTAATGGATGGTGCAGTCCCGGGCTGTTTCCCGCTGCATTTAACCAACAAGGTCAAATCCGGCCAGGATATTACCAGGAAATGGCTCGTCATTACCCTTATCTGAATTTTGACGGCATTATGCTCCAGAATCATTTCGGCTTGCCTGCCAACGATGTGTTGCAAAAAATCATTCTGAGCAAAACTTTTTTGTCCTCGCTTGCCAATTGTCTCATATTAAAAGACTGTAAGGCGCTGACGCACCTGGATCTGAGCTTCAATCACCTTGGTAACCCGGCCAGCATGTTTATGCTCGGGGCTATTTGTCAGGCGCGCAAAAATACGCTGGAGGAACTGGATCTGGAAGGCATAAATCTGGCCCACGCTGAATGGGAATTTATTGACACATTAATTGCCGATGAATCCGTTCTGCAATCCCTGTGCCTGAGTGACTGCAGCGTGACCAATGATCAAGCCGCCAGTCTCGCGTATAATTTGCGCGTTAAAAAACCACCTTTGCGCAAAATTTCCATGACAGACAATCCGGATATCAAGCCCGCTCGTTTGTTGCAAATTCTTGAAGCGTTGACGGCAGGTCAACAGATTCGTGAGATCAATTTTCAAGGCTGTCGCCCTTTTCATTCACGTCATCGCGAACCTGTATTACAGGCGATTATCAGTATGCCGAGCTTGAGATGTCTTGAACTGCCCCGCCATACACCCCTTGATATTCGGGTGGATGTTCAAGCTCTCCTGCAAACGCGAGCATCCGGCTTTTTCAAACCAGCCAGTCGGGTGTTGATAAACGACAGCGATGCCAATCCCGGGCCAAATTATAAGTGAAACCCCGTCATACCGTCATACCGTCATTGCGAGGCACGAAGCAATCCAGTGTTCGGAGCACGGAACTCTGGATTGCTTCGCTTCGCTCGCAATGACGGGGCCGACACAAGTACAAACTTTGGTCTATACTGACAATGTTTACACTTACGAATCAAGGATGACACCATGTTAACAACTATTCGCACCACCGTTGTTGCTCTTTCAATGATGCTGCCTTTCGCTACCTTTGCGGATGATGCGGTAAACCCGAATTTCAAAACCGAATGCGTGAGTGCCTGGATGAAAGGCGCGCCGCAGGAAGGTAAAGTTGATTATCAAAATTTTGGTGAACAATATTGCGGCTGCGCTGCAGGTAAATCGATAAAAAGTCAGGATGATCTGAAACTGGCTGCTCAAACCTGTATGGCACAAACCGTTCTACGCGGCACCATGGATAACGTGGAAGAAAAACCCGGACTGAGCAAAGCGACAGCAGATGATATTTTAAGCGCCTGCATCGACACCTGGGCCGTTGTGAATCCTCAAATCGCCGCCAACCCGACTGCCGCCGCTGCTACAAAAGGCTTTTGTGTCTGCGCACAATCCAAACTGGCCGATCTCGCAAAAAATAACGAAAACATCACGGACGACCAATGGTACCTGCAAATTGACGCGGTATCAGCCGGTTGCGCTGAAGCGATGATGGGCGCAAAACCCCCTGCTGATTCAACACCAGCCAGCCCTGCACCAGTCAGTCCAGCCCCTGTTGATTCAACACCAGCCAGTCCTGCACCTGTTGAAGCCGCCCCTGCGGATACTGCACCAGCCAATCAATAAGACGATCAGCCAGTCAGCTCTATGCCAGGCGCATGGAGCTGACGTCTTCCACTTCATGTTGCTCCGCTTTAAGCTTATGTTGCAAAGCGAGAAGCAGTGACAGTATTTTTTACGGATAATATGGTGAGTTATCGCTGTTAGAATACGATGACTATCTTGCCAAACAAATGAGAAATCAGTGAAAGAGAAATTTATTGAATCAGCGGCAGCAAGTCGCGACGAAATAGCCCTGCAAGCCGCATCACTAACTGCCCTTCCTCTCTGGTGGCCTCTGTATGCAAGAAGTCTGTATAAACGCACAGCGCTTGATAATAAAGGCATGTCATATCAAACTTTTTTTGGCAGGGGCTCGAACAATTTTCGAGGGATGACCGCCAATTTAGCCCTGCAACCTTTATATCCTTTAGCTGGATTTGTCTTGACGACCTTGTTGCAAAAAATAGAAAAAATTCAACAACGAGATCCTGTATTGGCAGAAAAAATCGTAGCCAGCTTCATTACCGGATGCTCCACTGCTTTGGTCGCCAATCCTTACGAGACAACGGTGATTGAGTCACAAAGACGTGGGGAGTCGCCTCCAAAAGCGTTTATGCGAATATTGGGTCAATCAGGTGTTAAAGGTCTTTTTACAGGCATGGTGCCGATGGCTATTCGAAATGGAACTTTCCTGTGCGGCTTGTTTGTGACCACACCTGAGCTTAAAAAATGGTTTGAAAAACATATGCCCGGCTCCGGGGTAGTGCATCAGATGGCGGCGTCTCTTTTGGGTGCGACCGTTCCTGCGACCATTTTTACCTGCGTTGCCATCCCCTTTGATCTGGCCGCTATTTTGCGACAGTCTGATCCCGATAAACAACGCTTTCATTCGACCTTGCATGTACTTCAGCAGGTGTATCGCAAGCATGGCCTTTCGGCAATAAAAACGGGTCTGTTATTACGTGCGGCTGCAACATGTATTGAGATGGCGGGGGTTAATTTGTTAAAGGACAAATATCATCAGGCATTATCCGATCTGTCTGAAGATCGTGTTCATTTAAGTGAGCCTTGAGGGGTAGCTACGTCATTCGATAACGCTTTTCGCAGGGGAATCCGGATCGTACGAGCTCTACCGCTTCTCTGTTGACAATCCCTTTTTCTGTTTTTATTCGGGTTCGAAAGGCGCTTAATATTAATCAGTCAGCGGCACTGTCGTTCAGGAACAGCCGGCGATAATGCTATGCCAGGCGCATGGAGCTGACGTCTTCCTCACAAGGTCTCGGACGGGGAGATTCCTCCGCTTTCAGCTGATTTTTCAATTCCGGATGCGCGCCAAGCAGTGCACTGTAGCGATCAGGCGTCAATTTAACGCCGCAAGTTAAGTAACCCTCTTGCTCGTTAAGCGTGCACGAACTACTGTCGCCTTCGGATTCTGGAATTCCATATAGACCCTCTATCAAGAGGCTGACGAATTCAAGTTCTATTCGATGATAAGTACTGATAAAGAGCCGGCTTTCGCTATGCATGAGGTGGGGAATGATATCCTGGATGATCGTAAAAAATACGTCTTTCTGATCAAAAAAATTGGGTTGTCGCAAAAAGATCAGATCAAATTTTCCTTCTGACGTAAAGTTGTTCTGCAACCATTTCAGATCAGTGGCATCACCTTTCACGATACGGACGCCAGGCATGGCAACGCATAGACGTTTGGAATCCGCGATCTGTTCATCATCGTTATCAATGCCGACGAATTCAATCGATTTATCCGGATACAGTTGATGCAAGGCCAACGCATCTGCAGCAATACCACAAGCCAAACTGATGACGCGCAAGGGTTTGCCGGCGGTATCAGGAAGCTTTTGTTCAAGCTGCATGGAATTAAAGATGGATTTTAGTCCTTGATTAACGCTTTGAGCGACAAAGGCGCCGAGAAGATGCTGTTTCATTGTTTCTGATTTGACATAATCTTGCGGGGTATTGCCGTCACTGTCTTTCAGAAACAAAGACCAGCCAGCACTCATCAAAGCAACAGCAACCGCCTCATGGTCTTTCATCGCCGCTGTGTGCAAAGCAGTACGGGCAGTATAAGGCTTGCCAGTTTCAGGATTGGTCCCTTTCTGCGCCGCATCAACTCTGCATTGACCCGATCGTAGCAAACGCAGCACCTCACCCAGATCACCAACAGCCGCAGCCTGACGCAAACGGAGATCCCCATCGGTTTCACTGTATTTTTGACGTGCGGTATTTAATTGAATATCTTTCATAAAGCTGGGTGAAGCGGCCATGATCACACTTTTTTCTGAATAAGAATGGGGCATATTGTAACACGTGCAGTCTTAAGCCAGTATTAAGAAGAGTAAGAACCGGGCTTTTCTGATTGGGATTCTATGCGCAACCCTCAGTGTAACAATACTTTGCCAACTCAGTGGCTGGGATGGCTCATTACGTTAGAACCATTATTTGCCCCACTTCTCTGAGTGGGGTTAAGAAACAATGCCTTACTCAGGCGCAGCACCCTTTTATATTTATTTTGAGGCAAATGATCAAGATTCCATTTAAATTGAAAATAATTTTTCGCACTTAGCAAAGCACTAAGCATGGATGAGCTTGATAGCTGATCAAATCGAACGCTTAATGAGCCATCGCTAATGTTGATAGTACCTGAGCCGTCAAAAGCCCATTGCAGATTTGTATCGATAATTTGAAAGCGCTCAAACGTGCGATTTTCTCCAAGATGAATGAGTTCTCTAGCCGTCATCTTGAAATGATTGGTTACAATTAATGCGTTGTCCTGTATTTTAAAATCAGTATGTGATTTGTTTGAATCCAATTCCAATTGGTTAAATTCAGTATGAATTGACAAATAGGGTAAATGTTCAAATAACAAACTATGATCCGGATTATCACCCATTTTTAAATTAATATCAGTTAGTAACATCATCCTGGTGTTAACATTAAACAGTTGGGAATAAACATCATTTGTATACGCATTAATAAGAAGAACAAAATAACCCATTAAATAGTGGGTATGAACCACAATGCCAGACTGGTTCTGATAATTTTCTGTCGCTTGTTTCATGGAGTCCAGGTATGGCACCATCGTGTGATCAACTATTTTGGAAATTCTATCCCAATGATATTCAGGATTGGCCATCGCAAGTTCAGTTATTTGCCTGGCTTCATCAGCTGAAAAACCAAATACATCAATTGCCATTTTTGGAATTGACTTGAATGCGCTCATGGCTTGATTTTTCCATGTCTTATCAGACTGATTATCCAACATTTTACCGAAGGCCGCACTTGCAAAAGCTGGCAAACCACGCAGGCTACAATCCTGAAGTAGAGCAGCTCCGCCAAGGCTGTTTAACGGATAACAACCTGTACGCTGTATCATTTTGCCGTAATCCTCTTGATTAAGCGATCGGGTTGTCCATCCGATAAAATTAGGGATTCCTGTAAAAAACATCGTATGATTTTCATAATAACGCTCATTGGCATTCAGGAATTGATCTCGATATTGATGGATGGCAACGGCATCTCGCAATGCATCATTTGCAGGCTCGTTGGTGGTCTGTTGCGCTAAAGTTAATGCTGCATCTTCCAAATAAGTGAGTTTAATTAATAAGGGATCATTAAACCGATCGTATGCCATATTGAGAAACTCATAATGTTCTGGTTCGATGGTGGCTTCTTGTGCCAAGTAGTACTTAGCACGCCCCATCATGTATTTATTGTACATATTTTCTTCGATCTCAATCCCATCACCTGATCGAAAATCAATATAGCTTTGCTGGCCATCTACGCTTTTAACACAGCCATCATCAAGTGGATTGAGAGGTAATAGACTACTATCTTGTAAAAAATACATTAGACTGATAGATGAAGACAACTGCTCCCATGGTAACTCAGCGGGCTTGAAATGTATCGCAAAAGCGTTGTCATCCACTATAAAAACAGATGGCATTGAACCTGGATGAAATCCTGGCCATACAGCCTGTTGTTGACTTTCGGCATAATCAATCTGTTTTGACATTTGCTCAACAAAATCCTGCGGAATAGATTCAGCCATTAATGAAGGGGACGAAAACATGGTTGCAAGGCCATAGAGTAATACAATTGATTTCATAGTGTTTGCCTTCTGATGGGTTAATCGTGATTGGTGCAGGTATCAAAATCAGTAATACCGACCGATTTAAACGCAATTTCTACATCCTGTTTATCGTAGCGCAAATCATCTGCTGCACGGATCACACAAGCAGCACCATCCGCAAAGGTCGTTGTACTAACCCAATAACTTGCGTTCGCATGGAGCATAACGTCAAACGCTTTTCGTGGATTCCAGTTTTGCATATTGCTCAGTAAATAAAAGGCACGATTATATACACCGCTGCTATAGTGAACATCTAATCCCTTATAGTATTGGTTGGCATTATCAATGGAACAAAAAGTACCAGGAGTTTTTCCATAGCAATCTTTACTGGGTTGATCCATGTAACGCAATGCTTCACCTTCCGTTTTAAAGACATTTTTACCAAGTTGCCAGGAATTTTGGTTATACACATAGCTTTCAGCCACTTGTGCAGCCATGTCTGAAAACGCTTCATTCATGCCGCCAGATTGTCCTTCGTAATTCAAATTTGAATGTTGCTGAGTAAACCCATGACTCACTTCATGCGCGGCAATACCCAATTCAGTTAATGGATACATTCGCTCTCCATCGCCAAAGGTCATGCTCTGACCATCCCAGTACGCATTATCCATCATTGGAACATGAACATTCATGTTTAATGGCATTTCTGAACCGTCAGGATAAATGAGTGAAGGCACGTTATACCACGACTGGTAAAATGCCTTGATAATCTGTGCGCTAAACATTGCATCATTGGTTGGTGAGTAGCCTTCATTGACCACATCAAACTGGTCTGACCAATATACTGTATTATGCGAAGGATCCGTATCCTGGCAATCATACTGCATAACATTTCCAGTAACTGCGTGCTTGACAATAATCTCGGGCGTTTCAAAGTAGCAGATGTTGTTTTCACGTCGAACCATAAAAGCCGGTAAATGATCGGGTAATCCATCATATGATAACGGTCCTGTATTAGGATTACCGCCCCAACCCCCGCCTCGTACCGTGTTGTTTGCTGTTGTCGTGTGAATATTGTCCCATACACGATAGATTGAAAAATCGTCTGCGTCGATGATATAGGTTGGTTTGGCAGGGACTCTCCCGATTGGTGCGCGAGTAGCATCAAATGTTACCTGATAAGCCCAATGAGCATGATTCTTGTCGTCCAGCCAAACTATCTGTTTTGACGAAGGATTACTAATTATTATACCGTCAGTCTGATCTTCTTTTGAAACAAAGTGCCTGGTTGCGAATTGAATTGCGCGCTCGGATTGTTGCGGGGTTAATTGAACCGTTGACGATTTGGCTAAGTCAGCTTCGATATTGGTGAACAAATTACCATTCATGCTGTCTGCGTTAGAGATATTCTTAAGAATTTGCGACAATGTTTTTTGTTTCGCTTTAAAGTGGGAAACATGGATGACAGCTTGAGCATTCAAGACTGGATACTGTTCATAATACTCTTGCACGCGAATATGAGTAATATGATTCCTATCGTTATAGCGATTAATTTCAGCAAGGGTAACCGTGTTACGTTTTGTTAAAGGGGTGGTCGAAGCAAACGAGTTGAGAACTGTTGTTGCTTGATTGGTTAGGTTTAACAAGTTAGCAGACATCGCGGTTTGAGAGGTCATTAGCAGTAGAAACACGGGTGCAACAATCTCGCGACTACACATAGAAAATCCTTATTTATAGTGTATGCTTCAAAGGGAGGCAGTATACAAATATCGTGTCCTTATGACAAGTTCGTGAGCCTTATAGGAACCCATCCAGCGATTCATGGATAGCATATATATAAAGGACGGGGTTCAATATCGCCATACACAATTCCCAATGCAGCTACAGAAAGAGTAAAGCCAGCAGGGCTTGCTAACCTGGACTTTGCATCACTCAAGGTAATATCCTTATTTTTCTAGTAGCCATCATTTTCTTCAGTTAAGTTAACCATCTGTTCATTTGAGTGAGCATTGATGGGCACTTGCGTCATTCTATAACGTTTTTCGCAGGGGAATCCGGATCGCACGAACTCTACCGCTTCTCTGTTGGCAATGCATTGCCAGTTTTGCAGATTGTGAATGTATTGGTTGTCTTTGCTGCAAAAAACAGATGGTGTAAAAGATGCGACATTTTTCGCTTGTTCGTTGTGGCGGGCAGAATAAAAAACAAATGCTGTCACACCTGCGTCACGCATGTCTGTTCCGGTGGACTGACTATGGCGCCAGCTGTCTTTGGATGATAGCTGCTCCCGATACGTATCAAAAGGTGCGGCACTTAAATCAATCCCTTTGTCTGTTTTTATCCGGGTTCGAAAGGCGCTTAATATTAATTCAATATAACCCAGGTCAGCGGCGCTGTCGTTCAGGAACAGCCGGCGATAATGCGCTGTTTCGGCAAAAGCGGTTTCAAGTTCGAGGGAGCCGTACCATAGCGAGGGTTCCAATACACTGCCAAAACGTGAGCCATATTTAAGCGGTGGATAGCGAAAAGGCGTGAAGATCAAATACCCTTTTTCTTTGTCCACGGGAGGCTTGCTGTCTTCCAGCATGGATTCGAGTAGATCATGTTCTTCGCTGTTATCGACCAAATCACGTGCACTTAAAACGTGTTGCGCTTCGACAACGCGCCAGGGATCCAGTTGTAGCGAACGAAGGTGTTTTTCTCCCTGACAACTATGCCAAATACTCATATTTTCCCACGCATCGCATCAAGATAATTCACAGCCTCAACCAGTCCGGTGACGGTTTTAATTGCTTCAAAAGGTGATTTGCCAAAATAACGATTATGGCTTTGTAACCATAATCGGGCTTTGTCGTGATTATTGCCGACCATGGCGTTCAGGCTGCGGTAGAGTCTTAATAACAGAAGAACCAGCTCCCCTTCTTTTGAATCCGGGGAAATGGATTTTTTGCCCTGATAAAGACGGGTCACGCTGGATTCACTGATGCCAATGATATCGCTCAGATCCTTTCCGCTGAAATCATAAAAATTGACCAGCGACAGCAAGGCTTTGGTTAGCACCGCGCTTTTGTCAGATTGAGTGGCCTGGATTGATGGATTCATTATTCTCCCCTTTCATATGAAATTATAGAGGGGAAATATTTAATATGCAAGGAAAGGGATACGGTGCTGCAAGTTATTGGGCCAAGGCCGAATAGCCGTCAGGCAGGAGACCCTTCGCTTCGCTCTGGGCGACACGCTTGAGCATCAGAGCGAAGGGTGATCTCGCAACCCACACCGCAGTCCAAACGTGTCGCCCAGAGCGAAGCGAAGGGTCTCCTTACGCTCGC
>Ga0075012_10004931_pt1 | contig 12330 bp, 13 predicted proteins | sample All_14_2_FD_71474 | JGI IMG/M metagenome (GOLD analysis project Ga0075012, IMG submission 71474) | Freshwater microbial communities in response to fracking from Pennsylvania, USA - Allegheny Zone_MetaG_DW_15 | ecosystem: Environmental > Aquatic > Deep subsurface > Groundwater > Drilled...
GGCCAGCTCAGACAAGTCGCGGCACAGCAGCGTCAGGTGGTGTTTGTCGTCCACCCCACGGATGCGGCGCAGTTTGTCGGCGGCGGCCTTGTCGTCCAGGTGACAGACCAGCGCATAGCTGGAGTCGGTGGGTACGGCCAGCACCTCACCTTTGTCCAGCAGCGCCGTGGCCTGTTTGAGCAGGCGTGGCTGCGGGTTGTCGGGGTGGATCTCAAAAAGCTGTGGCATGGCGCTATTGTCGCCGCTGGCCTGCCTCTTGGACCGAGACCATCGCATTGCCCACGCCGCTGGCGGCAATCACGGCAATGCCGACCCAGGCCAGCGCGTCAGGCACGTGGCTGAAAAAGACCCAGCCTGCCAGTGTGGCGAACGCAATCTGGGTGTAGAGGTAAGGCGACAGCACCACCGCGCTGGCCCGGTTGAAGGCGCGGATCAGCATCAGATGGCCCAGGGTGGCCGTCCCACCCAGCGCCATGAACCAGGGCCAATAGTCCAGCAGCGCCTGGGTGCTCCAGTGCCACAACAGAAACGGGCTGGTCAGCAGCGCACCCACCAACCCGGTGTAAAACTGGGTGGTGTAGGGGTTTTCGTCCGCGCTCAGGCGGCTGGTCAGCACCTGGAACCAGGCGTAGGTGACCACCAGTACAAACGGGAACATCAAGGCCCAGCCAAACACCTGGCCGCCCGGGCGCACCACCAGCAGCACGCCACCCAGGCCCACGGCCATCAACAGCCAGCGCACTGGCGCCACATGGTTTTTCAGCACAACGGCCGCCATCGCGGTGGCCACCATCGGCGACAACATGACGATGGCGGTGAACTCGGCCACCGGCAGGTGCTGCAAGGCCAGAAAAGTGCAGAGACTCGAGACCAGCAACAGCCCGCCGCGCAAGACTTGAAACCTCGGGTTGGGGGTGGCAAAGAGACTGGTTTTTTGCACCGGCAAACGCATCACCAGGGTCGCGACCGTCTGAAAGGCATAACGAAACCACAACAGCATCAGCACCGGCGCCAACTGGGTGAGGTGGCGGGCGGTCGAGTCGCCCAGGGCAAACGACAGCGTGGCGGCCATGATCAGCAAAATGCCACCGCCCTGGCGGCTGCGCCAAAAATCTGAGCTCATGTCAAGTTGGGGTGAGGGGTTGCACAGTGGGTCTGTACCCACAAGCAGTATGTATGCCACCCAAGCGGCTGGCTGGCCAGGTTCATGCGGCGGCGGGTGCCTTGTGGATGCGGTTTTGCAGCAAGGACCATATCGGGGTGAGTTGCGTTGGCAGGGCGGGCAAGTCGCCGAGATCGGTGCGGCTCTCGGCGGGGCTGTGAAAGTCGCTGCCGCGCGAGGCCGCCAGATCAAACTCCAGCGCCACATCGGCATAGGTCACGCTCTCGGCGGCCGAGTGGCTGCCGGTGACCACTTCCACGCCTTGGCCGCCCAGACCCTTGAATTCGGTGAACAGGGCAAATTCTTGATTGGCGCTGAATTTGTAGCGCGCTGGATGCGCCACCACCGCCAGGCCGCCTGCCTCCTGGATCCAGCTCACAGCCTCCTTCAGGGTGGCCCAGCGGTGCGGCACGTAGCCGGGTTTGCCGTCGGTCAGGTACTTGCGAAACACCTCGTAGGTGTCTTTGCAGACACCGGTTTCGACCAGAAAGCGGGCGAAATGGGTGCGTGAGATCAGGTCGTGGTTGCCCGCGTATTTCAGCGCACCTTCAAAAGCGCCGTGGATGCCCACCAGCGCCAAGCCATCGGCCATCTCGTGGGCGCGCTGGGCGCGGCCACCGCGGGTGCGTTGCAAGCCTTGGCGCAGTGGCGCGTTGTCGGCGTCAAAACCCAGACCAACGATGTGCACGGTCTGGTCCAGAAAACTCACGGAAATTTCTACACCGGTCAGGTAATCCAGCCCGACGGCCTGTGCCGCTGCCAGGGCCCGCGCCTGGCCACCAATTTCGTCATGGTCGGTCAGGGCCCACAGGGTCACGCCCTTGTTTTTGGCCCGCTGCGCCAGCTCCTCAGGTGTCAGGGTGCCATCGGAGATGACGGAGTGGCAATGCAGGTCAGCGTTCAGGGTAGGGGTCATCTGCTGATTTTAGGGAGCTATCGTGCGCCGGGCAGGTCGGCCGCAAAGCAGCCCTACACCCGTCCAAGGCGCTCGCCCGCCGTCAGCACGACGCCCGGGTGTGGTTTACAGCAGTTCGGCGGCTTCCACCAGAAAGCGTACTTTGCGCTCGCCACGCCAGCTGTCCGCGTCCAGCCGGAAGGCCAGTTTGACGCGCGCGGGCAGCGGCTCGGTGTGGCCAAACCAGATGCCGTCCACCGGCTCGCCGCGGTGTTTGAGCTTGAGTTGCAGGTGTTTTTCACCCACCAGGCGTTGCGACACCACGTCGACTTCTTCGCTGAAGGTGGGTGCGGCAAAACCCTGGCCCCAGACTTCGTGGTGCAACGCGTCCACCAGATCAACGCGGCGGTATTCAGGCTTGAGCGGGCCGTCGGTGTCCAGGCGGCGCAGCAGCGTGGCGGCATCCAGCCACTCGCGGGCGACCTCGGCCAGCGCTTGCTGGAAGGTGTCGAAATGGTCCTCGGCAATGGTGCAGCCGGCTGCCATGGCATGGCCGCCAAAACGCAGCAACACACCGGGGTGGCGTTTCGCCACCAGGTCCAACGCGTCGCGCAGGTGAAAGCCGGCAATCGACCGGCCCGAGCCTTTGAGCTCGTGCCCGCGGCCGGTGGCGCCGCTGGGCGCAAACACAAAGGCCGGACGGTGCAACTTGTCCTTGATGCGTGAGGCCACGATGCCAACCACACCTTCATGAAAGTCCGCATCAAACACGCAGATGGCGGGCGGCGCCTCGGCGGTATCTTCATACAGCGACTCGGCCACCAGCAGGGCTTGCTCGCGCATATTGCCCTCGATCTCGCGGCGTTCGCGGTTGATGCTGTCCAGCGTTTTGGCCAGTTCGAGCGCGCGGTTCGGGTCGTCGGTCAGCAGGCATTCGATGCCCAGCGTCATGTCGGAGAGGCGTCCGGCAGCGTTGATGCGCGGCCCCAAGGCAAAGCCGAAGTCAAAGGTGGTGGCCACCGCCGCATCGCGCGACGAGGCGGTAAAAAGTGAAGCCAAGCCCGGCGGCAGCATCCCGGCTCTGACCCGTTTGAGCCCTTGCGCGACGAGGCGTCGGTTGTTGGCGTCCAGTCGCACCACGTCGGCCACCGTGCCCAGGGCGACAAGGGGCAGCAAGGCGTCGAGCTTGGGTTCAACGGGCCGGGTGTCGGGCGGGATCGATCCGTCTGGCGCTGGCGACGCGGGCGAACGCGCGGCAAAGGCGCCGCGCTGGCGCAACTCGGCACGCAGCGCCAGCAGCACATAAAACATCACGCCCACCCCGGCGATGGATTTGCTCTCGAAGCTGCAGCCGGGTTGATTCGGGTTGACGATGACGTCGGCCTCGGGCAAGGCGGGGGCGCCGTTGACACTGGCGCACAGGTGGTGATCTGTCACCAGCACCTGCAGGCCCAGCGCACGCGCGGTGGCCACGCCGTCAAAACTGGCAATGCCGTTGTCCACGGTGATCAACACGTCGGCGCCGCTGGCTTTGACGCGTTGGGAAATCGGTGCGGTCAGGCCGTAGCCGTCCTGCACCCGGTCGGGCACGATGTAGTCGACGTGTTGGGCGCCCAGCAGGCGCAGGCCGCGCACGGCCACGGCGCAGGCGGTGGCGCCGTCACAGTCGTAATCGGCCACGATGCAGAGTTTTTTGTCCTGGTCCATCGCGTCAGCCAGCAGGCGTGCCGCCTCCTGTGTGCCTTTCATGGCGCTGGGGGGGAGCAAGTGGGCCAGCGCGGCGTCCAGTTCTGAGGCTTCCTGCACGCCACGGGCAGCGTACAACTGCGCCAGCAGCGGGTGGATGCCCGCTTTTTCCAGCGCCCAAACGGTGCGCGGTGGCGCGTCTCTGACAATAATTTTCATGGCGACTCAGGCAATGGGGATAAGGGTGAACGCTCGAATTTAATGGGATATAGCCAGATCGGTGTCGGCCTGGTTGCGCTCATCGGTGTAGGTTGACGTCGGCCCGGCGCGGCTGCTGTTGTAACAGCTGACGATCACATTGCTCAACGGCTTGGCTTTGTGCAACACCTCCACGGCGCAGCGGCCATACACCGATTCGATGGTCGCCAGCAGGTTGCGGGCATAGGGGGTTTCGAGCTTGCCGTCCAGAATCAGGTTGATTAGCAGCACACCTTGCGGGGCCAAGGTACGCCGGGTGTCCTGCCAGAACTCGTGCGTGACCAAGTGGCCCGGAATAGCGGTGTGGCTGCTGAAAACATCGACCACCACGGCGTCAAAGCGCCGGTCGGTGCTGCGCACAAAATGGCGGGCATCATCCACGATGAAGTGGCCTTGCATCGGGCCTTTCAGAAAGCGCTGCTCGGCAATCTCGCGAATGGCCGGGTCGATGTCCACATAGGTGTAGCGGTTGGTCGGCTCCTGATGCGACAGGGTGAAGCCACCCGCGCCCAGCACCAGGATGTCTTTGCCATACAGCCCCAACTCGTCCAGCAGGATGCGGCGCAGGTGTTGCACGTAGCGGGCGTAACGCGGCGGCGTGCTGTCGTCCATCATGGAGGCCAGCGAATCGTTGATGAAAAACGTGCGCGGGTTGTTGCCGTCCGGCAGCATCACCCGCTTGACGGTGTAGTCGGCATAGGCGGTTTCCAACACCTCGGTGGCTGGATACAGGTTGATGGCGGTGGCCAAGGCGCAGATCAGCCCCACTTTGGCGCCCTGCGGCCAGCGCACGCCGGACCCGGTGGTCAAGAGCAGGCTGCCCAGCGCCAGCAAAAACGTGCACACCAGCACCGCCACCGACACCCCCAGCCACTGCATCACCGACAGCGACAGGCTGACCGACCCCAGAAACGACCCCAGCGTGGACCAGTACAACGCGTAGCCGCTGGCCTCGCCAGCGCGCGCATGTTTCATCAGGTTGGTCAGCACCGGCACGGTTTGCCCCAGCAGCCAGGCTATCGGGCACAACACGCCGCCGATGAACAGCAGATACGCCAGCCAGGTGGGCTGCACAGCGGTAAACAGCCCGTCCACCGTGAAACGCGCCAGCCCCAGACCGGCCAGCACCGCAGCGATCTGAAAATTGCGCGCCACCACGCTTTGAAAATGGGCCGTCACCCGCGCGCCGGAGGCGTAACCGAGCGCCAGCGCCAGCAGGAAAAAACCGATGGTGGGGGCCGTGACCACAATCGCGCTGCCCACATGCGGCAGCAGGCGGCGCAAGGCGACGATCTCTGCCCCCAACGAACAGAAACCTTCAATGAAAACGATCAGGTAGAGAAGCTTGCGCGGCACGATCAGGCGCTACAAAGGTTATAGCTTGTCGAAGCTTTCCGACAGGGGCCTGGCGCCAAACAGGCCTTTCAGTTTTTGCCAGACCGGCTGGGGCTGGGTGACCCAGGTCTGGCTGCTGCGCTCGCCGCACAGGGTCAGCTGCACCGGTTCCCCCTGGCTGGCCTGGGCCAGCAGCGCTGGGAGGTGGATGGCGTCGATCTCTTGCCAGGCTTGTGCCCAGGCGGGCCAGTCTTCTGCCAGTGCCAGCGGCTTCAGGCTGTCAATCACCACCGGCCTGGCCGACTCGGCGGGCGGCTGGTAGCTGGCTGGCAGTGCGCCGGTGCCACTGAGCCAGAACGAGTTGACCGGGCTCAGCGCCAGCACCTCGCGGGCGTCGTTCACCGGGTGGGTGTAGAGCAGCATCTGCATCTCGTTTTGCAGGCGGCGCAGCGGTGCCGCCTGGGCGCTGGTGGTCATCCAGACGGCCAGGTCGCGGCCCACCACCCGGTCGGTGGAGGCGGTGGCCAGGCCGGCAAACACCTCGCCCTGCGCCAGCCAGCAGCCGGGCTGCTCACCGGGGACCAGGCGGATGCCGTCTTCTTCAAAATAAGGGCGCATGGCCGCCAGCAGCGCCTCGGACTGCGCCTGCGAAAGTGCGGGCAGCGGCAGGTGGCTCATGGTGACCCGGCCGGTGTTGACCTGCCAGTGGCACAGCGTGATGACGGCCCAGGCGCTGGCGGTATCCGACGCCAAACCGCACTGGTGCGCTTGCAGCGCTGCCCAGGGAATCTGGCCGTCGGGGGCGCTGATGCCCCAGGCCGCTGCCAGGGCGCGCTCATGCGGGGGCGACAGGCTGAACTCGTCGCCGCTGTCGCTCGCCTGCGGTGTGAGTTGGCCCAGCAATTTCTGCAGGTGGGGCAGCCGCAGGCCGGTCAGCGCGTCGGCATAACCTTGTGACACAGAGGCAGCGTAGGGGATGATCAGATGCATGGCGGGCATTGTCCGGGATAATCAGCGGCTGAACTGTCGGCGCCCCGCCGCAACCCCCCTGACCCGATGCCCATCCCTTTCGAACTCACACTTGGCTGGCGCTACACCCGCGCTGGCCGCGCCACCCGACGCAATGGGTTCATCTCCTTCATCTCCGGTGTGTCCATGCTTGGCATTGCGCTGGGCGTGGCGGCGCTGATCATTGTGCTGAGCGTGATGAACGGCTTTCAAAAAGAAGTGCGCGACCGCATGCTCGGCGTGGTGTCGCACATCGAGATTTTTGCCCCCAACGGCGACGCTTTGACCGACGTGGCCCGCACCCTGCGTGAGGTGCAGGCCAATCCGCAAGTCATTGGTGCGGCGCCTTTCATCGCCACCCAGGCCTTGCTGGCCAGGGGTGAGGACATGAAAGGCACCGTGGTGCGCGGCATTGACCCGGCCCGCGAGCCGGACGTGACCGACCTGGCCGTTGACCTGAAAGATTCCGCCTTGACGCGCCTGATTCCGGGCGAATTTGGTGTGGTGCTGGGCGGCGAACTGGCCCGGTCGTTGGGTGTGGTGCCGGGTGATTCGGTCACGCTGGTGGCCCCCAGCGGCCAGGTCACACCGGCCGGGGTGGTGCCAAGGCTGAAACAGATGACCGTGGTGGGCACGTTTGATTCCGGCCACTTTGAATATGACTCGGCGCTGGTGCTGATGCATCTGGACGACGCCGCGCGCATCTTCCGGCTGGAAGGCCCGACCGGCGTGCGGGTGCGCCTGAAAGACCTGCACCAGGCGCGCGAGGTGGCCGCCCAACTGGCCGACACGCTGAGCGATCACCTGTTGATTCGTGACTGGACGCGCCAGAACCGCACCTGGTTTGCCGCCGTGCAGCTGGAAAAACGCATGATGTTCATCATCCTCACGCTCATCGTGGCAGTGGCGGCCTTCAACCTGGTGAGCACGCTGGTGATGACCGTCACGGACAAACGCGCCGACATCGCCATCTTGCGCACGCTGGGCGCCAGCCCGGCCAGCATCATGGGCATTTTTGTGGTGCAGGGCGCCATGGTGGGGGTGATTGGCACGCTGGCTGGTTTGGCGCTGGGGCTGGGCGTGGCCTTCAATATCGACGTGATCGTGCCCGCGCTGGAGCAGCTGCTGGGTGCCACCTTTTTGCCGCGCGATGTGTACCTGATCAGCCGCATGCCCAGCGACCCGCAGCAGGCCGACATCGTGCCGATTGCCATCATTTCGCTGGTGCTGGCTTTTTTGGCCACCCTGTACCCGAGCTGGCGCGCCAGCCGCGTGAACCCCGCGGAGGCCCTGAGATATGAGTGATCAATCCAAAAAATTGGTGCTCAGCGCTCGCGGCCTGACCAAGCGGTTCACCGAGGGGCGGCTCGATGTGACGGTGTTGCAGGGCGTCGACCTGGACGTGTTTGCCGGCGAAACGCTGGCCATCGTCGGCGCGTCCGGTTCGGGCAAAAGCACGCTGCTGCACCTGCTGGGTGGGCTGGACGCACCCACCAGCGGCTCGGTGGCGCTGCTCGGGCAAGACCTGGCGCACCAGAGTGCCGCCGAGCAGGGCCGCCTGCGCAACCAGCATCTGGGTTTTGTGTACCAGTTTCACCACCTGCTGGCCGAGTTCAGCGCGCTGGACAATGTGGCCATCCCGCTGTGGATCAGGCGCGCTGACCGGGCGCAGGCGGCGCAAACTGCCGCCAAAATCCTCACCGACGTGGGGCTGGCCGATCGGCTGCACCACCGGCCCAGCGAGCTCTCTGGCGGCGAACGCCAGCGGGTCGCCATCGCCCGCGCGCTGGTCACCCGACCGGCCTGTGTGCTGGCGGATGAGCCCACCGGCAACCTGGATCGCAGCACCGCGCATGGGGTGTTTGATTTGATGCTGGAATTGGCCCGCACCCAGGGCACCGCTTTTGTGATGGTGACGCACGATGTGGCCCTGGCGGCGCGCTGTGCCCGCCAGCTCACGCTGGTGCAGGGTCGGCTGGCCGAAGGCATCGCCCAGGTCGTCTGACCGGTCGAACAAATTTTTACAGTTGGAGTAGCACGTATGAGCATCGAATGGCTGGAGAGTTACAAAATTGGCAACGCCGAGATCGACGCATCACAACAGGCGCTGTTTGAGCTGGCGAACCAGATCGCCACGTCGGAGGACTGGATGTCGCTGCGCCCGATGATCGTGACGCTGTTCAAGCAGATGCAAACCCAGTTTGAGCTGGAAGAAGCGCTGATGGCCAAGGTGGCTTTCCCCGGCGCCCAGGCGCACGTCCAGGACCACCAGCACCTGCTGACCCGCCTGCGCGATCGCAGCATGGATGTGGGCAAGGGCCACATGAACAAAAAGGCCATTGTGGGCGTGGTGACCGACTGGGCGCACCGGCACGTGGTCAACCAGGATGCTGAACTGGCCCAATACCTGGCCATCTGGGCATAAACGCCACCTGCGGCACCATGCGCTGGATCGACACCCACTGCCATCTGGATGCCCCCGAGTTTGGGGCGACCACCCCCAGCCAACGGGCACGGGCGGCTGCCAACGGGGTCATGCATTGCGTGCTGCCGTCGATTGCGGTGACCAACTTCGAGGCGGTGCGTGCCCTGGCCCACCAGAACTCGGACAGTTATTGCCTGGGCATCACGCCCATGAACGTGCCGTACGCCGCAGACGACGCCCTGAGCCAGCTCACCGCCGCGGTGCAGCGCCACCAAAACGACCCGCGGCTGATGGCCATTGGCGAGATCGGGCTCGACTTCTTTCTGCCCGAGCTGTGTAAAAGCCCCTGGCGCGAGCGCCAACAAGACTTTTTTTATGCGCAGCTGCGGCTGGCACGTGCCCATGACTTGCCGGTGGTGGTGCATTCGCGCCGCGCGGTTGACCCGATTCTGAAAGCCCTGCGCCAGGTGGCTGGCCCGGGTGGCCGCTGGCACGGGGTGGTGCATGCCTTCAACGGCAGCCTGCAGCAGGCGCAGGCCTTCATCAAGCTGGGGTTCAAGCTGGGGTTTGGGGGTGCGGTGACCTATGAGCGGGCGCGCCAGCTGCGCACCCTGGCCACCGACCTGCCGCTGGACGCCATCGTGATGGAGACCGATTCACCCGACATGCCGCCGCGCTGGCTCTACAAATCAGCCGAGCAACGCGCCGCCGGTGAGCCGCAAGGCATCAATTCACCGGCCGAGTTGCCACGCATTGGCGCGGAACTGGCCGCGCTGCGCGGCATCACCCCTGAGACGCTGGCGGCCGCCACCACACACAATGCGCTGGACGCTTTTCCGCGGCTGGCCGCGCTGCTGGCGGCCGATGCGGACCGGTCAGCCCCTTCACCTCTGCAGGAGACTTCATGATGCCCGACGCGACCCAGCTGACCGAAGCCCAAGCCGTGGCGCACATCCTGGCCCACTGCCGTACCGTGGCCGTGGTGGGTTTGTCGCCCAAGGCGCACCGCGAAAGTTACCTCGTGGCGCAGTACCTGCAGGCACAGGGCTGGCGCATCGTGCCGGTCAACCCGGTGGCCGCCGCCAGTGGCCAGCTGATTCTGGGTGAAAAGGTGTATGCCACCCTGACTGACGCCGCGCAGCACGAAGCGCTGGACCTGGTGGATGTGTTTCGCAACAGCGACGACGTGCCCCCGGTCGTGGATGAGGCCCTGGCCCTGGGCCTGAAGGCGATCTGGCTGCAACTGGGCATTTGCCACGACGCGGCGATGGCCCGCGCCCGCGCGGCAGGTGTGGCGGCGGTGCAAAACCGCTGCCTCAAAATTGACCATGCGCGTCAGGCGGTGCCGTGAGTTCCATGCCAGACAGCGCTGAGCAGCCCGCGACCAGGCCACACCGGTCGCCCCAGTCCACGCGCCATACCACGCCTGACAAAGAGGCCATCGCCCTGTTGCCCGCCTTTGAGCGGCTGGGCTTGGACCGGATCACGCTGGTGAGTACGGGCGATGCTGCGCGCGAGGCCGCTGCCGCGCTCAAAGACGCACCGGCCTGGGGGTTCGATACCGAATCCAAACCCACGTTCAGGGTGGGCGAGTTGTCCGATGGGCCGCACATCCTGCAGTTGGCCACCGCCCGGCACGCCTGGGTGTTCCAGCTGCATGAGCCCGACTGCCGCGCGGTGGCGGCCGAGCTGCTGGCGCTGGAGGGGTATGCCAAGGCCGGTTTTGGTCTGGGCGACGACCGCAAACGCATCATCCACAAGCTGGGCGTGGCGCCGATGGGCGTGCTGGAGCTCAACACCGTGTTTCGTGAGCGTGGCTACCGCAAGGACATGGGTGTCAAAGGCGCGGTGGCGGTGCTGTTTAACCAGCGTTTCATCAAATCGAAAAAAGCCGCCACCAGCAACTGGGCCAACCTGCGCCTGACCGAAGCGCAGCTGGTGTATGCCGCCAACGATGCCTATGCGGCCATCCGCGTGTACGAGGCGCTGGGCCTGAGCGCCCCCAACGCCGTTTAAACGCGCCCCTCAGTGGGGCTGGACGGCGGCTTTGGCGTGCAACTTGGCGGCGATGTACTCGCCGTGGGTCACGTGCAACAGGCCCGCCACCTTGCTGATCAGGTGGTTCTCGTGGGCGTCCAGATGCCCGTCGGCATAGGCGACCTGCCACATGTATTCCACCACCTGGATTTTTTGCGCCTGGGTGAACTGGTCGTTCATCGTGCTGGTGAAGCTGAAGAAGTCGTTGGCGCCCTGGGCGGTGTTTTCAGCACGCTGCATCAGCCGGGCTAGCTCGTCATCACTCAGGGCAAAACGCTGGCGCAGGGTGGTCAGGGTGCGGCTGCGCTCCGCGTCACCGCAGGTGGCGTCGGCGCGCATCACCTCGACCAACAGCACGGCGGTGGCCAGTTGCAGGTCGTGGGTGTCGTCACGGGGCGTGGTGCCGTCAAACGCAAACAGGCTGGACAAAAGGGCTTTAAGCGGGCTGAGCATGGGTGAGCGGTGGCCGGTAGCGGCAAAGGGAAGGGTGGAAAAGTTTACCCCGGCACCCGGGCCCACACCAGCAACAGGTTGTTGGCGGGCATGGGGTGGCGTTGTATCAACCGCAGACCTGCTTGCGCAGCCGCGTCCTGCACGTCTTCACGCCTGCGCACGCCCCAGGCCGGGTGGCGCTGGCGCAGGCTTTGGTCAAACGCCAGGTTGCTCGGGGCGGTGGTCACCTCGGCTTCAAAGTAGGGGCCGTAGGTGATCAGGCGCCCTTGCGCGGCCAGATGCCGGGCGGCGCCACGCATCAGACCCGCGCACGCTGCCCATGGCGCGATGTGCAGCAGGTTGGCGCAGTAGAGCAGGTCGAACAGGGGCGCCTGGCCGGTGCTGGGGTCGGTAGGTAGCCAGTGGTCGGCACACACATCGAGCACCAGCGGCGCCAACACGTTGGGCAACCCGGCTTGCGCGGCATAGGTGGTGATGCTGTGAAAGCCGTCGCTCGTCAGGTCGGTGGGTTGCCAGGTCCAGCCGGGCAGGTGGCGGGCGAACCACGCGGCGTGTTGTCCGGTGCCCGCGGCCATCTCCAGCGCGGCGCCTTGCGCTGGCAGCAACTGCAGCAGCTTGTCCAGGATCGGGGCTTTGTTCTGCTCGGCAGACGGGCTGAAGTTGGGTGCGTTCATGGTGGTGTGGATTCTGCCGGTGCGGGGCTGCGGGGTTTCTCACGACGCCAGAACAAGCCCATCAGCGGCTTGACGCTGATGCCGTGGATCAGGATCGACAGGGTCACCACAATCAGGGTGAGTTGGGTCAGTTGCAGGGCCAGCGGCTCGGGCAGCCCATGCTGGATGGCAAACATCAGGTAGTAGAGCGAGCCCACCCCGCGCACGCCAAACCAGGCCGCCAGAGCGCGAATGCGCCACGGCGTGACGCTGCCGACCAGCCCCAGCAGCGCGCTGGCCGGTCGCGCCACCAAAAACAGAAACAGCGCCAACCCCACCGCGGCCCAGCTCCAGGAATCGAGGAACAAGGTGCCACCGATCAGGATCACCAGCAGCATCTCGGACAGGCGCTCCAGAT